>Ga0114957_1000232_pt1 | contig 79540 bp, 59 predicted proteins | sample BantaG_FD_87175 | JGI IMG/M metagenome (GOLD analysis project Ga0114957, IMG submission 87175) | Marine algal microbial communities from Bantry Bay, Ireland - BantryBay_4 metaG | ecosystem: Host-associated > Algae > Red algae > Unclassified | place: Bantry Bay, Ireland | collected 2014-11-21 | reverse complement strand
GCAGAAAATAATTTTTGATATAAAAACACCTGAAATTTCACCTGAATTTTTTAGTGTTTTTCACCTGAATTTATTTTTTCGTTTAAAGGAATTTTTGTCCAGTAATTAGGGGGTCAGGCCACTTTTATACACTTCTCATTTATTGCCGAACCAACTTTCATTTCTATTTTTTTTTCGCCATTCGGATAAGTCTCAACCACTTTATATTTATCACCATTATCACCTAAACAAGACAAAACAAATAGGCATATTATAAGAATTAGCTTTAAGCAAATTTTATTCATAAATTGTTTCTTCTTCATATTAATCTTGTACATTTTCATCTTTTTGTTCTATTGGTTTCATATAGGTACTTGTACCTGTCTCTGTTGGTGTACGCTCACGATGGTACACCTGGTTATCAACTTCAACCGTATCAGTCACAGGCTTTTGGGGCCTTACTACCCCGTCTATAATTGTTGCTAATTTATCAATAGCCAATCCCATACTTGCAACTTCTCCAGCAGTTTTACTGGTTTTAACAAGATCAAGCATCGCGCCCCCAGCTTCCCCCAGAATCATCATCCCTATCTCATTTTCTTCCAAAATTACAGTTGACCCTTCGTCAGCAGATTCAAGTGGTAACGTACCATTAGCATTTGAATCTGTATTTGACAACGTCGTAATTCCTGATCCATTACGTGATGATTCTAAATCATGAAAATCATCAGAATCCGGAGTTCCTTCAGCAAAAACATTTTTCACTGCATTTCCCACTGCATTCGCTACATTTCCTAATGCATTTCCTACTCCATTAGAAATCTTTTTAACTGTATAAGAAAAGTTATCCCACCAAACTTTCGGGCATTCCGGACAATTTCCATCAGGATCATTTAACAATATTGGGTTATTCCAAGCATAGGCATAAACTGACTTATCTATTTGATTTGGGTGTTCCGCTAATTTATCAACAGAAATAAATCGGCCAATTGCAGGATCCATAAATCGATTATGAAAATCTAGTAAGTCAAGACCAAAGTCACTCTGCATTACTTTCCCTCCATAAGTATACTTATTCTCCGGCGCACTAACACTCAACTCCCAAGGCCCCTCCATCTCCATACCAAAAGGATAGTAGTCATGCAACATTTTCAACACCTTTCCGCCTCTTAATCACCCAAAATTTATAACGTTTTATAAACCCGGCAACCACAAGATAACACTTTTTTCAGTTGGCTCCGCCGGTCAGTTAAAAGAAAAAAACTCATGATCTCGGATGATACTTGTCCAACTCTTTTTGAAGGTCATCAATCTTTTTCATTTGATAGCGTTCCGTGGAACTGATATATCTGTGGCCAGCCAACTGTTGCACTTCGCGTAGATTCTTTTCAGTTAACCATAATGAGATTCGACTGCTTCTTAATTGCCTGGCATTTATAAAATTTGGATGTTGGTTTTTTAGTCGTTTCATTAACTAGCACTGAGGCGACCTGCCGGCCGCCAAATAGGTGCTAGTGAAAGACTGCTATTTCTAACAGCAGACTGGGAACTAGCTGTAGCAAGGCCGACTCCAGACCCAGCAGCGTGACGGGTACGGCTTCAGCCTACCCGGCGCGATGGTGGAAGCTGGAGGGAGACCCGCAGCTACGCCGCTTTACCGCGCGTTGGATTTGCGTCTGTGCTGACTCGTGTAGAGGAAAAGGAAAAGCTACTATCCAGGTTTTGAATAGTAGCTTTCTAGTGGAGAAGCCGTATCTGGTTCTGAGAACCAAACAAGCTTCTTGCTTTTATTTTTTATTCGGAAGACCTAGTCACAGCGGGTAGTCACAGCGGTCCTCACTTTTACTTTCTATTCTGAAGAATCAGGTACAGGAAGATAATCACCTATTACCGAATAATAGTTTTTTATTTTTGACAGGTCTACGATCTGTACATGTGTAAAACTATCCTTTCTCAATTTTAAGAAAAGCATGTCATCATAGACACTGCAGTAGTTCAAGTCTTCAATTTCAGAAAGATCAAGTGAAAATATTTCCTTTTTATAAAATGTAGATATTGTTATTTCTGCATCAGGGATCATCTCCAAAGAATTCTTATACTTAAACGAAAATTGACTGAGCCTCCCATTACTAGTATCTCCATATCCCTTCAAATTTGTATTCACATCAAAAAGGAAGTAATCAGATCTTTCTTCTTCCGTAAATACCGACCATTGATCATATTTTTGAAAAAACTTACTGCCTAGTTTTTCTTTAAAATAAATTTTGTCATTATTAAACTCTAATAAAACAACCCTTTCAAAACAACCAAATAAATGGCACATTAGGGTCAATACAATTAAAACAAACAGGCCTACTTTCATTTTATTATCCATTACTCTTTAATTTCTTTTGGTCTGCAAATACTTACCTCTCCTGATTTTTTTCGCTAGCCTTTTAACTGATTTCTGATCTGCACTAAATTTGACTTGATTTGCTTCTGGAATATCATTCCCAATTCGTTCAACTACTGTATTTAGAAAATCTGCCAACACTGTTGCGTCCCCAAGATTTTTATCTTCAAAAGAACCATATGATAGCTCTTTACCAAGTTTAATTCCCCACTCATTGTTTATTAAATCGACAAAAGAATCTGTAGCATTATGTGCAAAACCTGTTCCATCTCTTTCGTGAGCATTCCCAATTTTTCTTGCAAAATCTTCTCCATACAAAAATGCGTTTATAGCCATCCACCCTTGGTGTCTAAAGGTATTTTCAAGATGTCGTCCAAGTCTAACCACATCACCTGCGGCCAGATTTGAATTCATCCCTCTTAATTGATACCTAAATTCATCACTTACCTTTTTCCTATTTTTAATACCTGCATCTAAATCTCCTGGAGTTGTCACGAACTCATTGTACCAGAAATTCATTGCAGTCAAATTATTTTTATGAGGGGTTGATGAAGTAAAAAATAACGGTAATGCAGCAGTATTTCTTCCCGCTGTTTCAAATCTACCTTTTATCACTTTACCTGTTGAAGCAGATCTATGGGTGAAGTCAATTCCATATCCTGAAAAGAAATAATGCAAGTTCCCATCATTGGATTTTGCTTCATGAAGTATCCATGGCTTATTATTTTTTTCCAACGTAGTAGTTGAAATTATTTGTACGTTTTTAGCATTTAGATCCACAGCTAGTTGGAAGGGGATCGCTTCTAGACCATCAAGGTCAATTGCCCATATTGGTGTATTGCTAGCAAATTGATACGGTGTCAACATCGGGTAGCCTCTTGTTAGTGGATCGACACTCAAAAACTTCCCAATCCCCGGATTATAAATCCTAAATCCATAATCATAGTTCGTGAGATTTCCGAACTCTCCCGACTCGTCTTTCTCCTTACCATTAAACCCGTATCTATATTGTGGAGAGTTATCCGTCCGACCAGGCATCGCCATACCAAACGGACAATAGTCATGCAACAATTTCAACACCTTTCCCCCTCCTAAGCTCCCAAAATTTATAGCGTTTTATAAACTCGGTAGCCACAAGATAACACTTTTTTCGCGTCGCTCCGCTGGTCAGTTAAAAGAAAAAAGTTCGTCAGGATCTCGGATGATACTTGTCCAACTCTTTTTGAAGGTCATCAACCTTTTTCATTTGGTAGTGTTCCGTGGAACTGATATATCTGTGGCCAGCCAGTTGCTGCACTTCGCGTAGATTCTTTTTGGTTAACCACAAGGCGATTCGACTACTTCTTAATTGCCTGGCATTTATAAAATTTGGATGTTGGTTTTTTAGTCGTTTATTAACTAGCACTGAGGCGACCTGCCGGACGCCAAATAGGTGCTAGTGAAAGGATGCTATTTCTAACAGCAGACTGGGAACTAGCTGTAGCAAGGCCGACTCCAGACCCAGCAGCATGACAGGAACGGCTTTGTGCCTACCTGGCGTGATGATGGAAGCTGGAAGGAGACCCGCAGCTACGCCGCTTTACTGCGCGATTGCTTTGAGCGTTGTGCTGATTTGTGTAGGGCCAAAAAAAAAGCTACTGCCTATATTTTGTAGACAGTAGCTTAAGAGAAGCCGTATCTGGGACAGAGTCCCAAACAAGCTTCCGCTTTCTTTTATTTTTCTGAAGACCCTACGCCAGCGGGAGATTCACTTTCTAATTGGAATTCGATTAAAGGTAACAAATGTTAATTGCTCAGGAATTTCTGTTAAGGTATCTTTGAGAATATAAGTCTCTCCTTCAAAATCTAATTTGCGTTCTGTAATTTCTTGAACGCAACCTATATAACTTATGTAAACAGATCTTACAGTATCAGTATGAAACAATGTATCCAACATTATTCCTTTTCCCTTAATCTCTACAGTTACTGAAATTTCCCCCTGAGGTACTAATAAATCTTTTATTTCGCCATCTGTTGAAATGTTACTTCGACATACTGAGGTGGAAATTAGATTTTCTCTACCCAACCGAATATTCATATCTATACATTTTAATTCGCTATGCAAGTTTTTTAAATTTAATCTTACATACGAGGGCTTATTTAGCTCACTACAAGAGAACGTAGAAATTAATATCGCAAAAAATAATATACGTCGCATAATATTAATCTTTTATTGGTTTTGGAATTTTATCACCCTTTTTTACCTCTCCTTTATATGGTTTACTACTAGTAGATTTCCACTTTCCGGATTTATCACTATCAACTTTCTCATAATTTTTTCCTCTATTCGAATCAGCTCGGCTGTTGATAATTTTAAGGACTTGAGAATTTGTCAACTCAGTCCTTTTTTCACCATAGGACATATGATTCGTCGAATTCCTATCGCCTGTTTCTGGGAGGCCATCTTCCCAAGTATGTTTTAATCCCAAGGAATGCCCTAATTCGTGAATTGATATTTTAATAATTTCAGCAACACTGTACTTCCAGAAAACATTAGGGTAAGTTTGAACATATGCAATTTTCCCAGGCCTCTTTGCAACACCTTCAGTATACGATCCGTCAAGATAACCTTCGTCATGAGTAACATCATCGACCAGAACTAGTAAGTGGTCACGGTCACTAACATCAGCCATTGAATTCACAACACCAACTTGGACATTTGCTACAAATTTTTCGATACCTCTCTCAGTTTTTGTTGGGTCTTCAGGATTAGCAAAATCGACTGATCTACGAAGATTGAGTTCTTGGTTAAGCTCCCCTTGAATACTTGACGCTATTGTATTAATCTCTGTTTGACTAAGCCCTCTTCTTGAAACATCCAATACTGATATTGTAACATTCAAAGTGTTAACTACTTGTAGTACCCCTGTCTTCCCTCTTTCTATTTGACCGGGTGTTATCCATATACTATCTCCCCCGACATCTATTGCAATAATTGGATTATTCCCAGCGAAACTGTATGGAGAGCTACTTGGATACTTGCCAGAAAAAAAATCAGAACTAAGAAAACGTCCAATCCCAGGATTATATATTCTCGCTCCAAAGTCATAACTCGTCAAATTCCCAAACTCCCCACTCTCATCCTTCTCCTTCCCATTAAAACCGTACCTGTAGTCAGGACTGTTAAACGTCCTGTTAGGCATCGCCATACCAAAGGGATAATAACGATTAACACATCTAAAGATACCCGTTTCCAAAGGCATACCACCATTCGCCAGCTAAAAAAAGTAAAATACCTAAGCTCATATTTCTAAACCCCCTGCACAATCAAACCACTCATAGCCTCCGCCACCTTTCCAGCTGCCACCCGAGCCTTATCCGCAAAATCCAACCCATCACCTGCATAAATAATTCCACGAGATGAATTAACCAAAAGTCCGCCATGGTTATTCAAACCATAATTAGAAACACCTGCCAGGTCACCACCCTGTGCACCAATACCGGGAACCAACAAAAAGTTATCCGGAGAGATCCGACGAATTTCTTCAAACTTCTCAGGATGCGTAGCGCCAACCACAAACATCAGATGCTCAGGACTACCCCAGGTCATCGCACGGCGCATCACTTTTTCGTATAGCGGTTGCCCGTCTTCTTGTGTCGTGAATTGAAAGTCATCGCTGCCCTTATTAGACGTTAGTGCCAAAAGGATCACCCATTTATTCTCAAACTCTAAAAACGGTTGAACAGAATCAATGCCCATGTAAGGAGCGACCGTCACCGAATCAAAATTCATAGTTTCAAAAAAAGCACGGGCATACAGTTTCGACGTATTGCCAATATCACCACGTTTTGCATCAGCAATGGTAAAGTGCTCTTCTGGAATATAATCCAGCGTTTTTTGCAAAGACTCCCAGCCTTTTGCGCCAAGCGCTTCGTAAAAAGCAATGTTAGGCTTGTAGGCAATACACAGGTCCTTGGTGGCATCAATAATCTGCTTATTGAATTCAAATATCGGATCTGATTTGTCGAGAAGATGTTTTGGAATACGGGTTAGATCAGCGTCCAAACCAACGCAAAGATAAGAGCGCTTTGTTTGGATTTGGTGGAAGAGTTCGTCGCGAGTCATTTAATAAGTTAGAATTAGAATGCGAATTGGAATATAAATTAGAATATAAACATAATGGCGGAATTACAAGGTGATGCCGTTCAGGGCTTCTACACTTTTGATGGTTGGAATTTTGGAACGAATGCTTTGCTCGATACCTGCACGCATAGTCATGGCCGACATATTGCAACTTTCGCAATTGCCCATCCATTTGATTTGAACGATCATATCATCCGTTACATCAACCAGTTCTACATTGCCGCCATCCACTGCAAGATGCGGACGTACATCGTCTAAGGCGGTTTCTATTCGGGCTAGCAGTGCTTCTTTTTCTTGAATCAACATATGTATTTGGCGTTTTTGTAAGGCTAAAGATACGATTTTGTAGCGTAAAACTTTAATAATGTGGTCTTCTCGTCTTATGTGTCGTAGGCCGGATGCCCTACTCCGTTGATATATCCCCGTTGGAGAAAGAATGCTGTTCCATTACTAGCCTTTGAGCGCAAGAGCATGTTGACAAGCGTTGAACAATTTGTAAATGTAAAATGTAAAACATAGTAATAGCTCACAAAATAACGGGAAAACTGACACCCAACACCCCACCCCTCAAATCTTAATATCCACCTTCTGAGTAGGCTCCTGATTCTGATTCCGCAACTCCACCTGCTTCAGTGTATTGTTAGCTATTTCTGTAAATACCTTTGACATCTCAGTACCTTCTTCAAGCAGCGCGGGCTTGCCCCCATCACTAGCCTCACGGATAGCTTGTACCAAGGGCACCTGACCCAAGACGGTTGTATTGCCATACTTAGCCAACTTCTCTCCTCCGCCCTGTCCGAAAATATAATACTTGTTATCCGGCAACTCAGCTGGCGTAAACCAACTCATATTTTCAACTACCCCAAGTATCGGCACATTTACAGACGGCAGCTGGAACATACTCATCGCTTTGATAGCATCCGCCACTGCAACTTCCTGAGGTGTCGTAACAATCACCGATCCCGTCACAGAAACCGTTTGAACCAATGTCAATTGAATATCACCCGTTCCCGGAGGAAGATCAATCAATAGAAAATCCAACTCAGGCCAAACGCAATCGTTGAAAAACTGCTTGATGATCGCTCCAAGTCTTGGACCACGCAACACCACAGCCTGTTCCGGCTCAATGATAAATCCAATCGACATCACATAAATGCCATAAGCCTCTAAAGGCACTAATCTTGGTTTACCATATACTTCCTGCACCTTCGGTCGCTGCCCTTGCAAGCCAAACATAGTTGGGATAGAAGGACCATACAAATCCGCATCAATCAATCCAACCCGATACCCCTGCGCCTTCAGCCCCAATGCTAAATTGGAGGTAATCGTTGATTTCCCAACGCCACCTTTTCCTGATGCAACAGCGATTATGTTCTTGACGTGTGGCATTGCGCCCGTTTTGGGCGGCGGCGCTGCTCCGCCTTTCTGAGGGGAAGCTGAATGCACATTCACATCCGCTTGTGGATAGACTTCCTGGATGGCGCCGATACAAGCAAAGTTTAACTCAGATTTAGAAGGGTAATCTAATCGTGGAAGTTCAAGGGTGAAATTCACCTTATTGCCTTCCACCTCAAGGTTTAGTACCATATTAAGGGTGATAATGTCCTGGCCGGTAGCCGGATCCTTTACCTTACTTAGGGCTTCTACTATTTTTAGTTTGTCCATTTTTTATGTTTGTGGTGCAAAAGTACGAATAAGAGTTGGAAGTTGGAAGCGGTGGGAAGTGGGAAGTGGGAAGTGGGAAGTGGGAAGCTTCACTCGACCGCGGGGCCTCGCGTTAGATGGCGCTTCCCACTTCCCACTTCCCACCCTGCTTCTTCCAAAACCCAAGCAAGAAAAAAAAACTACCAATCCACCACCACCTCCCTCCTTTTAATTACTTTTGCACCCTAATGAATGTGTATCACGATTTGAATAAATTACCGGCATTCCGCAATGCTGTAATTACGATTGGTTCCTTTGATGGTGTTCATACAGGACATCAAAAAATATTGGACAGAGTCAAGCAATTGGCTGCTGAGGTGAAGGGCGAGAGCATTGTGATCGTTTTTCATCCCCACCCGCGCCATGTCCTCACCCCTGATGATGATTCGCTCAAGTTGCTCACTACGGTAAACGAGAAATCCATTTTGCTGGACTATTACGGCATTGATAATCTGATAGTAGTGCCTTTTAGTTTGGAATTTGCGCAACAAAGTCCGGACGATTATATTTTAAATTTTTTGGTGAAGCGGTTTACACCTAAATGCATTGTCATAGGTTATGACCACCGTTTTGGAAAAAATCGGGCTGGTGATATCGATTATTTACGAAAGTATGAAGCTTCAGCTGGTTTCAATTTAATTGAGATTCAAAAGCAAGAGGTTCAGGACATTGCGGTAAGCTCTACCAAGGTTCGTAAGGCATTGGAAGAAGGGAAAGTGCAGATTGCGCGTCAATTGTTAAGTCATTCGTTTACTCTGAATGGGACTGTAGTTCATGGCCAGGGAATTGGTAAAAAGATGGGTTATCCCACCGCAAATATCAATGTCGGTAGCAAACACAAACTAATACCAGGAGAAGGAATTTACGCCGTTTATGTACACCATCATAATGAGCGTTATGAGGGCATGTTGTACATCGGCAAGCGGCCTACCTTAGAGGAATGGAACAACCGAACCATTGAAGTAAATATACTTGATTTTGACAAAAATATCTACGGAGATAAACTGACCATTGAGTTTCTAAAGAAAATTCGTGGCGACAAAAAATTCAATTCGATGGAGGAGTTGACGACTCAAATTGATTTGGATAAGCAAAGCTCTCTTCAAATATTTAAAGCACTAAAAGAGCAGCCCGAGGAAGAAAAAAAAACGAACGATCAAATGCCATCAGTGGCAGTCGCCATCCTGAATTATAATGGAAAGCATTTTTTAAAAGACTTTCTCCCTTCTGTTGTTCAAAGTTCTTATCCAAATGTGAGCGTTCATGTTATTGATAATAAAAGTACGGACGACTCCCTGGCTTTTCTAAAGAAGAATTACAAAGATGTATTTGTCTACGAACTGAATGAAAATTATGGCTTTGCGGGTGGTTATAATGAAGGTTTGAAACGCATTATTGGAGTTGACTATTTGGTGTTATTGAACTCAGATGTGGAGGTGACTGAAGGTTGGATTGATCCAATCATTGAGTTGATGGAGTTTGATAAAACGATTGCAGCTTGCCAGCCAAAAGTATTACAGTACGCCAATAAAAATCAGTTTGAACATGCTGGTGCTGCGGGGGGTTGGATAGATCATTTGGGCTATCCGTTTTGTCGGGGTCGCTTATTTGATACGGTAGAGATAGACAAGGGGCAGTATGATAACGCTGAGGAAGTTTTTTGGGCTTCTGGTGCAGCTATGTTTATTCGTGGTGATTTGTTTCACCGGATTGGTGGGTTTGATGCCACGTTTTTTGCGCATTTGGAAGAGATTGATTTGTGTTGGCGACTAAAGCGAGCAGGTTACAAGATTATGGTTGAACCAAAATCTGTTGTTTACCATGTGGGAGGTGGTACGCTGGGTTACGAAAACCCCAGAAAGGTGTTTTTGAATTTTAGAAATAACCTGGCTATGCTACTTAAGAACGAATCTGGTTCAAAACTAATCTGGCTCATTCCCTATCGTCTGATACTGGATGGTGTAGCGGGTATTATGTTCTTACTCAAAGGGAAATGGGGGCATGCCAAAGCAATCATTCAGGCACATTTTGCTTTTTATGGCAGCTATTCCGCCATTAAAAAGCAAAAAAGAAACTACGATGAACGGATTGAAAAGATAAGTATCTCTCCTACTCCAAATACAAAAGGTATTTTTCAAAAAAGTATCGTCTGGCAGTATTATCTTCGGGGCCGGAAATTATTCAACACGCTTAAATTTTAATTTTGGCAAAAGTAAAAACGACCATCATTCACGAAGATGAAGACATCATTATCGTCAACAAACCCAGCGGGGTCCTGACCATCCCAGATCGCTTTGTTCTGGATCGCCCTAATCTCGTCAAAGACCTGAAGAGAAGCCGTGAAGAATTATTCGTGGTACACCGCCTTGACCGCGAAACATCCGGTGCCATCTGCTTCGCCAAAAACAAAATGGCGCACAAGCACATCAGCAAACAATTTCAGGAGCGAACGGTCGATAAATATTACCTGGCCTTGGTGGAAGGTACACCCTACCAGGAAGACGGTACCATCGATAAACCAATTGCAGAAAGCACCGTCACCCGCGGAAAAATGATCATCCACGAAAGAGGAAAAGCCTCGCTGACCTTATACAAAGTTATCGAATCATTCAAACATTATGCCTTGGTCTCTGCCAATATTAAAACAGGACGTACGCATCAGGTTCGAATTCATTTCTCCTCCATCGGCCACCCATTGGCCTCCGACTCATTGTACGGTCGTAAAGACAAAATATTCCTTTCAGAAATTAAAGGAAAAAAGTATAGCAAAGGAAAGTATGTGGAAGAACAACCCCTGATTGATAGGACGACCCTACATGCTTTTCAGCTGAGTTTTGACCATCCTACTTCTGGTGAACGTTTGTTTTTTGAGGCGGAGCCACCTAAGGATTTAAGGGCTTTGTTGAATCAGCTTCGGAAGTGGGGGAAGTGAATGGGAATGGGAATGGCGAAGCATGTCGGCAATTGGAGCGCGTCAGTTTGGCTCCCACGATCGTAGCGCCAGCCGAGAATTCCTGTAAATCCGCTTAAATTTTGCGACCAGCAAAATAAAATCACATCGCTGCCACTAAACTAATCATCTCATATCCAAGCTATACTACATCAATCCCCAAACTCAAATCTCCCAACAAAAAGAAATCCTGTCAAAAAACACGTCAAACGAGCAATCCTGAAAATCATGTGAATCCTGTCGAAAAAAAAACACCATTAAGGACAAAAAAAAGTGCCTCCCCAGATTACTCTGGAAGAGGCAGCCCACACACTATGAGAACACCCATTAATCTTTAGGTTTCTTTGTGGTTTTTAAAAGCGAAAATCGGTAGCATGTTTTTACAGTTTCGAACTGTATTGTTTTTGTTTTTTGTCAGGAGGTCTGAAATTTTTGGGTTTGGCCGGTGTGAAAAATTAGCCATTGAATTCAGTCTTCTTATCTTACGGTACCGTTTTTTCGCTAAGAAAAAAAACTACCCCAATCCCGAAAAATCTCGGGACGGGGCAGCCCACACACTATGAGAACACCCATTATTCTTGATACCTTTTGAAAGGTTATTTTTTATGTAGATTGACTTGGTCATGTCGTTTGCTATGTTGTCGTTTCGAATTGTTTTAGTATCGTTTCAAAATTCGAATACATAACGGCACTACCCAGCCCCTTTATTTTCAGGTAAGATTTAAAGTGTTGTTACTGTTTTATAGTTATGTTAAAATTAAATATGTAACTCATTGAAGAGGTGAACTAAGCTGTCTTAAGGCTTTTTTTAAGTTGAGATCATTTTTTTTTGAAAAAAGTGCAATTTTCTTATTTCTGCCTGCAATACAGACAATTTTGACGTTAAGAGTGGGAAACTTTTATTGAAATTTTGGTATTTTCTGATGGAAGTGGGTCTAAGATTGTAGAATTTAGTCTGCCCTTTAATGTGTTTTTTACCACGAAGGCATGGAGAAGACGAAGTTCTAGCGCGGTTCTTCTTACGTATTGTGGATTAGAAGCCACGTAGTTGCTCCGCAAATACTTTTGATAGTGAGGGTTTTAGCTTCAGCTAAAAAATCTTCATGTACTCTACACCTATCTTACGGTAGCGGGGAACTTCATGTCCTTCGTTTCTTCGTGGTAAAAATCACGTTAGAGGGGCTTCTCACGTCCTACGAAAAAAATCAGTCCTTATCCGTTCAATCCGCGAAAATCCGTGTCCCATCGCATTAGAAGGGCAATAATCAAATCCCATTTCCTTTAAAACCTCCCCAAAGTGTTGTATTTTTAGGAAGAAATAAAAGAAGGGAAAAAGTATGATCAAACCAGGTTCAGTAGAAGAAATCTTAAACGCCGCGAAGATCGAAGATATCGTAGGCGAATACGTGACGCTCAAAAGGCGCGGGGTCAATATGATTGGGAACTGTCCGTTTCACAATGAGAAGACCCCCTCCTTCACGGTCTCTCCTACCAAAAACATTTACAAATGCTTCGGTTGCGGCAAAGGTGGCAACAGCGCTCAGTTCCTGATGGAGCATGAGTCGTATTCTTTTCCGGAGGCCTTGCGGCATATTGCGGATCGATACAACATTGAAGTTGAAGAAACGGTTGCCTCCCGCGAGAGTATCGAGGAACGTCAAATGCTCGACAGCCTTTTTATTGTCAATCAATATGCCCGCGATTTTTATCAGAAGCAGTTGTTTGAAACGGATGAAGGAAAAAGCGTTGGCTTGAGGTACTTTAAAGATCGTGGATTCTTAGAAGAGACCATTCGAAAATTTGGATTGGGGTATGCGCCGGGAGAAGGAAAGTTATTTTGTAAAACGGCCATTGCCGCAGGGCATAAAGAATCATCTCTCAAAAAACTGGGATTATTGACTTCTTATGGAAAAGACTTTTTCCGCGAACGGGTCATGTTTACCATCCACAACCTTTCGGGAAAAGTAATCGGATTTGGTGGGCGAATCTTAAAGAAAGATGTAAAAGCTCCTAAATATATCAACTCACCGGAAACAGAAGTTTACAACAAAAGCCGGGTTTTATATGGTGCTTATTTTGCCAAAAAGTCGATTCGTCAAAACGATGAATGTATCATGGTGGAAGGCTATACCGATGTCATCTCCTTACATCAGGCCGGCATTGAAAATGTGGTGGCATCCAGCGGTACCTCTCTAACCGTGGAGCAAATCCAACTGGTAAAAAGAAATACGCCGAACATGAAGATCATCTACGATGGTGATACCGCAGGTGTAAAAGCGGCACTTAGAGGATTGGATCTGGTATTGGAACAGGACATGAATGTAAAGGTGGTGCTTTTGCCGGAAGGCCAGGATCCCGATTCTTATCTACAAAAATTAGGAGCCGCTGACTTTAAGGAATACATTGATAAGGAAGCAAAAGACTTCATCCTTTTTAAGACCAATCTTTTAATGGAAGAAGCGGCTGGTGATCCGGTGAAGAAGGCAGCCATGATTAAAGACCTGGTGGCGAGTATTGCCAAAATTCCCGATCCAATCAAACGCTCACTTTACATAAAGGAATGCGCCCAACTTGTAAAAGTGGAAGAAGAAATTTTGGTAAATGCCGCGAATAAGGTTTTCAAGAAGTCCTTTAATCAGGAAAAGAAAAACAGAGAACGGTCAAGAAGCGACTCGCCACAACAAGGCGGTGGTGGTGGAGGCGGTCGCCCCGGTGATAATCAGGAGGATACTTCCGCTTCGGTGATACCGAAAAAAGATGCCGTACAAGGAAATGAGTTTCAGGAGAAAGACCTGGTCCGTTTGCTAATTGCTTCAGGTGGTGAACATTTTGATAAGGAAAATAAAACAACTGTTGCTGCTTTTATTCTCAGTAATATTGAAGAAGTGCTGGATGATTTTGATAATAAAGAATACGAACGTATCGTCAGAGAGTGCATGCAAATGCTCAATGATGGAAAGGTAATCGAGCAAAAGCATTTTATCAATCACTGGGATGATGAAATTGCTCAACTGGCTATTACCTTATTACATGATGAGTTTGAGTATAGCCCCAACTGGAAGGATATGTGGGAAGTGGAATTACAAACACAGCCCATGCCGGAGAAGAATTTTGTCAAAGATTCGATTAGCTCCGTCAATGCATTTAAGTTGCGAAAGATTGATAAAACAATGGCTAAGAATCAGGAGCGTATCAAAATAGCCCAGGAAGAAAAGGACGACACTAAAATAATGAAATACCTTAGAATTCAACAGAAGTTGTTGAATATTCGTAAGGAACTGGCGGCGGCTGGGAATACGGTTATACTTAAGTGAGGTGTCGGGAGGTAGTTTCCTGTTATCGCGCTCTTGAAGAAAAAATAATGAATGTTGAGTCGATGAATTTTGAATGTTGATTTTTCTGCAATCGCGTTCTTCACGATTTAGGGCCTCAATCAAAATTCATCGACTCAACGATTCAATATTCATTATTTTCGCGCTCTTGATTTAAATCTTCACCCACCGAACAGTCTCAGTCCCCCACTCCGTTGTAATCCTCCACATATATAAGACCTATGATCAGCCAAGTAGCCAATAGAAGTGACTTCCACTCCATGATGTTGTAAACAGCCAGAGCGGCCAACAGAATGAACACCAGCGCATCATCACTCAAACTGGCGCCAACACAAACCCAGAAACCCGCAGAACGTACATTCTGCGGGTTTCCTTCGCGATCAAATTCGTCTAATATTTCTTCGTTGTCCCTAAACGGCGTTTCTGTTCATACAATTCAGATCTTCAAATGCCTGCTTTAGTCTGGTGACAAAAGAAGTTTCTGCAATACGCAGCCATTTACGCGGATCGTAATTCTTTTTATTGGGAGAATCAGCCCCATCAGGATTACCAATCTGACCTTGAAGGTAGTCTTTCTTCTCTTCGTAATATCCACGAACTCCATCCCAGAATGCCCATTGCATATCGGTGTCTATGTTCATTTTAATCGCGCCATATTCAATCGCTTCTCTGATTTCTTCACGAGAAGAACCTGAGCCACCATGGAATACAAAGTTGATTGGATTAGGACCTGTTTTGAATTTCTCCTGAACGTGCTCCTGAGAATTTTTCAAGATAATTGGACGCAACTCAACGTTACCCGGCTTGTAAACACCGTGTACGTTTCCGAAAGCTGCTGCAACAGTGAAGCGCTTACTAACGGCGTTCAACTTCTCGTAGGCGTAAGCTACCTCTTCAGGTTGTGTATATAATTTGGAGCTATCCACATCGGTGTTGTCTACTCCATCTTCTTCTCCACCTGTTACACCTAGTTCGATTTCCAAAGTCATTCCCAATTTGTCCATACGCTTTAGGAATTCTACACAAATTTCAATATTTTCTTCAATCGGTTCTTCCGATAGATCCAACATATGTGAGCTATATAACGGGTAGCCTCTTGTTTTGAAGAAGCGCTCCCCTGCTGAAATCAGGCCATCGATCCAAGGTAATAATTTCTTAGCACAGTGATCTGTATGCAAAATAACGGGTACCCCATAAGCCGCAGCCATAGCGTGTACATGCATCGCACCAGAAATAGAACCAAGAATAGCGGCTTTCTGATCTTCGTTTGACAGACTTTTTCCCGCGTTAAACTGAGCACCACCATTTGAGAATTGAATCATCACTGGTGAGTTGACCGCTTTTGCTGTTTCCAGTACGGCATTGATGGAGTTGGTACCAATAACATTTACTGCCGGTAAGGCGTAGTTGTTGTCATTGGCATGTTTCATGAGTTCTTGTACCTCGTCGCCCCAAAGTACACCGGAGCGGAATCTTGTAGTTGTAGACATATTGTAAATTTTCGTTTTTTAGTAAAGTAAGTAAACAATAATGCTTAATTACGAGTATTTGAAATCCGACTGTTATGATTAGAGTTTACTGAAGTTTTTGTATTGGATGGCCTTACAATTTTTCCTGAAATATAGCTATTTGCAATTCAAATGGTAGAATTTGGATGGATATTAGATGTTAGTCACGGCCAGCAAAGCTGGCGTGACGGATATTTCGACTTCGCTGCTCCTCGTATGCCGCCAAAGGCTATGTCCGAACGCTTTCGCCGAGTCCTTCGCCATAGGCTTCGGCCGCCGGAGAAAGCTTCAGCGCAGGAGCACGCTAAAGCTTCGGCGTACAAAACGTTCTCCTTTTCTTAGGAGTACCCACATCTTTCACCAGCTTTAGCTGGTAGAAAAAATATATAACCTCTAACCAAAAAACACAACAAAGGTATAATTTACACCACCCCTTTCTCCACCAAATACCGCTCAGCATCCAAAGCAGCCATGCAACCGGTACCTGCAGCTGTAACAGCCTGGCGGTAAACCCGATCCTGCGCATCACCACTGGCAAATACACCTTCTATGTTGGTACGGGAAGTTCCTGGTACGGTTTTGATATATCCAACATCATCCAGTGTGATCCAGTCCTTAAAGATACCTGTATTTGGACTATGTCCGATAGCAACGAAGAATCCTTTTATAGGAATTTCTGTCAGATCGCCCGTTTTAGTATTTTTTACGCGCACAGCTTCCACCTCCTCTTTACCCAGAATCTCTTCCGTCACCGTATTCCAGTGGACGGTAATGTTTTCAGTATTCAAAACCCGATCCTGCATCACTTTAGAAGCTCTCATTTCATCTCTTCTCACCAATAAGTGCACTTTTGGGCAAAGTTTTGCCAGGTAACTGGCCTCCTCAGCAGCGGTATCACCACCACCAACTACAGCTACGTCCATGTCCTTAAAAAAGAAACCATCACAAACGGCGCAGGCGGATACCCCTTTATTGGTTAAGCGTTGTTCTGACTCCAAACCCAGCCATTTTGCGCTAGCTCCGGTAGAAATTACCACAGAATCTGCGTGAATTTCCTGGCCAGCTTCGTTCCATACTTTGTGTACAGGGCCGCTGAAGTCCACTTTAGAGATCATTTCATAGCGTACGTCCGTTCCGAAGCGTTCTGCCTGCTTGCGGAATTCGTCCATCATCATAGGTCCCATGATGCCATCTGGGTAGCCGGGGTAGTTTTCCACGTCCGTGGTAATCATCAACTGCCCACCTGGTTCAGGTCCGGTAAAAAGCACCGGATGCATGTTTGCTCTGGCGGCATAAACTGCTGCTGTGTAACCTGCTGGCCCTGAGCCAATTATAATGCATTTGTGGTGCTGTATTTCGTTTTCCATATTTGTATAATATTTATGTTGCGCAAAAATATAAATTTACAGCGCCAATTAATAAATTAGAAGAGAATGTTTATTAGGAATTAGAAGCTGATTGCAAAATCTATGACGGAAAAACGCCACAGTTCGTCTATAAACTCAAAATTTGTACAATTGTTCGGTTATATTAGAGTTTATGACTAGAGAATTTGTGGTGGAACCAAACGCTATTGTGAAGTTGTTAGCCAGGAATAGCTCTAAATGTAGTACACAGAACCTTATTATTATGATAGAACAAATTTATTCGCTTAGCTATATTATCGCCTTTACCGGACTTGTAGGTTGGTTTTACTTCCAGCATAATGAGAAATTGAGCTCTTTGCTTCGTTTCGTCTTCTTCGGAGCTATTGTCGCTTATGGCGTTTCCTTGTTTATGGCTGATGCCGAAATATCCTATAAGTTTAGTACCATGTTTCGGGACTTACTGATCATCTCTGGTGTGTCAGCTGGTTTTTCGATGCTTCGAAAAAATCCAAAGGCATTTTTATTGATGGGTGTTTGTACGGCTTTGATTTATAACTTTTATTTTAAAGCAGTTTTACAACAAACATTCCCTCAGACAAAAATCGTGGAAGAGAACCGACAGGACCTTTCACTGGATAAGGATTGGGAATTGCTGATAGAAATGGATGAGGGACATTCTGTCAAAGAACTGAGCCGTGTTTTACAAAAGTATGCACTAGCTTTTGAACCGGCTTTTGAAATGGAAAGTACGCAGACGACTGAACTCGACAACTATTTCGTGATCAACATCCCTTCCGGAAAAGAGCCTTTGCTGAAAAAGATAAAAGGAGCGCTTAAGCAAAATGAATTGGTGGACTGGGTGGAAGAAAATGAGGCTATAACAGTCGAGCCCATGAAGTCGGCCCAGAAACCTTCCAAGCGAAACAAAGACTACGGCATCAATGACCCTGCCCTCTCTGAACTTTGGGGTTTTGATGAAATGCAGGTGGCAGATTTGTACGCCATGATAAAAAGCAATGAAATAAAACCCAAAAAGAAAGCCCGCGTTTTTATTTTAGACACCGGTATTGATGCAAAACATGAGGACCTGGCCGGCAATTATAAATCACTCCAAGGTAAGTACGACACGGATGTAAAAGGCCATGGTACCCACTGTGCCGGAATAGCCGGTGCTATTTCTAACAATGGAATTGGAGTAGCCTCTTTTTCTCCTAACAATCAATTTATAGAACTAACTTCCATAAAAGTCTTAGCTGACTTTGGTGGCGGCACACAGCGTGGCATCATCAATGGCATGTTAGAAGCAGCGGATAATGGCGCCGATGTGATTTCAATGTCACTTGGTGGTCGCTCCAACAGTAGTCGCGAAAAAGCTTACTCGGACGCCGTGAAATATTGCAATGATAAAGGCGCCATCGTCATTGTTGCTGCCGGAAATAGCAATGCGGATGCAACTGGCTTTGCTCCTGCTGCTGCTAAAGGTGTGATTACTGTTGCTGCGGTGGATACCTTTTTAAATCGCGCTTCCTTTTCTAATAAGGTCAACAATATTGATATGGGAATTGCTGCGCCGGGTGTCAAAATTTATTCTACAACTCCTGATAATACTTACAATACCTTTAATGGCACTTCGATGGCGACGCCTTATGTGGCTGGTTTGGTGGGTGTGATGAAGAGTATTCAACCTGATTTGACGACGAAGCAAGTTTATGAGCTTTTGAAGAAGACGGGTAAGGATACGGGTGATACTAAGGCTACCGGGAAGTTTATTCAGCCTGCTGGGGTGTTGGGTGAGATGTAATAATCATTAGTATTCAATGGGTGAATGGCATGCAGGATATGTTGGGTGCTAGTGCTGTTTATGTTTTGTTGGCGATAGACCCTGTCATAGGATTGCTTGCTCTGTGTCATAAGGAAAAATAAAATGCAGTCTTGTCGACATATGGTTGGAAAGTTGAGCTCTGGCTTAAGAAAATACTTACATTGATTTAAAGGAAGTCATTCTAACAGCATGTACAAGTATTTTTTTTCTAACCAATTTAAAAAACATTGTCATGAAACCAGCAAGCCAACTTTTCAAATTTCAGAGATGCATTCTGATTTTTTCAAGCCTATTTTTATTTATTACCAACGTTGCATTTGCTCAGGATACTGATGCGACGGACTGCCCCTATTTTAGTATCTCTAGCACGGATAGTACGGGCGTTGTTTTTTCTCTTGCTTCTACTAGTATTGATGCGACTGTCAGTGGTGTGATTGCAAACGTCGTAGTGGAGCAATTGTATCTCAATACTGGTGACTCTATTGTTGATGCTACTTATGTTTTTCCTATGTCTACCAATGCCGCTATCTACGGAATGGAAATGGATGTGAATGATCGAACAATAGTTGCCGAAATAAGAAGAAAAGCCGAAGCCGAAGCCATCTTTGAAAGTGCAGATAGTTCGGGACTGACTGCTTCACTTCTTGAGCAGGAAAGACCTAATGTTTTTCAAATGAGTCTTGCAAATATTAATCCTGGAGATTCTATTACTATTCGAATGGTTTACACTGAATTATTGGTTCCTACAGGTGGGATCTATCAATTTGTATTTCCTAGCATAGTGGGCCCAAGATTTACCACGAATGGAGAGCCTTGGGTAAACACAGTTAGCCAGAATTCACTTCCGCTTTCAGAGACCGAATTAAATGTCAATTTGAAAATAAATTCGGGAATGCCTGTCAGTGCGGAATGTACGTCTCATGTCGCGGATTTTGATAATCAAGGGAATTCAACAGAAACCTCCATAACGACTAATCCAGGGGACGATTTTATCGTAAATTATTCTTTGGATGACGATCAGATTGAAACAGGACTTTTGTTGTATGAAGGTGTTGATGAAAATTTCTTTTTATCAATGATTCAGCCCGCTAAGCACGACGTACCATTTGAGAGCCCTCCACGAGAATATATTTTCATCATGGATGTCTCTGGTTCCATGAGCGGGGAGCCAATAGAAGTTTCAAAAAACATGATTACAAATTTGTTGAACGATCTGAATAGCGATGATAAGTTTAACATTATTTTCTTTGCTGGAGGCTCACAAATTCTATCTCCAAACGCATTGCCCGTTACAAATGCTAATATTGATATGGCCATTGATATGATTAATAATCAATCTGGAGGAGGTGGTACTCAGATATTACCAGCCATGCAACAGGCTTTAGATATGCAAGGTACAGAAGACTTTTCAAGAACTTTCATCATACTCACTGATGGTTTTGTTACGGTAGAAAAAGAGACCTACGAATTGATTCGTGAAAATCTTAATGAAGCCAACTTTTTTTCTTTTGGAATAGGGTCTTCTGTTAACCGGGAGATCATTGAAGGGATCGCTTATGTAGGTGAAGGAGAGTCCTTTGTGGTGACTGATGACGATGATGCTAATGAAATGGCAGAGACATTTAAATCGTATGTTGAAAACCCTGTTCTTACAAACATTGAAGCGCTCTTTGATGGCATTGAAGTTTACGATGTAGAACCCTTAACCGTTCCGGATGTATTTGCGGAGCGACCCATTATAATTTATGGCAAATACATTAGTCCAGCTGAGGGCAGTGTTACTATAGTAGGTGACTATGCTAGTGGTATGGTCCAAAGTTCTTTAGATTTTTCTGATTATACAGCCGACTCAGATGAAAACGTAGCTTTGAAATATCTATGGGCCAGAAAAAGAATCAAACTGATGGGAGACTATGGTATTGCAAGTAATGAATCAGATACCATTAGCATAGAAGAAGAAATCACGCTGTTGGGATTGAAGTATAGCCTTATCACTGAATTCACTTCTTTTGTTGCTGTGGATAGCAATGCGGTAACAACAACAAGTGAAAATCCAGGAGGAGATAATGGCGGAGGTACTACTGTTGATGTAAATGATAATGCGTCTTCCAATTCAGGAAAAGACGTCATTAAAGTTATGGGAACTATTATTGGTTCAAATAGACTACTTAGATTAAAAGTAGAAAACTTAAGTTCTTACGAAATGGATGATTTAACCGTACAAATAACTAATGTTGATGGGCATACTTTTACCTATTATAATTTGAAACAAACAAGCGAAGAAGATATAGTAACCATTCCTTTAGGTGATTTAGGGGGCGGGTTTTATTTTGTCTCGCTCTTATCTAAATCTGAAATACTGGATACTGAAAAGTTTGTAATTAAGGAATGAAGTAAATGTTCAACTTCGATATAAAACCACCTTACTTGCCCTAATCAAGTAAGGTGGTTCTATATCTGCATGGTTGTAACTGTTCAGTTACTTTACTATTAGCTGTTGGCTTTTAGCTGTTAGCTTCCCTCAATCGCGAGTAAATCGCGTTAGAAGGAAGCCAACAGCTGAATAGTTACGCATGGTTTATATTTTAGGCACAAAACAGTTAGAAAAGCCGATAGCATAGCCGAAGCCAAGCCCTCTACCGAAACTCATAAATAAGCTTCACCACCACCTCCTGAATCAACAAATTATAATCAACCCCCACTTCATTCCCAAACACATCAAGAAAGCGCTGGTTGCCATTCGTTTTTTGAAAATGATAGCCAATTGACATATTAAATTTAGACCTTTTACGCGAAGCGAAATGAAACCCCACTCCCATTTGGCCTTGCATACCACCAGAATGTCTACCCGATTCGCCGTCACCTGTTGGCCCTGCACCATAGCCGATTCTGGCATAGGTATACGGCCTGTGTCGCCAATCTGCCAAGTAATACCGACCATATAAAAAGGACGAATTAAAAAGGGTTTCTACACCAAAACCACCAACACTTGTACTGGTCAGTTCGGTGCCAAATCCTATAGCGACCGAGAGGTCTTTATTGAATCGCCAACCTAAAAGCAATTCAGCATGTTCCGTAGGCTGAATGTTTTCTGATGCTCCTTTGAATGGATTGAAACCAAGCGATAAAGAAAAAAAGTACCCTCTGGTATAATGAAACTTTCCATTGGAAAACACTAACCTGTCTTGAACATATTTTATGGTTCGAATCTTTTCCTTGGGGATACTTACGGTTACGCCAGAGTTCAATCTCATCAAGATCATCTCTTCTTCGTCTTCCAAAATTTCACCTACGAAGGTACTGCGATCATGGAGTACGATCATCGTTGTAGTCGCCAACGAGCCCTGAGCATCAACTGTGCTTAGTTGGATGAAAAGGAAAGTTATCAAAAGTAGAAGCCTTGGAATGATATGTGCTTGTTTTTTCATTGGACTGGTTGCTGGATGCTGGATGCTAGTTGCTGGATCACGTCTAACGGTGATACGCGATCGCTACGTTCCGAGTGATCCAGCATCTAGGCATCTATTTAATACTCAATCTGAGAATTCAAATCCAAATCAATATCCGTGTTCTCCCCATCAATCGTATACTGCGTCAATCCATCAGGACCAGCAATCAAAATGATAGCAGGATTAGTTGGATGTGCAATAATATCGAAAGCTTTTACGGTGTCGTCTTGTTTAATTACAGAAGGACGCTTACGATCAGTTACATCAAAAATACTCCAACCATTATCGCCTTCTCCTACAAAAAGTCGGTCACCAATTACCGTCATTCCATATGGGCTTGACATGTCGATGTGATCTACTTCTTCAGGACTATTTAGATTTTCAATGTCGAGTACTACTAAAGCATTTGTATTGCCCGGGCAATCTGAAAAGTCACCGGTTCTCAAAGTGATGTAAGCTACCTCGTCCGTTGGTAGAACCGGATCGCAGGAAGTGGCGTGTTCAAATTCGTATAACTCAGTCGGGTTTTGTGGTTGCGCCGCATCGTAGATGTTCATAGAGGTTCTTGAACCAACAAACAATTTGTCCTGATATGGAAAAATGGTTTCCATGGCATCCGGGAAATTGAGGTTACTGGTAGAACCTACCGTTTGGAAAGCACCGCTAGCATCATCAATGATGGCCATAGCGTTGAGGCTGATCACATATACATGGTCCTGTGCGTGTGTGATTCGGTTCACTGTTCCAGAGTTGCCATTGCTGTTGCCTGCAAAGGAAGAAGGAACGGCGGATTTAGGAATTACCTTTCTGGCAAAGTCATAATAAACATACTGATCGGTTACCACCTGATCGTAGATGTCGTCATTCACATCAATGTCTTTTGTTACCTCATGGAAAGAAAAACCTAGTAAGGCTTCACCATTGTCATTGGTGATGGTTTCCTGAAGGATGTTGGTCGCCCGGCTAACCAATTGTACGTTGTTGAGATCTGTCAAATCAATTTTGATCAGGTCATAATAACTTTCTGCGTAGAGATAATTGTCTTTTACGAAAAATTCACGGTTGCCCGGAATGTCAATAAAGTTAGTGAACTGCGGGTTGTTGATATCGGAGTTATTGATGACGTGAATGCCTTTTTCTTCTTCACCAAGGAGAATAAAATCTGCTCCGACAAACACCTTTCCCGGATTACCAACAGCCTGAACGGAGTGGTTGAGCGGAAGGTTTCTAACGGCCTCCAAGTCGCCATAAATAGCGGTAGCTTCCTGATAAGTTACGGTAGCTGTATTGAGCTCTTTTTTACAAGCGCTAAAGGAAATGGCAAAGATGCAAGCCAGAACGAGTAAGCTTAATTGCTTCATAATTGAATATTTTTTTGCTGAGCGTTAAGAAATTAGGTAAAAGGCGTTTACTAAGTACACGGTGTACTAAGATAGTTAAAAATTAATAAACGCTATGTTTAGTACACGGTGTATTGAGTACACTTGAACGGGGAAATACCCTTCGTGTTAGATCATTTGTTTTATATATGGTGTGGTTGGATTAGAACGGACTTTTTGGTGGGAAATTATTTTGGGGTTGGGGTTTTAAAAATTTTCGTAACTATTCAGTGACTCAATTGATGCGTTCGGGATGGATGTTGGATGTATTTTTACGAGTCAGCCTGAGGCTGACCGTAAAGGATCTTAGTTCTCTTCTATCGGTCAGCGCTAATATGCGTACTACCTGCGCAGAAGATAAATAGTAACCAAAATTTCTTCCTTTCACAGGAGTACTAATAGCCTTCGCCTGCCTCTGGCTGGTCGAAATAACATCCAATATCTAACATCCATCAATATTTCATGCTTAAAGTCATTCCATTCAGGCGTTCATAAAAGAAGCGCTGAACAGTTACAAATTTTCACTACTAAAGACCTAATGCACTGTAATCTAAGTTTCGTCCGGTTTGGCCTCAGATTCTAAAACTTGGGACATCGTCCCAAGAAAATCGTCCCAAGAAAAAGGCCAAACATCGCCACATCGAAACTGTCATTGCAATTGCGATTTCCATTTAGGCTAGCCCAAAGCCCCATCCAAAACCACCTTAAACCGCTCCTCCAAAGCCTCCGAAATAACATCAAACAAGTCTCCCTTTCCTATCTCCCGATTAATTCCCAAACTAATATCCTTCAAATGATTTGGCTTAACAATCCTGTCCTTACTACCGCTGTAATAATCTTTACGATGAATACCTCCTGATGGAAGTTCTATTTTGCCTTTGACTTCTACAGCATAGACTCGCTTGTCTTTATCACTGGTCCACCACGCTACCGACTGGTCTTCGCCAGAAAGATACAGCCGGGCACAAGGACCATCCACCCGGAAAAGAAGGCCGCAATGTAAGTCTCCTTTGTTGACAGGATTGATAGTCAGATCCTTGTTTTTATTAAGTTTGCTAAAGTAGTAAGGTTCAGGAGCATCACCATTCTCGTTGAGTTCGGAAGGGTCGTGCTTTTGGAACCAGATACTCCTCATTTCGTAATCGTATTGTTTGTAGTCAAAAAGCGCGCGATAAAATTTAATAATAGGCTCGAGATGAAATCCATAAACATAAACTAAAGCCACATCAGCTCCTTCCTCTTTTCGCGAATACACTTCCATTTTCAGAGAGACAAAATCTTCTTTCCATTGCTCCAGATCTTTTGACATCTGATCGGTATAGGGTTGCAAGTCCATCACCACGTTGGCATGCTCGTTTTCTATATCGACAATTTTTTGATGAAAAGTGTCCATCCGGCTTTTGGTTTCCAGCAGGTTGCTATATTTCTTTGCACGAACATTGTCTTTCCAGAAATCTTTCTTAAGTCGCTTCTTTTCATTTTCCATGATGTCGAGTTGACTCAAAAGGCGGATGTAGTAATTACCTTGTTGCAAGCTGTTGATCTGACGTCGCAAGGTACTCGCGTAGTCGGCATCTGTTATCTTGTCCAATTCTTCAAAGAACAGATCAACCCCTAAAGGATCTGATTCAATCTGAATAGTAGGTGCATCGTTTTCGATATCAATTTTGACAATGAGCTGGTCTTCGAAACCGTAGTTATTAAGCGCAGTAGACAGTGGCGCAGTGACTTCATCGCGGATCGTACGTTGTAGTTGGCGGGCTCCGTATTTTATGTCATAGCCTTTTTTAGCAAGATAATAAAGCACCTCGTCGTCAATGGTAAAATTCATTTTGCGAAAGCGAATACCTTCTCTTTTTTTCAACAATTCAATTTCACGTTCTACGACAAACCGCATGGTATCCTGATCCAATGGTTCAAACGGAATGACCTGGTCGAAGCGATTGTAAAGTTCGGGACGGAAAAAGCGCTGAACCGCTCCAGTGAAAAAATCTGAAACATCTTGTTTGTTGACTTCGTCCGAACCTCCAGTCATAGAGATTTGATGGCTCATCATTTTTTTGGCACCAATATTTGAAGTCATGATGATGATCGTACTGCAAAAGTTGACGACTTCGCCAGATGGAACAGACAATCGACCTTCTCCCAATATTTGGAGAAAGATATCGTAAACAGAAGGATGTGCCTTCTCAATTTCATCAAAGAGCAAAACACAAAATGGGTTTTGGCGAACAGCCGAAGTCAGCAAGCCACTACTATTGTAGCTTTCACCAATCAGACGACTCATCGCGTAACCCGACGAAAATTCACTCATATCAAATCGAACCATATTTTCGCTGCTGCCAAACATAAATTTTGAGAGTACCCGAGCCATTTCTGTTTTTCCAACGCCCGTAGGCCCAACGAAGAGAAAAGAGGCAATGGGCTGCCCTGTTCTTGCCAAGGCAGTTTTTACGGAAGCCAGCATGTCAACTACTGCAGACACCGCTTTTTCCTGACCATATACGTTGGAGTTGAACTGTCCTTTTATAGCTTTGGTATCCATTGGAATATCCGGATCAATCATGAAAAGCGGCAAACCCGACGCTTCACTAAAAGCCTGAATAACATCTTTACGCCAGATGTTATTGTTCCCGGAATGTATACTTTTAGTGATAATAACGCTTTCCAGAAAACGAATTGGTTTTCCGGGCAAACCGGAATAGGGCGTAAATCTTTTGTTGAGTCTCAAGGTCTCTTCAATCGCTTTTCGTTCCACTTTTAAGGATCGGGACTTAGCGATTTTTTCAATCTTTTTAACAATGATTTCGTTCAATCTGTCCGTTGGTTCTTCTACCTGAATAATCTGAAAAAGCGATAAGTAATTGGGTTGTTTTAAATCAATTTTGGCCAACTCCTCTTCGGTGCATTCAGCAATCATATTGATCTCACCTCTGGCTATATAAGGAGTGAGAAACATGGCCATACTTACATCGTTCCCCTGGTATTGTCCCACCTCAAATAATTCCATAAGGTTGGAAATGTACAAGAAGTCATTGGTTTGTTTTAACTCTTCGCACAAAGTGGCGAGGTTTTCCTGCCATCCGGTATCGCCAGAGCAATTTTTAATAAGAGAAGACGGGGTTGTCATCCAAATAGAATGGAGGTGATCGGTGATTCGGGAGAGCTCGTAGACCAGCGCTGTTTTACCAACACCGGAAGGTCCTACCAATAAAACGTTCTTATTAAATTTGCTAAGGATGGCTCTTTCAAACTGTTCGATTTCTTTTTCCCGTCCAAAGACATCCTCGTTCATTATGTTTAATCGCGTCGCGACTTTCGGCAATAAAAGCTCCTGTGATTGCCCATCCATGTTCTCGATCTCGCGGGGTGTTGGGGTGTCCAGAAGCATGATGGCTGCTACAAGTTCTACCGATTTCCACCAGATGACGGAAACAATTTTGTTTACCTGTGACATCCTTCGGTTGCGCACAAATTCAAGACGGACAGCTTCCTCCAAATTCTCTATTAACTCCGTTATATTACTTCCAACAGATTCAACCCCAACCGCTGGCACGAATCCCCATAAACCTTCAGCTGTCTTTTTAAAAAAATAATCAAAATCAAGCTCAAAATCGGGATATGAAATCTTGTCTTTTGAAGCTTTGAAGGAAATGGTGATGCTTTCCTTTTCGTAAGACACTGGATGGTTTTCTTCGAATAATTTATGGAGATTACCAGCGTTTAGTATTTTTCGCTGAAATTCATTGGCATATTTTCCGGCGAGGAGGTGGATCGCAGTATTAATTCGCAGCGCATCACGATCCAGAATAGGGCTGGAAAGCTCAATTTCATCATTGAACTTCAGCTTCATAGCAAAAAAAGGTACACTAATTGGAAAGGCCATATTTTAAGGTTCTTTCGCAAATGTATTGGAATTTGCCTAATTAATTAGGTTTTTGAACCTTTTAGTCGATAAAATTCAGAATGTCCGTTTTGCTTTAATATTTTTGTGCATGAGATCGCTGCCCGGTCAGGGAGGCCCATCGGCCAAACGATCTGACAGCACAGCGGTCTGACAGCACAGCGGTCTGACAGCCGAAGGCGGTCTACCATTAATTAACAAACACCAGCAACATGTTTAGCTTCAAAGCCAATATCATTAAAAGAAAAAGAATCAAAAAGCGATCACTTTTGACGGGTTTGCTCTCTGCGGCCCTGTTGGGATATATGGGTTTGACTTACCTGGACATGAGTCGGGTTCCGATTCTCGACAATTTGATTGCGCAAATAGGTTTGGGTGCCTATTCTCCATTCGTTTATTTGGGCTTACTCGCACTTCTGCTCTTTTTAATTATGCCTGCCTTCCGTACTTTATTTAAAAAGAAGACCATTATCAATGGTGCTATTCAGTTTGATGAAGAAACATTGCAAATTGTAAAAGGAAAAGAAAAATTCAATATTCCGCAGGAACAGTTAGAGGAAATTAGCTTTGATATAAAAGCCTTGCCGGAAGGAAAAGAGAAAAAGAAAGATCCGTTTTTTGGTGGCAGCTTCATGCGTATACCTACTAAAAAAGGTGTCTTCGAATGTGAATTGGATATTGACTCAAAGGAGCAGCATTTGGAATTGTTGGATATGGCCGAATTTCTTAAAATTAAACATGACGTTAAAGTTAAGATCACTAAGGTATAAGGTATTAGGGTTCAAGGAAATCCCGCTTACGAAGTGAAACGTTAGCGGGATTCTTCTCTTTATAGTCTTATGGGATAAAGTTAGTTCTATTAAAGATACTTTAAAAGGAAATACCTCATACTTTAATACCTCTAGTTTTTATGTGGACACAGCCCCTGCATTCCCCCAACTATATTCTTTGTGGTATCGGTTGAAAGCGGCTCGTGCCAAAATTTGTCGGGCCTCCGGATCAAAATACAACATGTTGAGCGTTTCAGAGAAGTTGGATTCCAATATACTATCAGAGGAATCTTCTACCATTTTGCTACAGGTATTGTCGAGTAACTCTCTGGTCATGGTGGTAGATATAGTTATAATGGGGAGCTTGTTTTTAAGTGCGATAGGAATCAGTTTTGAAATATTGGTTTTGGTGGGTAAAAACATGATGGAACTGCTGGATAAAACATTGTTAATTGCAGACTCATTTTTCGGAGAGATTAGATTACAAGCAGTACTAATTTTTATATCTTCCAATATTTTATTAATCACTGGAAAGTTGCTGGGACTTTCAACAATGGTTAGTTTTGTTTTTCTTTGATGTTTGGAAGTCACGCTATGGTAGAAGTCTCCGAATGAGTTTAGCGCAATGGTTATCTCCTTTTCAGATAAGAAATCGCCGACTAAAAGAATGTTGAATTCCTTCATTGTAATTTTTTTAGTGATTATTTGTTTGAAATATTTTTGTACCTATTCAGCTGGCCTTTAATGAATGGCCGAATAGAATGACTTTAAATAGGCAACAGCTAACATCCAGCCCGAACGCATCAATGGAGTCACTGAACAGTTACATATTTTTTTAAAAACTATTTCTTGCAGCTATTTTAAACGAACTGACTTTCTGACTGTCTAGTTTTTGTAATGTGTTGATGTCAGTTCAATTGTATAAACAATGATATTTAATTTTGCTCCTCCATGTGAGTGACTTTTGAATGATTTGTGACATGGTATACATGTTAGCCAGACTTGTGTTGACCATAACTTCTGATGGATAGACATTTTGATAAATCAAACCTTTGTATGAAAATTCCTATAGATTTCACTGTGTTTCGGAACAAACTAAGGATCGAAAAACAGGACAACAAGCGAATGATTTTTGACCCAATCCGTCGCAAGTTACTGGTGCTTACACCCGAAGAATTTGTTCGTCAACTTTTGCTTCAGTTTCTAATAGAAGAGAAATCATTCAATGAAAACCGAATTGGGGTAGAAAAAAAGGTGGTTTTTAATCAAATGCCTAAAAGGTGTGATATTTTGATTTATAATAAGGAAATGACACCATTTATGCTTGTTGAGTGTAAAGCAGCCGATGTGCCCCTTACTTTGGCGGCTTTTGAGCAGATCGCCCGTTACAACACGCCTTTAAAGGTTCCTTATTTATTGGTAACCAATGGTTTAGACACCTATTGTTGTGAAATGGATTACAAAAACAAAAGCTTCGAATTCCTTTCAGATATACCGACTTATCCTGTTTAAAGGAACGCTTGTAAAGTGGATCAATCGTTGAGATAAATAAATCGTATAAAATCATTTGGTTTTGCTAACTAAACAAGAAAAGTATCCTTATTTTGCAGACGAGGTTTTAAAATTATTGCTCTTAACCCTTCCTTTCGGAAATAATAGGAGCATCTGTTAATAGGTGAAACAAATAAGGTGATAACTCTATGAGGATAAAAAGAATTTTGATAACTGGAGCGAGTGGTCAAATCGGAGCAGTATTGACTGAAGCTTTGGTTTTAAAGTATGGTAAGCAAAATGTCATCGTTACGGATATTAACCAACCGACCCATGATTACGCTAAGTTCGAAACTCTAAACATTTTAGACAAAGAGCGTTTAATCTCTTTAATTGATCAATATCAAATCACAGAAATTTATCACCTTGCAGCCTTGCTTTCTGCGAAAGGCGAACAAAACCCACTCTTCACCTGGGAGCTAAATATGAACGGCCTTTTCAATGTACTTGAAGCGGCCAGAGAAAAGCAAATTGACAAGATTTTTTATCCTAGTTCCATCGCAATATTTGGTGATCGCACACCCCGCATTAATACACCTCAAGACACGGTCCTCAACCCTTCCACGGTATATGGAATGAGTAAACTTGCAGGTGAACACTGGTGTGCTTACTATCACAAGCGCTATAACCTAGACATCAGGAGTTTGCGGTACCCCGGAATAATCAGCTACCAATCTCTACCAGGTGGTGGTACCACCGACTATGCTGTGGAAATTTTTCACTATGCTGTAAAAGGAGAAGACTATGTTTGTTACCTGAAAGATGATACCAGGCTCCCAATGATGTACATGTCTGATGCTATCCGCGCAACAATTGCCTTAATGGAAGCTCCTTCGGATCAAATAAAGGAACGAGGTTCTTACAACCTATCGGGAATGGACTTCACCCCCAAAGAGTTAGCCGCAGAGATTCAAAAAAATATCCCTGATTTTTCTACCACATACGAGCCAGACTTCAGGCAAGCCATAGCCGATTCCTGGTCAGACAGTATTGATGACAGCGCTGCCCAAAAGGATTGGGGATGGTCACCGCACTTTGACCTGGCGTCCATGACAAAGGATATGATCCTAAATCTGAAAAAAAAACTTAAAATAGACTTGTCCCATATTAAGCGAGTAGTCTAAAATTAAGTTTCGTCCGAATTTGAATAGGTGGCTTGGGTATTAATTGAGTTATAAATTCCGCGAATAGCCTTAGCTGTTTAAGGGATTTTTAATGAAGAAGTTGTTTCAAAAGAAGCATTCAAAACGGATAATTATTTACACCTTACCCCTAAGAGAAACACCCTTTTAATTAACAGTACATTTACATTGGAAAAACCATAAAATCACCACAAAAATATGTTTAAATCAGTAGAACCAGCATTGCAAGCCGAAATTTCAGAAATCAAAGAAGCTGGATTATATAAAGCAGAGCGCATTATTATTACTCCTCAGTCTGCAGAAATAGAAACCAAATCTGGCGGCACGGTACTTAATTTTTGTGCCAACAATTACCTGGGCCTCTCCTCCCATCCTGAGGTACTTAAGGCTGCAAAAGATGCTATAGACACTCATGGATTTGGTATGTCTTCTGTTCGTTTTATTTGCGGAACGCAAGACATTCACAAAGAACTGGAAAGAAAAATTGCAGACTTCCTGGGAATGGAAGATGCCATATTATATGCGGCTGCCTTTGATGCAAATGGAGGGCTGTTTGAACCGATTTTGTCAAAGGAGGATGCGATTATAAGTGATTCACTGAATCATGCTTCTATTATTGATGGTGTTCGACTATGTAAAGCTGCCCGCTTCCGTTACAAGACAAATGATATGGAAGATTTGGAAGCTAAACTAAAAGAAGCAGAGGGAGCTAGACGTAAGTTGATTGCCACGGATGGTGTTTTCTCCATGGATGGCACCATAGCCCAAATTGATAAAATTTGCGACCTGGCAGAAAAGTATGATGCTATGGTGATGGTGGATGAGTGTCACGCTACAGGTTTCGTGGGAAAAACAGGAAGAGGAACACACGAACATACCAATTCAATGGGTCGGGTAGATATAATTACTGGCACTTTTGGAAAGGCTTTGGGCGGTGCATCGGGTGGGTTCACCGCTGCAAAAAAGGAAATTGTAGAGCTATTACGTCAGCGTTCCCGCCCTTACTTATTTTCCAATACAGTTCCTCCAGCAATAGTAGGAGCTTCCATTAAAGTGCTTGATTTGTTAAGTGAGAGTACCTATTTGAGAGATAAATTAGAAGAAAATACCAACTATTTCCGGGCAGAAATGGGGAAAGTTGGTTTTGATATCATAGATGGTGTACATCCGATTGTACCCATTATGCTTTACGATGCGAAGCTATCACAGAACTTTGCGAATGCTTTATTGGACGAAGGAATCTATGTGATTGGTTTCTATTATCCGGTCGTGCCCAAAGATCTAGCCCGAATTCGTGTTCAAATATCCGCAGGACATGAGCAGGAGCATTTGGTAAAAGCCGTAGCTGCTTTTACCAAAGTTGGAAAAGCGCTTGGGGTTATTTCCTAGTTGCTGGAGGTTGATGTTGGAGCAAGATGCTTTCGATCGCACTACATTAAATGTGATCCAGCAATGGCTCCCGAAACCAGCAATTAAAAAGGATAAGACTATGAAGCCTTATCCCCTAAATAACTTATGATGTAAGCCAGTAATAGCTAGGTATTTTTGTTACTGGTATTTACGGAAACTAAATGAGAAAGCATTAAAATACCTGAATATACCCTTTCAAACGCCTACAAAAGCACTTTGTTACAAGTCAAGAAAATAAAAAAGCCTCTAATCAATGATTAAAGGCTTTTTTATTGGCAAATCTTTTTGAAATAGTACTTATTTTACTATTCTAGCAGTTCTCAATCCTTGCTCAAGGCGTCTTAAATGATTCGGTAAATCACTTAAAAGTTCAATTGAACTCGTGTGGTATTTACTAAAGCATCCATCCTCTTTTTTAGCCTTTGTAGTAGCAGCATTTAATTTTGCTAAAAGGCCAATGAGTTTGTTGAAATCGTTACTATCCATATTTCAAAGTTTTAAAGTGGGTGATATGAACGGAGGGCTTATAGTGCTCTAACTAAAAATCCTCATAAATGTTACAAAATTAAGCAAGAATATAGGTCGGGCTTAGTTTTGTGCTGTATTAACAAGTTTTTGATTGGTTTTATTTTGAGGAAATTATGTCTTAACTATAACAAAAACATTGCCAAATAATGTGAAAATGTGACAAGACTAATTTTTCTTCCATTTCATAACCGGCACTTCCTTAATAACCATCTGTATTGTTTTTCGAATTCGCTCTTCAAACAATACGATCTTATCCTGAATCAGGTCTTTAAGCATTTCTTCCTTGTAATTTCGTACTGTGATAAGCTCAAGGTTTTCATCTTTTACCACCTTGAAATCATCCCTCAGTGCATCCATCAAGTCTTTGATTCTATCTGGTTTATTTGTTGCACAAACGGAAAAGCTAATCGCCATATTTTGCATCATATTAATTTTTATTCGATGCTCATTGAATAATTTAAAAAGGTGCGACAAATGCCATTCAGCAACAAATGAAAAATCCTTGGTCGAAATATGTAAAAGACATTGGTTGCGTTCGACAACAATTACCGGAGGGTATTCAATTACATCAGTTTCGTCATCTATCATTGTTCCCTCCCCTGCTGGCTCGATGAATGATTTGACATAAAGGGGAATATTTTTATTTTGAAGTGGCTTGATTGTTTTTGGATGAATAACCTTAGCCCCATAATAAGTCATTTCTATGGCCTCTTTATAGGACAAACGGTTAATTAATGTGACATTATCAAATAACCTAGGGTCAGCAGTTAGTATACCTGGAACATCCTTCCAGATACTCATTGAAGTAGCATTAAGACAAAAAGAATAGATAGCAGCTGTAAAGTCAGAACCTTCCCGTCCAAGGGTGGTGGTTTGATTTTCATTATTGCCAGCAATAAATCCTTGGGTTAACACGAATTGGTGTTTTTCCAGCAATGTAGGAACCTGCTTTTGGGCGCGTTGTTGAGTTTGCTCCCAATTGACTCGCGCCTCTCTAAACGTATCATCGGTCAGAATAACATCGCGGGTATCTAACCAGGCAGTCGATAATCCCTGATCGCACAGATAGGTCGCTACAATTTTACTGGATACCAATTCACCCACAGATACAATTTGATCATAGATATAATCATAACTATCTTGAACCTCATCTTCCAACACCCATTCAATCTCCACAAAAATATCATTAACCATAGAAAATACTTCATGCTTTTTACCAAACAAATTGGCCATGATCTGATAATGAGCCGTTTTGATATCAGCCAGCAAAGTCATTGCTTGGGCTGTGTCCTTTTGGAAATAAGCTTCAACTATTTTCTCTAAAGCATTAGTCGTCTTGCCCATAGCTGAAACAATGATAACCAATGACTTGTCTTTATAGGTTTGTAGAATATTTGCAACATTCTTTATGGCTTCTACATCCTTTACTGAGGCACCTCCAAATTTGAATACCTGTATCGCTTTGCTCATTATTATTTATTTTAAGGTCGCAAAGATATAATTTTGGTAGCTATTCTACGACTCTGTTGATGATATTGATGTGGATGTTAGTCACGGTTTCTCGTCTATCGGTGAATCCTGTCCGTATCATGCAGGGTTGACCGATAGACGAGAAACCAACATCCTTCGCCAGCCTCTGGCTGGTCGAAGTAACATCCAACATCTAACATCCAGACAAGTCCTGATTAAAGACTTATTATTTTTATTCAAAATAGATTGCTTAGATAGAAGTTGAGTTAATTACCAATTATTAGTGCTTTAAATTCAGAAAACACGCAATTTTTTAATCTAAATTACTTACTTTGAGCACCTAAAATTTGGGATGGTGTAGGAGATACACTTGCCTGAGTTTATACCTTTAACTTGAATGGATATGGATCCAGTAATAAGTCAGGCACTTTTAGTCATGTTGGTAGGAATGATAACGGTTTTCGTTGTACTTCTTCTTGTTGTTGTGACAGGTAGGACGCTAATCAAGTTGGTCAACCAGTACTTCCCGGGAGAGAACAAACGGAAGACATCCTCAGATAAAACTATTCCTGTTTTTTACGACGAAGATAAGATCTCAAAAGGTAAAATGGTGGCGATTATTGCTGCGGTGGAAGCAGTGACCAACGGTAAAGGAAAAATACAAAGCATTGAAAAGGTGTAATTATCCAATGAGTGAAATAGAGATGGATGTTGGATGTTAGTTCTTTACAGCGTGAAGCGCACGTAAGAAATATCCAACATCTGACATCCATCAAATATCTGCAATTCAAAGTCAAAAAAGCTAAATTTAATACAAAAACATAAGGGCGTAAGAAATAGCTGAAACGATAAAAACGGTTACTACCCATTTTAAAGAGAAACGCACAAAAACATGGGAAAAGAAATTAAATTTTGTCTCGTATATCGTGACATGTGGCAATCGTCAGGGAAGTATGTTCCCAGAGTCGATCAATTAACAAGAGTTGCCCAACCCATCATTGACATGGGATGTTTTGCCCGGGTAGAAACCAATGGTGGTGGCTTTGAACAAGTCAATCTTCTTTTTGGTGAAAACCCAAACCAATCCGTAAGAGAATGGACCCAACCTTTTAACGACGCAGGTATACAAACTCAAATGCTGGAACGTGGTCTCAACGGAATCAGAATGAGTCCCGTGTCTGCCGACATCCGTCGCTTAATGTTCATCGTCAAAAAGAAACAAGGAACAGATATCTCCCGATCTTTTGATGGACTCAACAATCCGGAAAATCTTAAAAATTCATTTCAGTTTGCTAAAGAAGGTGGCATGATCGCACAGGGTGCTCTTAGCCTCACTTTTAGTCCGGTCCATACGGTTGATTATTACATTCAATTGGCAGATAAATATATCGATCTTGGTGCTGAGGAAATTTGCATAAAAGATATGGCAGGTATTGGTCGTCCGGTTTCTGTAGGAAAAATAGTGGCCGGTATAAAATCCCGACACCCGGATGTGCTCGTTCAATATCATGGTCACTCCACCCCAGGCCTCTCTGTTGCATCCAGTTTAGAAGCGGCAAGAAATGGTGCAGATATAATTGATGTTGGAATGTCACCACTTTCGTGGGGAACAGGACATGCCGATGTACTGACCATTCATGCGATGCTGAAAGACGCAGGATTTAGTATTCCTGACGTGAATATGAATGCTTACATGGAAGTTCGTGCCTTGACACAGGAGTTTATGGACGATTTTTTAGGTTACTATATCAATCCGATGAACCGGAAATTAAATTCCCTACTGATTGGTCCGGGATTGCCCGGAGGCATGATGGGAAGTTTGATGGCGGATTTAGAAAAAAACCTGCGTAGTTTAAATAAGTGGTTGGCAAAAAACAACAAACCCGCCATGACTCAGGAGCAATTGCTGATGAAACTTTTCGAAGAAGTGGAATACGTCTGGCCTCGATTGGGATACCCGCCGTTGGTAACTCCATTTAGCCAATATGTCAAAAATGTTTCCCTGATGAATGCCGTTCAATTGATCAAAGGAAAAGAACGTTGGTCAATGATCGACGAAAATACCTGGGCCATGATCATGGGAAGATCGGGCAAGTTACCTGCTCCGATTGCACCCGAAATCAAAGCACTCGCCATCAAACAAAAAAGAGAATTCTTTACCGGAATTCCTCAGGATCTATATCAGGATGAGTTGAAATTGTTTGCGGAGAAAATGGACAAACAAGGTTGGGATTACGGTGAAGATGATGAAGAGCTGTTGGAATACGCTATGCATCCTGCCCAATACCTTGACTTCCGTTCTGGAAAAGCAAAAGAAACCTTCAACGCTGATCTCGCAAAACGAAAAGCTGCTAAGGAAGCAAAGTCAAATGCCGGAGTCGCGCCAATAGTTGTACCGACAGCAGGTGGGTCTACTCCCCCACTCCAACCCAAGTCACTCAACGTTGATGTCAATGGTGAGCAATTCAACGTTCGAATTTCATATGACGTGGTGGATACCAACAATCTTTCGGCTACTCCATCGGCAGGCATCGCAACACCACCTCCGCCCTACCCTGCTACTAATGGTGCCAGCGGGCCATCAAAAGAAATTATTGCGCCTTTGGAAGGTAAGTTTTATCTCACCAAAGACCCTTCAGAAACACCCATAAAAGTTGGTGATACCATTAGCGAAGGCGATACGATCGCTTACATCGAAGCCATGAAAGTAATCAATGCCATTACTGCCGATAAGTCCGGGACTGTCGTGGAAGTTGTAGGTCGGCATGGTGAAGAAATTGATGAAGATGAGGTGATTTTTAGAGTTGTATAAAAAGCGAAGATGGAAATACTAGAGAAACTTTACGAGATGACCGCTTTTGGCGACATCGCTAAAAATCCCGCTACCATTCTGATGCTTTTAATGGCCTTTGCATTGCTGTACCTTGGTATTAAAAAGCGCTACGAACCTTTACTGCTGGTACCGATTGCCTTTGGTGTTTTGCTGGCCAGCTTTCCGGGTGGTCACATGGAAGTGGTGGCCATCGCTGAAGAAGAGTTAAAGCATCTTACGATTATTGGTCTTGCAAAAGATTATGGTATTATGAATATGCTCTATTATCTTTTGATAAAAACAGGTTTGTTGCCCCCACTCATTTTTATGGGGGTTGGTGCGTTGACAGACTTTGGCCCTATGCTGCGAAATCTTAGATTGGCCTTTTTTGGCGCTGCTGCGCAAATAGGTATATTCTCTGTTTTGATGGGTGCTGTGTTTATGGGATTTACGATTCAGGAAGCGGCGGCACTTGGGATTATTGGAGGAGCTGATGGGCCAACTGCAATTTATACTGCCATCATTTTAGCGCCACATCTTTTGGGGCCGATTGCAATTGCGGCCTATTCATATATGGCACTGGTTCCGGTGATTATTCCACTTGTCGTTAAATACACCGTCAGCGAAAAGGAGTTGAAAATAAATATGAAGGAACAGGATCGTTTGTTTCCAAACAAGACTGAAATTAAAAACATCAGGACGGTGAAAATTATCTTTCCGATTGCTTTGGGTACGGTCATTTCTTTACTCGTTCCTTCATCTGTACCATTGGTAGGAATGCTCCTTTTTGGAAATCTGATTAAAGAAATTGGTACAGATACCAACCGCTTATTTAAAGCAGCCTCTGAAACGATTATGAACACCGCCACTATTTTTTTAGGGCTTACGGTAGGTGCAACTATGACAGCCCATACTTTTTTAAATCCAACAACACTTATGATTGTGGTTGGTGGTTTTATTGCTTTTGCTATTTCTATTTTTGGAGGGATCACTGCTGTGAAAATTTACAATATTTTTTCGAAGAAAAAAATCAACCCTTTGATTGGTGCGACTGGTCTTAGTGCTGTACCGATGGCATCCAGAGTAGCGAATGACATTGCATTAAAATACGACCCTCAGAATCATATTTTGCAGTATGCGATGTCTAGTAATATTTCTGGTGTGATTGGTTCTGCTGTGGCGGCTGGGGTTTTGATTTCGTTTTTATCTTAGTTTTCCTTCGAACGTGATGGGACACGGATCGAACGGATTGAACGGCCTCCGTCGGCCAAAGCCCCTATGGCGGCGGACGATGATCACGGATTTCCCTCTATCGCGAGAGTTTTTTACGATCGTGAAAATCGTTTAAATGAAAAATCGACTTAAGGGTCAAAATAAAAAATAACAAATGCGAATTATAGGATACATAGAACACCCTACTTACATGGTCACCGTTTTTAAGATGGATGATAAGTTTAGTGTCAAGTTTGAAAAAAATTTGTTGGAACAAACCTACAAGTACCGTGGCGGTCAGCACATGGCTGGGATTGAGGATGTCAAACGAATTGTTGATGCTGCTTTTGTAAAAAGAGTGGATAATGTTTTTGAAACGATGGAGGCGACCCGGCTGGATTCATTGCGGGTGGAGGATGGGGAGGATGAGTTTGATGAGATTGTGTGAGAGAAGTTGGAAGCTCACTGCTCCTCCGCTAAAGCTTCGGCGGCACGCGGTCGATCGCGGAGAGCGACCGCGTTAGTAGGCGCTTCCCACTTCCAACCTCCTTCAAAACTCCCACCGAACCCCATTGGAAAACCGATAAATCGTACTAGGAACTCCCTCCGGAGATCTTGAATCATAAACAATAGAAAAAACAGACGAGAACCTCAATCGCTCTGTAATTTTGATCAGTAGATTAGATTCTGATGACAATCTTAAATCTGAAAAATCACTTATTAGGGGTTGAAAATAAGATGTGTTGTGAAACTCAAGATTGTCAACTGGTTGAAGACTTATGGAAATATAGTTGCTCATTCTGTGGTCGCGATGAACGACCGTTTCTGTAGACTCCCCTTCTGTTTCCCTTCCGTATTCATACATGTACAAGGTTCCTAAAAACAATTGATAGCGATCTTCTTCAACTAGTGTAAATCTGGGACCTGAACCGAGGAGCCATCTCATTTTTAAGTTTATCCGTTCGTTGTATTGGATTTGGATGAAGGCTTCCCATGTCATCCATTTATTAAGGCTATAATTGTAACGAAAATGTTGAAATCCATCATTGAGGAAATCTTCATTGTCGACTTTTCCGAGATTGTATTTTGAAATGGAAAGGAAGAGGTGGCGGTTTTTTGAAAAATCATGACGCATATCGCCATTGACGGTGATGATGGTTTTGTTGTTTTCGACAAGGTTGAACCCCAGGTTGATGTGTCCTGTCCAAAGGATGGAGTCTGACGTGCTGCTGCGTTGTTTTTCGATATTGACGATTTGGCTTTTTGCCTTGAGGCTAAATAATAAAAGTACGCAGACCAGGACTAGTGGTACGTATTGGTTTTTCATTTGAGGTTTTCAATTGGTTACTTGTAAAGATAACAAATAGAATATGTTTGCGAATACATGTTTTCATAAAAAAGTAGCTGACTAGAAAGTGGATTCAAGCTTAAATTTGATTATTTTTGTTTGTCGCTTTACTGAAAGAGAAAACTTAAATGACTAGTAATGAGCAACTTAAAAGAAAAATATATAAACCCCTTGACTGATTTTGGCTTCAAAAAGCTATTCGGATCAGAACTCAATAAGGTACTCCTCATAGATTTCCTTAATCAAATACTTCCTGAAAGGCATAAGATCAAGGATTTGAATTATTCCAGAAATGAGCAAGTTGGGCAAAATGATATGGACAGGAAAGCCATTTTTGATTTGTATTGTATTGGAGAATCAGGAGAAAGGTTTATCGTTGAAGTGCAAAAAGCAAAACAAAATTATTTTAAAGATAGAAGTGTTTATTATTCTTCATTTCCAATTCAGGAGCAAGCAAAAAAAGGAGATTGGGATTATAGGTTAGATCCGGTATACACCGTTGGAATTTTAGATTTCGTTTTTGATGATCATAAAGATGAAACTGAATTGATTCATTTTGTAGAATTAAAAAATCAAAGATGCGAAGTGTTTTATGATAAGCTAAAATTCATTTATATCGAACTACCAAAATTCATAAAGAATGAAGATGAGCTCGAAACACATTTTGATAAATGGCTTTATGTATTTAGGCATCTTTCTAAATTGCAAAATAGGCCTCAAAAGTTACAAGATAAAATATTTGAAAGGTTGTTTGAGTCAGCGGAAATAGCTAAATTTTCTTCAGCAGAAAGGGAAGCCTATGAAGAAAGCTTAAAATATTATAGAGATTTAAAAAATGTAGTTGATACTTCAAAAGAAGAAGGAAAGATCGAAGGAAAGATCGAAGGAAAGATCGAAATAGCAAGAGAGATGAAAAGAAATGGAGAGGCAATGGAAAAAATTATAATGTATACGAATCTGACTAAAGAGGAGATTGAAGGATTATAATTAGAAGGATAGTGAAGTTATATTCAAGGTGTTCAATAACTCAAAAAAAGCTGACCCTAAATTAAAGGATCAGCTTTTTTTAAGCTATTGAGAAAGCAATAATTATTCTTTTACAGGTGGAGAAGCTGGCTTCTTAGCCCCTTTTTTAGGAGCAGCATTGGCGTCCGTTTTTACTTCTCCTTTAATAGTAAGGATGGTAGAGACAGGATCAGTATTAGCCGTAATGGTGATGCGCTTATTTTGCTTACCTCTTTTTCCTCTTGAGTTGAAAACAACATCAATTTCTGCCATTTCTCCTGGAGCAATTGGATCTTTTGGCCATTTTGGAACGGTACATCCACAGCTTCCTTTTGCTTTACTAATGATCAAAGGACTATCTCCTACATTTTTAATTTTATAAACATGCTGTGCTTTTTCACCTTGATTGATGACACCAAAGTCATGCGTAGCTTCTAGCACTTCAACTTTTGTCAAAGGGCCTTTTGGCGCAGCAGCTATTTTGCCTTTACCTGCTTTCTTAGGCTTCTTAGCGACACCTTCCTTCATATTAACTCTAGGTTTTTTTGGTGCGACCGGAGCTTGCATTTTCGGAGCCTTTACCTTTGCAGCATAACTCATTAATTTCTGACGATCTTCCGCTGATAACTTTTTATAAGCTTTTGCTAATGCTTTTTTAGTGTCCACTTTTTCCAGACTTCGGGCATAGTCCACAATCTGTTTCTGCTTGTCAGCATCAAGCTGCGTAACGGAAGAAATAAATTCTTTTTTAGCTTTCTTAGTGGCTTTTTGAGCCATTCCCGGCATGCAAAGCATCGCTACAAGCGCAAGAGTAAAAACGATCTTTAAATTTTTCATTGATATTAGAATTTTAATTTTTTACAATCTGAATAAACATAACTTCAGTGTTTCTGAAGCCAAAGATAAATATAAATAAATTTAATTAGTAAAATTTTTAGCTTTTTGGCAAAAATTGCTCTTTAAGACTGCTTTCTAAACATGAATTGAAGCCATTTAATTAGTTAAAAAGGCCGTTAACCCCACATTAATATTAAACTGGTTGCTTTTAAACGGAGTTTCTAAACCGCTTATATAGGAGGTGTTTCTATCCATATTCAACATAATGTCGAAACTTACTTGGGGTAATATGCGCGTACTGTAGCCTATTCCGGGACTTAGAATGTAGGAGAATGGGCGTCGGTCATATTTGTTGTCTCCTACATTTTCCCATATCATATTGTAAGCGAATTTTAGCTCTCCAAAAAACTGATGTTTGCGGCGAACTTTGAGGTAGTATCTTCCAAATGGCGACAAGCCCAGAATGAAACGCCCAAAATAGTTGTCATTATTATAATTGAGGCCACTGCCCACCACAATGTGATCTGTGATGAAATAACCTGCAAAAGGTTGTAGTAGATTAGCGGTATAGGAACTCGAGAATAAGAGAATATCCTGACTACCAAATGAGGCAAGACCACCAATAATCCAGTCGCCTTTATATATTTGATAATCTATTTTGGTGGAGTCAGAAGTTAACTTACTGTCGAAAAAATATTGTAAGCCGGCACTAAGAAAAAAGTTGCCATTTAGTTTTACCGCATTGTAGCTGTTGTATCTTTCATTATGATATAGATTGTAATCAAGTTTTGTCTCAAGCGCAACAGCGCTGTTAAAGAAATGAAGTAATCCAACACCGGGACCAATTTTGGTGACTGAAGTTTTATTATTTCCTCCGCCGGGAACAAGTGGTCGACTAGTTTTTTTATTTAAGAAAACATAACTAAAAACTTCATGCTTACCTGCTTTGATAAATGTGTGTCGAATAAATAATCCATGCCCCACTTCTGCCATCCTATTTCCAAAATCTATTGACAATTCAGCACCTGCCATCCAGTTGTCACTAAAATTGACAGCTACCTCAGGATGAAGATGAACCACTGTTGATGGCGTAGCACCTGAGGTAAAGGTGTTGGTTTCAAGATTGCCGCGAATCATCCAGAGTCCCTTGTAGGTTTGCGCAGAGCAAAGGTTGAGTAGACAAGTAAGAAAGAAGCAGGTAAGCGTTTTTTGCATAGCCGGATGTGAATTAGAATGCGAATGCGAATTGAAATGCGAGTGTTCTCACTGTTGCGAAATAAATAGCTTGCTTCTTTATGGAAAGGCCATCAGAAGATTACGTTAATGCGAATAGTCCAATTCCAATTCGCATTCTAATGCTTAAGTTTGTTTTTTAGAAAACCACAAATGACCTCGAAGCCTTTCTCAAAGTCCTTGTTATTATTAACGACAATATCGGCTACTTCTATATAAGGTTTGATATATTTTTCGAAGGCAGGTAAGACATGTTTTTCATAACGATACAATACATCTTCAATTGGATAGTTGCGTTCTACCTGGTCACGCTTGATTCGTCGAATGACTTTTAGGTTTTCCTTGGCGTGAAAATATATTTTCAGGTCTAGTAATGTCCGTAACCTTTTATAATGGAAAGTAAATAAGCCTTCGATGACTATGATGGGAGCCGGATGGAAAGTTAGCATTACAGGCGCCGCGTCTTTGTTGTTGAAGTTATATCGTGGTAAGCTCACCACAGCGCCCGACATGAGTTGATTAACGTCACGCATTAATGATCTTTTATCAATAGATTTCGGTTTGTCAAAATGGACAACGCCTTCTTTGTCAGTGTCTTGTTCCTCATGTGGCCGGTAGTATTCATCCATCGACAAGATGCATAATTGCTTTTCAGAGAACTCTTTTCTGAGTTGTTTGATAAAGGTCGTTTTTCCAGATCCGCTGCCACCGGATATTCCAATAATGTAAGGTTTGGTGTTCATAGATTTTGCGACCTTTTATTCTGAAGTCTTTTCGTCAATAATTCCTAAACCCTTAGCCCGCTTTTCCCAGTTTTTTCGCGCAAGCGCCTGCATATCTGTCGTGTTGTCAGATTCATCTACAATTTCCATTCCCAGCAACGTTTCGATAACGTCTTCCATGGTGACAACCCCAGCCATTCCTCCAAATTCATCTACGACCAAAGCAAGGTGTTCACGCTTTTCCATTAGTTTGTTAAACAAGTCTGGTAGAATCATTGATTCGTTGGCAATACTCATCGGGCGGGCAATATCTTTAAGTGTTTTGTCGCCTTTATCTTGAATCATAAATTCGAGCAAGTCACTTTTTAGGAAGTAACTGGAGATGTCGTCTTTGCTTTCTTTATAGATTGGAATACGAGAAAAACGGAGTTGGCGATTCGCTTCATAAAAGTCACTGATCTTAGTTGTTTCTTCCGCAGAAGTTACGACAGTTCTTGGTGTCATAATGTCTTCTGCACGTACTCTGTTGAAGTGCATCAGGTTGCGTATGATTTTGGATTCACCATCTTTAAAAACACCTTCTTTTAATCCCAGGTCCGCCATAGCAGACATACTTGCGCGGCTGATGGAGGCAGACTTGTCTTTCTTCATAGCGCTGGTGATTAACTCCGATAACCATACTAGAGGCCAAAGAATGAAGAGGATAAAGTTTAATGAGCGAATAGTAAAAGGCGTAAGGCTTTTCCAGTTATTGGCTCCCAGTGTTTTTGGGATAATTTCTGAAAGGATTAGAATCGCTAGGGTCATAAGAACTGGTACTCCGAGCGTAGCCATAAAACTAGTTCCCCAAATCTTAGTAGCCATTGCGCCTACCCCAATTGCTCCTACGGTATGCGCAATGGTATTTAGGGTAAGTATTCCCGCTAAAGGACGTGAAATCTTATCCTTTATTTTTTGCAGTGGAACTGCCACTTTAGAACCGGTTAGTTTTAACTCTTGAACATAAGAAGGAGGTATACTCAAAAGCACCGCTTCCCATACAGAGCACAGAAAGGAAAATACTATTGATACGAAGAAAAAAATTATTAATAATATAAGATCACTACTCATTTCGTTAGTTAGTTTTTTTGCTCCTGATTTTTTTTGAGTGCTTAAATTCAGAGCTTGTTTTGTGTTCTCAAAATTGAGAAATTGGTTTGTATTATAAAAAAAGTATTTCTAAGTTGTTAGCTGTTTATTGAACTCGATTCTACTCAGATCCTTGACGCATCCCTTAAGATTCCCAGCCATTAAAGGCAAGTCGCATTCCTTTTTGGCTTTCATCAAATTTTCCGTTATGGTAAGCCAAATGTCCACTTACTATAGTCGATTCTACCTGACCTCTAAAATTAAAGCCTTCAAAAGGAGACCATCCACATTTGGAGTATAAGCTACCACGCTGTACTTGCCACTCCTTTTCCAGGTCTACGACCACAATATCCGCAAAATATCCTTCATCTAAGTAACCACGCGCTGCTAAGCGAAAACATTCTGCCGGAGCATGGCACATCTTCTCCACGATTCGTTCCAGAGAAATCATCCCTTTTTGGTGGAAATCCAACATCACATTTAAGGAATGCTGCACCAATGGCAGGCCAGAAGGCGCTTTTGTATAAGGGTTGTCCTTTTCATCTAATGTATGTGGAGCATGGTCAGTAGCAATGATATCGAGGCGATTATCGAGCAATGCCGGAAATAATGCCTGTTGATGAGACGCTGCTTTTATCGCTGGGTTACATTTGATATGCGTGCCCTGGGCCTCGTAATCTGCCGCATTAAAGAAAAGGTGGTGTACACAGACCTCCGCCGTTATCCTTTTCTCCGAAAGGGGAATATCATTTCTGAAAAGGGCCAACTCATCAGCGGTCGAAATATGTAGTATATGCAAACGAGTATTATACTTTTTGGCTAGCTCGATGGCCAGGTGCGAAGATTTATAACAGGCCTCAACAGATCTGATGTCCGGATGGCAGACAATTGGAATGTTGTCGCCATATTTCTCTAAATAGGCTTTTGTGTTAGCACGAACCGTAGCTTCGTCTTCGCAGTGGGTTGCGATGAGCATAGGCACCTTCGCAAAAAGTGCATCTAAAACAGACCTTTCGTCAACCAACATGTTTCCAGTGCTGGAACCCATAAATATTTTTACCCCACAAACCGTTTTTGGATCTGTTTTTAAAACATCTTCTAAATTTTCGTTGGAAGCCCCCATAAAGAAGGAGTAGTTTGCCAAAGATTTGACGGCGGCCGTTTGATATTTATCCTCCAACAGCTCTTGCGTCAATGCCGCAGGCTTGGTATTGGGCATTTCCATAAAGGAAGTGGTGCCTCCTGCAACGGCAGCTCGGGGCTCTGTGTATAGATCGGCTTTGTGGGTCAGACCAGGATCTCTAAAATGTACCTGATCGTCAATGATGCCAGGCATTACCAAATTTCCTTTGGCGTCTAGCTCTATGTCGGCAGATTTTGAAATATTATTTTCTATTCTGCTGATGCGTTGATCTTTTATGAAAATATCCCGCTCTTCAATCTTTCCACGATTAACTATTCGTGCATTTTTTATGCAAATGGACTTCATATATTTTAGGTCTTGATTTAAATGAATTTCAATGATTTACTCTTATCTGAGTGCGAAAATAGTAATTCTATTAAGCTTTTTAATGATGAATTAACCTGATATTTTTTTGAATCATATAATATATAGAATTCGTAAAACGTTTGTAAAGAAATAATTTGAAATTGGCATTCTTTTTGTATCTTAGTCAGACCAAAAGCATCAAAGTAAATTTCTAAAAACCGTTTAACCATGAAAAAAACCTTATTTGTCTTATCTGGGTATTCTTTAGCTCTGATTATGAGCCTGTCTTTCTTTTTCACTATCTTTTATTTGTTAGAAGTTAATACTGTAATTGGTATTGCTGTTTCTGTATTTGTGATGCTTTCTTCACTTTTATTAATCACTGACAAGAATTTTATCCAGGATATTGAAGAGTAGTTAATATTCAGACTCAAAATAAAAAAAGCCCGAAGTATTTATGCTTCGGGCTTTTTTTATTAGAGGACCTGTCTTCGAATATGCTGCTCCTCGCCATTGAAAAGGTGTCTTGTAACACCACAGTTTCGTACCTCTGCCGTTAATTTATCCATGACTATATAAAGTCAGGACAAAGCTGATTGATTTTAGTAAAACCTATTAAATGCTATTCTCGTGGCACTTTATTAACCGGGCGTGCCTCTCTGAGGTAGTCTCCACCATTAATTTTGAGGGCCTTGAGTCCGCTTATTTTGATACTAAGCGCTCTATTTTGAGTGTCTGACACCGGACACCTCACTCGCGGCATTTCAAAACAATCGACTATAAAGTGGGAAGCCTGCCAAGAAAGTCTTTTCTTTGTGGCATCATGATCTATACGCATTCCAGTATTATCGCTGCCTTTTTAGTGGTCGGTATTTTCTTCTTGGTCTTCGAGATTGCTCTTCTTCTTACGAAAGGAAGTCGGTCTGATAGGATCGTGCAAACCAAATTGGATCAAGGTTCACTGGTTATGATCTGGATCGCCGGAACTATGGCGGTGATTTCAGCTGTTATTGCTGCGAGGTTGTTATTGACAGACGCATCGGATTTCAATCCATTGATTCCGAGCCTTGGTTTTTTGATCACCTGTATTGGTATTGCTATTCGCTGGGTTTCGATAAATACACTACAGGATGCTTTCAATATTTACGTGAGTGTTCCTGAGGATGGAAAACTGGTCAAAAATGGCATTTATAAAAATATCCGTCATCCCAGCTATCTAGGTTTGTTGCTGGCGTATCTGGGCTTGGGTATTATTCTTTCCAATTGGATTTCACTGATGTTTATTTTCCTACCTATTTTTATTGCGATTCTGCATCGCATTCGCATTGAAGAAGCCGTTTTAACGGATGCCTTGGGCGAGGAATATCTGGAGTATTGCCGGGGATCTTATCGCTTGGTTCGAGGGGTTTATTAAGCGGACAGTGGCCATCACAATATCAATCGAAGTGGGCAATAGGATCATTGACCTTAATGGGTTTTCAGGTCCCACAAAAAAATTCGTCCCTATCCGTTCAATCCTCCGCTGCCATAGGCTTTGACCGTCAAATCTCATCCTTCGTATGACTACGGCTGACAGCGGTATGCCATCCCTTTCCCGAAAAAGAAAAATCGCAGCTCCAATAAAGGAACTGCGACTGAGGTTTCAATGTAGCCATAATAAAAGTACAGGCTACATATTATGTTGCATGGGATAAAATTCTTATGTGATATGGGATAAAAAAAAGCAGGTAAGCTTTTCCTTTAAACGATGATCAAAGGTATGATTCCAAATGATACTGACCAAATATAATGGGGGAAAAGGAATATTTTTTTTAAAGGGTCAGAAATCAGGTATCGGGGGTCAGGCCCACCCATGCGGAAATCCGCATCTCAGCGAACTGACACCCGACACCTCGCCTCTGACAGTGAAGCGACCTCATTAAGCCCCGAATCCCTCAGAATTAAAGGACTCCAGAATATGATTATCTTCACCTCTGTTGGTATTGCCGTCAATTTCAATCAGCAACTCATTGTTGTGAGGTGTTGGATCAGTGATAGGGCTTTGATAGTATAAGTAATAAATGCTTTGAGATAAGCGCTGTATTTCATTTTGAATTTCTATGAATTTGGCTTCAAGGCTCGATACGTCATCCGCTTTGAAGTATCGGTCAGATGATCCCGCCAGTTCCTTTAGGGACGATTCATCCAGGTCAGCACTGTTGAGTGCGGCTACATAGCGCTTTTTGATTCCAAGAGAGCCAATTGCGTCTGACAAAGTGATATTCGGTGTTGCATTATGGCGACCATCTGTGAAAACGATTAAACTTCCATCTTCAATTTCCTGAAGCGTAAAAACATCAGTCCAGGTATCTGAAACATCCATTACTGCGCCGTATAAGTTGGTAGAATTGACCAGGTCAGTCTCAGGCATGCTGTTGATGGCTGCTTTTAGCTGGTCGGCATCTGTCGTGAAATCTTGCAGGATATAAGTGTCCGAGTCGAATGTATAGATGGCAATGGCTTGTTCGGGCAGCTTGTTGTCGATCAGCGTCTTGCAGGCAGCCTTGATTTGAGGAACCAAGCCTTCCACAGATCGGGTAATATCAAGTAAAAGTACGGTTTTTAGACTGGAAGGAATTTCATTTGGAGCTAGTGTCAAATCTCCTTCTGAGTCAATAGATCCTTGATTTTCCAACACCGTCATATCGTCAACGGTGAGTCCTGCAACGCCATTATGCTCGTTGTCTTTAACTTGAAACAGGATCCGGACTTCCCGATGGACAGATCTGGTTTCTACTTCATAGGACTGAAGACGATAAAAGTGACTGTAATCCGTGTCTTTTCTGGGTTGGGTGTCATTGTCTTTGCCACAGCTGGACAAGATAAGTACAACCAGCGTACTCAGAAATAAGGTGTATTTGGTGTTTTTCATTGCTTAGCTTATTTTTTGGAGATGAATTAATGCGAACAACTTCTCCTTAACGTTGTTTTAGAGCAACAAGTATACCGATTTTTTATAATAACATAATTTTAAGTCTTGGTGGTGAAGCATAGATAACACAAAGGGACGCGGGCTAAATAACTGTCAGAAGTAGGATTTTTAGGGTTGGGGGATGGTGGGGTTCCGAATATAGCGTCTTAAAAGACCGGGAAGCTTATCGCGAAGCAAAAGACTCCCGCCCGCATGCCGCCGAAGCTTTAGCGGAGGCACAGCTTGAGCAATTGTAAGCAGCAGCCTGTTTCTCGGAGTGTACTGTCAGGTGAGTGTTAGAGGTTTACGTTCCACGAGAAAAAATCCGTCAGAATCCGTTCAGTCCATGTCCCATTTACGGTAGAAGACTGAATACTGCCATTGCCATTTTAATGGTCACTCCTTCAAGCCCCAAACCCAGCGACCATCTGTATTAAAATACCCAATCTTATCCCCCTGTTCTACTCTAAACAAGCCTTCTCCAACATAAGAAATGTATTCGTATTCCGGTTGAATAATGAGTTCGCCTTTCAGGTTGGTCAATCCATTAAATCGTTTGATGCCAACTTTGGCGTAGCCACCTTCAAAGGATTCAATCCGATCGTATTTTGGCGGAATAATTTCAATGCCTTTTTGATTGATCACTCCCCAGCGACCTTTGCTTTGCACTACGGCAACACCATGATTAAATTCGCCAGCCCTTTGGTAATAAGCATCTGATCTGTCAGCTTCCTGAGTGATGTAGTAGAATCTGGCATTTTTATCGCGCACAAGTCCACGGCCATCGCTGAAGTCAAGAATTCGATTTAAGGTAGGTTCGATGATGAAATTACCAAGGGTATCAATGATGCCACCCTGTCGGTAACCTCTGTAAACAACCGCTTTACCTTCATCAAAGTCGAGGCATTTTGAAAACTCGAGTCCAACCACTTCTCTACCCGCTTTGTCTATGTAACCGCATTGGCCATCGCGCTGTACGGCTGCACGGCCATCGGCAAAGTTAGAAACCTTGGAGTACGTGTCATCTATAACAAGTGCACCTTTTGGGTTGATGAAGCCATAGCCATTTCTATATTTTACGGCGGCAAATCCTTCTTTGAATGGTCGGATAGACCGGAAGTTTTGTTTGGTAACGAGCTTGCCTGACTTGTCAATTAAACCATAGCGAATACGGTCGTTGCCATAGCGGACAATTGCCACACCGTATTCATTGAAGGCAGCGATGTCTGTGTATTTTGGCTTTTGCACAAAGTTTCCTTCGCGATCGATCAGACCAAATTTTCCATTGACAACGACGCGTGCTACATCGCCTTCAAAATCAAAGGCCTTGTTGAAGTCAGTTGGGATGACCATCTTGGCGTCGGTATTAATGTAGCCAGTTCCTTTGTAGGTGTAGGCCCAGGCGAGGCCGTCTTTAAAGTTGCCCAGGCGACGAAATTTGAAATCAATTTCGGTGTCGCCATTTTGATCGATGAAACCCCATTTGCGAGAAGTCTTGACAGAAGCAAGTCCGTCGTGAAAGTTGTTCACTTTTTTAAACCGTGGAGGAACGACTTCCCGCCCGTCAAGGTTTACAAAACCCCAAAGGCCATTTCTTTTAACGGCCAGTCTGCCTTCGCGGAAGGCTCCTATTTCGTCGTATTTTAGATTTACAGTTACCTGACCAAGTGTATCAATTAAACCAAATTTTTGATTGTTATTATAAATCCGAAGGATACTATTGCCGGTGCTTTCCATAAAATGGAGACCGTCGTATTCGCAGGGAACGAGTGATTTGCCAGTGGTACTGATTAGTCCCCATTTGTTCTCTAAGCTTACAATCCCAACTTCATTGACGAAGTCTCTTGCAAAGGAATACTGTGGTTGCACCACTACTTCTCCGGTGGTGTCCACGTAACCCCAGGTGCAATCTTCACAAACAATTTGAGCTTCTGTTTCGAACTCCCGATCGTAGAGCGTATAGTCAAGTAATGAATTGATAGCGATCATGTCATTTAAGGCAATTTCCAGATTGCCAAGCCCCCTGTCTTTATCTTTGCTTTTGGTAGAACCAGAGACTCTACCTTTCTTGCTCATGCGCGCGAGTCCATTATGAAACTCACCTATAAATGCGTAGTCTTTTTCCACGATCAGTCCGATTGGGTCTCTGCTTACCAATCCGTATCGGCCATTTTCATTGAGACAGCGGGCTACCCGACTTCCATCGTCAAAGTCTTTTATCCTTACATCCCAAAGGTTGACGGGGCTAACTAATAAGCCCATTTCATTGTTAACAATACCATGCACACTTTCAAAACGATAGGAAGTTCGCTCGTAATCAAAGTAGCCCAATTTTTCGATTCCAACAATTGTGAACCCCAGTTCCTTTTCCACTTGTATGTTGTGAAAGGTAGGTTCGATTTGAATGGATCCGTCATCTAGTCTTCGGAGACCAAATCTGCGGGCACGACCAGAATAGAACCATTCGAAATTTTCTAAAATGTTGGGGTTGATGCGATCAATAGTAGTCCATGTGCGGCGGGCAACTCTGTTTTCGCCTCCAATTTTTATAGTGATTAATTCCTTGAAGGAGTTTTCATCCTGAATGATTCCTTCTTCATCAAAATAGAAGATGCTAAACTCTTTGCCTTTTAGAGCTTTGGCCTGACCTTCTGTAATTTCAATTTTATCCCATTCCGGATCAACTGCTTTCTCCAGATTGCCATCCAGTAATCCAAGTAATCCTTTTTCTTTGTAGATGATAATACGTTCTTTTGGAGGTGCAATATATTCGAATTCGAAAGGCAGGATAACTTCATCGTTAAATCCTACTATTCCCCAAAGGTCTGCTTTTTTTGCGCGAAAGCGATCTTTGTCAAAAGTGCTGATTTCTTCATATAGTAAAGGCAAGACCAGCTTACCCTTTAGATCGAGTAAGCCAAGTTTTAGGTCTTTTGAAGCTAAAGCATAATCATTGGAAAATGGAAAATAGTCATGGTATTCTCCATCGGTTACAATGGCAACTTCAGGAATAGAATAAAGGTAGCGTTTTTTGTTTCGTGTAAGCGAAATGAAATTCGTTGATACTTTTTTGAAATCATCGTAGTTGGAAGGAATGACTTCACGGCCTGTTTGGTCAACAGCACCCCAGCTTTTTTCTATTTCATAAAAGAAGAGGCTGTCGCTGTACACTTTAATATTATCACAAAGTGGTTCAAGAATTACTTTGCCATAAAGACTGATGAGTCCGTAGTTCTCTTTAACTCTGGTTTTGAAATACTTGTCTTTTTCCAGTTTTATTTCATCGTATTTTGGGGAGCATATTTTTTTGCCATTAATATCAGCGACTCCCCATTTTTTACCTTTCATGAAACCTAGAAAGCGGCCTTCCCAAACGTGTACTTTCTCATAGCCTTTTTCTAAAATGACTTCGCCCTTGATATTTAAAACCATCCACTCCATGTCATCCATCACTGCTATGAGGATGGAATCCAGTATTTTGATGTCATCGTATTGTGGGGAAACGATTTCGTTGCCTTTATAATCGATCATTCCAACAGCTCCCTTTTTTTGCATGACGGCATATCCGAATTTTTTGAATTCGCCTATTCCATCGTAATCCGGGGGTAAGATGAGTGCACCTTCTGCATTCATCAGCCCCCACTTTTTATTTACTTTGACCGGAAATGATCGTTGTGCAAAAAGTGCAACTACAAAAAATAAAAAAGATGTTGTGGTTATAAATCGCATATAAGCTAGCTAAAAGTTTGGGTTACTCTGAACGGATGATTTAGATTCTAAAATTTGCTTAACAGGCAAACAATTGAATTAAAACGAACAATGACAGGCTCTAGTATTTTCATTCGTCGTCATATTATTAACGCAAATTCCATGAAAAGGAACTAGTAAGATGATGTGAATTGAATTTGGAGAACCACAATATCTTAATTTTTGCGGAATTTTCAATGCTTTTTTTGTCAAAAAAATATACCTGTCTAGTGAGCTACTGAACATTAAGCATCCCTACTATGGATGAAACTTACTCACCAAAACCCAGCATTTCTCACAAAATCTCCCCAAATTAGCCATTCATTATTACACAGAAAATAAATGCCACATGATATCTAAAAAAGGATTTGGATCACTTTGCGTAAAAGAAATAAAAGATCAACGGACCACCCGTCCTCATCAACTACCTATTTATCAAACCTCCTCCTTTGAATTTGAAAATATAGAACAGGGGATTGATATTTTTGCTGGTAAAGCGAACGGCCATTCTTATGGTCGATATGGCAATCCAACGATTGATACGGTTGCCTCCAAAATAGCTATGTTGGAGACCTACGGTTTGGATCTGGAAGCCTCTGCGGTTTTGTGTAGTTCTGGAATGTCTGCTATTTCAACCTTATTTATCGCCAACCTCGAAGCAGGTGATAAAGTTTTGACCCAAGGAAACCTGTATGGTGGCACAACCGAATTACTGCTCAAGGTCTTGAGGCCTTTGGGTATTGAAACGGTGATGACAAATTTGCAAGACATTGCTACCGTTGAAAGCATTGTTGCTGCAGATTCAAGCATAAAAATGATTTACTTTGAAACGCCAGCAAACCCTACAATGACTTGTATTGATATAGAGGCTTTGGCCAAAATTGCAAATAAGCATGGTATTAAAAGTGCGGTAGACAGTACTTTTTGTACACCCTATTTGCAACAGCCATTTGCGCTAGGTGTAGATTTTGTCATCCACTCCACTACTAAATACCTGAATGGCCATGGGAACTCCATTGCAGGAATTATCATAGGCAAAGATGTGGAGCTGATGCGCGAAAAAGTTTGGAAAGCCATGAAACTGCTTGGAACCAATTGCAGTCCTTTCGAAGCCTGGCTGCTCAATAATGGGCTAAAAACCCTGGAAGTGCGGATGGACAGGCATTGCAGCAACGCAATGGCAGTCGCTGAGTACCTGGAGAAGCATACTAGAGTCGGCAGAGTCAACTACAACGGTTTACCCTCCCACCCTGATCATGAGCTGGCCAAAAAGCAAATGAGCCAATTTGGTGGTATGCTAAGTTTTGAGCTAAATGCTGGCCATCAGGCTGGGCTTACTTTTATGAATAAAATAAAATTCTGCTCCCTTGCTCCTACGCTTGGTGACGTAGATACGCTCATATTACACCCCGCTTCAAGCTCGCATGTCAATGTGACTAAGGAAGTTAGAGAAAAAAACGGTATAACAGACGGTTTGATCCGTTTGTCGATAGGAATAGAGAATGTGGCAGATATTATCGCTGATCTGGAGCAGGCGCTTGGATAAGTTGGTTTAATTCCCGTTTTTGTTGCCCGATGCAACTTAATACATCATATTCACAAATTTTCTCTATCTCAGCACCTATCATGTTGGGTTCAGCTGTACAAAATGTAATAGCGCTGAGTGATAGTGTATTTTTATACCACCTTAGTGAGGTTGATTTTGCTTCCATCGGTTTTGTAAGCGTATTTTACCTAATTGTGGCGGCCATTGGATATGGGTTTTCGAAAGGAGGTCAAATTATGATTGCCCGTCGTGCCGGAGAAGGCAACCCGCAAGAAGTTGGTCGTACCTTTTATGCGATGCTGTACTTTGAGATAGGTTTGTCCATTGTCATGTTCCTTTTCATGTATTTTGGTTGTCAGTACTTCTTTGCGCTCTTTGTCAATTCTGATATTATCTACGAAAAAAGTCTGGAATACATTCACTACCGCTCCTTTGGAGTGTTTTTTAGTTATATGGGGGTGGCGATTATTGCATTGTACACGGGTATTGCACGCACGACTTTTATTGTGATTGATACACTCATTCTGGCAGTGGTTAATATCGTGCTGAACTATGCCTTGATTTTTGGTCATTGGGGATTACCTGCGATGGGGATTGGAGGTGCGGGGTTAGCTAGTACGATAGCTGAAATAATTGCCTTTGTAATTTTTGTGGTTTATGTCAGTTTTGATGAAAAAGTTCGCGCTTTTCATTTGTTTAAGTTTCCTAAAATTGACATCCCGCTTATAAAAGCACAGCTTAGTATTTCTACACCAATTGTAGCGCAGGCAGTGGTAGGTTTAGGAAGCTGGTTTGTGTTCTTTGGAATCGTTGAAAACCTGGGAGAACGTGAACTGGCGATTACGAATTTAGTTCGGATGGTTTACTTGTTTTTGTCCATTCCATGTTGGGGGTTTTCATCCGGGATTAATACGATTGTGAGCAATTTTATTGGTCAGTCAAAGCGACAAGCGGTGTTGCCTATTATTTGGAAAACAGCGAAATTGTGTTGGTTGGTCACCATGATTTTAGCTTTACCGGTGGTGATTTGGCCGGAGCATATTTTATATCCATTGCTGGGATCAGAAGATATGTCTTTGATCACAGATGCAAGACCTACCTTTTATGTGTTGATGGGCATCCTTAGTTTGTTCTCCGTTGGTGGCGTTTATTTCAATGGGCTGGCAGGAACTGGTGCGACTTATTTTGGATTAAAAATACAATTCATTTGGGCCTTGTTTTATGTGATTTATATTTATTTCGTGGTTGAATTTACCTATGGTGGATTGGAATGGGCCTGGGCCGGAGAGATCTTTTATTGGCTTATTTTGTTTGGCTTGACTTTGTGGTATTTGCGGTCTAAGAAGTGGCATTTGTTGAAGGTGTGAGGTGTGAGGTATGAGGTATGAAGTATAATCCCGCTAACGTTGTAATTCGTTAGCGGGATTGTTGTTTTTGATTATGAAAAAGTATTTATACAGGCTTACGGGACTGTTCTGTAAACTGTGTCTTTCAATCAAAGCATCAATCAAAATCAAAAATTTCACGCGAACGCAGAAGCTCTGCTCATAACAAGCAGATTGTCAACTAAATAGGTAGATCACGTTTAAAGGCCTTTTGATTTTGATTGAATTTTTGATTTTAATTTAAAAAACCATCAGACACACTTAAATGAACTCCCTCTAAACAGGCCTACTTAAATGACCCACGTTAGTGGGAAATACCTCATACCTCATACCTCATACCTCTCATACCTCTCATACCTAAACAAGTTTAGCCAAAGCCTCTCCCATTCGTCGTATCGCTTCAATCAACTGCTCCTCAGAAGCCGCATAGGAGATGCGGAAACAATTGTCAGCTCCAAAGGCAGAGCCACTCACGACGGCCACGTACGCATTGTTGAGTAAGTATTCGCAAAAATCATCTGAGTTGTTGATGGTCATTTTGCCATCACTCTTTCCAAAGTAGTCAGATATATCCGGAAAGATATAGAAAGCACCTTCCGGATTGTTAGTTTTTACACCAGGAATTTTGTCCAAAAGTCCTTTTACTAAATCTCTTCTTTTTAAATAAGCATCACGCATTGCTGTCGTTGAAGTACGATCACCATTAAGTGCGGCAGCGGCTGCCACCTGACCAAAAGCAGTAGCGCCGGAAGTAACCTGACCCTGAATTTTTGTACAAGCACTAGCAATCTCCTGAGGCGCACCAATGTAGCCCAGTCTCCAACCTGTCATGGCAAATCCCTTGGAAAAGCCGTTAACCGTAATTGTTCTGTCTTTAGCAGCAGGTAGGGAACCGATACTTACATGCTTATTCGAGAAATTAATGTATTCGTAAATCTCATCGGCAATGATGAAAATATCCTTATGTGCTGCAATCACATTGGCCAAAGCCTCCAATTCTTCCCGTTGATAAACAGAACCAGTTGGGTTACAGGGAGATGAGAATAAAACAAATTTTGTACGCGGTGTGATCGCTGCTTTTAGTTGCTCAGCCGTTACTTTGAAATCCTGCTCAATTCCAGCAGATACGATAACCGGAACACCACCACCCAATTTGATGATTTCATAATAAGAAACCCAATAAGGAGCTAATACAATAGCCTCATCGCCTTCATTAAGCAAAGTCATGCTAAGGTTGTAGATCGACTGTTTGGCACCGTTTGAAACTACAATCTGCTTGGGGGAGTAATCCAAGTCGTTTTCCTCTTTGAGTTTTTTTGAAATGGCTTCACGCAAAACCGGAAGGCCGGGCACCGGCGTGTATTTGGTAAAACCATCATTTAGTGCTTGCTTTGCAGCCTCTTTGATGTAGTCGGGCGTATCAAAATCTGGTTCGCCAAGACTAAGGCTAATCACGTCATGTCCTTTTGCGCCTAGCTCACGAGCCAATTGAGACATTTTAAGTGTCGCAGATTCAGACATATTTAAAATGCGGTCTGCTATAAGAGAGGTTTTTGTCGGAGTCATATATTTTTTATTAAAAATTGAAGCGCTAAAGTTAGTTTAATAATTTGAGTAAAAGCGCGGTAAAGCAAAGATATTTTACCCAAATAAGTGCAACAAACCGCCATTCTATACGGTAACAAAGCCAATGCGTTTCCATTTCTTAAATAATCCTTCATAAATACGACCTTATAAAAAGATTTTTTAATATTTGCTATCGAAGATCAAACCGACATTGTGAAGCTGTTTTAAGGAAATCACCTAATACATGAGTAAAAAGAAACAAAAAGCCAGCGTTTTGAAAAACAGTCCTGCAAAACACAAGTTTTCAGGCAAAGTCTCTTTAGTCATTCCTTGCTACAACGAGAGTAAACGTATTGATAATCTGATAAGTACACTGAAGAGCTTTGATAAAAAATGGAACCAGCCTCTTGAAATCATTATTGTAGATGATGGCAGCACCGATGATGCTGTCAGTCAACTCGAAAAAAAATTATCCGGTCAATTTTCTTCTAGCACCGATTATCAGCTAATTCCTCTATCTAAAAATATTGGGAAAGGTGGAGCCCTAAAAGCTGGTGTTGAAAAGGCCACCGGTGATTATATATTGACACTTGATGCCGATATGGCTACCAAACCAAGTGATTTGACAAAGTGGTTGAGACTCCTTCCGGGAAAGGATTTTGATGCTGATCAAATTCTAATTGGTTCGCGGGAGCATAAAGATTCTAAAGTCGAAGGACAACCCATGCGAAGAGTCGCAGGATTGATCTTTAATTTTATGATCCAACTTTTTACGAATATGAATTTGCGTGATACGCAATGTGGATTTAAATTGTATCCTGCCGCTATTGCCAAACAATTGTTTGGAGCATTAAAAACAAATGGTTGGGCACATGATGTGGAACTCCTTTATCGCGCTAAAATGGAAGGGTACGCTATTCAATCCATGCCCATCACCTGGAAGCATCAGGATGATTCGAAAATCTCGCTCTTTTCTGATAGCATCAAAATGTTTGGGCAAATTCTGATGATTTCAATTGCTCTGAATTGGAATTATTTTATTGTAGAACCATTTAAGAAATTCAACTCAGCAAAAGGAGAATCCCCTATTTTTAGATTCTTGTTTTTAGCGCTTTCTTTATTCCTGCTTTTTTTGATGCCTTCTATTAGTTCTGATTATGGAATTACTGGAGATGAATTGGTTCAAAAAACCTACGGGGAAAAAGTATACGCTTACTACGAAACGGATGGCAAAGACAAATCAGCTTTAGCTTATAAAAACCTCTATTACTACGGTGGCTTATTCGACTATACTGCCGCCTGGTTAAATAAGAAATTTCCAAATGCGGATGAATACAATACCCGACATTGGTTGAATGCCCTTTTTGGTTTTATCATGATCTTCTTTACCGGCCTTTTGGCAAAAGAAATTAGTGGAAGCTGGCGGGTTGCCTTTATTGCACTTTTGTTCATCGCCTTGTCGCCCCGGATTTTTGGACATTCAATGAACAATCCAAAAGATATTCCTTTTGCTGCTGCTTATGCATTTACGCTGTTGTATCTGATTCGCTTTATCAAGCAATTACCTCGGCCAGGTACGAAAACAATTTTAATGCTCATCATTGGTGTCGCGGCATCTATTAATGTGCGTGTGGGAGGAATACTATTGATCGCTTATCTTGGTTTGTTTACAGGACTCTCCTACTTGTTTAGAAATGACTTAAAGCCAAGATTAAAAGACATTCCGCATCTGGGAAAGATTCTAGGAATTGGATTGCTAGTTGCGTTTGGTGGTTATTTTGGAGGTTTGCTTTTTTGGCCCTACGGAGCTGAAGCACCTTTCAAAAACCCCTTAACTGCATTGAGCGAAATGTCCAATTTTTCTACCAGTATCCGAATGCTTTTTGAGGGTGAGCATTTATGGTCTGATCAGCTGCCCTGGTATTATATTCCAAAATACATCTCACTTTCCACACCAATGGTGATCTTGATTGGTGCGCTTTTGTTTTTGGGTTTTGTTTTCACAAAATTCAATACGCAGAAAAGATTGCCCTTGCTACTGCTGGCTTTTGCGGGAGTATTTCCAATTGCTTATGCCGTTGCGAAGCATTCAAGTTTGTATGATGGAATGCGTCACTTTTTATTTGTCTATCCGGTATTGGTGGTAGTGGCCGCCTGGGGTTGGAACCAATTGATTAATTTCAAACCACTCCCTGCTTTTAAATATGGAATGGGTGCGCTAATGGCGATCTTATTGGCCTTCCCATTAAAAGCTATGATTGATCAACATCCGTATCAATACATTTATTTCAATGAGATTTCTGGTGGACTGCAACATGCTCAAACCAACTACGAAATGGACTATTGGATGAACTCCATCAAAGGCATGTGTGCATGGTTGGCAGCAAACGATGAGCGTCTCAAACGAGGCGAAAAAGTGGAGATCATCACCAACTGTGCGGATCCGGCCATTTACTATATGAAGCAATTGGCACCTAGTGCCAAAATATATTATGCCCGTTATTACGATCGTCTGAAATATCCAGGAGATTATTACATGTTCATTCCCCGATTTGTGAACGAAGGGCACATAAAATCCGGCGTTTGGCCACCAGCCAATATCGTCTATGAAGAAAAACTAAATGGCGTAACCATCGGTGCGATATCAAAAAGAGAATCGCCAATCGAGAAGCAGGCAGGAGATGCGGAAAAAGCTAAAAATTTCCCGGAAGCCATTCGACTCTATAATCAGGAATTAGCGATTCGGCCTAAGAATGAAATTGCATTAGTAGGTTTGATCAAGTCCTATCAGCAGACCAAGGATTGGGCAAATATGAAGACGACAATTGACAAACTTCTGACGTTGTCCGACTCCTACAACACAGCACATTACTACTACGGAATTTACTATTTGAATGTAGGAGATACCCAACATGCAAAAGCTTCTTTAGAAAAAGCAGTTCATCTAAATTATAAAAATGCCGCAGCGCATTATTTCCTTTCTACCATTTATGCGCAGGAAGGAAACCATGCTAAGGTGGTAGAGGCCATTACGCTCTATGACGATACCGGAGGGAATCTTGGACAAGCTTATGCTATTGGTGCTAACGCTGCTAATGCGCTGGGTAAGAAAGCTTTAGCACTGTATTTTCAAGCTAAAAAAGCTTACTTTGAAAAAGATTATCAAGGTTCATTTAGTTTGGTGAAACAGTCGTTAAAGCTAGATCCGGATTTCGAACCTGCGGTTAAATTAAACAAGGTTTACGAAGATTCTCAAAAGTAAAATAACCATGGATTTAAAAGAATTGGAAAGTGGTGTAGACCAATCAACGCATTGGTATTATCAATCGAAAAAAGTGCCTTTATTTCGGTATTTCAAGCAATTGCTAAAGGAACAAAATAAGAAGATGACAGTGATCGACTTCGGTTCCGGTTCTGGTTTTTTTGCCTATGAATTGTGGGAAGCTTTTCCGGAGCACATTGAAGATGTATTGTTAATTGACATCGGCTATTCAGAAGATGAACTGGAAGAGACTAAAAGTCTGCCGGTCAAAAAACTGCATTATATCCCGGAAGGAATTGATGATTGCGTGGTGATTATGATGGATGTTTTAGAACATATTGAAAACGATGACGCCATTATAAAGGACATAAAAAGACGAGTTGGCAACAATGCACATTACTTCATCACCGTACCTGCTTTTATGAGCGTTTGGTCTACGCATGATGTGTATTTGGGGCATTTCCGACGATACACTATTCCAATGTTAAGTAAGCTGATGAGCAATAATGAATGTACGATTTCACAGCGCTACTACATTTTTGCGTCTATCTTTCCGTTGGTGTGGCTGGTGCGCCGTTTGAAGCGAAGTAATGAAACTATGGAAGCTCCGGAATCCTCAGACATGGCACCACTCCCCGGCCCTGTCAACTGGTTGCTCCGACAGTACAATTCCTTTGAGATGAACTTCCGTAAAATGAATAAGTTGTTTGGCTTGACTTGTGTGGCTGAGGGGAAGTTGAATTAGGGGTTGGGAGTTGGAAGTGGGAAGCTTCACTCGATCGCGGAGCATCGCGTTAGAAGGCGCTTCCCACTTCCCACTTCCCACTTCCAACTTCTCCAACTTCCAACTTCCAACTTCTCCAACTTCCCACTTCAAAAAAACAAACATCAAGCCCACCAACATGATCCTCCAAAACTACCTCAACCTACAATTCATACGAAGCAACCGGAAACTCTCCGACTTGGGTTTAAATCCCTGGTTGACCTACTTATTCGGACTTGTCTTTTTTATGGTGTTTTCCAAATTGCTTTTTATAAAGTATTCCTGGATGCGTTTTATTTTTCCATTGGTGGCTTTTTTCTTTGTTTTAAATATTGGGAGTCGTGAACGAAACGATTTTTTGAAAAATAATTTCACTTTGAAAAATTATAGGCAAATTCGTTTGGTGGAAAATGGACTACTTGCCCTGCCTTTTACACTTTATCAGTTTTTTGAACAAGAATTTTTGTTTGGTTTTTTGACCATGTTGTTTGCCATGATCTTGTCTTTTTTCAATACTAAGCAACAGTCTGCTTTGGTTCTCCCAACCCCATTTTCAAAAAATCCGTTTGAATTTATTATTGGCTTTCGCAAAATCTGGTTGGTGTTTTTGGGGCTATATGCTTTGACTTTTATTTCGGTGTCGGTAGGAAATTTTAATTTAGGTGTCTTTGCGCTGTTTGTACTTTTTTTAGTTTGTATGGCTTTTTACACTTATTTGGAACCGCTATTTTATGTTTGGGTGTACTCGTTGAGTATTCCTGATTTTCTGAAAAGCAAAACTACTGTTGGTTTATCTTATAGTTTTCTTTTAAGTTTGCCTGTTTTCATTACTCTACTTATTGCCTTTTCAGGTAATGGGTATATTGTTCTGATGTTAGAAACAGTTGGCTTGTGCTATGTTTTAATGGGGCTTGTAGCTAAATATGCTTACTATCCAGGTGAGCTTACTATTCTGCCGGGAATCGTAGTCGCAATATGTATTTTTGCCCCACCTTTAATGTTGGTTACTATTCCTTATTTTTATTTCAAATCGAAAAGAAATCTTTTATTATACAAATGATCCGTATTAAAGCACTGCATAAGTCTTATGGGAAAAACGAAGTTCTAAAAGGAATAGACCTGAACTTTGAACGTGGAAAAGTGAACGGAATCGTTGGTGAAAATGGTGCTGGCAAAACGACTTTATTCAGATCATTTGCTGGCTTAGAAACTTACGACGGAACTATTGAGTTTGAAGCAGGCTTGAGCAAAGACAATATCTGTTTCCTACCCACCCATCCGTACATGCTTTCCAAAATAACCGGGCTGGAATACCTGCAATTACTTTGCAACGCAAGAGACATTCAGGTTGATCAAATAGAAGAAAAAAATCCCTTTGACCTCCCCTTAAATGAATTTGCCGAACAGTATTCCACAGGGATGAAAAAGAAATTAGCCCTTACCGCCATCTTTTTCCAAAAAAATGAAGTATTTCTTTTCGATGAACCGTTCAACGGGCTGGACTTGCAAAGTAACATGCTGCTCAAAGACATTATCTTAAAACTCCGAAACCTAAATAAGATCGTCATTGTCTCTTCTCACATCTTCTCCGCTTTAGGCGAAATCTGTGATCAGATGCACCATCTCAAAAACGGAAAAATCATTGATAGCGCTCAAAAAGCCGATTTTGGCAGGATTGAACAAAATATGAGAAATGATGATTTTAGGAAGCGAATTGATCGATTGGATTTGGGTTGATTGCCTGGAAGTTGTGATTCTATTTGTAATGTCTAACGGTGTACACTTTTAACGTGTTTTCGAAACACCTATGTTACGACCCGTAGGGATACCATGTTTGTGCCCTGTAGCGCGGTTGAAACACATAGGATGTCTCTATGCGTTTCAGTCTTACGGTCGAGTGAAACCCACACCAAAATGCCAATTTAGAGGCTGTACAAAGTCGCACGACTGTTTTCACAGGGACAAATCCCTTATTAACCCATCAGTTTTGCTCAATTATTTTAACTTTGTGTCGTCTTCTGAGTAAAGTATAAATGTATTCGCACCCAATTTAAAAGTGCTCACAATCACCCTCTATGAAAGAGAAAATAAACACGCTACAATCCAAAATAGACAAAGCCCAGTTAGGTGGTGGTCAATCCAGAATCGATAAGCAACACGCCAAAGGCAAGCTCACCGCCAGAGAGCGCATTCATTTCCTTATGGACGAAGGCTCATTTGAAGAAATCGGAATGTTGGTTACCCATAGAAGTACAGACTTCGGAATGGAAAAAGAGAAATTCTATAGCGATGGGGTCATTACCGGTTATGGAAACGTGGATAACCGACTCGTTTTCGTTTTTGCACAGGACTTTACCGTTTTTGGAGGTTCTTTGTCAGAAACACATGCCGAGAAGATTTGTAAAATTATGGATCTGGCGGCAAAGAACGGCGCCCCCGTCATTGGATTGAACGACTCCGGTGGAGCACGTATTCAGGAAGGTGTAAAATCACTGGGTGGTTATGCCGATATCTTTTATAGAAACACCAAATTCTCCGGGGTCATCCCTCAGATATCCGCCATCATGGGCCCTTGTGCCGGAGGTGCGGTGTACTCCCCTGCTATCACTGATTTTACGATCATGGTGGAAAATACTTCTTATATGTTTGTGACGGGTCCCAACGTTGTCAAAACGGTTACAAATGAGGAAGTCAGCGCAGAAGAATTGGGCGGAGCATCCGCGCATTCTACCAAATCCGGTGTCACCCATCTGACTGCTATCAACGATATGGACTGTATCAATCAGTTGAAAAAACTCCTGAGCTTCGTTCCACAAAATTGTGAAGAAAAAGCGCCAAAGTTACCTTATGAAATTGGTGATGAGATTCGGCCTCAATTGGGCAAGATTCTTCCCCCCGTTATTTCTCAACCCTATGATATTCGAGAAGTCGTTGAAGGCATCATGGATGAAGACGCTTTCTTTGAAATTCATAAAGACTATGCTGGAAATATTGTAGTCGGTTTTGCACGACTGGCTGGTCGTTCAGTTGGTATTGTTGCTAATCAACCTATGAATATGGCTGGTGTTTTGGATGTAAACAGTTCAAAAAAAGGTGCCCGCTTTGTTCGCTTTTGTGACTGTTTCAACATTCCGCTGCTGGTATTGGTTGATGTGCCGGGTTTCTTGCCAGGGACTGATCAGGAATGGAATGCCATTATTACAAACGGTGCAAAATTGCTTTATGCGTTTAGCGAAGCTACTGTACCTCGTGTAACATTGATCACCAGAAAAGCGTATGGTGGAGCTTACGATGTCATGAATTCAAAACATATAGGTGCCGATCTCAACCTGGCCTGGCCCACTGCCGAAATTGCAGTAATGGGAGCAAAGGGTGCCAGTGAAATTATTTTCCGTAAGGAAATAAAATCTGCAGATGACCCCGCAGCAATGTTGAAAGAAAAAGAAATGGAATACGCGGAAAAGTTTGCTAACCCATTCAGCGCTACAGAAAGGGGCTTTATTGATGAAGTCATCCTTCCTGAACAATCACGAAGAAAATTAATAAAAGCGTTTGCAATGCTTGAAAATAAGGTGGATCATCTTCCTAAGAAGAAGCATGGGAATATGCCATTATAAATCAAAATGGAAATGGCAATTTCAATCTCAATGCGCTATAACTTAGATTTTTCGGAATTGAAAATATCGTTTTTTTTCTTTGGTAAATAGGCTTGTAAGATTTTGTTTTTTTAGCAAAATTATACAAGTTTGTAGTATACTATCCATCATATTCGAAAAAGTGAGTAAAATTCAATAACCGAATCCGTATAATAGACAAAACAGAAAATGGCCAAAAATAAAAAGTCCAAAAACAAGAAGTCAAAAGGAGTTAAAGTAACAGCAGAACCAGCACCAGTTAAATCAGAAGTCAATTACACGGGAGTTGATAAATTTGATCGCTATCCCGATGTATTTAAATTATTTAAAACGGGCGCTGCCCGACTGGTAAGCCAAACGAAAAAACAATTCACTTTTGCCAGTGAGGCGAACGTAAGTCTGCAGATGACCGTTTTGACGGATCGCATCATTCGTTTCAGATATAATATTTTGAATTACTGGCCGAAGGATTTCTCTTATGCCATTCACAACGATCACAAACGAAGTAGAGTCGATCTTTCTTTTGTAGAAAACGACCTTGACTTTATTTTAGATACCCCTTCCGTTTCCGTCATTATTTCAAAAGCCAATCTTGCTGTAAAAATTTTGAATAGTGAAGGGAAGCTCATTGCAGAATATTCTAAAGGCTTTGAAGCTAAAACGAGTATTCACAAAGGAACGCGGGAAGTGGCTCTTTCTTTTAAGTCTCATAAAAAGGAGTCCTACCTCGGCCTTGGAGATAAAAGCTGTGCGCTAAATTTGCGGGGCAAGAAATTCCAAAACTGGGTGACAGATGCTTTCGCTTATGGCGAAAATACAGATCCATTGTACCGAACCATTCCGTTTTACTATGCACTAAACAAAGGCATTGCCTACGGAATATTTTTCGACAATACCTTCCGCTCCTTTTTTGATTTCAATAGTAGTAAAGATGGAAATGTAAAGATTTCTGCCAACGGCGGAGCAATCAATTACTACTTCATCTACGGACCTGAATTGAATGACATAGCAGAACAATATGCGCAACTAACCGGAACCGCAGAACTCCCTCCAATGTGGGCACTGGGTTTTCACCAATGTCGCTGGAGCTATTATCCTGAAAGTCGGGTAAGAGAACTGGCAGATGATTTTCGCACTAAGCGAATTCCCTGTGATTCCATCTATCTCGATATAGACTACATGGATGGCTACCGCTGTTTTACCTGGAACAAGGATTATTTTCCGGACCCCAAAGGGTTGATTTCTGATATCAAAGATCAGGGTTTCCAAACGGTAGTAATGATCGATCCGGGAATTAAAACAGATGATGAAAACGCCGTTTATAAAGAAGGTTTCAAAAAAGATTATTTCTGTAAAAGACCAGATGGCGACATGATGACCGGACCGGTATGGCCTTCTGATTGTGCCTTTCCGGATTATACAAGTGCAGAAGTGCGCGACTGGTGGGGCAACCTTTACAAAGGCTTGTACAAAACGGATGGGGTCAGCGGTTTTTGGAATGACATGAACGAACCTGCCGTATTTTTGGTGGACACCAAAACCTTTCCCGATGATGTACAACACAGCTACGACGGACACGGCGCCAGTCACCGTAAAGCACACAATATTTACGGCATGCAAATGACCAGAGCCAGCTACCATGGCTTCAAAAAATTGAAACCTAAAAAACGACCTTTCCTTCTGACCAGAGCTACTTATTCAGGAGGTCAGCGTTACGCTTCTGTCTGGACTGGCGACAACTGTTCGGACTGGACACACCTGCGCATTGCCAACACACAATGCCAGCGATTAAGCATCTCTGGTTTCTCATTTGTAGGAACTGATGTCGGTGGATTTGCCGGCAAACCAACCGGAGAGTTGATGGTACGTTGGTTGCAATTGGCTGTTTTTCATCCGCTGTATCGCGTTCACTCTATCGGAAATAATATTGATGGAGCGACAGAGGTTGACGGCGAAGAAGTAAAGAAAGCAGAAGGTCAGGAACGCGTCAATCAAGAGCCCTGGGCATACGGTGAGCCATACACTTCGCATGCACGGGCAGCGATAGAATTGCGCTATCAGCTAATCGCTTATTTGTATACTGCCTTCTATAAATATGTAAATCAGGGGACACCAGTTCTACGAAGTTTAGCATTTTATGACCAGAAAGATAACAAGGTTATAAAAACGCAACGTGACTTTATGTTTGGTGATGACTTATTGATTAGTCCGATTATTAAAGAAGGGAAAAAATCGCAAAAGGTTTATTTACCTGCAGGAATCTGGTATTCCGTTTCGAATGGACAGCAACTGCGTGGTAAGTCAAGCCATAAATTCAAAGTTAGTTTGAAAGACGTTTTGATGTTTGCAAAAGCAGGATCTGTGGTGCCATTCTATCCGGTTCAGCAATACATGGGAGAAAAGGATTTTGATGAAATTACCCTTCGCTCCTACTACATTAACGGAACAGAACAAAGCAAATTTTATGAAGACGAAGGGGATGGGTATAACTATGAAGCCGATGGCTATAGCCTAAAAACCTATAACACGGAAGGAAATAAAAAGTCTTTTAAAATTACTCAAAAGAAAAAGGGAAATTTCAATAGAGGTTACGACACAGTCCTTTTGCTGGTGTTCGGTCTGCCTTTCTTACCGAACCATTGCCTGGTTGATGGCGAACGCGTGAAGTGTCTGAAGCTTGGTAAGAAACAGAAGAATGGATGGGGCGTACGCGTTCGGGAAGAATTTAAGACGGTTGAGTTTTTGAAGCAATAAATCAGGGATTGATCTCTGGGAAACCATCGAACCATTGCCAGATGACATGGGAAAGATTGCTGCTTCTGCAAGCCGGATTGGGAATATTATTTACATCATTGGCGGTTATCATGTTTTTGCAAATAATACAGAAGAATCGTCGGACCGGGTGCATCGTTACGACATTGCCAATAATACTTACCTGACGGACGGATTATCAATCCGAATGATCCAACAGATATTACCTGGTCTAAGCAAACCTTCGGAACTGATGTCAAAGGTTATCGGATCGCTGCGACTAAAAGCAAAGGCAAAGCTTTCTTCTAATAAAAAGGTGCATCGCACTGGCTCCGTTTGTAATTATTGATTTATAGTAGTTGTTTAACTGCTGCGCTTTTCAAGGTAAGGGTGCCGGTGCGCTGCACCTCAATAAAAAGATCATCCTTCTTTGTTTACAAACGGTATCGGTGCGCTGCACTTTGAAAGCGTAGTAGCATTTGTCTTTATGTGTCCTGAAAAATTAACACACCAGATAACCTGCCTGTCTGCTTGTCAGGACTTTTATCGTCAAATTCCTTTGTAAACACCATACTTTTCGCTATTTTTACGGTCGAACAATTCTGAAAAGGGAAATTTCAGGGCAGCCTGACGAGAAACTATTAACAAACATACTATGGTACAGACGACTAATCAAACACTAGAACGTGAGACGGAACCCACACTCCAGATCACTCCTCAAATCAAATCCTCGCTTAGCGAAACCTCTAAATGGACTAACTTTTTAGCGATTTCAGCTTTCATTTGCATCCTTTTTGTTGCTTTGGCTGCCATTACAATGGGCATAATGATGAGTAATAGAACACCTGAATTTGGTGCTTCTAACGCTTCTCCACTCTTAATTAGCGCTATGTATTTGGCTATTGTTGCCATCTTAACACTGCCGCTCCGTCATTTGTATCGCTTTGCAAAGCAATTAAGCGCAGCTTTAAAGTCTAATAATCAGGAAGCATTGAACCATTCTTTTCAGCAACTGACCGCCTGTCACCGCTTCATAGGCATTGGCGCTGTGCTTGTTGTGGTGGGGTATGGTATTTTACTGGGTACTGTTATATTTGGATAGAATCTAAGCAATCAATGCCCTATTCGCAGACCTGGGAATAACGAAGTTGTTTAAAACAACTTCAATAAGAAATCCCAGCCACGTTTTTACAAACGGACTGGGATCTTATTTTTTTAGGATGAACGGTTCTTATTCAATAGATTAAATCTTAACAATCGTTTCCGTTGCTACTCCTGATTCATTGCTAAGGAAAAGTAAGTATAGACCATTGTTTAAATCGCTGATGTCTACTCGCTTTGTAAGCTCACCTTCAAAAAGGTCAAATCTTTCCCGGTGTATTGTTTTTCCAGAAACGTCTGTTATTCTCAAATCAACAGGGCCAGAAATAAGACTATTGATCTGTAGATTTAACGCCTCTTGAGCTGGATTAGGAAATACTGAAAAGCCTAATGAACGTTCTAAGTCGTTGGTTGCAGACATACCAGCTTCTGATAAGGTTACACTCGCTGTTGCTCCTCCGTCTCCAGAAGTGCCTCCGTTGTCATTTGTCGCAATCGCTCCCGCGTAAAAAGTTACATCACCACCTCCTGTTAGCGGAGCATCCCAAGACGCTGTAGTAAATGTGTTAGAGGAACTGGGCATGGAATGCTCTACATATGTCACATCGTTTGCAAAAGTAACATGTTGCTGTCCTCCATTAGGAATAACGCTCCATTCTCCTGCATTTTCATCAGCGGAGTTTAGGGCAACTGTTTGAAAGCCATATTCAGCAGGGGTTCCTGTCCCGGCTGCTATAGTGACTCTAACGGTATAGGTTGCGCCAGGTTCGTATTCAGTGACCACTGTACTGCCTGTTAATACTTCAACAGTGACCGAAGGGTTGAATGCTCCTGAAGCATGGCAGCCTACGGTATTACAGGAGCCGTTACTTAAGGGGCTTCCCGTTCTGTCTGCTCCCTGGACATCTGCTGCTCCACTAGAATTGTTCATAAATAAGAAAGCAGCAAATAGCATAACAAAAAGAGTGATAGTAGATTTTATTTTCATAAAAAATGGATTATAAAAGTTTAATAAAATGAAATTTGTAAAAAAGCTAAAGTTGAAGTTGTTTAAAGTTATTTCCGGTTATACGCTTCCTTTAACGTGGCTTAGTACTTAAAGTTCTTAAGAATTCGATAAATCTGCTTCCGATGTCTTTTGAAATGATCTTTATGGAAGGTCATCATATTGCCAATGCTCATACGTCCACCCATAGGGTGTTTATAAACCTGTTTCTTAAATAACTCAGGTGGCAGAGAATTGAGATAAGTTTCGAGGTCTACCCGATCTTGTTTCCATTGTTTTACCAATTCCCAGAAAGTAGAGTGCTCCGGAAGTACTTCTCCTACAGCAGCAGGAGCTTTGGCTTTTATTGGCGTTTTCATATAAAAAGAGATGAAAAGAGATCGCATCGAGCTTATTATATTGGCATTTTTTAATTCAGGGTCGAAACTTAACTTCTTCTCCAGGTATTTTTGCGAAAGCGATTCTGCAAGAATCAAATGTTCCATGATCTGCAAAACAGACCACTTCCCTTCTCCTGGCTTCCAGTTCAAGTCATTATCAGAATACTTCTTTAAATCTCTAAATAAGAGACCAAGTTCACGGTTTAGCCAGTCTAGTTGAGTTTTAACACTTTTCTTCATAGTTTTTGCTACCTATGGCAGGCTTATTAGGCTCCAATTTACAACTTTATTCAATTTTTTCTAACTTCATGGAATGTTTTAAACTAAGTTAAATTTAAACTGTTCCATGAGTTTTGATTGGAGGTTAGAGGTTGGATGTTTTTTGCTATACAAGCGTACTAAATTTAAAAAACAAAGATTAACATGAATTTTAGAATAATCACACTCTTTTGCCTATTTCTGGTCATTAATTCATTGTCAGCTCAAGACAAAAAAGCAGAATGGGATGTCAACAATCCACCAGGAGAATATAAGGAAGTTTCCTTCACCACCGATGAAGGCACCTGGATGAATTTGGACGTCAGCCCTGATGGAAAAACTATTGCATTTGACCTTTTGGGAGACATATACAGCATGCCCATCTCCGGTGGAACGGCGAAGTTATTAAGAGGAGGATTGGCTTGGGAAGTGCAACCGCGATTTAGTCCTGATGGGAAGCATCTTTCCTTTACATCTGATGCCGGTGGCGGTGACAATGTTTGGTACATGAAGCCCGATGGCTCTGATGCAAAACAGATTACCAAAGAGAGTTTCAGATTACTGAATAATGCCATCTGGGATGAAACGGGTAATTACCTGATTGCCAGAAAACATTTCACTTCTGGTCGCTCGCTGGGTGCTGGAGAAATGTGGATGTATCATATCTCCGGAGGCGAAGGCATCCAATTGACAAAACGCAAAAACGATCAGCAGGATGTCAATGAGCCCAGCTTATCAAAAGATGGTCGTTACCTGTACTATTCAGAAGACGTTTATCCCGGTGGATATTTTCAATACAATAAAGATCCGAACAAACAAATTTACGTTGTCAAGCGATATGACCGCGAAGAAGGTACCACTGAAAATGTGGTGGGTGGCCCCGGAGGCGCTTGTCGTCCACAAATTTCTAATGACGGAAAGTGGTTGGCTTATGTACGACGAGTGCGCGCGAAGTCAGTTTTGTTTTTACATAATTTGGAAACAGCTGAAGAGTACCCACTGTTTGATAAATTGAGTAAAGATCAGCAAGAAGCCTGGGCGGTTTTTGGAGCTTACACTGGATTTAACTGGATGCCCAATGATGAGAAAATTGTGATTTGGGGAGAAGGAAAAATCTGGTCAGTTGATGTAAAAACTAAAGCGAGTAAGGAAATTCCGTTTACCGTAAATGCAAAACACAAATTAGCAGAAACCGTGCGTTTTAAACAGGAAGTGGCACCAGAAAAGTTTGAATCAAAAGCGATCCGGCACGCAGTGACTTCTCCTGATGGAAAAACACTGATCTTCAACGCAGCTGGCTATTTATACAAAATGAAATTGCCAAATGGTACACCAAAGCGATTGACTAAAGACAGCGATTTCGAATTCGAACCTGCCTTTTCACCTGACGGGAAAGACCTCATCTATGTGTCCTGGAATGATGATAAACTCGGATCTATCCACCAATTAAATTTAGCCTCCGGTTCTACTTCTAAGCTTTCGAAAAAAAGGGGTATTTACCGAACACCTTCCTACGCGCCGGATGGAAAGACAATCGTTTTCCGAAAGGAAGGCGGAAATAATTATCAGGGATTTGCGAATACAAAAAAGCCAGGCGTTTACATGATTCCTGCCAACGGTGGCGAGGAGAAATTCCTTTTCCCTGGAGGTGAGTACCCAAGGATCACTGCTGACGGAAAAGAAATATTTTACCAAACAGGGGGCTATATTTTCGGAAGCCTGACCAAAGCCTACAAGAAATACAACCTGGAGAAGCAAGAAGAAAAGGTGATTTTCAATACGAAATATACCAACTACTTTGTTCCAAGCCCTGACAACAAATGGGTGGCATTTACCGAGCTGCATAAAGTGTACGTGGCACCAATGCCCGCTACTGGTCAGCCTATTGGCCTGTCGGCAAACACCAAGGCAGTTCCTGTCGCTCAGGTAGCGCGCGATGCGGGGATCAACTTGCATTGGTCAGCTGATGGTTCGACCATTCACTGGACTTTAGGAAACGAATATTTTAGCAATAAACTGACAGATCGTTTCCTGTTTTTGGAAGGGGCCGCCGATAGTATCCCGCCTATTGACACAGTAGGAATGAAAATCGAATTGGTACTGGACCAAGACATTCCGGAAGGAGTTATCGCTTTGACAAATGCAACGATCATCACCATGAATGGCGAAGAAGTTATTGAAGATGGAACCATTCTGATAGAGAACAATCGCATCAAAGCAGTTGGAAGTGCTACTAAAATGATCGTTCCAAAAGGCGCGGTCATTATGGACATGAGTAACAAGACAATCATGCCCGGTTTGATTGATGTGCATGCGCACCTTGGCGCTTTCCGTTTTGGCTTGAGCCCAAAAAAACACTGGCAATATTATGCAAATTTGGCCTATGGTGTCACGACGACACATGACCCTTCCTCAAACGCTGAGATGACTTTCTCTCAGTCCGAAATGGTGAAAAGTGGGCGAATGGTTGGCCCAAGAATTTTCTCAACTGGTGTGATCCTTTACGGGGCAGATGGTGATTTCAAAGCGGTTATAAATAATCTGGAAGATGCGCGTTCTGCCTTGCGGCGAACAAAAGCTTACGGTGCTTTTTCTGTAAAGAGTTATAACCAGCCTCGACGTGATCAGCGACAGCAGGTCATGCAAGCTGCGCGTGAATTAGGCATCAATGTTTATCCGGAAGGTGGATCATTCTTCTATCACAACATGACGATGGTGGCGGATGGCCACACTGGAGTTGAACACAATATACCCGTAGCACCGCTTTATAAAGATGTACTCGACTTTTGGTCTAACACCAAAACCGGCAACACCCCTACCCTAATTGTCAACTACGGCGGCGTGAATGGCGAGTATTACTGGTATCAAAATACCAAGGTCTGGGAAAAGGATCGCTTGCTAAGTTTCATGCCACGGCCACTTGTTGACTCGCGGTCAAGACACCGCACCATGATTCCGAAGGAGGAATACGACAATGGTCATATCCTCGTTTCTAAATCCTGTAAGAAATTGCAGGATGCTGGTGTCAATATCAATCTGGGCGCACATGGCCAATTGCAGGGATTGGGCGCGCATTGGGAAATGTGGATGCTTTCGCAAGGTGGCATGACCAACTGGGAAGTGCTGCGCGCAGCTACTGTCAATGGCGCGGCTTATCTTGGGATGGATCACGAAATTGGTAGCCTTAAAAAAGGCATGTTGGCGGACCTTATTGTTTTGGATAAAAATCCATTGGATGATATTTACAATACGGAATCGGTCAGTTACACTATGATTAATGGTCGCTTGTATGATGCTGAAACCATGAATGAAGTGCGTGGTAAGGATGAAGTGAAACGCGATCAGTTTTACTGGGAGAAGGAAGGCGCTGGAAATGCTTATCCTTTTTACCCGAATACTGGTGGGTTTATGCCGGTTAATTGTCATTGTGGGCACTAAAAGGTGGGGAGTGGGGAAGTGGGAAGCGCCCTCTGGCGTGGGCTTCGCGCTCGAGTGAAGCTTTCTACCTCCAACTTATTCATTATTCCTACAAGAATAACTGGTATGTAATAAGCTTATATAACTTGAAGGAAATGTATCCGCCAATTTTAATTGACTGGATCTAAACACACACCTGCAATCCAGCCAATTAAAATTGGCGGATACGAAAACAACTAATTTATAAACTCGGTTAATGAATATATTTATGGCCAATTTCGAATTCCTGAAAAAAGGGCTAGCTCCCATCCTCTTAATTTCTTTATTGTTGGTCGCCTGCCAATCTGATCAAAAAGACGGAGATACAAGTTCCGTGAAAAATTCTACGGACATTGGTGCTCTAAAACTATTTGACTTACAAAGTCCGGCTTCCTCTAAAGTAGACTTTGTGAATCAAATCACCGAAAATGATCAGGTAAACTTTTACAACTTTGATGCGATGTATCAAGGTGCCGGAGTTTGTATAGGTGATATCAATAACGATGGACTTCCGGATATTTATTTTGCAGGAAATCAGGTAGAGAACAAACTTTATCTGAACAAAGGAAACATGGTGTTTGAAGACATCTCTGCAAAAGCTGGTGTCCATGATGCTTCTGGTTGGACGACGGGCGTTTCTATGGCAGATGTCAATGGAGATGGATTTCTGGACATTTATGTTTGTCGGTTTTTATACAATGAACCGGAGCGCTTGCGAAATCTTTTGTATGTCAATAAAGGAGATGGCACTTTCGTGGAACAGGCACAGCAGTTCGGAATATCCGATACAGGGTACAGTATTCAGGCCAGCTTTTTTGATTATGACAAGGATGGTGATCTGGACCTATATGTTGCCAACCAACCCGCCAATCAAACTCAGCTCAGACAAAAGCTTGGCAATAAAAAACACTATCAGTTTACCGATAAATTTTACCGAAATAATGGCAATAGTACGTTTACAGATGTGACTGAAGCTGCTGGTATTAAGAATTACTCTTTTAGTTTGAGTACCTCAGTTAGTGATATTGATGGTGACGGCTGGCCGGATATTTATGTGGCTTGTGATTATGAAGAACCGGATTTTTTCTATCGAAACAATCGGAATGGGACATTTACCAACATTTCGCATACGGCCCTTCGTCACATGAGTAACTTTAGTATGGGGGTTGATATTGCCGATTTCAATAACGATGGGATGATGGACATCTATACTCCTGACATGGTAGCTGCTGATAATGTTCGTTTGAAAACAAATATGAGTGGCATGAATCCTAAGAAATTTTGGAGCCTGGTGGCAAATGGGTATCACTATCAATATATGTTCAATTCGCTGCAGGTAAATAATGGGAATGGTACCTTTAGTGAAATTGCACAAATGTCAGGTGTGTCGAATACAGACTGGAGTTGGTCTTCACTTTTCGCTGATTTTGATCAGGATGGTTACAAAGATCTAATGGTGAGTAATGGTTTGATGCGGGATATGCGCAACAATGATTTCAGAATTAAGGTCAAACAAAAGATGATGGAGGTACAACAGCAAAAAGCAACTGGTGCAAAGGTCACCCCTCTAAAACCGGCTGATTTAATCAAGCTCGCCCCTTCTCATAAAATCAGTAATTATCTTTTTAAAAATAACGGTGACCTCACTTTTGAAAATAAAGCCAGTGACTGGGGTTTTGATAAGAAGGGATGGTCGCAAGGAGCGGCATACGCAGATTTGGATCAGGATGGTGACTTAGACATCGTGCTCAACAACATGAACGAAGTAGCTTCTATTTATAAAAATACCATTAATGAAAACAAAGGAAATAACTACCTGCGATTAAAATTGAAAGGCGATAAAGCCAATCCTTTTTCATATGGAGCGGTAGCGACTTTAGATTTTGCAGATGGTACCAAACAAGTGGCAGAAATTTATCCGGTACGTGGTTTTCTTTCTGCTTCTGATCCGAGTTTGCATTTTGGATTGGGATCTAAAAAAATGGTGGAGAAATTGACGGTAAACTGGAATAACAATCAGGAGTTGGTGGTAAGTAATGTAAAAGCAAACCAGATTTTGGAATTGACACAAAGCAATGCCACTGGAACGAGATCCAATGTTTCTCAATCAAGTAGTAGATATTTTGAGGATTATACTGCCTCAGCTGGCTTTAATTATATGCATCAGGAAAATCAATTTGATGATTACGAAAGAGAAATTTTGTTGCCGTATAAGTTGTCAACTCTGGGTCCAAAGCTGGCAGTCGCTGATGTAAATGGAGATAAATTAGAAGACGTTTTTGTGGCAGCAGCTGCGGGGCATAGCGGTTCTTTGTTTGTGCAAACCAGCAACGGCCAATTCAAACCCGTAGGAACAGCGCCCTGGAAAGGACACGCTCGTTCTGAAGACACCAATGCACATTTTTTTGATGCGGACGGTGATGGTGATGCTGATCTCTACGTGACGAGTGGCGGTAATGAATTTCCGAAAGGCTCTCCTCTATACCAAGACAGGCTTTATTTGAATGATGGAAAAGGAAATTTTTCAAAAGGGAAACTACCGCCTATGCTGACCAGTACTGGTGTTGCCAGTTCGTCTGATATTGATGGCGATGGTGACCTGGACTTGTTTGTAGGTGGCCGCCAGGTACCGGGATCGTATGGAAAGATACCAGAAAGTTACATGCTGATAAACGAAGGTGGGACTTTCAAAAATGCCACCGCTACCCTTTCGCCAGATATCGCAGCTATTGGAATGGTGACCGATGCACTATGGATGGATTATGATAAAGATGGCAAAAGCGATTTGATTATTGCCGGTGAATGGATGCCAATCACGGTGTTTAGCTACAACGGAACCATCCTGGAAAAGAAGACTAATATTGCAGGATTAGAAAACACCTCTGGTTGGTGGAATTCATTAGTGATGGCAGACTTCGACAAAGATGGTGACCTGGACTTGGTGGCTGGAAATCTTGGTTTAAATATCAAATACAAAGCATCCAAGGATCAACCCTTTAAGTTGTTTGCAAAAGACTTTGATGGAAATGGAACCAACGATGTTTATTTGGGCTATTATGATACGGATGGTGTTTGTTATCCCGTTCGGGGGCGTGAGTGTTCCTCTCAGCAAATGCCCTTTATCAAAGATGAGTTTAAGAATTATTCCTCCTTTGCCAATGCGAGTATCGAAGAAGTGTTAGGTAAACGCAAAGAAGGCTCTGCTTACCGCGAAGCGCAAATATTTGAGTCTGTTTATTTGCAGAATAATGGCGGTACGTTTGAGGTAAAAGCCTTGCCCATGGAAGCGCAGATTTCTCCGGTAAATGGGATTGTGACGCTGGATGTGAATAAAGATGGGCATTTAGATATGGTCACTGCAGGTAACTATTATCAGCGGGAAATTGAGACGACTCGTAGTGACGCGGGTGTTGGGTCTGTTTTGTTGGGTGATGGTGCAGGTGGTTTTTCCGCTGTTCCTGTTGCGGAGACTGGCTTGGGGGCGTCTGGCGATGTTCGGGATTTGGCTTTGATTGAGGGGGGTTCGGGCGCTTTTGTTGTTGTGGCTAATAATGAGGATTTGGTGCAGGTTTTTAAGTTGCGGTAGCAATCACAAACTCAAAAGCCCCGCCGGCAAATCAACCAATATAACCTTAGCCTCATCGTCAATACTGGTAATGAAATGGTCATTCAGCGGAATCATGATCTCTTTTTCCTGGTGTAAAACAATGGCCATTTCTTGTTGAGGATACTCCTCTACCCTTTCTATTGGGCCAATTAAGCCCAGTTCAACATCCTGCATGTTGTAACCAATATAAGCTCCAAATTCTAATTCATCTGAAATGATTTCCTTTTCATAATCGGGAATTAAATCTTCTGTTCGTAGGAAGATTTCCTTGCTGGCTACTTTAAGTGCTTTTTCTCTGCTGTCAATTTCTTCCAGATGGAGAATGACAAAAGCACCGCCTCTTATTTCTTTGATGAAGTATGGTAATATCACACCATCTGTCTTTAAGAATAAGGCTTTCGCCTGAAAGAAGTCTTCCAGGTAAGTTTCAGCAATAAAAACTTTCATCTCACCATGGAGACCATGCGGCTTTTTTAAATTACCAATGGAAGTGTATTGTTTGTCAGACATTATTCTTTATTAAGTCAATTGTTTAGCTTGAGCTTTAAAATAACATTATACCTATCCCAATCATGTCAATTAACACGGTCATTAAGATGGTGGGCAGGTACTTATTTACTTCGCTCTTCATGGTTGCAAATGTAGCTAAAATTTGGGTGATACTGGACCCTAATGGCAGGATACTGGATGCTGGATCGCTCGAACGCAGCTACCGTGGAGCAGCCCGCGTTAGATGGTAGCTGGCATCTTATATCCAGCATCCATCAACTAGTATAAAAATTTTCCCTATTTTCAACCATTATTCGTCAAAACAAACATCATGCAATACCTCAAAATTAAACCCATCATCTGTCTTATCGCGTGTCTTTTTGCTTTCAGCCTCCAGGCACAAGAGCAGCACCGTTCTGTCAAAAAAGTCCTGAAGATTCTTCAAGGTCAAACCGACCATTGGAATAAGGGTGATTTAGAAGGCTTTATGCAAGATTATTGGAAGTCCGACCAGCTGCAGTTTATTGGCTCCAAAGGTGTAGTTTATGGCTGGCAGCAAACCTTGGATAATTACAAAAAAAGCTATCCGGACAGAGCGGCAATGGGACAGCTCACGTTTGACATTTTAAACACGCAAAGACTGAGCAGAAAAGTCATTTCAGTAACAGGTAAGTTCACCTTGAAAAGAGAAAACGATATGCCTACCGGACACTTTTTGATCATCTGGAAAAAGATAAAAGGTAAGTGGGTGATTATTGCGGATCATAGTTCTTGAGAAACAAGGTTGGAAGTTGGAAGTGGGAAGTGGGAAGTTGGAAGTGGGAAGTTGGAAGCTCACTCGAATGTGGACCACCGCGGAGCTGTTCTGTAAACTGTGTCTTCCATTGAAGTCAATTAAAATGAAAAGTGAAATAAAAATTAAAAGACCCTCGGTTTATAGCCCTATAAATAGGGTCTGACTGCAATTGCCTAAAATGCTATAAATTAGTGTGTTAGGCAATTTTATTTTAACGAAAGTACCCCGAAAAAGGCTAAAAAGCTTAAATTTCGGGGACAAAAAAAATTCGTTAAT
>Ga0114957_1000228_pt1 | contig 80151 bp, 78 predicted proteins | sample BantaG_FD_87175 | JGI IMG/M metagenome (GOLD analysis project Ga0114957, IMG submission 87175) | Marine algal microbial communities from Bantry Bay, Ireland - BantryBay_4 metaG | ecosystem: Host-associated > Algae > Red algae > Unclassified | place: Bantry Bay, Ireland | collected 2014-11-21 | reverse complement strand
TCCTGAATCCAAGAGCCATCTTCCGTTGATGACTTCATCTCTAACTCCTCTAATTTTATGTTGAGGAATTATTGTATTCTAAAAACTAAAAACCCACATCAAAAGATGTGGGTAATAGTAAGCTTTTAAAGTGGCCTTTTTTTTACTCAATTTGTGTTGTGGATGTATTAAAATCAATAGCTCGTCTTGATTTTTTCTTTCTATAGATAATAAACAGTAATACTGCAGCCAACAAACCAATAGCTAAAGCACCTAACATCATTTTTTGATCTTTATCCGCAGTTGAAGCTATCTTCTTTTTTGCGTTACGCTTTAAGTTCTTTTTATTAAGCCCCATAGATGGTGGCGGTGGCGGTGGCGGCACATTCACTCTCGGTGGTGGTGGCGGAGGTGCAATCTTCGCAACCGGCGGCGGCGGCGGTGCCAACTCTTCAATTGGAGGAGGTGGTGGCGGCAAATCTTCTTCAATTGGCTGCGGCGGCGGCGGTGGAATGTCTGCCTGAGCCACAACAGGAGGTGGCGGTGGAATATTTTCCTCAATTGGTGGTGGCGGCGGTGTGTTGTTAAAGTCGTCTTCCACAGGTAACTCTTGGTTTTGATTATTGTTAAAGTCATTTTGTGCTAAGGTCGTTGCAACTGCTGGCCCACCTTCAGACCAATACCTTAACTCATAACTATCATCAACATTACCTTTAGAAGCTATTGAAGGGTTTGTAGCCCAAACCTCTTTCCAACTCTGGGAATGTCCGAGCAGGTTTTTGGATATTGTTCTAATATTTTCGCCAGCTTGAATTGTATATATTTGTGGCGATAGGTTTAAGTCTTCATAGTATGTTAATAGTGAGTCACTATCATTTGGGCGCTGTGGCGAATTGTAATATACTTTATCCCCCACTTTTACACCACGATTAGCCAGCGTAGTATTCACCTTATATAAATCAGAAACTCTATCATCCCCATAAATTTTTTGGCTAATACTACCAATGGAGTCGCCATCTCTAACTATATATATAGCATTCGCTAAGATGCCATTTTTGTTATATGGGGCTGATTTAATTTTTTGTACAGGCACCCAACTTTTTTTCGGTGCATCGTCATAATATGTATCACCAGAAGTATCCCCAGAGGCTACATCAATTGGAAAGCTTTCTTCTGGTGGAGCATCTGGTGAGGCATCTGGTACAACGTCATTGTTGTCTGCCACAATTTCTTCTTCAGAGATTGTTTGTGCAGCAATTTCTTCTGCTGCCGGCTCATCTTCAAAGTCGATATCATCTACAGGGTTATCAACATCAGCTAATGAATCAGTGTCACTTAATAACTCATCGTCGGTTACGTCTTCAATTGCGTCACCAGCGTCTGCCAAAGAAGTGTCATCTTCGTCGCCAAACCCTTCTTCAAGATCAGCATCAAAATCGCCAGTGTCATCACCGTCATCAAAAAGATTATCATCCGCGGCATCATCAAGCTCCGCAAGGTCTGTATCTTCATCTGTTAATGGGTCGTAATCTTCATCTTCCCCAAACTCTTCATCTTCTGCATCAGTCACTTCCTGTGCTGATTCATCTGAACTTGAACCTAAAAATGAACACGAAATAATACTTGTTGATAAGAAACAAGATAGTAATATCGCTAAAAATAACTTAATCATAACTGCAATCCTTTGCGTAAGTTTATGAGATAACTCAAGATCTATTAGAACATAAGCATAGTTGTCTGAGAACGAATATATGCAAAAGCAAGTCCATAGGCTTAACATTTTTTAATTCTTTTACTGAGACTAGACTAAAGTAATATATTATTTTTAGGTTTTTTAACATAAATTAAGCATTATGAAGTACTTAGCAATATTATGTTTTATTTTTATCTCTGCATGTAAATCAACATCAACCGATAAAAACATCATTATAATTAAAAATAAAAAGTTATTCGTTCAAATTGCAGACACCGACCAAGAAAGAGCAAGGGGACTAATGCATATTAAAAGTTTACCTCAAAATAAGGGTATGCTTTTTGTTTTTAATAATAAATCAATTTTAAGCTTTTGGATGAAAAACACTCTCATCCCACTAAGCATTGCCTATATTGATGAAAATTGTACCATCATTGATATCCAGCAGATGCAACCGGCTAATAAAAGTGACTCAAACCCACCTACATATTCCAGTAAAAAGCCAGCAATACTAGCCTTAGAGGTTAACATTAACTGGTTTAAAGCTAACTCTATAAAGGTGGGTGATCGAATAACACTTAACTCTAAAGAATATAAATCATGTAGCTCAAAAAAATAATTTAATCCCACCCATAAGGCCCTGGGATTTTTTACGGCTTAAAACATTTGAGTTTTTATACTCAAGTATCTCTAGAACATGTGAGCCAAAAAGCCTGAAGTAATTATAGTCTAGGAACACTCTGACTTCGTGACGCCTACCTGAACGTCTTAAAGAGATATCACTTTCTGTGTTTTCTTCTGTATGTGTCAGGTGATATGAGGCGCCTAAAACATCGATAAAATATAGCATAAGCTCGCCGCCCCAAATGTAATTATTAACGTTCTTTAATACACCTGCGTCTATTTCTTTGGTCTTGTTTACTCCGTAAAATAAACTTAAATGAGTCGTTTGCTGAGAGCTCCCAACTAACCTTAGTGATAAAGCAACATCACCCAGGTTTTCTTTCGAGTCTTCAGTTAAATAAAAATTACCAACAACACCCAAAAATCTTGCGTAGGCAGTAATACTCGCCCTATAAACCTCATACCTATCTTCCACTCCATCAATGTCTAAATTTAAATTTCCGTACTCCAATCCAAAAGAAAATTCATACTTTTGATTTTTTTTAATATTTTTTGGCAGAACACTAACTATCGGGGAAGAAATTTTATTGCCACTTGTTTTTTTACCTATAAATGCATCTTTTAGTGACCAACGCTTAGACTTTTTTTGTCCAGACAAAAACTTTAAATGATTTTCAATTAAATAAGGCGCCGAAAAACAATTTACAGAAAATAAATATACAGATATCAATAAAATATATTTCATATTTCTAAGGGTACCATCAAAAGTTTCTATGTTAACCTTTTTAAAAGTCTCCTGACTCTAAGGCCAGTGCTAAACCATAACGAACTCCACGGCAAGACACCGAAAAACCTTTCAAATTAAAATACTCACAAATATTAAGTAGAATACTAACCCCGCAAGGTAGTACATCAGCTCTATCTGGATGTATGCCTTTAATTTTTTTTCTATCAGCTAGGCTCATTTTAGCAAGCTTTATTCGCGAGTCTCTCAACTCATCTAAAGAAATAAAGTAAAACTCAACTTTTTTAACATCAAACTCTATATCCTGAAGAATACAAGACAATGTCGTAGGAGTCCCTGCCACTGCAACAGCGCTATCAATAACTGGCAGTTTATTTTTATGCTTATTAATTTCACTTAATATATATTCGTCTATTTTTGTTAAAGTGTCTTCGTTAATGTCATCAAAGGCATCATGAATTTCAGCCAACCGAACACTGCCAATATCAAGGCTATACCCCTTAATACTCCCCTCATTAATGCCTATTATTTCTGTTGAGCCGCCACCAACATCAATAACAGATGCACTGCTCTTGCTACTAGCAATAGATCCACTATAAGTAAGTTCAGCCTCTAATGGACCTGAAATAATTTGTATTGGGATTGAATACTTTTTGCCTAAATTAATAAACTCATCTTTATTACTTACATCTCGAGCAGCACTTGTTGAAACTGCCTGAACAATATCTACATCATGTGCATCAATTATTTTTTTATAATGTGAAAAACACTCTTCAGCTCTTTTTAAAGCTTCCGGGTGAAGTGATCTACTTTCATGAACACCCTGCCCAAGACGCGTTACCATTTGCTCATCATGATAGACTTCTATAATTTTTGAGTTTTCTATCTCAACTATTAATAACAAAGAGCTATTTGAACCTAAGTCCAGAGCGGCTATCTTCATTTTAATTTTTCTTTTAATAGTTTATTAATCATTTCTGGATTCGCCTGTCCCTTAGAGGCCTTCATTATCTGACCAACAAAGTAACCAAATAACTTATCTTTCCCTGCTCTGTATTGCTCCACTTGGTTGGGGCTTGCTGCAATAACATCATCCACCATTTTTTCAATCGCTCCAGAGTCAGATATCTGAACTAAGCCTTGCTCTTTAATAATAACGTCGGGGTTTTTATCTTCAACAAGCATAATTGAAAATACATTTTTTGCAATTTTACCTGAAATTACTTTTGTATCTATTAGTTTAATAAGTTGCGCCAATCGATCTGAAGAAACTGGAGAACTCTCAATATTCAATTTCTTATCATTAAGCTCTCTTTGTAGCTCTACCATAACCCAGTTTGATGCCGACTTTGCATTGTCACTGCTTTTAGCAACTTCTTCAAAATATGCGGCCAATTCTTTTTCTTGAGTTAAAACCAAGGCATCATACTTAGGGATTTTATACTCAACTTGAAACCTTTCGGCCATATCCATTGGCAGCTCGGGCAATGTACTTTTTACTTTCTCAATCCACTCTTCAGAAATTATTACTGGTAATAAATCTGGATCCGGGAAAAACCTGTAATCATGTGCCTGCTCTTTTTTTCTCATGGCGTAAGTTTTATTTTTAGTGGAATCAAAAAGTCTAGTTTCTTGAAAAATTTCACCGCCAGATTCTAAAACCTCAATTTGGCGACTTATTTCATAATCAATTGCTTTTTCTACAAAACGAAACGAATTGATGTTTTTAATTTCAACTCTTGTTCCAAACTCTGTCGCTCCGTTTTTCATAACACTCACGTTACAATCACAGCGCAAAGAACCCTCTTCTAAGTTTCCATCACAAACATCCAAGTACTGTAAAATCTGTCGGACTGTTCTTGCATACTCCGCAGCATGAGCTGATGATTTAATGTCTGGCTCAGAAACTATTTCTAGCAATGGAATGCCGGCTCTATTTAAATTTATTAAGCTATAATCTCCATGGTGTGTAGACTTACCCGCATCTTCTTCCATATGAGCCCGAGTAATGCCTACGCGTATTTTTTCATCTTCAATATAAAAGTCAACAAATCCACCCTCACAAATAGGTTCGTCAAATTGTGAAATTTGATAACCTTTGGGCAAGTCTGGATAAAAATAATTTTTTCTTGAAAATACTGACTTTCTTCTAATTTCAGAGTTTAGAGCCAAGCCTGTTTTAATTGAATTTTCAATGGCCATTTTATTTACGACCGGTAAGGCGCCTGGCATACCTAAAGATAAAGGGGATATGTTTTGGTTATCACCTTTTCCAAAAGTTGTTGAGTCATTACAAAAGATTTTACTTTTTGTATTTAACTGCGCATGAATCTCTAATCCTATTACTGGTGTCCAATCACTAAACATTAGATGGTTTCTCCTTAAAAGAAATAAGCTGCTCCATTTGATGAGCCACTTGAAGTAGTTTAGATTCGTTAAAGGCGGCAGCCGTTAACTGCACCCCTATTGGCAACTTATCTTTTGATAATGTCACAGGAAGACTTAAACCCGGCAAGCCCGCTAAATTAGTTGAGGTCGTAAATATATCGTTTTTATACATTGCTATAGGATCTGAAATTCTTGCGCCAATTTTAAAAGCCGGCGTAGTTGTAACTGGGCTAAGTATAATGTCACAACTTTTAAATGACTTCTCAAAATCTTGTTTTAATAAATTTCTAACCTGACATGCTTTTTTGTAATAAGCGTCGTAATAACCGCTGGACAAGGTAAATGTTCCTAAAGTTATTCTTCTTTTAACCTCAGTCCCAAAGCCCTCGCCACGGTTTCTGCAATAAAAGTCTATAAGGTCAGCAGCAGGCTTGTCGTCAAAATTTGCTCGGTGTCCAAATCGTACGCCATCATATCTCGCAAGGTTACTTGAAGCTTCACTTGTTGCAATAATATAATAAATTGGCACGGAGTATTTTGTGTGAGGTATGCTTACTTCTACAAACTCACATCCCATTTCTTTTAAAGAGTCTTTAGCAATATCTATTGAGCGCTTTACATCAACGTCTAAGGTGCCTTCAAAATATTCTTTTGGCAAACCCACTTTTAATACTCCAACTTTATCGCTTAAGCCGGTGGACCAGGGCTCCACACTTGCATCTGAAGTTGTTGAGTCGTACTTATCTTGCCCACAAATTGATTCTAAAACTAATGTAGAGTCTTCAATGGTTCTTGAAAAAGGGCCCGCCTGATCAAGGCTAGAAGCAAAGGCAACAATACCGTACCTACTCACTCGCCCATATGTGGGCTTAACTCCAACAACACCACAAAAGCTGGCTGGCTGTCTAATCGAACCGCCAGTATCTGTTCCAATTGATATTGGTGCCATCCTTGCCGAGACGGCAACCGCCGAACCTCCACTTGAGCCACCAGGAACATAGTCCGTATCCCATGGGTTTTTACAGGCACCAAAATAAGATGTTTCATTACTTGAGCCCATTGCAAATTCATCTTGATTGCATTTTCCAATTACAATTGCGCCACTGGCTTCAAGCTTATTTACAACCGTTGCTGAATAAGGAGGAATAAAATTTTCAAGCATCTTAGAGCCAGCGGTTGTTTTTAAACCCTTGGTGCAGAGCATATCTTTAATCGCCACGGGAACACCGCCAAGAATGCCAATGTCCGAGCCGGAGGCAACCTTGTCGTCAATTATTTTGGCTTGCTCTATGGCTTTATCATTTAATGAAATAAAAGAATTTAGGCATTTATCTTTTGTTGATATTTGATCCAAAAAAGCTTGCATAACTTCAGTGGCCTTAAATTTTTTACCAACAATACCACTGTTAATTTCTTTTGCTGTTAAGTTAATTAAATCTGACATTATATCTCCTAAACTACTGGTGGAACCTGAAATAAATTACCTTTAACCTGTGGAGCAATAGACAATGCATTATCGGCCTCTTCCCAATCAACTGCAATATCTTCTCTAGGGGCATTCACGATTTCCGTGGGGGTGACTAAAGGAAAAACACCTTCAGTGTTTACTTCTTTTAAATCTTCAAAATACTCAAGTATCGAGGACATCTGCGCTTCAAATTTATCCTTTTCGGCATCACTTAAATTTAAGCGCGCAAGGGTTGCTACTTTTTCAATATCCATGACTATCTCCATTATTTATTTTAAAATCTGACCAGAGTTTTTCAGTAGGGTTATAGGGATAAACCCTACAGCTTATTTTGTCCACTTTTGTATCATATTTTTTACGAATATGACCCTTGGTATGGCTTATAAATAAGGAGTCAAAGTACATTCTTTAGTTACGGCTCAGGATTACATATTATTTCTAACGCAAACCCTAAATTTCACTAATTATAATGTATATCCCCTGGAGCCACTTCTTGTTTCTGTATATACTCTGCTAGGATCAATACCAATAAGTCTACCATTTTTAAAAAATTATTTGCTCTTGAGCATTGTCCAAGGTGATTAAGTTATGTCTACTAAAGAAGAATATAAAAAGCTAAAAGATCTAATAGCGCTTCATAATTACAACTACCATACACTAGATAAGCCTGTTATTAGTGACCTAAAATATGACAAGCTCTTTGATCAACTTCTAAAGTTTGAAGAACAAAACCCGAGCCTGGTTACCTTAGACTCACCCTCCCAGCGCGCAGGTAGCACTCCTTTAGACAAATTCAAGAAAGCAAAGCATCGAAACCCAATGCTATCACTGCAAAATAGCTACTCCCCTGAAGATATTATTGCCTTTGATGAGCGCATTAAAAAATTTTTAGGGTCTGATGAACCCGTCAGTTATATGTGTGAACCCAAACTTGATGGCCTCGCCCTAGAGCTTATTTATGAAAATGGTGTTCTCACTCAAGCCTTAACTCGCGGCGATGGCGTTACTGGAGAAGATGTAACGTTAAATGTAAAAACTATTAAATCTATACCGCTAAAGCTCAAAACCAAGAGTATTCCTGCTATTTTTGAGGTTCGAGGTGAGGTTGTGATGCATAAAAATGATTTTGCCGAACTTAATCGCCAACAGGAACTCGATGGGCTCGAAACCTTTGCCAACCCACGTAATGCTGCAGCCGGAACTTTACGACAGCTGGATTCTAAAGTCGCTGCTAAAAGACCTTTAAAGTTTTACGCTTATGCCCCAGGTCACCTTGAAGGTATTGATCCAAAAAACCATCAGTCTTTTTTAAAACAGGCACATAAATATCAGCTACCTAATTTATTAAGCTACAAAGCAAATAAAAAAAATCTTTTAAAACTTTGTGAAAGTGCTACTGAGGTTGTAGAACACTATCACTTTATTGAAAGCATAAGAGAACAACTCGAATTTGAAATTGACGGCATGGTTATTAAAGTTAATGATTACGGCCTTCAAAATGAGCTTGGCTTTATTGCCAGAAGCCCGCGCTGGGCATCTGCCGCAAAATATAAACCCTCACAGGAAACTACAGTTATAAATGACATTATCGTTCAGGTTGGACGCACTGGTGCCCTAACTCCCGTGGCTATTATGGAGCCCGTAAAGGTCGGCGGAGTAACCATAACCCACGCCACCCTACATAACGAAAGTGAAATTGAACGTAAAGACGTACGCGTTGGCGATACTGTCGTTGTGCAAAGAGCTGGCGACGTAATACCTGAGGTGGTTGAAGTCATCCTTGAAAAACGAAATAAAAAAAATAAAAAATTTAAATTCCCAACAAAGTGTCCTGTTTGCAAGGATACCGCTACTAAAAATGAAGTCGAGGCTGTATATCGTTGCTCAAATAATTTGTGTCCCGCTATTTTAAAAGAGTCGCTCAAACATTTTGTTTCTAAAAAAGCCATGAACATAGATAAACTTGGTGAGAAAATTATTGAATCTTTTTGGGATGCTAAATTAATAAATAACTATTCAGACATTTATTTATTAACCAAAGAGCAAATACTGACCATTGAGCGACAAGGCGAAAAATCAGCAACTAATATTATTGCAAGTATAAATAGTAGTCGAACGCCAAGTTTAGCAAAATTTATCTATTCACTTGGCATTCGTTTTGTCGGAGAGCAAACAGCCAAATCGCTGGCAAATCATTATGGATCAATCGATAATTTTCTTGAGGCGAAAGAAGAGGATTTATTATTAATTAATGATATTGGTCCCAAGGTTACAACCTCAATAGTTAATTCTTTAAAAAATAAAAAATTTATATCTGAGATAAAAAAAATAATTAAAAATGGGGTGAACATCCAATCTTTGCAAAACAATGTTAGAGATAAAAAACTTGCTGGATTAAAAATTGTTGTTACAGGAAGCTTTGATGATATGGGCCGTAGCGAAATTAAAACACTGATCGAGCAGTTTGGTGGCAGCTCACCCACTTCTGTAAGTAAAAATACTGATTATGTTTTAGCTGGGGAGGCCGCAGGCTCTAAGCTTGAAAAGGCCGAAAAGTTAAATGTTCCCATTTTAAATTGGAATAGCTTTCAGGCCTTGCTTAAAAAATAAACCCCCAAGCCTTTAAGAGCTTAGGGATATTTTACTTCTATAAAATGCATATTAAATGTGGTCGATGATGATATCTCTGTCCATAACCGTCTTGCGGCCGTCAGACTTCGCACTTGCAATACCTTTATCACAAAGCTTCTGTACAGCATCACTTAAAACTGTAACAGTTTCTGAAGATGTATTACATCCACCGTTTTCTTTAATATATTTTTTAACTTTACTTGTTACTACTAAAACATCAGCCATCTAAGCCTCCTATTCGATTTTTAAGAGCCTAACTCAAATGATTTGATTCTCAAATATAAATTAACCGGGTTTAAGCCCTGCGTTGTCTGGTTGGCACGGGGGGTCATTTTGAATTCTAAATTATTTCACTCACTTAAAGACTAAATTAAATTTGTTGAAATTTTAAATTTTTTTACCAATTTTTTATCTTGATCGCAATTCCTCAAAAAAGTGATGGTATATCCCTTAATGAGGCTTAAATTGGTCTTCGCTAAAGTACATTAGCTCTGCCTCACGCTGGCCATCCTCTTTCGGCTTAATCCAAACAAATGATAATTTTCCAACTTTTTTAGTACATTCCACATCTAGAAATGCTGGAGACCATGTCCCGCTATTTAAGTGCTCAATAGGGCCAATCATTTGGTGTAAGGCATTATGAGTATGACCATAAACAATGCGACTAACACCTGCTATCAATCCTTGTGCGCTTAATGTTCTTTCATGTGGCTCTTTAAAGTCGTGCACACTAGATACAACTGACTTCGAGTAAAACATAAAAAACGGGCTAAAAATTAAAATCGGGATGAATGTCCAAAATAAAGATATATCGTAAACTCTATCTACAAATAAAAATATTTGAAATATTAGAATTAGGCCCATAAGTAAAATAAATGCTCGATCTAACCAAAGCTCCCTAGCAATTAATATTGGGTTACTGGATGCTGGATCAATAAATAGCTCCTTAAGCTCCCGCACCATTCTTGGAGTAGCATTTGCTTTGCGAGCAATATAACTATAGTTATCTTCAATATTAAATGGGTCTCTTACTTTTGGTCGTAACCTATTAATAAATGATTTAATTAATATAGTCACTGAACCCCAAAACCAAGAAAATACTAAAAGTGGTTGAGCCCTCAGCATATATTTTATAAAAAATTTAATATACTCACTGGCCGACATTAAATAATTTCTGTCATCATGAGGATTAAAAAATCCCATTCCATTTATCATATATCTCGTCGCCATATTACCAAAAGGCACTTTTACTTCTATTAAGTTAAAGCGGCGAATAAATGGCGCTGTTGGGTCCTCAATGACACAGTAGGGGTCATATTGATTGCCGTGCTCAACAAGAGTGTCTTTGTTACTTATATAAAACCAATCATTGAACCTTAAATTATCGTTGTATTTTTCTGGTAAGGCCAAGTGTTTTAAAAAAGCACGCTTCACATCTGGAAAGTGCATTTCTAAGTCATGATTGCCAATTATAATTATAACCTTATTGTCTCTTAGTATAAACTCTCTTAAAGAGGTTATCCATTTTTTATGAAAACTTAAAATATGATTCATCTTAAAAACAGATTTTGCCTGCTGAGGGTTCAGGCCTCTTTTTTTCTCTAACCATGAAATTCTAAATATTGGATGTTGTGGAATTGCCGTTACACTATCAAAATCAAAAATGTCCCCGTTCAGTATCAATTCAACTTTCTCATCACCAGCTTCTTTTTCAAGCCCTAACAAGAACTTCGCAAAGTCTTCATCAAAAAAAAATTCTTTAGTTTTATATTTCTTCCAAAGTGGGTGCTTTTTATTTTCGGGCTCAGCTTCACATAAATGTAAGTCTGAAATAATTGCTGTGTAACTTGCCTGCGAAAAATCTTTCATACCTTTATTTTAAACCCAAAAACAGACTTTTGCTATTGGTATTTATTGAGACGCCGCATATCTAAACTTTTGGGCATTGAAAAAATATAGGGTTTGTTGATAATTCATCTAGTCAGTTAAGTGGTTAGATGAATTATCAACAGACCCTAGTTCCAGCCATTTAATATAGATCACTTCTTTTACAGAAGACTAAAGTATGTGCACTGAAATCACTCCTGTTGGCCATTACGTGGCACTCGAATTGCTTATTATAACTGTATGGTTCGGGCACTTATAATTTTGGTTATATTAAACTTATCGTCGTTGGCTCTTGCCAAAGGCAAGTCTCATAGTGAGACAATTCGCTCATATCCGGTGCACACCCAACTTTTAAATGATCCAAAAAATAAAATTCCAAAAGAATTTAAAGCACACCCTGACATTATGCCCAGAGTCCACTTTTGGTTTAATGTTTATACAAAATTTTCATCTAAAGATCATATAATTCACCATACGCTGCACCCGTGGATAGTATATGAGGTTGTAAATGTGGATAATTTTTATAAAAAATATAAAAGTAAAGCCTATGCAAAGAAAAAGGCTGAGGACTACGTAAGAAAAAGAAAAAAACATTATCGTAAAATTATTAACAAACTTGCTCGATTAAAAAAATTTAATAAGCTTAATGCCGCTGAACATGCCGTATTAAAAAAAGTACAGCACCTTGGTAAGCAGTATAAAAAAAATCTCTGGATCGCACGCAAAAATATACGCTCACAAACAGGCCAAAATGATTTTTTTCATGAGGGTGTTCTTGCCAGCACTGAATATGAAGAACATATGAAAGAAATTTTTGCTCAACAAGGCTTACCTACGGAGCTCACTTATTTAACTTTGGTAGAAAGCAGCTTCAACCTTAAGGCACAAAGCAAAGTTGGAGCCAGTGGTATTTGGCAAATAATGCCACCTACAGGAAAACAGTACGGAATAGTAAATCGCTCTATTGATGAACGTAACTCGCCATTAAAAGCAACCTTGATGGCTGCTAAGCTTATGAAGTTTAATTTTAAACAGCTTCAAAACTGGCCACTTGCAATTACAGCTTATAACAACGGCATTGGAAATATTAGAAAATCTTTGCGCAGAGCTCGCACAAAAAACCCTTATGTACTTATTAACAATCACAGAAGAGGGGCTTTTGGTTTTGCTTCGGCTAATTTTTATGCAAGCTTTATCGCTGCTGTTTATACTAAAAAATACTCTAAGGAAATTTTTAAAGTTAAACCCCTTAAAACTATAGAACTTGAAACTGTATATTTTAAAAACAAAACAAGCTTAAGACATATAATAAGACATACCGGAATTAGTTTAAAACAAATTAAAAATTTAAACTATGACTTAAAAAAGCGAATTGGCCTTTCAACATTCTTGCCTAAGAAGTTTATACTATTTTTACCTGTCGGCTCTTCTAAAAAATTATTAAACAGAAGTACCTATTTAGTTAATGTGGATGGCAAAAAGTCTTATGCTAGTCCTGAGAAAAGTCCGCGTTCATAACACTCACAAAGTAACGGTCTGTTACTGCTAGTTGAGTAAATATTTTTTTAGAATTACCCGGAATCAGGGATATCGAAGTTACCGTCTCTGGCACATTATACATTATAAACCCACCGCCTGCTCGGCCTAGTTTTTTAGGCAACACGCGTCCTGACTCATCAAAATAAACAATATCTTTACTGGACCAACCCTCAAGCTCTCGACCTGGGTATACCTCAAAGCTATCGCCCCTAACAAAACCCACAATTATACCTTTAGTGCTGTCTTTATTCAGGCGTAATTTTTTGAAAACTTTATTTAACCACTTTGTGTTAATAACTGGCACGTTATGATGGTTTTTCTTTCTATTTATTAGCTGCCTTGTAAGTGCATAATCTTGCCCTGGGTCAGACTCTAGTATCGCAAGCCCTCTCGCTCCTGGCCATTGCTCTAAGTTTCTCTGCCCGGAGTACGTTTCATAAATTTTTTCAGACCCGTGAAGCTTAACAGAAGAATCAACTTCAATTTTTTTAATTGGATCAAAGCTTTTTAGAGTAATATGCTTAATTAAGGACTGCTTTACTTCAACATAAGACACATGCTCATTGTCAGCAACAGTCAGTTCAATTGGTAGTTCTTCCCCGCCTACTGTTGCTCTTATGGCTTGTAACCCTGGAAGCACTTTTATAAACGCAAACAGACCGTCACCTTTGGTGTGCTGTAATTGATTATTTATTAAGTGGGCTTTATTAAAATATAATGGGCCAACAGCAAGGTCGCCTGCCAGCTCAACTTTTGCTCCAGCAATAGGGCTTCCATTTTGATCAATAACTCTTCCCCACACTACGGCATATCCGTCGTGACTTTCTTTGTAATCACTAATCAGGGCATCAACTAAACTGTTTCTGTACATTCTTATTTTTTGATTTGTCTGGCCAAAACCAATTGCCAAGCTACCCCAGTGGTTTTTAGCCTCAAGCCTCATAAGCATATTTGAGTCTTCAGTAAACATATCACTTGTAATTCTATTTTTTTCATCTAATTCAAGCTTATTGTTTAGGCCATCAATTTGGATGTTTATTTTTTCATGCTCTTTTAAATTCACTTCCACAATATTATCAAATGTACTTGAACCAGAAATGGCCTTGATGTTAAAGCCCTCTTTGTATGGCTTCATTTTAATTTCATGCTCAATTGTAATATCATTTAAATTAATTTGCGAAAAATTTAATGACCCTAAATCTAGCTCCGCATAGCCTCTAACATTATTTTCTTTATCTGTTAGTTCCGCGACAATATATCCATACAGCTCTTTTACATTAATTTCAAAATAGCCCTCTTGAATATTTACGTGACCCTCATCAAGTAATAGGTTTTCTTCTACCCTGGCTATTCTAATTTGATCTGACGGGCCTGTGAATGCCAGGCCTCCAGACATTACAATGTTTCCTCTAATTAAGTAGCTTCTTTCCTTTTTCTCTTTTTTTTCATTTTTTCTTTTACTTATTTGGCCTGGACTTGCCTGCTGCTTTGGGAAGTACTTAGAAACAAGAATTTTACTATTTTCTCCCTGGTGTACATTACCTTTTTCTTTTTTAATTATTTTTTCTAAGTCTCTGTCTAACTCTGTTTTACTTTCAGCCCAACTGGCTTGTAATAAATTTTCAGCCACACTTATTCGTTCTGGGTGTGCCTCTTCAGAACTAACCTGAATTCCTTCAAATGTAACTTCTTCTGGCACAATAATTGGGTGATGTAAGGCCCCATTAGGTCTTTCTTTTTTAATTATATCTGTGGACGCAATTGTTAAAGCTCTGAGTCGCTGCGCATTTTTTGTATATTTAATTAGATGAGAGTTTTGCAACACCCATAAGTTTTTATTTTCACCCCACTTTAGTGGGCTCTCATCTAAATTTTCGATTTTTCTATTAATATATGATGCTGTCCAAGAATTTTGCGAATCTTCAAGCGCTGCAAATGCTGGAGAGTTAATATTTAAGTTTATTGTAATTGCGGACTTCGATAAATAAATTACTTCTGACTCAATCGAGCTTGAGATAAAAGTTATTAAAGCCACAGATGTAACTATACTCAAAAGGTATATAATTTTATTCGAAATATAATCTGTGATCTTTTTCATCAACATATCCCTTCCATAGAATATTCATAACTATACGACTATTCTAGTTAAAATACCCTGAAGTCGTCAATAGCATTACCACCGTTAAGACTTTTGGATAGTTGGAACTGGATACCCTTGGATATTTGGTTGGCTATATTCACATCATTACCAATTTTTACAAACTCCCCATTAATTCTTTGAGTGTTTACTACATTGATATATACGGAGTAAGGGCGCCGATCTCCTAGAATTTCTACCACAGAGACATACCTAACCCGACTGTTTGAAGCCGGCACAAACTTTCCGCCTTTATAAAGAAAGGGCTTAGATGTAAATTTTCTTTTAGACTTGTTAAATTTAGGGCTACCTAAGGGCATAGACTTAAATACAGCAGACTGAACAGCTACTATTGGCTTTTCTATATTGTCGACCCTAACCTCATTAGTTGCACATGAGGCAAGGAATAAAAATATGAGTGCAATAAGCCTACTTATTAGCAAACTTCTCTCCGTCTTTCATGAACTGAGCAATACCTTTGTCAGTAAGTGGGTGAGTAGTCAAACCTGATAATACCTTATAAGGTACAGTGACCACATCTGCTCCAATCAACGCTGACTCTAATATGTGAATAGGGTGGCGTATACTTGCAACCAAAACTTGAGTATCCATATCGTAGTTTTGATATATTTGCATAGTCTGACTAATCAAGTCCATGCCGTCGTGACTAATGTCATCTAACCTTCCAACAAATGGAGAGCAAAGTGTCGCCCCTGCCTTTCCTACCATTAATGCTTGGATTGGCGAGAAAACTAATGTCACATTCGTTTTAATACCATCAGCAGCTAGTCTTCTTACCGCTACTAATCCGTCTTCGCACATTGGAATTTTGACTACAACATTATCCTTAATTTTAGCCAGCTCATGACCTTCTTTAACCATGCCCTCTGTATCCATGCTTAAAACTTCAGCTGAAACATAACCTTCTACTTCATTACAAATATCTTTAATTACTTCATGATGAGGCCTACCACTTTTAGCAATTAAAGTTGGGTTAGTAGTAACACCATCTACCCAGCCCCTTTGGTTGGCTGCTTTAATTTCATCAATATTTGCGGAATCAATATAAAATTGCATTTATACCCCTTTAAGGTCGAAGTTATTTTTAATAAATATATGCGTCTTTAGGGCCTATTGACAATTCATTTAGTTAGTTAAGTGACTAGATATGCTTATATTCAAGTTGGTGTTGAACTCTCAACCGGAGGCGTGGCAAAGCCACGGTGAGGACCTGAGTGTTCAACTCCAAGGAAGAAGATGAGCATAGATAAGCACTTAAATGACTGAATGAATTGTCAATAGGCCCTAATGTCAAACAAAAGCATTTTATTGGTTAAATTCTGTAATTACTATTTATTTATGACAGAAGCTAGCTACTATCTAACTGTTTGAGGCCAACCTTAACCCAAATCTCTGAATAAAATTTAAATTAATGAAAGCTATTCCGAGAGAACACTTGCGGCAGCATCGCGTCTTCGTAGAGCGTCACCTTGCAGGTGAACGCACCACGGATACGCGAAGCGCGCCGTGAGCCTCTCGGAATAGCTTTCATTAATTTAAATTTTATTCAGAGATTTGGCCTTAAGCACCTAATACATTATTGATACTATAAGAGCCTGGGCCTTTATTTATTAGCCAGTTTGCACACTTTATTGCACCACTAGCAAAAACATCGCGATTTAAAGCTTGGTGCTCAATCGATATAGTTTCTTCATCTGAGAAAGCCCATATTTTATGCACCCCATATACACCACCACCACGCACAGATACTACTTCTGGCAATTCTTTTTTAACTGCACTTTTTAATGTGTCCTGTAAAAGAATTCCAGTTCCGCTGGGCTTGTCTAGTTTGTGTCTATGGTGAATTTCTTCAACTTGGAAGTCAAAATCTTCCGACAACTCATTAAAGCTTGTTAACAACTTATTTACAAACGCAACCCCCATACTCATATTTGGAGCCCATAAGACTGGAATATCGGCACTTGCTTTAGCTAGGTCAGTAAACTGCTCGTCATACAAGCCTGTAGTTCCACTGACAAAGGGTATTTTATTTTCTAAAGACCAATTTAAAATTTTATTAAAATAATCTGGCGAGCTGAAGTCGATAATCACAGACTTTTCTTTAACTGAAATTAACGACAAATCACTTTTTCGATTTAACTCAACAACTTGTTGATTGTTTTTGTTTAAAATCCCAATTAAGGATTGTCCCATTCGCCCACCTGAGCCTGTGATTATAAACTTCATATTAATTTAAGCTCCTCTAGGGTCTTCAACAACCTCTTACTGTTTTCATCGCTCATTTCAATTAACGGCAGCCTAACTTTGCTAGTTTTAATAACTCCCATTTTTTGCAGTGCCCACTTAACAGGAATAGGGTTTGGCTCAATATATATGTTCTCTAATAACTTTTTATACTTTACATATTTTTCTAAAGACTCACTATCGCCGTCCATAGCCTGGGCTATTAACCCAGAAATCTCTTTTGGTATTAAGTGCGAAACCACAGAAATAACCCCATGGCCTCCGGCCAAACACAAATCAAGACAAGTGTCATCGTCGCCACTAAAAATTTGCCACTCTGGACTAACTTTAGATTTAATATTTTTCATTAAATCGATATCACCAGACGCCTCTTTAGTTCCAATAATATTAGTCACGCCGCTTAGGTTGATAGCTGTTTCAGCGCTCATTGAAATCACTGTTCGCCCAGGAACATTGTACATAACGATTGGTAGGTCCACCTTATTAGCGACTTCCGTAAAGTGAGCCTCTAGCCCTTTTTGTGGCGGTTTATTGTAATATGGTACTACAACTAATGCGGCATCAACCCCTAAAGATCGGCCCCACTCAGTCATTTCAATAGTATTTTTTGTTGAATTGCTTCCTGTTCCAAGAATTATTTTTGACTCACTATTAAAGCCCCTTACGCATTCAACAATTTTTGAAATTTCATCTCTATTTAGGTTAGGGCTTTCTGCAGTTGTCCCATTTACCACAAACTGCTTTATTCCATTTTGCCATTGAAAATCTAACAAGGATTCAAAGGATGAGTAATCTACTTCACCGTCATTTTTGAACGGCGTTACTAGGGCTGTAATTACACCATTATTTATTAACATTCTTTTTCTCCCCGTTCTTTGATTTTTTATTAGTGGTTTTTTTCTTAGGAGACTCAAATATAACCCACGGCTCTTCAGGAGGTATTACATCACTTTTAACGCCACAACCTATTGTAAAAATATAAATCGATATTAAGAAGTATTTAATCATAGTTTTTTATACCTAATCATCTATAACTTTACTAGAAATTTTTTCTATACACATAAAGGGGTATACCTCTAAAAACTTCCTTCTATCTGCCTTATCTTGCATTAAGCTGCAACGACTTTTATAAACTGCCAACCTCTTTGGCTCGGTCGAGCACCACAAGTCTAGCTCTGGAAGTTTTTCTAAATCAATTTTCAATAGCTTACAGTAGGTTTGCCTTTTAGTAAGACTCTCTTTTAACCTTCGGCAGCTTGCTAACTTTACAACTTTTTTCATTAAACTATCATTAATGTTATAGTTAAAACCGCCACACTCCGCGTTAGTCTTGTCGTCACACAAGTTTACATAAAAATCTATAGCTGCAAGCCCATCATAGTGAATATTTAATTTTTTTAGCTTATCGAGCTCAACTCTTGCCTTGACGCATTTTTTTTCGATTAATAAAAACCAAGCCTTCGTAAAAATTATTTTTAAGTTTTCAGGCTCCAGGTTTTCGGCGGCCTCAAGTTTTGACTTATAACTTTTATCTCCAGAATAAAATAAAGTTTTTGCTTGCTGAAAATACTTCTGGCTTTTTTCTGACACAAAAATATTCGATAAATTATCTAATTCTTTTTTTATTTTAATGTTATTTTTTTTATTGGCTAAGCTATTTATTAACAGTTCGTATGACTTACCTCTTTCGCCGCTCAATAGTAATTCACGAGCCGAGTCTCGAATGTCAGCATAGGACCCGCTTGAGCCAAATATAATTAAAATAATAAGTACTAATTTCATGCTCATATTGTTTCTCTTAATTATACTAATTATCAAGCCCTAATAAGCTTACAAATCTTTATATTTTTTTAACTCTAGTGATAAACCACCCATATCTGAGACTGTTTGCTGGCGTAATAGCCCAAATATTGGAATTTTTTTTGAGTTCACCCCCTCTTCTATAGCTGGAGCCTTAATCTCTCCATCCACAATAATTTCTAAAATTTCGCCTGTCTGTTTGTCAAAAAACATTTCAATAAGGCTAGTTTGCCCAAGCATCGCCATGCTTTGATTAACCCAAAAACCTTTGTTTCGTCTCTTTTACTACCTCTATAGTTACAGTTCCTGCTGGTAGCGATAGTAAGCTTAAAACATATTCTGTTTGCTCACTAACTACCCATGACAAACTCTGTGGTCCTATAGCTTGAGCTTTCGTATATGATTGAATTTTATTATAGTTAATCAGCTGTTTACTTTTCAAAAATGCATTGGCATTAATTCCAGCCAATAAAACTACAGCTATTATAATATTTTTCATATTTACCCAGCTCCTCTTTTGCTTTTTTTTAGGTAATAGCATTGGATCATAGATGGCTTTATATAATCAAACCCTTTGTCTTTCGCCCTATTGGTATTAGGGCCCAATTAAGCACATCTGTTTAATTTTAAGGTTATTTAAGGCTCTGTGGGCAAAGGCTGGCCCTTTACAGCCGAACATCTACCAAAAATTTTTGCTATATTTCCACCCAAATGATATTTACTTTTTAGTTCAACCTACTTCTCGGAGACAGTGATGATAAATCGTTTTATTTATACCCTTCTAATTAGTTCTTTTTTTGTTTCGAATGCCTCAGCAAAAAGCTATAGCAATGAGGACGTTTTAAATACCCTTGATAATATACAGTTTGCTTTTGAGCTTGGCTACGCTCCTACTGAGTGGAAATCAACACATGCCGGCTGGAGTTTAGATGCCGAAGTTTTAAAAGCTAAAACTAGTATTAGTAATAAAAATTATAAAACCGTTTACGATTACCATAAAATTATATCTTCATTTTTTAGGAACACAAAAGATTATCACGTAAGTGTCGGTTTACTAACAACCTTAGCCTCAAGCCTTCCCTTCACTGTTAAGGCCGTTGAAAATGAAAACCGATATTTCGTTGCGTATATAGATGAGAAAAAACTATCCCCTAATGATTTTCCTTTAGCTGTTGGTGATGAAATAATCACTTTCGCCGGCAAACCAGTTCAAGAGGAAATTGATTTCATTTTATCAGAATACTCAACTGATGTTCCATTAACTGACCGCTCTTTTGCCACCTTATTACTAACAAGACGAAAAGCATCTAACGCCCTAACAGTACCCACTGGCACTATTGAGGTTACTGTGCGCAAAAAGGGTAAAAAGGATTTAAAAACTCTGCAATTAATTTGGGAGCATACCCCAGAAAAAATTCAGCATAATCCTAAACCTACAAACCCTACACCCACTTTTTTTGCAGCAAAGCAAATGTTAAACTCTAAACCAGTTATTCGAAAAAACATGGTTTTCCCTATTTGGAAAAACCTTAGTGATGAAGCCGATGAGAAAGCCTCTGAAGAAGAATCTAAGTACAAAAATAATGATAATAAACACCAAATTGGCGGGAAGGTTAGTTTCATTCCAGAGCTTGGTGATATAATTTGGCAAGCAGAAGATGAAACTGCGTTTAAAGCTTATATGTATAGAAACAAGGCTGGAAAAGTTATCGGATATATCAGAGTTGCACATTACGGCCACAGTGATGCTGAGTTTACTGCTTTTAAAGAAGTTATTGAAAAATTCAAAAAAACTACTGATGGTTTAGTTATCGACCAGGTTAATAACCCCGGCGGAAGCGTATTTTATTTGTATGCACTTACATCTGTTTTAACTGACAAACCTTTAGTTGCCCCTAAACATAAAATTAAGCTTAAACAAGAAACTGTTAGTGAGTCTCTCAGCCTTCTTGAGCAACTTAAAACAGTTAAAGATAACGAAAGTGCTAAAAAAGTACTTGGTAACACATGGGATGGATACCCTGTGAATTACCAAGTTGCAGAGTATACTAAGCAGTTTTGCAATTTTATTTTAAATCAGTGGAGTGCTGGCAAATCACTTTCTGACCCGATGTACCTATATGCTGCTGATAAAATAATGCCTGACGCCGACACCAACTATACAAAGCCAATACTGCTATTAACTAACAGCTTGGACTTCTCCGGCGGTGATTTTTTTCCTGCAATTTTACAAGATAATAAGCGTGTAACTATAATGGGGACCCGTACTGCTGGGGCTGGTGGATATGTAGAGCAGTTTACTTTTCCAAATCGAGTTGGCATTAGCAGCATGAGTATGACAGGGTCTATTGCCCTGCGTGTAAACAAAGCCCCTATTGAGAACTTAGGTGTTACTCCAGATATTCTTTATTCAATCACTGCCGCAGATTTAGAAAATAATTATAAAGATTATGTTTTAAAAATTAATTTAGAAATTAATAACCTTATTAAATAAACCATCGCTCGCAGCGAGCGCGATTGGCTCTCGCTAGTTAATCGTTTACTCGAAACTATTAATGATTACTTTTCTTGGCTTACTTCCTTGTGGCGGGCCAACAACACCCTCGGACTCAAAACACTCCATCATACGTGCCGCTCTCGGGTAACCAAGCTTAAACTTTCTTTGTAACAGTGAGGCACTCACTGTTTTTTGTGTAGAAACCCAAGCTAGTATTTCATCATAGCGCTCATCATAGTCATTATCACTCGAGCCGGCATCACCTAAGTCAAAGCCACCGCCGGAGCCATCAAGGGCCTTCATGGCAAGCTGATCAAATTCAGGCTCACCTTGTGCGCGCCAATAACTCGTAACTTCGTTTATTTCATCATCTGAAAGCCAAGGGCCATGGTGTCTTGCTGGTTTCGATAGGCCCGGAGCCAAAAATAACATATCACCACGGGACAATAATCTCTCAGCACCACTTTCATCTAGAATAATTCTAGAATCCATTTTACTTGCTACTTTAAAACTTATTCTTCCTGGAATATTTGTTTTAATTAAACCTGTAACAACATCTTTTCTTGGTGACTGCATGGCAAGTACTAAATGAATTCCACAAGCACGAGCCATTTGGGCCAACCTTACAACCGCTTGCTCCACATTTGATTTATCTACTGCCATTAAGTCTCCAAACTCCTCAACAACAATTACAATGTAAGGCTGTGGTTCATAGTAGTAAGAATCAAGGACCACTCTTTCTTCAAGCTCTTCATGATAATGTTCATGTTCTGCAATTTGCTTTTCAGTTAGATTTTCAACTTTTTCATTAAATGACTCTAAACCCCTAGCTCCAAACTTAGACATAGATCTATATCTTTTTTCCATTTCTTTAATGGCCCATCTTAAAGCGCAGATCGCCTTTTTAGCCTCTCTGATTGGTGGCATTAATAAGTGAGGGATATCATTAAATGTAGCTAAATCAACTTGCTTTGGATCAACTAAAATTAACTTTAGTGTTTTGGGCGAGTGTCTAAATATTAAACCCGTTAAAAATGAAACCGTAAAAACTGACTTACCTGACCCCGTTGAACCCGCGACTAGTAAATGTGGCATTTTCCTTAAATCAACAATTTTATCTTTACCATCAGCCTGCTTGCCCATTGCGACTGGTAGCTTAATGTCTTCATCCCAGAAGCTCTCATCTGCAAGTATATCTTTTAAGTAAACTGTTTCCCTAACAGAGTTACTTGTTTCAATACCAACTACATCTCTACCTGGAATTGGTGCAATAATCCTCACCGACTCAGAGCTGAGTGCTAATGATAAATCATCTGCCAGCTCCGTGATTTTACTAATTTTTACGTTAACATTTGGCTTGAACTCAAACATTGTTACTGCCGGCCCAGTTTTAGCGCCCTCAATAGTGCCCTTAACATTAAACTGTTCCATCTTATTTATAAGCAATAATGACTTCCGCTTAATTTCTTTCTCATCTACTCTTTCTCGAACACTGGGTGGATCATTAATTAGATCTAGTTGAGGTAGCTCCCAGTTTGCAATTTTTCTATTAATTTTCTTTTGTAAAAACACCTTTCTTTTCTTTGGTTTTTTCTCTTGAGGTACTTTTTTCGGCCTATTTTTAATAATATCTATTAGTGACCCTCTTACTACTTCTGGAGCTGGGTCTAGGTTATTTTCTACCCTAAAAAAGCGCCCATCTCCGCCAGCCACTGTGGCCTGCTTGTTTATGATAAAAAAATCAAAAATCTTCGCCGGGGACTTTATAATTCTTAATAGAGGCTCTTTAATTGATAGGCTATGATAAAAGTGTAATAGCCACTCAAAGGACCTCAGTGTTTTGAAAAAGAAATTTTTTGGTATTGCCAAAAATTCTTTAACATTTTTTTCAGTTATAAATAATATCAAGCATAATAAAACAGCCCAAAGCAGTATGGACACTCCGGCAGTATTTAATGCTGCAAGCAAGGATTTGGTTATGGCAATACCTGCTATCCCTCCAACCAGTATTTCATTGCCAAAAAAGCGTTTTTCTGGCCAGTAAAGAGCTAATAAACTAGCTACAACTAGTAAAAGTAAGACTGACCAAATGGCCTTAAGAATATTCGATGAGGCTTCATCCTTCGTGAAACTATTATAACCTGACTTAACAGATGCCCCTACAAATGCCCATGAACTTACCCCTAGCATCTGATAGAATAAATCAGCCAATACTGCACCTAAAAACCCACAGTAATTAGCAATATGCGCTGATTTTACAAGTGAGTTAATTGACGGGTCCCCTGGCTTATAGCTCAATAAAGCCAAGCCAGTAAATATTCCAATAGACATCCAGGCTATGCCAATGATATCACTTCTAAACTTCTTAAGAAAATTCTCCATATGTATAGTTTAATTAACTCTGACTAAAAGCGATATTGAGGAAAGTCTAGTTTTCATGGAAACAATTAAAATTAATGAGATATTTTATAGTATTCAGGGCGAATCCAGCTATGCCGGGTACCCAACTGTTTTTATTCGCACGTCTGGCTGTCATTTGAGATGCACATATTGCGATACCACTTACGCTTATAATGACGGTGATCTTCAAACTATTGAACAAATTATGGAAACTGTACAAAGTTATAAACCGTCTTACGTTTGTGTTACTGGCGGAGAACCTTTGCTGCAGAAAAACATTTACCTTTTGCTAAACAAACTTTGTGATTTAAACCTGAATGTTTCTCTAGAAACTTGTGGAGATATTGACTGTAAACTTGTCGATCCGCGGGTGAAAAAAATAATTGATGTTAAAACTCCTGACAGTGGAGAAGCTAACAAATTTTCACTAAATAACTTACCAAATAATTTAAAGTCTTCTGTCAAGACTGAATATAAATTTGTGATCTGTTCCAAAGACGATTTCTCATGGGCAGAAGACTTTTGCTTAAAACATGATTTATTTCGTTCTAACACTGTTTTATACAGTCCATCATTCGAAAAAATAAATGAAAAATGGCTTGCCGAAAAAATAATTTCAAAAAATTCAAAAGCGAGGTTGCAATTACAACTACATAAGTATATTTGGAATCCTCACGTTACGGGTGTTTAAATAAAAACATCTTTTAAAAATTTACGGGGGAAAAACTTGGAACTCAACTACAATCAATCAGATAACTTATTTGTTGCAAACCTAAATGCTGTTAGCCTTGAAAAATTAGTAAAAAGTAAATTAGAAATTTTATTTAAACAAAGAGAAGAAGCTGAAGTTCAAATCAACGGTTTATATTCAATCGTTATGGAACAAGTTGAAAAGCCATTAATCGAACTTTCTTTAAAGTCATTTAAAGGCAATCAAGTTAAGACTGCACAAATGCTTGGTATCAATCGTAACACTCTTAAGAAAAAGATTGATAACTACCAAATTAAAGCTAAAAATAAATAATACATTTTAAAACAACAAGATCTATACATCAGCGGGCTCTTATTTAATATACAGCTATGCAAAGACTCGCATTTTTTAAATTGTAACTCTAAAAAAATGGGATGTTCATGGACTTAAGAAAAGTTCCTCCTCAAAATGTTGAGGCTGAGAGATCTGTGCTTGGTGGTTTACTGTTAGATCAGGAAGCATGGGATGAAGTTGCAGAAATTATTTCTGAGGACGACTTCTATAAGCCTGCACATAGAAAAATCTTTGAATCTATAAAAGATTTAAACCGAAAAAATGAGCCTACTGACTTAGTTACCGTTTCAAACCATCTAATGAGTAGTAATGAGCTTGAGGCCGTTGGTGGCCCGGCCTATCTAGCCGAGGTAATGGACCATACCCCATCTTCAGCAAACATTGGTAACTACGCTAAGATTGTTCGTGATAAATATTTACTTCGTCGTGTAATTAAATTGAATCAAAGTTTATCTGAAAAAGCGTTCTCGCAAGACTTTGAAGATGTTAATTCATTTTTAGATGAGTGTGAGGCTGAAGTATTTGCCCTTACTGAGCAGAAGGCAATGAGTGGCCTTATTTCGTCCAGCGACCTTATTAAAGTTAGTCTTGAAAAGCTCGAAAAATTACATGCACAAAAAGGGCAGCTTACTGGCGTCCCTAGTGGCTTTGCAGTGATGGATAGTATGACTGCGGGTTTTCAACCCGGAGAGCTTTCTATCATTGCTGCACGTCCCTCTATGGGCAAAACTGCATTTAGTTTAAACTGTGCACTGCACGCCGCTCTAAGAGAGGGCAAAAGTGTGGCCTACTTTTCTGTGGAGATGGGTAAAGAGTCTGTAATGATGAGAATGCTTGCCATTGAAGCCAAAATTAGGCTTGATAATATGAGAGTCGGATCTCTTGATAATAAAGCTTGGTCACGGTTAATAGACACCGCTGCCACCTTAAGTGAGGCAAAACTATTTATTGATGATACTTCTGGTATTAGCCCATTTGAAATTCGAGCAAAGGCTCGAAGGTTAAAAGCAAAACATGGACTAGACATGATCATGATTGATTATATGCAGCTTATGAGCTTGAAACAAAAAGTCGAAAGTCGTGAGCGTGAGGTTTCTGAAATTTCAAAAACTTTAAAAGCTGTTGCCAAGGAACTTGAAGTTCCTGTTTTAGCTCTAGCCCAGCTTAACCGTGGTGTTGAGGGCCGTGCAGATCGTAGACCTATGTTATCTGATCTTCGTGAGTCCGGCTCCATTGAGCAGGATGCTGATATTATTATGATGCTTTACCGTGAGGATTACTATGACCGCGACAATCCTGATATAAAAGGGCAGGCCGAGGTTATTATTGGTAAACAAAGAAATGGACCTACTGGAGCTGTAAAGCTTCGCTGGATCCCTGAGTATGGTATTTTTGCCGATCAAATAGAAAACTCAAATGGTCCAAAACCGCCATCGCCTAACTCTCCTCCACAAAACTTTAATAAGGGTAAAGGGCCACAGAACTTTGCACCCAATGTTAAACCAATCAATAAAAATTTCGCTCCTGGCTCGTAAGCTCGGGCTCGTTATTAAATAGATTTATGCTTGATAGCATTTTTGATATTTTTACAGAGAGTTCTGACATAACTCAATACCTTTAATAGCTTACAATACTTTCGCACTTGCTCTAGTTTTGGGGCTTTATTAAACTTTGGTCGAGATATATTTTATTTATTGAACCAAAAGAAAAGCTATTGTTTGATTTAATTTACAAGAACTTAACACCTGCGGTAAAACACAAATGTTTTACTTAAACTAAAAATTCCACGAGGGAATATATGAGCGGACATGATTTATTTGAAGTTTTAGTTGATTCAACTGGTTTGAATGGCTCTGGTATCCGCCATGAGATTCTTTCATTACTAAAAAATAATGACATTGGTATTGAGGACTTAAACTTAAATGTTTTAAGAGAAATTATGGCAGACTACCTGCTTGATAGCCTACCTAACATTAATAACAAGTTGTTCTAAATCTTTTCAACAATAACTGAAATTTCGCCCTTTAAGTTTTCGCCTAATTTAATCTCAGCCTTATATTGACCAAGCATTTTAATCGGCTCTTCTAAGATAATATCTTTCTTATCAATCTCAAAACCAATCTTTGAAAGCTCTTTAGATATTTCAAGGGCAGTTATAGAGCCAAATAGTTTGTCCTCTTCACTCGCCTGCATTTTGAAGCTTACCGATTTTCCAGTAATTTCAGCAACTAACTTTTCACGATCAGCATGTGCTTTCTTCATTTTAATTTCAGAAAGTTTTTGTAAGTGACTCCACTCTTTAACTTTCCCTTCAGTTGCTATTAACGCCAACCTTCTTGGAAATAAAAAGTTTCTCGCATAACCCGGAGATACATTAACTAGCTCTCCAACCTTTCCTAAGTCTTTTATGTCTTTTTGTAACATTACTTTCATAATCCGCTCCTTTCCTTTACTTGAGTCGCTTTTTTTAAAAAACGACCCCTAAAATTAAACCAATAATCTAAAACACCAAATAATACGGTAACAAATGGCAGCTGAACAACCATACATAGAACCATAATAAATTTAGTAAAAAATCCTACTTTAAATACTTCGAAGAAGTTAAACAAAATTGCAAACCCATGAATGAAGTATGTAATTACACAAATATTTAAAAAATTTATGGCGATAAGCTTTAACAACGGTAATTTAATATCAATAAAGGCAAACGCCAAACTTGCAATTAATGCCCAAACTAGTGCGTCTGGAGCTTTGAAGTAGCTTAATCGGCCAGTAAGAGACGTTTTTTGTTTGAAGAACGTATTTAGAAAACGTTTTTCAAAAATTACAGATATAAATAAAGCTAAAGCGAAAACAACAACTACAATTGATGGCAATTGATAAGATAGCAAACTAATGTCTTTTTTAGCTAGCAAAGCACTTTCAGCAAGCAGCCCTTTATCAGCCAACTCCATCATTCCCCAAGTAATTCCATCTTGAATTATTTTCCAGTCAAGTTGCCCTAGCTGAATAAATACAATTGATATTACTAAATAAACAAAAGCAATAATCCCAACTGAAGTTAAGCCACTTTTGAATAAACTCATACTCGACTTAAATTCGGTTTGAAAAATACCAACCAATAAAGACAATGTTAAGTACACCATACAAAATACTGGGCTAACAAAATATAGCGCGCCAGCAGTAATAAGTGCTGGAATATATTTATATGTCTCTGGTAATTTGATTTGGTATACATTGATAAATATACCTGAAAATAACAAACCAAGAGGGATGGTTAGTATGGACCAACCAAGACATAAGATGTCCCAGTTGAAATGTTTTAGCTTTTGCTTCCATTTAATTAATCCCTAGAATCTCTGGAATCTCTATCTCTAGATGGCCTTGATGAACGACTTGCATTTTTCTTAGCAATTTTCGCTTCTTTTTCTTTTTCTCTTTCTATTGAGCCCTTAATTATGTCTCTATAATCTTCAATATGCCTATCTAGTGTTATGCGATCATCTAATTTTTTATGAAAAAACCTTAAAACCTTTTCATTTATTCTCATTGTTCTTTCTAATTCAGCAATAGCCTCTGCTTTTGCCTCAAAAGTTGAATGAAAATAAATACCCATGCGCGTTTTATCAATTTGGTTTGCTAGACGTCTTTTTCCCCAAGTGTCTACGTGGTTATATTCGCCCTCGTAACTGCCTAGAATGTCTTTGTTTTTTTGAAAAAATTTCTTTTGATCGTCTTCAGTCATTTCTGGGTGAAGAATGATTATTGATTCATATTTACGCTTTGGTCTTGGTACATTAAGTTCCACGATATCTTCCTTATGGTAATTGCCCAAAAACTATTATTTGAGCAAGGATAAGGCACATTGTTAACATGACACGCCCCTGAGAACAACTGATTTTTAGCCTCCTAAATTCACCTTAATTTGCGTATAGTTACAATATGACTGTCTATCTCTATATCACAGAAGGCCCGCTTAAGGGGTTCAAAATAAGGACGAAAAATGGCCTCACACTTGGTGGCTCTAGAAGTCACGTAAACCTTAAGGATCAGTACGCTTCTGACTTACATGCCAGAATACTTATTGACGATAATAACAACTTTTACATCAAAGACGAAGGCTCAGAAACAGGGACTTATTATGATGGAAAAAGAATAAATCGCAGTCGCCTGATGAATGGGTCAGAGATAAAAATCGGAAGAACTCTTTTTCAGGTTAATTACCAAAAAGATAGTGTTGATATGCCTGTGAATACAGACTTTTGGACAGAGCTCATCAAAAATAAATACCAAAATGTGTCACAAAAGCTCGATGATAAACCGATAAAACTACAGAGCATGATACCTATAGTAAAATTACAATTTATTAAGGGCTTACAGCTCGAAACGGAATGGCATCTTGGTTATGGACCCAGGGTTATAGGCAGCGAAAGTACGGACTTAAAAATTATGGAAAAAAATGCACCCGCAATATGTTTTGAGCTTATCCCTACGGATAAAGGTATTTTATTTCAAACTGATCACAAAAAAATTGTTCAAATAAATGGTGAGTCTCGAAAGCAACATACTCTTAAACAAGATGACCTTATAACCATTTATGACAGTCAGATTAAAGTGAGTTTAATACAATGAAAGATATTCTTACGCAAAAAGGCACGTTCAAAAGCTTTGATGGCACAGAAATTTACTATGAAGTTCGTGGCGAAGGCAAACCTGTTGTTTTTGCATATGGCATAGCCTGCTTGATTAATCATTGGCATCACCAAGTTAAATACTTCTCGCAAGAGTATCAAACTATTGTGTTTGATTACCGCGGACATCATAAGTCTGAGGTTCCTAGTAACCCTGAAAATTTAAGTATGGATGACCTATCTAATGACATCATTGAGTTACTTAAGCACTTAAATATAAAAAGTGCTCATTTTTGTGGGCATAGCTTTGGTGTTCCTGTTTTACTCAATGCTTACAACCTGAACCCAGAAATGTTTAACAGCCTAATTTTACTCAATGGTTTTTCTACTAATCCATTTGCCGGAATGTTCGGGACTGATGTAACACAATATATTTTTCAAGCGCTTAAAACACTTCAAGAGTATGTGCCAGATACAACAAGTTTTTTATGGAAAAAATTATTAGATAGCCAAGTTGCTGCTATTTTACTAAGCCTGGCAGGTGGTTTTAATTTAAACCTGACAGAGTTTAAAGATATTGAAGCTTACGTAAAAGGACTCTCTAACTTACCCATAGATTCCCTCATTACCATGTTTGAACATATGGTTGAGTATGATGGAGCAGAGGTCTGTAAGAAAATAACCCACCCAACGTTTATACTCGGTGGAGCTAAAGACTTAGTTACTCCTGTTCGACATCAGTTGAAGTTACATAAAGCTATTAATGGAAGCCAATTTGTAAGCGTCCCCTACGGAACTCATTGCACACAACTTGATCTGCCAGAATTTGTAAATTTAAAGATTGAAAAATTTATGAGAGACATTGATTCTATATAAAATGTAGCTTGCCCGTCATTAATTCAAACCACAATTACGCACATTCTTCTTGCTCGAATAAACTTAATTGTTTTGGTAGATTTTCTTCTTTCTTATTTGCCACTTTTTCTGCCAATTCACTTATTGCCGCTTCTTGAAATAGATATTTTAAAAACGCTTTTTTTGTTTCAAAGGAGGCCTCTTTTTTAAAACCCAAATCATCCATTAATTCACCAAACGATTTAACATCCATTTTGCCTCCTAAAGCTATATAAGGGTTATCGTCTGAAACTAAACAGAGCTTTAACTTATAAGTAAATCGTATTTAGGTGGCTTCTTTGATGTAAATTTTGATTGAAACTATCATTGCTGTATAACTATTATTAAGAGTCTTTCTAATCTTTTCTTGGTTAAGTTTATTTACTATATTTAGCTAAGGCATTGCGCGTTAGCCCCTAGGTCTAGCAGCTTATATACACTCTCCCCAAGGTTATCCACAATAAACGCTGTTTTCCACTTAGTTATCCACAAAATAATTTAAGAATTTCAGACTTCACTAAATTTAAGTTTTTTTTGATAAGAATCGATTCTAGCAATTATAAGCAATTGTTTAGTTAATAATGCAGTATAAAATTGCAGTTTCTCGTCTACCTAGCTTCGGCTTTTCAGTGATGAGCGAGCATACTCTCTGTTCATTGTTGCAATATTTTCAATGCTGATTTCTTTTGGGCATGCCGCTTCACAAGCACCTGTATTTGTACAGGCACCAAAAGCCTCTTCATCCATTTGTGCAACCATGCTACCTGCCCTTGATATTCTTTCAGCTTGCCCTTGGGGGATCGCAGCAAGGTGAGATAGTTTTGCCGAAGTAAATAAACTTGCCGATGCATTTTTACATGCTGCCACACAAGCACCACAGCCTATGCAAGCTGCAGATTTAAAAGCTTCATCAGCGGTCGCTTTGCCAATTGGCATTGCATTCGCGTCAACTGCATTTCCTGTGTTGGTTGATATATAACCACCAGCTTGAATAATTCTATCGAAAGCACTTCTATCAACTATTAAATCTTTAACTATTGGAAAGGCTTTTGCTCTGAATGGCTCAATGGCAATGGTATCACCATCTTTGAATCTTCTCATATGCAGCTGGCAAGTTGTTGTCCCTTTATCAGGACCATGAGGCTCACCATTAATTACTAAAGAGCATGTTCCACAAATACCTTCGCGACAATCATGGTCGTATTCAATTGGTTGTTTTCCGGTTGAGATAAGCTCTTCATTCATCACATCTAACATTTCTAAAAAAGACATATCGGTGGAGATATTCTTAGCATTATAATCTAAAAATTTGCCATTCGCATTTGGACCACTTTGTGTCCATACTTTTAATTTCAAATTTAATTTTTTTCCGCCTGTTCCAGCCATATTACTTCCTTATTATTTATAGCTTCTAGTTGCTAATTTTACATATTCAAATTCTAAAGGTTCCTTGTTCTCAACCCACGAAATCTTTTCTCCGGCCTTCATTTCCCAAGCAGAGACATGACAAAAATCTTTATCATTTCTTTTTGCTTCATTCTCAGGGGTTTGATGCTCTTCGCGGAAGTGACCACCACAGGACTCCTCTCTGTTCAGTGCGTCTCTTGCCATTAACTCACCTAACTCTAAAAAGTCTGCTACACGACCCGCTTTTTCTAACTCAGTGTTTTTAAAGTTATTTTCGCCAGTCACTCTTACGTCTTTCCAGAACTCTTCACGTAGCTTAGGAATTTCTTCAATGGCTTTCTTAAGACCCTCAGAGCTCCTGGACATACCTACGTACTCCCACATTATATGACCTAATTTTTTATGAAAATAGTCTACTGACTTACTCCCTTTAATATCCAAAAGTTTTTGTAGGTCATTGGTGCACTTCTCTTTGCTTTTTTTGAAAGCTTCGTGATCTGTGTTAATTGGTTTAAGATCATGATTTGCAATAAAATTACCTAAAGTATAAGGAATTACAAAATATCCATCTGCAAGCCCTTGCATCAATGCTGATGCACCTAGGCGGTTGGCGCCGTGATCAGAGAAGTTTGCCTCTCCCAGAACATGAAGTCCCGGTATAGAGCTTTGTAAATTATAATCAACCCAAAGACCACCCATAGTATAATGAACCGCCGGAAAAATCCTCATTGGAACTTTATAAGGGTTTTCGCCAGTAATTTTTTCGTACATCTGAAATAAGTTACCGTATTTATCTTTAATTGCAGCGGCTCCTTTTTTCTCAATAGCCGCTTTAAAATCTAAATAGACGGCAACGCCCGTCGGCCCAACACCACGCCCCTCGTCTACTCTAAACTTTGCTTGTCTTGAAGCAACATCTCTCGGCACTAAATTACCAAAACTTGGGTAAATTCTTTCTAAATAATAATCTCTTTCTTCCTCTGGTATTTCACTCGGATGTCTTTTGTCGCCCTTTTCTTTTGGTACCCACACACGGCCATCATTACGCAAAGACTCAGACATTAACGTTAGCTTTGACTGATAGTCGCCAGAAACTGGAACACAAGTTGGATGAATTTGGGTGTAGCAAGGATTTGCAAAATAAGCGCCCTTTTTATGACAACGCCATGAAGCCGTTACATTTGAGTTCATCGCATTTGTTGATAAATAAAAAACGTTACCATAGCCACCTGTACATAATAATACGGCATCAGCACTGTGAGATTCAATTTCACCAGTAATGAGGTTTCTGACCGTAATGCCCCTAGCAACGCCATCAACTAAAACCAAATCAAGCATTTCTCTGCGAGCGAAAACTTCAATTTTTTTATTAGCAACCTGCTTCATCATTCCGGCATAGGCCCCAAGCAAAAGCTGTTGTCCTGTTTGCCCTTTAGCATAAAATGTTCTTGAAACCTGGGCGCCACCAAAGGATCTATTTGATAATGTTCCGCCGTATTCTCTGGCAAATGGAACACCCTGAGCCACACATTGATCAATAATATTATTTGATACTTGAGCCAGGCGATATACATTCGACTCTCTTGAACGGAAATCCCCGCCCTTAACAGTATCATAAAAAAGTCTAAAGGCTGAGTCTCCATCGTTTGGATAATTCTTTGCTGCATTAATTCCACCTTGAGCGGCAATGGAGTGGGCTCTTCTTGGTGTATCTTGAATGCAAAAACTTTTAACATCATAACCAAGCTCTGCTAACGTGGACGCAGCGGAAGCTCCAGCCAAACCTGTTCCTACAACTATAACATTGTGTTTAGTTTTATTTGCTGGATTAACCAGCTTCATATCAAACTTGTGACTTTGCCATCTATCTTCTATCGGGCCTTTCGGCTCATTTGAACTAATTACTTTTGACATAATAAAAACCTTCTAATTAATTTTTCATAAACATGTATAAGGGTTGAGCAATAAATCCTAAGCAAACAATGGCAGCATAAACAACGCCCGCCTTATCAATTCTAGGTGTGTATTTTGGGTGATTGAAGCCCAATGATTTAAATGACGAACTAAACCCATGACCAACATGTGTCCACAAAATTATAACTGCGATTATATACCAAACTACATAAAGAGGATTGCTAAACACCTCTGCCATTAGGCGATACAAATCTCGCATTACAACTCCGCCATGCTCAACCTCATACTCTTCACCAAACTTAAATGTTAAAAGATGGTGAACAATAAATACTAAAATTACTACACCCTGATAAATCATTGTCTTCGCAGCAAAGTTTGTTTTCTTTTCTCCCGTAGGAGTTACAGCGTACTTTTGAGGCCTCGCTTTTTTATTTCTTATTGTCAGAACTACCGAGAATATAATGTGAGCAAAAATTAGAGCTAGAAGCCCAGCCTCAGCAATATAAATTAATTTATTGCTTGTAAGCGCGTGGCCGTATTGGTTATAGGCCTCTGGACCGAGAAACACCAATAGGTTGCCGAGCATATGTGTTAATATGAAAAAGCTAAGACCCAAACCACAAATACCAACTATTTGCTTACGGCCAACTGTAGATGAAAAATAAGACATAAAAATTCCTAAGTATTTTTAAATTGATAGACTAATAAAATATACTTCTTTCACCAATGTGTCACATATGTAACTTATTGATGTAGCGCGATATATAAGACCTCAACATGAGTGACATACAGGACTTGAAAGCTTATAAAACAATCATAAAAAGCCTTAAGGTTAGGAGTATAATTATGAAAATTTTTGTTTGTGTTAAACAAGTACCTAATACAGAGACTAAAATTCAGTTAAGTAGTGATGGAAACTCTATAGAATCCTCAAATATAAAGTGGATTGTTAACCCTTATGATGAGTTTGCAATTGAAGAGGCGTTAAACTTAAAAACTAAAAATGCTGGTTCAACAGTCACTGTTATAAGCATGGGGCCCAAAGGTCGAGTTACTGACGCCGTTAGAACGGCTCTTGCCATGGGGGCTGATGACGGAATTATTATTAACTGCGAAGAAGAACAAGATTTGTTTACTACAGCCAAGGCCCTAGCTGAAACCATTAAAGCCGAAGGTGACGCTGAAATTATTTTTGCTGGAAAACTTGCCATTGATGGTAATAGCTCTGGTTTGCCACAGGTTTTGGCCGAATACCTTTCCCTTCCGCATGCCACAGTTGTTTCTAGCTTCGAAGATCAAGGCGGAAAGTATCTTGTTGAAAGAGAAACTGAGTCGGGATCAACAAAAACTTACGAGTTAACTGGCCCATGTGTTATTTCTGCTAACAAAGGTTTAAATACTCCTCGCTATGCGAGCTTGCCTGGCATTATGAAAGCTAAGAAAAAGCCGATAAAAGATGTTGAACTTTCGTCTTTAAATATTCCGGATAATTTTAAAAAGCTTTCCTACACAAACTTATCCCTTCCACCAAGTAAGCCCTCTGTAAAAATGATTGATGGCGAGGCTGGTGCACAGGCCAGCCAATTAGTAGAATTATTAAAAAACGAAGCTAAAGTTTTATAACCTCAGGAGATTTTATTATGTCTAATATTTTAGTGTTTATTGAAGGTGCAAATAGTGAATTAAAAAATAGCACCAAAGAATTATTATCCGTGGCAAAAAACTCTGGCGGCAAGGTTTTAGCTATGGCTCTCGGGCCAGATGCAATAGCTCTTGCAGAAAAAGCGGCACACTATGGCGCTGAAAAAACTTTTATTTCGTCTGACAATCAATTTGAAAACTATAACCCAGATTTATTTGTTACTTTTGTTGCTGACATTGTTAAACAGTCCCAAGCTAATATCGTTCTTGGCTCTTCAAGCTCTCTCGGTAAAGATCTCTTTCCACGTGTTGCGGCCAAACTGGAATCTGGGTGTGTTAGTGATTGTACTGGCATTGAGTTTTCTGGCGATAACGTAACTGTTAAAAAACCAATCTACGCCGGTAAGTGTACTGCTGATGTAAACTTTGAAAACAGCGCCGTTAAATTTGTACTTATGCGGGCTAACCAGCTTAAAATTAATGAAGCAGACAGCGGATTAAGCACTGAGGTTGTTGAGGTTACTCCTCCGACAACTGACTTAAAAACTCTTATTAAAAATATTGTCAAAAGTACTTCTGAAAAAGTAGATCTAACTGAGGCCAACATCATTGTTGCCGGCGGCAGAGGCATGAAAGAAGCTGGTCACTTTAAGCTTCTTGAAGAGCTTGCTGATGTCTTAGGTGCTACTGTCGGAGCTTCTCGAGCGGTTTGTGACGCCGGCTGGGTTCCCCATAGTATGCAGGTCGGGCAAACAGGAAAAACTGTTGCACCTAATTTATATATTGCCTGTGGAATTTCTGGGGCCATCCAACATCTTGCTGGAATGAGTAGTAGTAAAGTTATTGTTGCAATCAACAACGATCCTGAAGCTCCTATTTTTCAAAAATCAACTTACGGTATTGTTGGTGATTTATTTGATGTGGTTCCTAAGTTAACTGAAGAGTTTAAAAAAGTTTTATAACTTATACTAATCCCATTAAATCATAACCTAAATTAGTCTTCCGTTTAATTTAGGTTTATTTTTTGTGACCCAAAAAAACCGTAGGCCTAGTAAAGCTAAGCTGAGGATTTCTTGATTGAACAAAACTTAAAAATGAATGAAAATGGTGGCTAATTTAGGTTATGATTTAATGGGACTAGTATTGTGTTCAGAAAATATATTTTGCCATGGTTAGTGTTGGGGTTATATCGACTGTTTGCCGTCACATGGCGAACTGTTGTAATAGAGTCTGAAGAACTCAAAGATGATTTAAAAAATAATAAACCAATAATATTTGCTCACTGGCATGGCGATGAGCTTGCTATTGTCCAGCTGATCCCAAGATATAAATTAAGTACAATGACCTCTAGTAGTAAAGATGGTCAGCTTATAAACTTTGTAATTCGTAAACTTGGTGGTAAAACTTCAATTGGCTCAAGTACACGTGGTGCAGTTGGCGCGCTGAAGGGTTTAATACGTTTATGTAAATCCGGTCACCCATCATCAATGGCAGTCGACGGTCCTACCGGACCAATTTACAAAGTTAAAAAGGGTGTATTCGAACTCTCACTACTTACCAAAGCCCGAATTTACCCTGCCGGAGTCGCCAGTAATAATAGTTTTCATTTTCCTAAATCATGGAACAAAATTTATTTACCGAAGCCTTTCGCTAAAATTATTGTATGTCTCGAAAAACCTATGCCACTTGTTAGTAAACAAGATCGCGATAACTTTGCTAACTTATCAAAAACTCTAGAAAAACAGCTAAATGATGCGAAGCAAAAGGCCTCTAAACTCATTGCTAAGCCAAAAAACGAAGTGATAGCCTAGTATAAGTAATTTTTACAAACTTTTCAGGAGTTTACATGTTTAAATTAAATCTCATTACTGCAGCTCTATTGTTTACTTTTTTCTCTTCTATTGTCTCGGCACAAGTAATTGCAACTGTTGGAAATAAAAAAATTACTAAAAAATTATTTGATCAAAAGTACAGTGAGCTCAAAAAAAATGTTTTTAATCCCCCGACACCGAGAGTTTTCCTTGAGGATCTAATTAAATTTGAAGTTGGTGTCCAAGAGGCTAAAAAACGGAACCTACAAAATGACCCAATCGTTAAAGATAAATTTAATCAAGAGCTCTACAAGGCTTTACTCGAAAAATCATTAGGTAAGAATATACAAAATATTAAAGTGACTGAGGGTGAAATGCGTAGGTTTTATCGATTAAACCCTGAAATTAAAACAAGTCATATTTTAATTCAATTCAAGCCAAACTCTACAAATAAAGAGATTGCCATCGCTCAAAAAAGAGCTAATGAGATTTACAAAGAAGTTCGTAAAAGTAAAAGAAGTTTTGCCGAGCTCGTAAAATTATACTCTGATGACAGTATTAGTAAAAGAACTGGTGGCGATATTGGTTTTCAAACAGGGGTTAGTTTAGCACCCACTTACTATAACGCTGCTAAAAAACTTAAGGTCGGAAGTATTTCAAAACCTATTAGAACACGCTTTGGTTTTCATATTATTAAACTTACTGGACTGCAAAAATATAAAGATGCTAATCAACGTCAAGTGAGAGCCGCTGTCTTTGATACAAAAAGAAAGGCTGAGTTTGAAAAATTTTTTAAAAAATTAAATCGCAAATATTCGATAAAACGTAATAATAGCGCAATTAAAAAACTTTCTAAGTAATTTTCCTAGATGAAAGTTTTTTTAATTATCATATGTGGCCTATTATTAATCTCATGCAGTAATGAAAAAAAACAGCCCTCTGTGGCTCAAGTTGGTAATACCACGTTGAGTTACAATAAGTTTAAAAGTCTAATACAAACAGAGCTTCGGAATAATAAAAATTTTTCTCCTAAAAACCTGCCATCACTTGCCAAAAAAACTGTAGATCACTTTATATATAAAACACTTATTGAAAAATGGGCCTCTAAAAATAATATATTTGTCCACCCCAGTGAGCTAAATAAAGAATCCTTAAAAATTAAAAGTAACTACCCCAACGATGATTATTTTTTAGCTGAGCTTAGATCACAAAACATAACCTTAACGACTTGGACTTCTAACCTTAAGTTTACACTCTTAGAAAAAAAGGCGCTTTCCACTATACATCGATCCACTTTAAAAGCCTCCGAAGAGGATCTAAATCATGTATACCTAAAAAATAAGGCTGTACTAGGGCAGACTGAAGCCATACAAATAAGGCAAATTATAACTTCCGATGAACAAAGTGCAGACAAGGCCCATACTGCCTTGCGCAATAAATACTCATTTATTAAAACATACCAAAAGTACTCACAAACGTTTCAAGACTATAAGCAGCCAGAAACTATATGGATTTTTAATAAAAAATCTAAACTTTTCGGCCATTTATATCTTCTTAAAAAGGGTGAAATTAGTAACATTTTTAAAAGCGATTTTGGATACCATATTGCTCAATTACTTGATAGAAAAAAGAATAACGTGCCAAGCTTTAATGAGGCGAAGCTCAAAGTTGGTGAGTTGTTTAAACAAGCTAATAACCAAGCCGAATTGATTAAATGGCTCACATCAGAATTAAAAAATAGTAAAGTGCTCGTTAACAATGAGCTAATTAATAGTGTTCAATTTAAACAAAGGGTAAATAGTGCTAAATAAAACTATACTAACAATAATTTTGTCTTTAATTTACCTTCCCACTCAGGCCATTGTCGTAGACCAAATTGTCGCCATCGTTAACAATGAAGTTATCACCCAGTCTGAACTTTTTAGTTACCAAAAAAAAATCCAATCTAAAAAAGGGTTAATTGATGATGCGCTACTTCAGTTCCGTGATGTGAATAAGCTTTCAAAAGATACAAAATATCTTGTGCAACATTTAATTGACGAAAAAATATTAGACTCCGAAGTTAAAAAAAATAGTTTACAATCTACTATAGAAAAAGTGGAACAAGAAATTCGCAGCATAACAAAACGAAACGGTATTTCCAGACAAGATTTAGTTAGATCACTTAAAGCCCAAGGCGTTGCCTTTTCAGATTATCAGGCCTTTATCGGTAAATCTATTGAACGCAAGTCATTAATTGAAAAACAAATCACATCTAATATTAAAATTTCTGATGAAGAGGTAGTTTCTTATTACTCTAAGAATAGTAAGGGTAACTCTGGGCAGGTCTATGAATATAAGATTTCACACATACTATTTCTCCCTAAAAATAATGACGGTACCGCAGCTTTAAAGCGAGCCAAAAATGTTTTAGAAAAGGTTAGTAAAAACCCGGCTCGATATGAAAAAATAGCTCGACAGTACAGCGAAGACCCAAATTTTACTGAAGGTGGTTTGTTGGGAAGTTTTAAGGCTGGAGAGATGAATAGTGAAATTGAAAATGGCGTTAAAAATTTACAGCCCGGTAAAACATCTGCAATTGTAAAGTCCCGTTTTGGATATCACATTTTTAAGTTAAATAAAAAAACCCTTGTTAAAGACCCCGAACTCGACAAGCAGCGAGGGCTAATTAAACAAAAGCTTTTTGCTAAATCTTTTAGAAAGTATTTTCAAAATTGGCTCGAACGGAAAAGAGTTGAGTCTTATATAAGAATTAACTAGTATTCCATAAATTTTTAATTAATGGTTTGTGGAGTACCCGTACTTATGAAAAAAATTCTCATTACGACAGGTGATACTGACGGTATAGGGCAAGAGGTTACTTTTAAGGCTTTAAATAAACTTGGGCCGAAAAAGAAATTCCAACTGATTGTTTTTATAAATAAAGGTAGCCGTCAATTATCTAAGTATAAACTCAACAGCTTTAATAAAATTTATTTTGATTCTTTATCATTATATTTAAAATCTAATCGTATTTTTTCATATCAAGATTTAATAATTATTAAAAGTTCGGAGTCTCCAACAGCTTGGGTAGTAGATGCTACAAAAGCTGGTATCAATAAAGAAATTTCCGCTCTTGTCACTGGCCCTTTATCAAAAACTGAAAGTTTCAAAACACATAAACTAAAAGGCCATACCAACTTATTTAGGAGGTTTGTTAAGACCCCTATTTTTATGAGCTTTATTGGTAAGCATTTTAATGTCTTATTACTAACAGACCATATACCTTTAAATCAAGTTTCAAGTGCTATTACCAATAAGCTCGTTATTGATGCTTTCAAGCAATCTTTAGCTATTGCTCAGCTAAAACCAAACCTCAAGGTTGCTGTTATTGGAGTTAATCCCCACGCTGGTGAGAATAAATTACTCGGCAATGAAGAAAGTAAAATTTTAACTCCTGTGATTAAGCAGTATAATAAATCTTCAAAAATTAAATTTACTCTCCCCATAGTTCCTGATGTCGCTTTTTTAAAAACCAACTGGAAAAAGTACTCCTTATTTATCAGCCCCTATCACGATCAAGGTTTAACCGCCTTTAAAATGATACATGAACACAGTAGTGGGATTCAACTTACCTTAGGACTCCCATTCACCAGAACTAGTGTAGACCATGGTACAGCTAAGGATTTATATGGAAAAAATATTGCCGATGAGCGATCAATGCTAATGGCAATTAAATACGCTTTAAAACTAACTTAAATAGGTGTTTTCCAATGCTAAACCTGAAACTAATAAGGCAAAGCTGTATGTTAGCTATATTATAGCTAACCACTTTCGTGGGTGCCAATTTAAGATCGCGAACATAAAAACTGCCCACTTTTGAGTTAAAAAAATATGGATTTAAGATCTGAACCTAATCGTATTGTTCCTAGATTATCTAATAAATACTTGCTATATTTATTTGATTCTAAAATTTAATAATAATGGAGTTTTTATGAGTCTTAATCCAGTAATTTTTAGAGAGTATGATATCCGTGGAATTGTATACAAAGATTTTGATCTTGATTTTGCTTTTAATCTTGGAAAGGCTCTCGCTACTAAAGTTATAAATCGGTTCAATAAAACTCCTCATTTGGCTGTTGGTTATGATGCGAGAATTTCAAGCCCTGAACTGTCTGAAGCGGTAAGTAATGGTATAGCATCTGTGGGTGGTCATGTTTACTCAATTGGCCTAGTAACTACTCCAATGAATTACTTTACGACTTTTTTCTACGAGAAAATAAATGGTGCCATTATGATTACTGGTAGTCATAACCCACCTGAATACAATGGCTTCAAAATGTCTATTGGTAGTAACACAATCCATGGTGATGAAATTCAAGATCTTAAAAAAATTATATCTGAATCTAATTACGCTGCTGACTCTTCTGGTGAAATTCAAACATTTAATATTTTTGAAGATTATTTAAATAGATATAAAACAGAGTTCACTAATTTAAAAAAAATTCCACTTGTCTTGGACTGTGGTAATGGAACGGCTGGCTGTGTAGTAAAAAAAATGTATGAAAATGCAGGCCTTGATCCTGTAATTTTATTTGAAGAGCCCGATGGGAATTTTCCTAATCATCACCCCGACCCAACTGTTGAGAAAAACCTCAAAGATTTAAAAAAAGCTGTGCTCGATAATAAGGCCGCCGTTGGCATTGGCTTCGATGGTGATTCTGACCGAATTGGTCTTGTCGATGAAAAGGGAAATATGGTTTATGGCGATGAACTAATTGCTCTCTTTGGTAAGCATATCTTAAGTAAAAATCCTGGAGCAAAAATTATTGGTGACGTTAAATGCTCTGATAGAATTTATACCTATTTAGAAAAAGCTGGTGGTAAGCCAATTATGTGGAAAACTGGCCACAGCCTTATTAAAAATAAAATTAAAGATGAAAAGTCCCCTTTTGGTGGTGAGTTAAGTGGACATATATTCTTTGCTGATAGAAATTATGGTTATGATGACGCCCTCTATGCCGGACTAAGAATTGTTGAAATAATTTCTGAAACTGGAAAAAGTGTCTCCGAATTACTTTCAGATTTACCTAAAGGGTTCAATACCCCTGAAATACGCATTGATACAAGTGAAGAGAAAAAGTATAGTATTGTTACAGCAATAAAAAAAGAGTTCAATTCTAATACTGATGATTATACCATTAATGAGATTGACGGAATTCGTGTCAGCTTCAAAAATGGCTGGGCGCTCGCTCGTGCATCAAACACTCAGCCGGTTCTAGTTTTACGCTTTGAAGCAGATAGTATGGAAAATTTAGATAAAATTCGTAATCAATTTGAATCTATAGTTAATCCACTCTTATAATTTTTGTTCCTCTTTAATTTTTTTTAACTGCAGATAAAGTAAGATTTTTTCTTTATCTTCCTTATGGAAGTGTAGTTTTTCTTTTTTATCTATTAACTTCTTCCACTGGCTCTGTAACAAAGAGCCTCCTGGAGCAACGTATTTAATCATTTTATTGCAGTTAACAAGCTTTATGAATAGTGCAAAGTCCAGTCTTTCTTTAAAATTTAAATCCTTTGGATCTAAACAATGATTTTCTAGTTTAATTGATGGGCTTACTTCTTTTTTGTTCATTTTTATAAAGTAGATATTTGTGAGATTCTCAAACTCATAGGCCCCAATAAATGCTTCTTCTAAATTATTAAATTTTGAAATATCCGTAAGTAAAAGACTATTTATTTTAATTTTGTCTTTTTGTAACTCTATAAACTTATAAATATTCTTAGCATTTTTGGTTTGAATAATTAAATAGCCATTTTCATTATTGATTTCTACACTACAAAGAAAACAGTCGCTACCTTCATCACTTTGTTTAGCTTCATGTAATCCTAATATTTTAGTTAAATGCTTTGATGCTATAGTGCTACTATTTTTAACCCTTGATGCATTTACCAATTCATCTTTTTTATTAATTATTACTGCCGCATCAGTTGTTATCTTATTTTTATTAGTATTTTTTTCTTTTTTAAGGTTGTTGTTTTCAGTTTTGGATATTTCTAATTCCTGATCTGCTTTTGACTTATTACCATTTTGTTTACTTATTTTTTCATTAGCTTTTAAATTAGAATCATTGTTTTTATCGGCTATGTTTGGCTTCGTGGCTTGTTTCTTATTTTTAGTTTCTTCTGAATTAATCACCGACTCTGTTTCTTTATTTAATGCTGTTGACTCAGTTTCTTTGAATGTCGGAGTCTTTAATTTTTTATTAGTTTTTATTTTCTCTTTCTTAGATTTTAAATCGTTATTACTGCCAAACTCTTTATTTAATGATTCTAATTTTCCTTGTTTCGGTATTGCTGAAACAGCTTTATCAGAGTTATAGCTTTTTTTACTCAACTTGTTATTGGCCCTCTGTGCCTGACTATATTCTGTTCTAGCAGCATTATCTTTCATTACCGATAATTTAGATGATTTTTTATAATCTATATTCGGCATAGTTTTATTATTCTGCGACGAGGAAATTTCTTTCTCTAATTTTAAGCCTTTTTTCTTTTGCCCATTGCTTAAGTTTTTAGGTTTTGCTTCATACCCCTTTGAATCCGGGCCATCTTTATCAGAGATATTATTTTTATTTAATGGCATTGGAGGTTTTATAGATTTTTTATTATCAAATGTTTTATTTCCCTTGGCTTTACTCTCAAATTGTGGTCGCCCTGTACCTGCGCCACCTTTTTTAATACTCTTTGGGCTAGATGGCTCTAACTCTTTATTCGAGTTATGTTTAGTTTTATTTACAACTTTTAATTTGGTGCTTTTTTCTATGACAATTTTATTTTTATCTTTCTTTTTTTCACTTTTATTAGGCTTATTACTGATCGGTTTTTTTTCATCTAAATTACTTTGGTCGTTATTTTGATTTAAACTATTGGGTTTAATTTTTGTAGCCGAATTTTTCTCATTTTTTTTATTTAGAGTTTTTTCTTTTAGATGGTTTAAACTTTTACCCTTAATTTGAGTAGGTCCAGACTTTCTAGAAACTATATTTATATTTTTAGCTGATTTTTGATCATGATTGCTGCTCGAAATTATTATTTTATCATCTGATTTAGTCTCTACACCCGCACCTAACTTTGAATTATTAGATTTTTTTATTTCCCATAATTTTTTTTTCGTCTTATTTTTATTATTGTCGTTCGATGAACTGCTTTTGCCCCATAATGACCTTTTTTTCTTTTGAGCTTTGGGCTGGCCCCATTTAGTGCTCGGCTTATCTTCACCTAGTTTTTTGTTTTTTTCTGCTTTTTCAGAGTTTAGCTCATCTTCTAGTTGTTCATTAAGACTAACAACTTTAATTTTAAATTGTACTTTAAGCCGAGAAGTCACATTCCTAATAATAGTTTCTGAATATTTATTGCTTACAAATACAACTTTTGGTTTTTTAGATGCGAGAGACAAAAAAAGGCTCTCTGATGTATCATAAACAGATATCAAAAAGCCGCTTGATTCTAAGCTTTTTTTAGTCTGCAAAACAAAACTACTATTTTTATGCTTAACTAAAAAAGCTATTACTTCTTTTTTTTTCATAAATAGAGTGTAATCATATAGTTACACTCTATTAAATCATACTTAGATTTTGCCAACAAGCATGAAGGCAATAACGAAGCCATAAATTACTAATGACTCGATAAGAACTAGACCAATAATCATTGGTACAAACATATCTTTATATGCATTAGGGTTTCTAGCTAGACCATCCATTGCAGCTGAACCAATCTTAGATTGTCCAAGTGCTCCGCCTAAAGCAGCAACACCGATAGCAAAAGCAGCTGCAATCGCTATTAAACCAGCGTTTCCAGATGTTGCACCAGTAGCTACATCTTGAGCTAAAGCCGGTAGGCTAATTATTGATAATAATAATACTAATGACGCTTTTTTCATTTTGCATCTCCTCTTAGTGATCATGTGATATCGCCATTGAAACGTATATCATGGTTAACATTGTAAAAACAAAAGCCTGCATAAAACAGACAAACATTCCTAAAAAATAAAAAAGCACTGGTATACCGTAAGGTACCAACTCAGTGAAAATTCCGAGAACTGTATGGTCACCCATCATGTTCCCTTGTAAACGTAGGCCTAAACTTATTGGGCGTACTAAATGACTAACTACTTCAATAACAATCATGAATGGGGCTAACCATAGTAAAGGTCCCATAAATTGTTTAAAATATGATAAGCCGTGCTCTTTTAAGCCATAAACATTATATGCAATAAAAGAGAATACTCCAAAAGCCACAGTTGAGTTTAGGTTGTCTGTAGTAGGAGTCATGCCTGGCAACAAACCAACTAGGTTGTTTATCATAATAAAAAAGAATGTCGCTGCAAATAACGGAACAAAGCTAAGGCCTTTTTCTCCGATTACCATATTAGTTAATGTTGCCACTAGCTCAGTAAATAACTCTAAAAAACCACGTAAAGAAAAGCTGCCTGTTGGCCTGATAGCTGCCTCACCCTTACCTAAAGAGAGCTTACCAAATACACCAATTAGGAAAAATAAACCTGTCACAGCTACAGCAGTAGCTACATGCATATATTCATGTCCAACTTGTGGTATTAATTGTGTCCAATTAAAATGAACCATTACTTTATGCCCCTATTTATCATTTATTTTTTTGTATCACTGCATAGCTAATAATCATGAAGATTATACTTACCATACCTGTTAAAAATGATGCAATTTCATATGCTTCAATAAATACAATTTTATAAATAATTAAACCTAATAATGCGTACTTGATTACAATGACACTGGTTGCTAAGGCAATTCTTTTTTTAATAAATATACGACTCCATGCCCAAAGAACCACATAAAAGTTACAAATTGAGGTAACAAGGCCCAGCAATAAAGATTGCGAGTCTAAGAATTTATGATTTATTAGTGTGTATATATATAGCGCCAGAACTGGAACAGACCCATAAACTATTGATATTAATATACTTTTTTTATTATATATTTTATTTTCTATCATCATTTTTTTGAAACTGCCTAGTTAATAACACTAAATGGTAGACCCAAATGATAAGTGCTATAAAGCTAAAAAGAGCTATGCTAAGCCCTTTTAAATTGTACTGCTCATCAACATATTTACCTAGATATAAAGCTGTTAATATTAGGCCTAAGAGCTCAAAACCCATACCGACAAATACTAAGCCTTTTTTATTTTTCATCGCCGTAGTCCCCTAGCACCAGGCATATTTTTTCTAAGATCTTTTAGTCTATTTAACTTAGATTCTATAAACTTTCTATGACCCGGGTGCTTTGTCAGTGAAGAACTTAAAAGATTAATTGCCTGGTTATATAAGCCCATTGCCTCATAATTAGTTAAAATTTGTAAAAAGAGCTTCTCATTAATAGATCTACTTGGAAAGTTTTTTACTAGATCATTATAAATTATATTCGAATCCTTATGCTTCCCCTCTAAAAATAAAATATTAGCCTTAATTACAGATAGTTCAAAATAGTCATCACCCATTGGCTGTACTTTTTTAAATAAGTTATTTAGTTCAATTCGACATTGATAATAGTTTTTCTTATTCTTGTATGAGTTTACTAATATTTTTTTAACTTTAACGATTAGCTCTAAATTCTTTTCATCTAAATTTATAGCTTTAGCTTCACGAATTGCTGAATCATGATCACTTAAGTGCTCTAAATATATTTTTGAAACTAAGTATTTATACTCATTTTTTTCACTTAATTTTTCTGATAGTTCAGCTAACTTTTGATATACTAATATTGCTGATTCAGGGCTTTTAATATTTTTTAGGTTCAAATCTGCCATTTCTAAATAAGCTTTGCGGACGATTCCCCTATCTTTACTTGTAGAAATTATTTTATTTAAACTTTTTTGTGCTTTCTCGTATTTATTATTTTTTTTATATTTTTCAAATATTCTAAATTCATTTTTAACTGAATCAACCGTACAACTTGCCAAAAATAAATATAGTATAATTAAGCTAATTTTCATTAGGCTTTTCTATTTTTATTACTGTTAAATAAGTTTCATCATTCGGTTTTTTTACAATAATTTCATCACCTATTTTTTTTCCAAACATTGCTTTGGCCATTGGTGATTTCCAAGATATTTTATTTTTTTTAATATCAAATTCGTCTTCACCCACTATTTGATATTTTAACAATTCCCCATCTTCATTTTCAACTGTTACTAGACAGCTAAAAACTATTTTTGAAATATCAATATCATCTCGTTTTACTATTTGTGCTGACTCAATTTTGTCTCTTAGAATTTTCAAACGACCATCAATTTGCCTTAGTCGTTTTTTACCGTATATATAGTCTCCGTTTTCACTTCGATCGCCATTACTGGCAGCCCAGGTTATAGTTTCTACCAACTTTGGTCGTTCACCATAATATAATTTTTTAAACTCCTCTTGGAGTTTTTCAAACCCATTAGGAGTTATGTAATTTTTTGACATTAGAATTAAACCTTAATGAATTTAACTTTATTCAGGAGTGCTTTCTTCATCTTCACGTAAAACGGCAATTCCAGTTACATACTCTTCATCTTTCAAATTAATTAGCCTTACGCCCTGAGTATTTCTACCAAAAGTAGATATATCTTCACATGACATACGTATAGCCTGGCCTTCATTAGTAGTAATAATGATTTCATCATTTTTTCTTACTCTTCTAGCACTTACTACCTCTCCAACTTTATCATTAATTTTTTGAGTAATTATACCAACACCACCACGACTTTGAGTTCTGTATTCATCTAATACAGTTCTCTTACCATAGCCGCCTTTAGTAACTATTAGTAATGTGTCTGTACAGTTCTTAGGAACTAAAGTCATACCTATAACTTGATCTTCTTTACCTAGAGTAATTCCTTTTACACCACGAGCAGAACGACCCATTCCTCTAACGCCACTTTCATCAAACCTGATAGACATACCTTGCTTGGTAACAATTAATACATCATCAGCAGATGAACTCATTTTAGAATCTATTAAGTTATCATCTAAATCTATTGTTACTGCTATAATTCCTGAAGGTCTTGGCTTTGAAAACAACTCTAGGGATGTTTTTTTAATAATTCCTTTTCCAGTAAGCATAACTATGTAGTTTTCTTTTTTAAATTCCTCAACTGTAACAATGGCTCTGGTTGCCTCACCTTGGCTTAGTTGAACAACATTTTTAATCGACTTGCCCTTTGAAGTTCTTGAACCCTGTGGAAGTTTATGAACTTTCTGCCAGTACAATTTACCTCTGTCTGAGAATACTAATAATGTTGTATGTGTATTGGCTGAGAAAATTTTCCAAACAAAATCTTCTTCTTTAGAGCCAGAACCTTTAACACCTTTTCCGCCTCTTTTTTGAACCTTATATAATTCAACTGGTATTCTTTTTATATTTCCAGAATACGTCATTGAAACAATAACGTCTTCTTTTTGAATTAAATCTTCAATTTGAACTTCATCTGCAGCATCTTCAATTTGGGTTTTTCTAACATCAGCATACTTTTCTTTAATTACTGTTAATTCATTAACAATAATTTTATAAATTTCATTTACATCAGCTAAAATCATTCTTAGACGTTCAACTTCTTTTTTGATGGCTTCTAATTCATCAATAATTTTTTGTCTTTCTAATCCAGTTAATCGCTGTAGTCTCATTTCTAAAATAGCTTTTGCTTGTCTTTCAGTAAATTTGAACTCAGCAATTAAGTTTGCCATTGCAATTGATGTTTCTTTACTTGCTCTAATTGTAGAAATTACTTTATCAATATTATCTAGCGCTGTTTTTAAACCCTCTAATATGTGAGCTCTTGCCTCAGCTTTTTTAAGTTCAAATATACATCTATGAGTTACAACTACCTTACGATGATCGATGAAAGCCTCTAGCATATTTTTTAAATTAAAAACTATTGGTTTATTTTGGCTATTAAGTGCCAACATAATAATACCAAAACTAGTTCTCAACTGTGTAAATTTATATAATCTATTTAAAATAACTTGCGCATTTTCATTACGCTTCATTGTTATAACTATTCTCATTCCTTCACGGGATGATTCATCACGAATATCAGAGATGCCTTCAACTTTTTTATCTTTTACTAAGTTAGCAATACTCTCAATAAGTTTTGCTTTATTCACTTGGTAAGGAATTTCAGTAACAATAATTTGTTCACGGTCTTTCTTTTCAACAATTTCTGCTACAGCTTGTAGTTTTATAATTCCGCGGCCTTTTTTGTAAGCCGACAAAATCCCTTGTCGCCCTGATATAGTCGCCGATGTTGGAAAGTCTGGCCCTGGTATATATTCCATTAACTCATCAATTGTTATTTCAGGGTTCTTAATCAACTCTATACAACCAGAAACAACTTCGCCTAAGTTATGTGGAGGTATATTTGTAGCCATACCAACGGCAATACCTGCAGAGCCATTTACTAATAGGTTTGGATATTTTGCTGGTAAAACATTCGGAATCAGTAAAGAGTCATCGTAGTTAAAACCCCAACTAACAGTTTCTTTATCTATATCTTCAAGAAGCTCTTCAGCAAGTTTCGTCATACGTATTTCTGTATAACGCATAGCTGCTGGTGAATCCCCATCAATCGAGCCGAAGTTACCTTGACCATCAACTAAAGGGTAACGAAGGGAGAAGTCCTGAGCCATACGAACAATTGAATCATAAACTGCCGTATCACCATGTGGATGATATTTACCAATTACATCACCAACAATACGAGCCGATTTTTTGTAAGGTTTATTGTGTTGATTACTTAATTTTTCCATTCCGAAAAGGACTCTTCTGTGTACCGGCTTGAGTCCATCTCTTACGTCTGGTAATGCCCGGCCTACAATTACACTCATAGAGTATTGTAGATAAGCATCACGCATTTCTTTATTTATATCAATATTAGTAATTTGACCTTGATTCGTATCCATCATTTACCTTTTTATTTAAACGTCTAATTCTTTAACTAATAATGCATTATCGTTAATGAATTTTCTTCGCGGCTCTACCTGATCACCCATTAATATGGAAAAAGTTTCATCGGCTGTCATCGCATCTTCAACTGTAACTCTTAATAAGTTTCTATTTTCTGGATTTAAAGTAGTGTCCCAAAGCTGATCCGGATTCATCTCTCCAAGACCTTTATAACGTTGAACGTATAAGCCTTTTTTACTTTTTTCCATAACTTGTTTTTTAAATTCAATATAATCTTCAAATTCCTCTGTCTCGCTACCTTCTTTGACTTTGATTGGTAAAGTTACGACAGTTTCAATACTTGTCCACAGTTCTTTTAATTCAATCCACTCTGAAGACTCAATAAAACTTCTATTAAATACACTTGTTCTTTTTAAGCCAAATTTTGTAGTAATTAAATCTAGCGAATTGGAAGAATACTCTTCAACATGTTTAATATTTGATTCAACTTCACTAATACCAATTAGTGGTTTGTCTTTTAACCAAACTTTAAATGACTCAATAACTTCTGTTATCTTTTTCTCTTCTTTTAAAATATCAACAAGTAAAGGGGCTTTGCTTAATAAAAACAACAAGAAATTCTTTTCCATTCTTTTTTCTAGTGTTCCTAATAATTTTTCTAATTTATCAATATTTAGAAGAAATTTTTTAAGGTCTTTTTCGTTAGTTCCATCTTTTAAGTTAGATATATTAACTTTATCTAAACTTGTATCAATTAAGTATTCTGTTAATTGCCTTTCATCTTTTAAATAAGTATCAGTTTTCCCTTTTTTAACTTTATAAAGTGGAGGTTGAGCAATATAAATATATCCATTTTCAACTAGTTGCGGAAGTTGTCTGTAGAAAAATGTTAATAGCAAAGTTCTAATATGTGATCCATCAACATCGGCATCGGTCATGATAATAATTTTATGATATCTAACTTTATCTACATTCACGTTATCGCGGCCTATACCTGAGCCAAGTGCTGAGATCATAGTTTTTATCTCTTCATTTGAAATCATTTTATCAAATCTAGCTTTTTCAACATTTAAAATTTTACCTCTTAAAGGTAAAATAGCTTGATACTTTCTGTCACGAGCCTGCTTTGCAGAACCTCCTGCTGAATCACCCTCCACCAGGTAAATTTCACAAAGGGCAGGATCTCTTTCCTGGCAATCAGCCATTTTTCCTGGTAGTGCACCACTATCGAGTGCTGTTTTTCTTCGTGCTAAATCTCTGGCTTTACGTGCGGCCATTCTTGCTCGAGCAGAATCAACACATTTTGTAATAATTTTTTTGGCTTCACCAGGATTTCTATCTAACCAATCAGAAAACTTTTCATTAACTAGAGTTTCAACAGCACCCTTAACTTCACTATTTCCAAGTTTAGTTTTTGTTTGTCCTTCAAATTGAGGATCTAAAATTTTAACACTTATGACAGCTGCTAAACCTTCTCTTATGTCAGAGCCATCTAATGTTCCTTTTAAGTCTTTTAATAAATTTTTTCCGCCACCATATGTATTTGTCGATCTTGTTAAAGCTCCACGAAAACCGGCTAAGTGTGTTCCACCTTCTGCAGTGTTAATATTATTACAATACGTATATATTGATTCAGAAAATGAATCATTCCACTGCATTGCCACTTCAACTTGGATATCATCTTTTTCACCACTGAAATAAATGACTTCTTTATTAAATGGTTTTTTAGTCTCATTAACATTCTTAATAAATGCCACAATTCCATCATCAAATTTAAAATTTTCTTTTTTACCGTTTCGTTCGTCAGTTAAAGTTATATTTAAGCCTGCATTTAAGAAAGCGAGTTCTTTAAACCTTACAGCCATTACATCAAACTCAAATTCTATTTCTTCATCTTTGAAAATTTCACGGTCAGGTTTAAATGTTGTTTTGGTTCCTGTTTTATCAGTTTTGCCAATTTCCTCTATTTCACCTTGCGGAATACCCTTAAGATAACTTTGTCTGTATAAAATACCATTTCGCTTTACCTCGACAGAACAACGGCTTGATAAAGCATTTACTACTGAAGCACCAACACCATGAAGACCACCTGAAACTTTATAAGAATCACTATCAAATTTTCCACCTGCATGTAAAACCGTCATAACAATTTCTAATGCAGATTTGCCATCTTTATGCTTATCTACTGGGATTCCACGACCATCATCTTCACATGATATTGATCCATCCGCATGAATTGTTATTTGAACATGTGTACAAAAACCAGCTAAAGCTTCATCCACTGAGTTATCAACAATTTCAGATACTAAATGATGGTAACCTCTGCTTGTTGTATCACCAATATACATTCCCGGTCTTTTTCTAACCGCTTCTAAACCTTCAAGAACTTGAATCGATCCTGCATCGTAATTTGCTTTTACTTTTTGAGGAACATTTACTTGTTCATTCGTCACAGACTCACTCCTGTAGAATTATTATCAGAAATTTTACCTTCTACTATTTCGTAAACAGATAGACTAGAATGATCTATCTGATTTTGCAAATCAAACTCAGTGGTAGTTATAAATATTTGCGCATTTATTCCCTTCAAAAAATTCAATAAATTGTGCCGCTTTGTTTCATCTAATTCTGACATTACGTCATCTAGTAATAATATTGGGTATTTCTTAAATATACCGTAGTGATAGACAATTTGTGCCATTTTGAAGGCTAAAATTAATGCTCTTTGCTGACCTTGTGAACAGTAATATCTTGAATCACTGCCATTAAACAAAAATTGAATATCATGCTTATGAGGCCCTACTAAACTGCTTCCCATAGCTAATTCGCCTTTCAAAATTGATGTTCTTTTTTCTTGTAATACTTTCTTAATTTCTTCTAAATTATGTTTATTAGACTTATCCGATGAGATTAGGTAATCCACAAAGATATCCACATTTTCATTGCCAGTTATGTATTGAAAAGCATTTTTTATAAATGGAGTTATTTTATTTATAACTTCAATTCTTTTAAATGTCAGCTCACTTGCGTATTTTAAATATAATTCATCTAGGCTATTTAAAATGCTCATTGTTTCATCTAAAGTAGCATTTTCTTTTTTATAATCTCTTAAAACTTTATTTCTTGATTTTAATGATTTTTTAAAATTATTTATTATTTCTATATTTTCTAAGCTAAATGATTTTAGTAGTTCATCGATGAGGTTCCGCCTTTCATCGGGGCCATTTTTAATAACTGATAAACTTTCAGGTGAAAATAAAATATAATGATTTTTTTTCTGTAGTTTATTTAGACTTATTTTTTTAGAGTTATAAAATACAGATTTTTTATCTTTTAAAAAATTAAACTCTACATCTGAGTTTAAATAATCGTCTTTAAAATACGTTTTAATATTTGAAAATTCTGAATTAAACTTTATGTATGTATCAAATTTTCCTGGTCTAAAGCTCGCACCACTAATGCAAAGGGAAATAGCTTCTAATATGCTAGTTTTCCCTTCACCATTTTTTCCTAAAATTAAGTTTACACCATTTTTAAAATTTAATTTTAAATTATCAAAATTTCTAAAATTTTTTAGATGTATTTCTTTTACATAAGACATTTAAATCTTCATAGGCATAATAACACAAGTGTAACTACTATCTTTTGTAGGTCTCATTAAACCAGGAGATAAGTGATCTTTTAACGATATATCAATTTCAGTAGAATCCATATTTGCAAGGACATCTAAAATGTATCTTGCATTAAATCCTATTTTAAAATCTTTACCTGTATAATTAACTTCTAATTCTTCTTTAGCATCTCCTAAGTCAGGATTATTAGATGTTATTTCCATTTTACCACCACTAAAATTTAAAGTTACACCTTTAGATTTTTGGTTCGATAGTAGTGAAACTCTTTTTAAAGAGGACAGTAATTTTTCTCTATCAATTGAAATATTTTCTTTTAAATTTTGTGGAATAAGCTGTTTATAATTAGGGTACTTGCCTTCGATTAATCTTATCATAAGTACAGTCGAGTCTGTTTTAAATAATAACTGTGCTCCTTCAATAGCCATTTCGATTTCATTGAAATCAGAATTATCAATTAATTTTTTGATTTCATATAAACCTTTACGAGGTATTATAACACCATTTTGCATTGGTACTTTTAAATCAGACTCCTTTTCAAATTTTCTATTTATCAAACTTAATCGATGACCATCTGTAGCTACCATTCTAAAATTCCAAAGAGAACCTTCTAAAAAATTTTCAAAATAAACTCCGTTTAGATGATATCTAGTTTCATCATTAGAAACGCTATATATTGTTTTTTCTATCATTTCTTTTAAGAGTTCAGATTTAATCTTTGTAAATTCATTTGTTTCAAATGTGGGAAACACTGGGTATTCATCTGGATTGATTCCAACGATATTGTAACGAGATTTTTTTTGCGTAATTTTTAACCAATTATTTTTTTGTTTCTCAAATGATATTGTTCCATCAGATAATTCTTTTGTTAGCTCATATAAGTTTTTAGCAGCAATTGCGACTTTACCTTCAACTTCAATTTTAGCTTCACAGTGATCGGTTAAACTAACTTCTAAGTTTGTTGCAAATATTTTAATTTGGTTATCTTTAGCCTCTAATAAAACATTTACTAACACAGGCATTGTATTTCTTTTTTCTACAATATTCTGTGCTCGAGTTATCATTTTTAGAAAATCATTTTTTTCTACTTTAAAGATCATTTTTTATTCTCCGTTTTATTTACTATAGTTATATTTAAAAACTAGTAGTAGTAGTAGTGACGTTAGTAACTCAATTAACCGCTTAAGCTACTGTTTTTATTAAACTTATAATGTGGATAAACCTTGTGATCTTATCCACTTCTTCCACACTCATATTGTGGGCAAGTATTGTCCACGCTTTTTATACAGACTTTTGAACATACTTATCAACATGAGTTATTCACAACCCTGTAATATTGTGGATCCTAGTCTCTAACTCCTTAATATCACTCTTTAAATCTGAGTTTGTAGTAAGTTGACTGTCAATTCTTTTTAAAGCATTGATCACTGTGGAGTGATCTTTGCCACCGAAAGCCCTACCTATATCAACTAATGACTTATCTAGGTGCTTTTTAATTAAATACATAGCTGTTTGACGAGCTATAACTAGTTGCTTTGTTCTTGATTTAGATTTTAAATCACTCACTTTTACTTTAAAATGATCAGCGACTAACTTTTGAATTTCTGAGATAGTCATTGCTGTCGTGTCATCATGTGTGGCTAATACTTTTTTAGCCAAATCTAATGTTATATTTAGACCCTGCAACTCAGAGAACATCTTAACCTTATTCAAGTTACCTTCTAGTTCACGAATAGATCTTTTAGATATACGAGCAATATAATTGATAACTTCTTGATTAATATTAAGTTTTTTTCTTTCAGCCTTATACTTTAATATAGCCACACGTGTTTCAATATCAGGCATTTGTATATCGGCGATTAAGCCCCACTCTAAACGAGTGCGAATTCTCTCCTCTAAGCCATTGATATCTTTAGGCATTCTGTCACTTGCGACCACAACTTGATGTTTTTTTTCAAAAAAGTCATTTAACGTGTGGAAAAACTCTTCTTGTACGGCTTCACCTCGGCCTAAAAATTGAATATCATCCATAAGTAAAACATCGCAATCTTGTCGAAATTTCTTTCTAAACTTATCCATTTCCTGACGTCGGATGCCCGAAATACACTCATTTAAAAAGCGTTCGGCAGATAAATAATTAACTCTGAAATGTGGACATTTTTCTTTTATTTGATTTCCAACTGCATTTAGTAAGTGTGTTTTACCCATACCGGTTGGTCCGCATATAAATAATGGATTATAGTTATTCCCGCCGGGGTTCTCAGATATACTAAACGAAGCAGCATGGGCAAATTCGTTATTTCGCCCAACCACAAATGTTGAGAACGTATAATCATAATTAAGTGAATCTTTATTTTTCTTAGCAGGTATATGCTGACTATATGAACTATTGAGGTTTATATTTTCCTGCTCTAGGTTTAATATAGTAGACTCTGTTGTGGCGCTTGATGACTTTGGACTCACCTCTTCCACAACAAATTCTATTTGGAATGGTTTACCATAAATAGCTGAAATTTCTAGAAAAATTGAATCTAAAAGATTTTGAGTTATCCAATATTTATGTAATTCTGAAGGGACAGATAATTTAAATCTACTCCCGCCTGCATCCTCATCAATTGAAATAATGTTTGTGGGTTCAAACCACATTTGAACTAAAGCATTATTAGAATTTTTAAGTTTGAGCGAGTTTTTTATCTGATCCCAAAGGTTTTTTGTGCTCATGTTTACCCCTGTGGAAATGTGGAAAACTAAGTATCATGGTCATATAATTTTTTCAATAAGCTTAAGTATAATAAATAGCCTACGATTGATATATTTATATAATTATAGGTAGTTATGTGTGTAACGTAGGAGGCCATAATGTGTATAACTCCATATCTAGTGATTTTAGTATGCTGGAGCTGCGCTGAGCACAATTTAAGCACAAACAAAAATAATATTGATTTTTTTCATTTATAAACTTGCCTAAAAATAGATATTTAGGTATTTAAACCTCTTCTGAAATAGAGATTTATACTCAAGTATTCTCAAGGTTTAAGAGGTTATTAATGAAAAGAACATATCAACCAAGTAAAAAAAGAAGAAAATCAGTTCATGGTTTTAGAGCTAGAATGGCAACTAAAGATGGTCGCCAAGTTTTATCTAGAAGACGTGCAAAAGGCAGGAAGAGGCTTACGGTTTCAGTAGGTGGAAAATAATTCATCTTTTATAACTTTAAAGTCGAGAAGTAATTATTTAAGCATAAGAAAATTTGGTCATCGAATACATACTAAAAATGGTTTAATTTTTAACTTTCAATTAAATAATTTATCTTATTCTCGTATTGGGTGGACATTGCCTAAATATGTGGGCAATGCCGTACAAAGAAATCGTTTAAAAAGATACTGCAGAGAATCCTCAAGAAAATTATCTCAAAAAATTAACTCTCTCTGTTTAGATGTAAATATCGTTTTTGCTAAAAAAGGCAAAGATAATTTTAAAAATTTAAGGTGTTTAGAAGTTGAAGAATCTATTACTGAATTTATCTCAAAATATAATAAAAAGTTTTGAAGTTGTGATACTTTTCTCAATAAAATCTTATCAAGTCTTTCTGTCCTCATTTTCAATGCCTACTTGTAAATACAGTCCAACTTGTTCATGTTATGCCCAAGAGAGTATTAGAAAATTTGGGTCTTTTAAGGGTTTAGTTTTAACACTTAAAAGAATTTTGAAATGCCACCCTTTTGTTAACGGGGGGTATGATCCAGTACCTAAAAATTTTCACCTAGTTAATCCTAATTTTATTCTTAGAGGTAATAATGACTAATAACAAACCAGGCTCTTTTTTAGACCCTAAAAGTATATTTGCTATTTTTTTTGTGGGGCTGAGTTGGTTTGTTTGGGATGGATATATGAAAAAAAAATATCCTCACCTATATAAAGAGAAAACTGAGCAAACTACAGATGTAAATTCAGACAAAGTAGTAAACAGCTCCTCAGAAAATAAAGTTAATAGCGATATAGTAGTTAAACAAGACACAGCCCAAGCCATAGCTCCGGGTACTGCGGAAAGATTAACTTCTTTTCAAAGTGACAATTTAAATTTCGATATAAGCTCCCATGGTATGGGCATTAAAAATATTGTTTTAAATAAATATTTTGATCGTGAAAAGAAAGTTAAAAAACTATCAACGAACTTATCAACATTACCTTTTGAAACTAATGTTTTAGGTAATAAGCAAAAGTTAAGTTTTAATGTGACCAAAGTATCTGATAATAGATACCAGGGTGTTGCGAATTATAATGGTGTACCAATTACGAAGACTGTTGAGATTCACCCAGAGTCCTACAGCATTAAAATAAAAGTTTCCTCTGTTGGTTTCAGCAATGATTTTAAAGGAGTTAAATTTTATCTTCCGGGTGAAAAGGTAGAAAGTGAAACAAGTATAATGATGCCTATGATGGGTGGCCAAGAATTATTTGTAAAATATGAAAATACAAATGAGCGTCTTATGGGGGATGCAATTTTTGAGGAAAATTTAAATTTAAAAAATGTAAGTATTGTGAATCTAGGTGAGACCTATTTCTCAATGGCAATGATTAATAACTCAAATACTTATCCAACATTTAACCAAATAAACGAAGCTGAAAAAGTGATTGGTCAGTTAAATTACCCGGTATTAAATTATGACGACAATAAGCAAGATGTTTTAGTGTCTGCCTTTATTGGCCCCAAGGATGTTAACTATTTAAATAAGATAGATAAAGGCTTAAGTGAGATTATAGATTATGGATGGTTTGATATCATAGCTCGCTGGTTACTTAAGTTGCTTAAATTACTATATGGATTTGTTGGCAACTGGGGTTTTGCAATTGTACTAATGACTTTAATTATTAAGATAATATTACTTCCATTAAATATTTATTCTGCCAAGTCCATGAAAAGAATGCAGCGCATACAGCCTGAGATTAAAGCGATTAGAGAAAAGCTTAAAGGTAATCCACAAGAAATGAATATGAAGGTTATGGGATTGATGAAGGAAAATAAAGCTAACCCGGTTAGTGGGTGCTTGCCAATGCTTTTACAATTTCCCATATTTTTTGCCTTTTACCGTGTGCTTGGGCAAAGTATAGAGCTTTATCAGGCTCCTTTTATGCTGTGGTTGCAAGATTTGAGTTTGAAAGATCCATATTACATTTTGCCAGTATTAATGAGTATTGCGATGTTCTTTCAAATGAAAATATCGCCGTCAGCGATGGACCCGATGCAAAAGAAAATTATGATGTTTATGCCACTAATATTTGGTGTATTTATGCTAGGTCTTCCTAGTGGACTTACTTTGTATATTTTTATTAGTACCTTATTTGGAATTATTCAGCATTTTATCCTAATGAGAGATACGTCGATGTCACAACCAGCTTTAAGCAAAGCTTAATCTACAAAAGAGAGGAATTATGAAAGGTTTTTTAGGAAAATTATTTGGCGGCAAAGAGAGTGAATCAAAAGAGAATTCACCGGCAGCACTTTTGGCTGATGTTTTAGAAACAATTATTAATATTGCAAATTTAGAGCTGTCTTTTGATGTCTTAGTTAATGAAGAAACTAATGGTATTAAAATAGACTTTTATGGTACTGACGAGGGTCTTCTTTTAAATAGAGACGGTCAATTGCTTGATGGACTGCAATTATACTTAAAGAGAGTTTTACAGCATCAACTTCCGGAAGATCGTATTGGTTTGATTTTAGATTGTGATAATTATAGAGAGCGCTCAGACGAGTCACTTTTAAAATTAGCTAATAAACTAAAAGGCATTGTAATTCAAAAAGGAAAGCCTGTTTATGTTAAGGCTTTACCTCCAGGCAAAAGAAAGATTGTTCATCAGTTTTTGGCCGATGATGATCGTGTAAAAAGTAGGTCTATCGGTGATGGGCACTTTAAGAAAGTAAAAATTTTTCTAACTAAAGATTCAAGCTCAGGCGAATCACAAACTAGAACTTAAAAATGAATTACTTTGATTCGGATGATATAATTTGCGCTGTCGCTACCCCTCCTGGAGTGGGTGGAATATCAGTGATTAGATTGTGTGGTGTTGAATCTGAAAAAGTTATTAGAAAAGTTTGCTCATTCCTGCCTCGTGATATTGAAAGCCATAAAGTTTATTATGGCTTCATTAAAAATAAAGATAATGTTGATATTGATGAAGTGCTTGTGACTTACTTCCAGGAAGGAAAATCCTTTACTGGAAATAACGTTTTTGAAGTGTCTTGTCATGGTGGGAAATTCATCACTAAAAAAATTCTTGAATTATTAATTGATAGTGGTGCTCGCTTGGCTCAAAAAGGCGAGTTTACTTATCGAGCATTCTCTAGTGGTCGTATTGATTTAATACAGGCTGAAAGTGTTTTGTCGATGATTCAAAGTCAGTCTGATAAACTATCAAATATTTCTTTGGATCAACTCAAGGGACATCTGTCGACAGATATTGGCTTAATTAGTGATAGGTTAACCTTAATTTTAGCTAATCTAGAAGCCAATATTGATTTTTCTGCAGAGGATATTGAATTAGTTTCTGCCAAAGAGTTTATCGATGAAGTGAAGCTATTAATGGATGAAGTAGATGTTTTCATCCAAAGCTATTCAACTGGTAAAAAGCTAAAAGATGGCATTCAAATTTCTTTAGTAGGTTTACCGAATGCAGGTAAATCGAGTTTTTTAAATAGTCTGATTGGAGAAGAGAAAGCTATTGTTACTAATATCCCTGGCACAACCAGAGATATTGTTGAATCAAGCTTTATATTAGATGGTGTTGAGTTCAATATATCTGACACAGCCGGCATTCATATTACAGATGATCCCATTGAAAAAATTGGAATTAACAAAACAATTGATTCTATAAAGGGGTCGGATTTTGTCTTATTTTTATATGATGGCTCTGTTGGTGCTTTTAACCAGCAGTCTTTTCATGAAATATTTAAAGTCATTAAAAATGAGGAATGTATTTTTGTTAATACAAAATCTGACCTTATAAATGATTTGAGCTCATTGGTGTTGTCGGATGAAAGTTTCGTATCTAAATTTAGTTATAATTTAAATTTTAGAAGCTATTTAAGTGTAAGCAGCACTTCTAGCGACGGACTCAATGACGTTAGATCATGGCTTAAAGAGCAATCGAAAATTAATTTTAATGAAAGCTCGTCTGTTCTTACTCAAGCAAGGCATTATGAACTTTTAAGAGATTGTTATAATAAACTTCAAAAATCTCGAGAACTTATGGAAAATAATGAAAGCCCAGAATTTATAGCTTTTGAGATGCAAGCTGCGTTGAAATTCATTTATGAAGTATTAGGTAGGACCTATGATGATCAAGTCATGGATAAAGTTTTTAATGAATTTTGTATTGGGAAGTAATAATGACAGGTTTTGATATTATTGTAGTTGGTGCTGGTCATGCTGGAATCGAAGCAGCTCTCGCCTCCTCCCGCCTCGGCTTACAGGTTCTATTAGTTACTAATAATCTAGATCGCATTGGCTTTATGAGTTGTAATCCATCTATTGGTGGCTTAGCAAAAGGTCATATTGTAAGAGAAATTGATGTACTTGGTGGTGAAATGGGTTTTGCGACAGACGAAACCTGTATTCAGTTTAAAAGACTTAACTCTAAAAAGGGTCCCGCCGTTAGGGGCTCAAGAGCACAGTGTGATAAGGACTTATATTGCGATTATATGTCCAAAAGAGTTATGGGCCAGGAAAATTTAAAAGTTTTTAAGGGTGAAGTTGTTCGCTTATCAATTAATAATGATTCGGTTGATGGCGTTTACCTCACAGATGAGAGTTTAATTGCTGCAAAGTCCGTTATTATCACTACTGGTACATTTATGAATGCAGTTATGCATATTGGTGATAAACAAATTTCCGGTGGTCGCGTTGGAGACAAAGCTACTACTGGTATTTCAGACCAATTAGCTGACTTTAATTTTAAAGTAACAAGGTTAAAAACAGGCACTCCACCCAGGTTATTTGCCGACAGCATAAACTGGGACAAAACAACGCCAATGTATGGTGATAAAGACTACTACCCGTTTAGCTTTAGAAGTAAAAATGATTTAAAGCTTAAGCAGATAGCTTGTTTTATGACTAATACCAATGAGAATACCCATGATATTATTCGAAAAAATCTAGATAAATCCCCGATGTACTCTGGTGCAATCTCTGGCCAAGGCCCAAGGTACTGCCCAAGTATAGAAGATAAAATTACCAGGTTCAGTGATAAAAAGACTCACTTAACCTTCCTTGAACCAGAGGGCTTGAATACTCAAACAATTTATTTGCAGGGCATATCAACGAGTTTGCCAGAAGATATACAATATCAAATACTTAAGACAATTGCTGGGCTTGAGGATGTTAAGATGATTAGGCCTGGCTATGCAGTTGAGTATGACTTTATTGAGCCTACTCAGATTACCCACTCACTTGAAACCAAGGTTTTATCAAATTTATATCTAGCTGGTCAGATTAATGGCACTAGTGGTTATGAAGAAGCTGCCGGGCAAGGTCTAGTTGCAGGGGCAAATGCGGCACTAAAAATTCTTGGCAAAGATCCACTGCACTTACAAAGGCATAATTCATATATTGGAGTTTTAATTGATGACCTGGTTATAAAAGGTACCAAAGAGCCTTATCGGATGATGACTTCACGAGCTGAGCACAGACTTATTTTGCGAGAAGATAATGTATTGGAAAGGCTTTTATCTATTAGTAGTAATTTTAATTTAGTTAACACTGAGAAGGCTGATCAACTAAATTTATTATTAAGAAAAAGAAAAGATTTTCATAATATATTATCAACTACTCAAATCACCCCAAAACCTTCAACTCAGGAAATATTTAGAGAATTGAACACCCCTGTTTTGCAAAAACCAATTAATCTCGAGACCTTACTTAAGAGAAGTGAAATTAATTGTTTAGATTTAAAAAAGTTTAATATTGAAATACCGGCTAAAACTATCTATGAGCCAGTGGAAATTAAAGTTAAATATTCGGGTTATATCAACTTAGAAAACGATAAAATAAATCAAACAAAAAAGCTTGAGAAACTTACTATTCCTGCCGACTTTATATATAATGACTTGGTAGGTTTATCTGTAGAAGAAAAAGAAAAACTTAACCTTGTTAGACCTAGAACTTTAGGGCAAGCAACACGAATAAGTGGCGTAAACCCATCAGCAATTCATGCAATAATGCTTTATTTGAAAAGCAAAAAGAGGAAGAAAATTGACAAAGGGCGGTAGATATATATTTTTAGAGGCCACGGACGAGGAAAAAGCGCAGGCAGAAATGCTTGCCAAAGGCCTCGATGGAAAGCCTAAAACCTATTGGCGCCTAGAAGAGCTAATTGCTGAGAGTCCTCACTTCAAAAGATTTAAAGTTTATCACGAGGAACTGATTAAATTTAATGTTAAGATCAACCTTGTTTCTAAGAAATCTATATATAACGCAGACATAGTGCACTTTCTTGATTCTTTTGTTTCAGGGCAAAAAATTTTAGAAGATAGTTCGTCAGAAATAATTTATGATTTAGGCTCAGGTAATGGTTTCCCTGGGCTGATTATGGCAATACTTGATCAAAACAGAAAATTTGTTCTAGTAGATAGTGATAATCGTAAAGTTGAGTTTTTAAAGTATATGGCCACAAAACTCGCACTAAAAAATGTTGCGGCGCATTGCGCAGATATTTCTAAAATAAAAGTAAATTCAATTAACTGTGCTGTTAGCAGGGGCCTTGGGTCGCTGACAAAAAGCCTTCTTCTTTCAAATAAGTCGTTTACCTCAGGGTCATCTTACTATCACCTAAAGGGCCCTTTATGGCCTAATGAGCTTGGCGAGATTCCCTCGCAGCTTCTTACAGCCTGGAAGCCTGAATTGTTATTTGATTATCAGCTGCCTAAAGACCACGGCGACAGGTTTGTCATTAAAACAAAACACAGTTTATAGCTAGGCGCTCATTTTTATTGATTAAATTTAGAGTTGTTCCACGTGGAACATCACAACCCATTAGACCTTAATATTTCTCCAACATCCTTTTTGTGGGTTGGTGATCGGCTATTATCAGACTTATTAATTTCCTCTACAGGCATTTGGTTATGGTTTTTGACAATTAGGTATTTCCGGAATTCCTCTTTGTCTGGCCACTCAAGTTTGTCTTTTAACCTTAATTCGTATCGAATCTTGGCCATTTGCTTTCTTTTGCGCTGCTTTATCAACATATATTTTTTAAGTTGCTTAAATCTAACTATATCATCTTCCATATTTGTTATTCGCATTTGTTTAATAACAATTCCCTTTGAGCGAGTGGGCAAAGAGTTCATTTCCCCCCTCACCGTCTGAATCTCAGACTCGCGAAGTTTAATGACCTTATTAAGTTTTTTAATGTCTTTTTGTATATCTAAATAGATTAAATCTACAGATTCAGGGTTGTTTATACGCTTATTGAAGCAAGATACTATGAAAAATGGAAGAATAAGCAAAATAATCAATTTATTTTTCATAATTCCTTAAAATCTCTAGACAGTAAATGTTCCACGTGGAACAATCGGTAAATAAGTTGTAAAACTTAAGAGACTTAGGGCTAGAATAATCGCCTGAATAGTCATGAGCAACATAGATAGGCAGAAAGGGAGTAGTGATGATCAAAACAATTTGCATAGCTAACCAGAAGGGTGGAGTTGGAAAGACAACAACATCTGTTAACTTAGCCGCAGCCTTATCAGAGCTGGGGCGAAAGACCCTAATCATTGATATGGATCCACAAGGGAATGCATCAAGTGGAATCGGTATTAAAAGGTATGAAACTCAAGATAACAATGTCTACCATGTACTTATCGGTGAAAAAACAATTGAAGAAACTATACAAGACACTCAGCATGAAAACCTTAAGATAGTTTGTGCGACACCAGATCTAGTGGGCGCAGAAATTGAATTAGTAGATATGCCAAATAGAGAATATAGGCTGAAAGACGCCATAGAGGCGGTTTCTGACAGCTTTGACTATGTAATAATTGATTGCCCCCCCTCACTAGGCCTGCTCACAGTTAATGCGCTGTGTTCAGCCCAATCTTTCTTGGTTCCCTTACAGTGTGAGTATTATGCACTTGAGGGCCTAAGCCAGCTTTTGAACACAGCTGGAATTATTAAAAAGAATCTTAATCCGAACCTCAAGATTGAGGGCATTGTGTTAACAATGTTTGATAAGAGAAATAACTTAAGCCACCAAGTTGTTTCAGAGATACAATCACATTTTGCCGACAAGGTTTTTAAGGCAATAATACCAAGGAATGTTAGGCTAAGTGAAGCGCCTAGTCATGGCTGCTCAATACTACATTATGATATCAAATCAATTGGCGCTAAAAGATATTTAGAGCTGGCAACAGAACTAGATGAAAGAGTAATGAGCCAGAAAAAAGAAGAGCACCACAGAGTTCAAACTCCAGCAAACAATCATCCTACAGCTACAATTTAAGGAGAAACTCTAATGGCTAACACAACACAGAATAAAAATAAAAGAAATGCTCTTGGGCGCGGCTTAGGCGGAGGCATGGGCAAAGGAATGAATGCATTACTTGGGGGAACTAAAACCTCAGATGACAACAATAATTCCAAAATACTTGGAAAAAACAGCAAAACTATAGGTAATGAAAAAAAGCAAGAAGTGCCTGAAAATACAAGGGAAACATTAAACAAATCACCTAAAATTGAACCAAGTAAGGTTGTTAGAACTATTGGCATCGAAGAAAGAATACTTAGTTTAGATATCGAGAAAATTACAACAAATAAAGAGCAGCCAAGGAAGAGTTTTGAAAAAGAGTCCTTGCAATCACTTGCAGATTCAATCAAAGAGCAGGGGGTTATACAGCCTATTACTGTTAAGCCTGGTATCGGTGGTACATTTGAAATTGTTGCCGGTGAGAGGCGGTGGAGAGCCTCTCAAATGGCTGGCCTACATAAGGTTCCGGCAATTGTAAAAAAAATAGATGAGCAAAAAGCACTAGAGTTTGCCCTTATCGAAAATATTCAACGTGAAGATTTAAACGCAATTGAAGAGGCAATGGCCTATCAGCACTTAATGGAAAAATTTGATTTAAATCAAAGTGAGCTGGGACAAAAAGTAGGTAAAGATAGGGCTACAATTGCAAACCTATTAAGGCTCTTAAACTTAGCGCCAGAAGTAAAAGAAATGGTTATTAATGGTGAGATCTCTATGGGTCAGGCGAAGCTAATTTTAGGCATGAAAGACCTAAGAATGCAGTTTAAAGTAGCCAGAAAAGTTATAAAATCGAAGTTAAGTGTTAAGCAGACGGATAAATTGATTAAAAAGCTACAGGGCGCTGAAGTAGTTGATGAGAGCAATGTAGAGCCCGTAATGAATTTACAAACACAGAACTTAAAGAGCGAAATTCAGAAAATACTAGGTACAAAAGTAAAACTAAATTATGAGAATGGTAAATCTAAACTACAGATACAATTTTATTCTGATGACGAGCTAAATAGCTTTATTCAAAACCTGAGGCAAGCTTGGAACAAATAGAAATACTTGAAAATACAGCCGTTACCGGACTATTAAACGCAGGGACTAAGTTTGAGGGCAACTTGAGCTTTGAAGGCTGCGTTCGTATGGCCGGGGAGTTCAAGGGAGAAATATTTACCAAAGACACCCTAATTATATCTTCAGAGGCAAGAGTACAGGCAGACATAGAGGCCAGTAGTATTATTTTGTCTGGCTATCTTGAGGGAAATATAATTGCAAAAAAACAAGTGATAATGAGGCCTCCAGCTGTTTTTAAGGGCTCAGTAACCACCCCAAGCTTAAAAATATCAGAGGGCGTTGTATTCCAGGGTGCTTCTTATATGAAAGATCAAAAAAATCAGGCAATAAATGATGAGGCTAACGCCGCATATTAAAGGTCTAATCTGGCCAGCGGCACAAAAAAACCAACAAGTTAAAATCTCAATAAATACATTGATTTGAGCTTGACCAAAAATAATCACCAGGTTAACCATAAGCCAAAATCTAAATGGGAAAACTATGGAATTGTTAAAGACTCTTGGTATAAATAGCACAATTGTAATCCAATTTTTTATTTTTATTGTGGCCTATTTAATTCTAACACGTATGGTTTTTATGCCTTACTTCAAAGCTTATATGGAAAGATATAACAGGACTGTAGGCAGCGAAGGTGACGCGGGTAAATTAATACAAGAAGCTGAGGAACTTGAGCTCGAATATGAAGAAAATGCCAAGGCATTAAATATTAAAATCAAAAACATTTATGACACTGAAAAAAAAGTGGCTACAGATGAGCAATTTAAAATTATAAAAACAGCAAACTTAAAAGCAGAAGAGTACAGAAAAAGCTCTGAACTTAAGCTAGAAGAAAATAAAAGCAAAATATATGCGGAACTAGAACAAGAAGTATCACCTATTGCAAATATGATCAAAGATAGTGTAATTGGTAAAGGGGCCGTATAGCGATGAGATTTTTAGTTATTGTTGCATTTGTTTTATCAAGTGAATTAACTTACGGCGCAGGCGGCGCAGGTGTGCACGACATACCCTGGAAGGTAATTACAGCCCAGGTTGTTAATGTAACTCTTGCTATTGGTGTTTTAATATATTTATTAAAAGATAAAATAAGAGAATTATTTTCCGGGCGTGTAGAAAAATTTGATGAAGAATTTAAAAAAGCTCAAGCCATAAAAGAAAATGCAAAGCTTAAAAGAAATGAAATAAAAAACAGGCTGCAAGAGTTAAAAATAAACGCTGAAAAATCAATTCAAGATTCAGAAGTACAAGCCAAGAATAATACAAAAAAATTATTAGATGATACTCATGTTGCCTCGGCAAGAATTATATCAGACGCTGAAGGTAAGGTACAAAATCAACTTGGTAAAGTCGTTAGTGAATTAAAACTAGATCTTCTTAAAAAATCTTTTGAAAAAGCTAGAGGGGATATCTCGGACAATATAAGTCAGCCAGAGCTTCAAAGATTAAAAGAAGAGTTCATGAAAAATATCCAGGTGGTTAAGCAATGAGAAACTTAAGACTAGCAAGAAGTTATGCTCAGGCCATATTTAAAGTTGGAAAAGCTAATAATAAAACAGATTTAATATATAAAGAGCTCAAAATTTTAAAAGAATCATTTTCTGATAAAAGTGTATCCGGCTTTTTTCAAGACCCAACACTTAAATTGCAAGATAAAAGTAAGGCCGTAATAGCTTTAATTAATAAGTTTGATTTCAGTGTAGAAACAAATAATTTTCTAAAAGTTTTAGCTGAAAAGGGTAGGACGTCAATACTCGGCGACATAGTTGAAAGTTTCCAAACATATATTGATGAAGATAATGGCGTTACAAGGGGTGAGGTAATTTCTTCTCACCAGTTATCACCAACAGAGAGAGAGCAAATTTCAGATTTGGTTTCCAAGAAGACAAATAAGAGAGTAATTTTAACATACAAAGAAGACAGTAAATTAATAGGTGGCTTAATAGCTAGAGTTGAGGGTTATACTTTCGACGACACGTTATCAATGCATTTAAATCGTCTCAATGAAGACCTCAAAAGGAGAGTTCATTAAAATGGAATTATCAATACGCGCAGATGAAATTAGCAGGGTACTAAAAGACCAAATTAAAAATTTCGATAAGAAAATTGAAGTCAGTGAAGTAGGTAACGTATTATCAGTGGGTGATGGTGTTGCAAGAATTTACGGACTTGAAAATGTTATGGCTGGAGAGTTGGTTGAGTTCCCTGGCGATGTTTTTGGAATGGTTTTAAACCTAGAGGAAGATAGCGTTGGTGCGGTTATTCTTGGGCAAGATAGAGATATCAAAGAAGGCGATATTGTAAAAAGAACGAAGAAAATTGTTCAAGTACCAGTCGGTGAAGCCTTATTAGGCCGTGTTGTAGATGTTTTAGGTAATCCGATAGATGGAAAAGGCCCAATTAAAACAGAACATAGTCGTGTTGTTGAAGTAAAAGCTCCTGGAATTATCTCAAGACAACCAGTTGAAGAGTCACTAGCAACAGGAATTAAATCAATTGATGCCATGATCCCAATTGGACGTGGGCAGCGTGAGTTAATCATTGGTGATAGACAAACAGGTAAAACAGCAATTGCGATCGATACTATTATTAATCAAAAAGGACAGAACGTTCAGTGTTTTTATGTAGCTATTGGTCAGAAGGCCTCAACAATTGCACAGGTTGTTGAGAAATTAAATAAAGCAGGAGCTTTAGATTATACTACTATAATTGCTGCTCCAGCCTCTTCACCAGCTCCACTTCAGTTTTTAGCACCATTTTCTGGTTGTGCTATGGCTGAACATTTTAGAGATAACGGTGGCCACGCTTTAATTATTTATGATGATTTAACTAAACAAGCACAAGCATACCGTGAATTATCATTACTACTTAGAAGGCCCCCAGGTCGTGAAGCATACCCTGGTGATGTATTCTATATTCACTCAAGGCTACTAGAGCGCGCGGCAAAAGTAAGTGACGATATGGGCGGTGGATCTTTAACAGCTCTACCAATTATTGAAACACAAGCTGGCGATATCTCTGCCTATATTCCAACAAACGTGATTTCAATTACAGATGGTCAGATTTTCCTAGAATCGGAGTTGTTTTACAAAGGTATCAGGCCAGCAATTTCTGTTGGTAAATCAGTTTCTCGTGTTGGTGGTGCCGCGCAAATTAAAGCAATGAAACAAGTTGCTGGTACATTAAAGCTAGATCTTGCAACATTCAGAGAGCTAGAAGCCTTCTCAGCCTTTGCTTCTGACTTAGATAAAGCAACTCAAGCGCAGTTAGAAAGAGGTAAGCGTCTTGTTGAGATATTAAAACAAGATCAGTACGCACCTTTACATGTTGAAGAGCAAATATTAATTATTTTTGCAGCTACAAATGGCTACCTAGATGATTTTGAAGTTTCTCGTGCAAAAGAATTTGAGGCAGATTTAATTGAATTTATAAAAAATAAGTACTCAGGAATTTTAGATAAGATTAAAGCTGAAAAGAAAATGAATGATGACATAAAGTCAGAACTTAAGGGCGCTTTAGAAGAATTTAAAGCTGTATTTAAGTAAGCAAAGGATAATTAGTGGCCAGTTTAAAAGATATTAAACTTAGAATTGGGAGTGTTAAGAACACACAGCAAATAACAAAAGCCATGAAAATGGTATCTGCTGCAAAACTTAACCGCGCCCAAAATAATATTACGAACTTAAGACCTTATGCCCAAGGTCTTTTGGGAGTTATTGCTGATGTTGCTAAAACAAATCGTGTAGAGCATCCGCTATTAGAGCAAAAATCAAACCCTAAGAATGTATTGTTAGTAGTTGTTACAAGTGACAGGGGTTTATGTGCAGGATTTAATAATAATATTAATAAATTTGCTGAAACTTACTATAAAGAAAATGTAAGCCAGTTAGACAAGCTAGATTTATTTATAATTGGCAGAAGAGCTCTCGATTACTTTAAAAGAAGAGAAGTTGAGAGTGTTGATCATATTTTAAATATGGCTAAAGACATCTCTTACGATATGGCCGCTGAAGTAGCAGATAAAATTATTAAAGGTTTTTTATCTGGTGATTACGATGAAGTTCGCTTTATTTATAACGAATTTAAATCAGTATTAGTCCAAGAAAGAACCTCTGAGACAATACTTCCCATTGATTTGCAAAACTCTACCTTTAATTCTGATGAAGATAATAAGTTTTCTGAAGACTTAATATTTGAACCAAAACCTGAGGATATAATTGAAGTGTTACTTAAAAAACACTTCACAGTACAAGTATATAGAATTTTATCTGAAAGTATCGCAGCAGAGCATGCAGCAAGAATGACGGCCATGGACAGTGCCACTAATAATGCAAAAGATATGATCAGTGGTTTAACATTAACATATAATAAACTTAGACAAGCAGCTATTACTACAGAGTTAACAGAAATTTGTAGTGGTGCTGAGGCATTAAAAGGTTAAAAAACCTTTCGTGAGGAGTAAATAATGGAAGCAGGAAAAATCACTCAAGTTTTAGGACCAGTAGTTGATGTATCATTTGAAAATGAACTTCCGCCAATTTTTTCGGCGCTTAAAACAACGAACACAACAATTGATGATCGTAAAGATAATCTTGTTTTAGAAGTTGCACAGCATTTAGGTGATAACGTAGTTAGAACAATTGCGATGGATTCAACTGAAGGTTTAGTTAGAGGAAGTGCAGTGACGAACACTGGTGATACTATTTCAACTCCGGTTGGCAAAGGTGTACTTGGAAGAATCATGAATGTTACGGGAGACCCAATTGATGAAAAGGGTCCAATTGAATCTAAAGAGCGTTGGTCAATCCATAGAGAGGCTCCAAAGTTTGATGAGTTAACAACTGAAGCTGAAATGTTAATGACTGGAATTAAAGTTGTTGATCTATTAGCTCCTTATGCAAAGGGTGGTAAAATTGGACTATTCGGTGGTGCCGGTGTTGGTAAAACAGTTTTAATTCAAGAGTTAATTAGAAATATTGCAACAGAGCATGGTGGTTATTCTGTGTTTGCCGGTGTTGGTGAAAGAACACGTGAAGGAAATGATTTATATAGAGAAATGACTGAGTCTGGAGTTATTGAAAAAACAGCATTGGTGTTTGGTCAGATGAACGAACCTCCGGGAGCACGTGCACGAGTGGCATTAACTGGCTTAACTCAGGCTGAGTATTTCCGTGATAGAGAAGGGCAGGATGTATTATTATTTGTTGATAATATTTTCCGTTTTACACAAGCAGGGGCTGAGGTATCGGCATTACTTGGTCGTATTCCTTCTGCGGTTGGCTACCAGCCAACTCTTGCTACTGAAATGGGAACACTTCAGGAGCGTATTACATCAACTAAAAAAGGTTCAATTACATCAGTGCAGGCAGTTTATGTTCCAGCCGATGATTATACTGATCCAGCTCCAGCAACAACATTTACCCATTTAGATGCAACAACAAACTTAGATCGTGATATCGCTGCAAAAGGTATTTACCCAGCGGTGCATCCACTAACTTCAACTTCAAGACTTTTAGATCCTGCAGTTGTTGGTGAAGAGCATTATGGTGTGGCAAGAAAAGTTCAGCAGATATTACAAAGATACCGTGAGCTACAAGACATTATCGCCATTTTAGGTATGGATGAGTTAAGTGAAGATGATAAACTTGCAGTTGCAAGAGCACGTAAAGTTGAAAAGTTCTTATCACAACCATTTTTCGTTGCAGAGCAATTTACAGGCTTAAAAGGTAAGTACGTTGATATTAAAGACACAATCAAAGGTTTTAGTGAGATTGTTGAAGGTAAGCACGATGAATTACCAGAGCAAGCCTTCTATTTAGTTGGAACAATTGAAGAAGCTATCGAGAAAGCAAAAACTTTAGCATAGGATTTAGATGTTATTATCAATAGTTACTCCACAAAAAAAGCTAATTGTTGACCATGAGGTGGAACAAGTTGTTCTTCCTGGCCACAAAGGTCAACTTACTATATTAACGGGACATGCACCGTTAATAACTACTCTTGGCATAGGGGTTTTAAAGTTCAAAACAAAAGGGAACTCTGAGTTCCAAAAATATGCAATTAGTTGGGGCTACTGTGAAATAGCTGGTAACACGATTAAAGTATTAGCTGAGACAGCTGAAAAATCAGAAGAAATTGATAAAGCTAGAGCAAAAAAGTCATTAGAGAATTCAGAAAAATTACTTGGCGAGAGTAAAGAACTTTCTTTAGAAGAAACAGACAAGCATATAAATAAAATTAAAAAGGCTCAGGTAAGGTTAGAAATTTAAATTAATACTGACGCTGAATGAACTGAAGAATAATTACTCTTGTAATATTTTAGAGAATAACTTACCTGAGTATACGTAAGGCGTATTAACATTTACTACATTTTTATAAAAGCCACTGTTTTTAATAGCCCCAGGGTGGGTAGAGTTAATAACTATAGTTTTACTCTTCGTACTTTTGGGAAGTTTATTAAGCATTCTAAGCGTGCCCATCCCTGTTACATAAAAAATATTTAAGCCATTTTTACTTGCAAGACCACGAAAGCTTTTACTCTTTCCCTTAGATTTTCTTAAGTACTGTAAGTTAAACTTCTTATTTGGGAAGTACCTTTTTACCTGTCGATAAAAGCTACCATGAGCAGAGTATACTTTAATACGATTTATACTTGAGAGCTCTTTTTTTAATATCGGCATTATTGAAGACATAGAATGCTGAAAATTATTACTTATTATTTGGTCACTATTTTTTTTCAAGATAGCCACACTTGCTTTAATTTTGGGAACAGCTTCTTTATAACTGATAATATTTTCAGTAAAGTTTTTTTGTATTTTTAGTTTAGCCTGAATAACTTTTAAAACAGACTCATTAATTCGGTCCATAGAAATAGATTTATTATTAACCAATTTTCTAAAGTTTCTAAGAAGCCTTGATTGGGTTTTATAGCTACCAGTGACCATCAAAAGGTCTGAGCCAGCATTAAAAGCAAGCTTTGATCTTTCTTTTAAAGATCCGAAGTCTTTAAGAGCATGCATTTGTAAGTCATCAGTTATAATAAGCCCCTTAAAGCCCATTTCTTTTTTAAGTACATCTGTGAGTAGAAGTTTTGAGAATGTAGCAGGGACACCAGATTTATCAATCTTTGGAAAAGCAATATGACCAACTAATATAGCGGCACCAGGATGTTGTTTGATAAGTGTTTTATATGGCAATAAATCATGATTTTTAAGCTCCTCAAGAGTAGACATTTTTTCAGGTAAACCCTTGTGGCTATCTTGCACAACCCCACCATGACCGGGAAAGTGTTTGAATGTTGGAATAATTGAGTTCTCCTCAAGCGCCATAGCCTGCGTACTGGCATACTGGGTAACAGTCTGTGGGTTATTGCCAAAAGATCTGTTGCCAATAAAGTTATATTTATTTGGATCGGACAAATCGACAACTGGTGCAAGGTTAACATTTACCCCAAGTACTTTCAGGATATTAGATGTTTCAGCACCAACTTTGTAACTAAGAGCAGGTGACCCGGCAGTACTCACTGAAAGCGGACTGGGTAAGTTTGGTCGCGTATTAATGCGAGTAACATGACCACCTTCTTGATCAATCATAATCAAGGCAGGTAATAGATTTAATTTTTTATATTGTCGCTGTAACTTATGAGTAAGGTTATATAAAGATTTTGCAGACAAAATATCTTTACCAAATAAAATATAAGAACCTGGGTGATGCGATTTTAAAGCAGTTCTAAAGCTCTTATCCATTACTGGCTTATGAACATTAAATATAAATAATTGATTAATTTTTTCATTTAAGCTCATTTTACTAAGTATTACTTCAGAACTATTTTCAGCAAATATAAAATTAGAAATTAGAAGGAAGGCTGAGATAAGAATGATTTTGAATATATTCATGACATGTCCAATTGTAAATTGCAGTGAGTTTAACTTCTTTAATAGTATAATTAATAAGCCATTCAAGGTAATGAACAGTTAGAATAACAAAAGAATACGTATGAAAGTCATAACTAGACTTGCCTTTAGTTGTATAAGGCGAGTACTTAAAAGCCTAAAAACTTGCTTGAAATTATATAGAGCTCTATGATGAAAGTATGGGAAAGAAAATTGTAAAAGTGACATTAATCATATTAACGACAATTTTGTTTATACCGAGTATATATGCTGCGGATGACTTTGGTGACTTTGATGAAGAGTTTGGTGCAGAACAAGAGCTAAAAGAAATAAATAAAAAAGAAAAAAGTAGAAATAGCATAGGTAGATTAAAAAAAGTTGAAAATATAGGGAATGGTCATAAAGATAATAAGGTAATTGTGGAGCCAAGAAATATAATCCCAGTTACATCAACCGGAAAAATGGAAATGGTCCCCTATAGAATGAGAAGAACGAAATGGGGACAAGTTTGGGGTTTATCTTATGGCCTATATAACCCAACCGATTATAAAATTGACCAGTTACCGGAGGGTTTTTCTGAGTATTATCCTGTGCCGTCACTTGGGCTGCTATCAGTTGAGTTCATACTTAAGAGGAATTTTGATTATTTAACAATGGGATTGATTGGTTCCGCAGGGTATTTTAAATCAGAGTCTGATGTTACAGGCTTTGACGCAGAACTAATGATTGTTCCACTGAAGCTTGGATTTATATTAGAACTTGAAACTTTATGGCGTGAGCCGTGGGTTGTTCCATATGTTCATGGAGGAATATACTCCACTTACTATAAGGAAGAAGGAAATTTTACAACTTTAGAGGGTACTACTTTATTGGCGTTTTATGCCTCCGGTGGTTTTATGTTTCAAATTGACTGGTTAGATGACTCAGCTGCGAGAGAAGGCTATCAGGCCAATGGAATTGAAAATACGTTTATATTTGTTGAGGCAAATTATATGACAAATTCTTTAGAGGAAAAAGATCCTAAGTTTGCAAGCTTATATGCCAGTGCAGGCTTAAAGGTTGAGTTTTAAATAATATTAGTAAGTTTAGCGAGGAAAGAAATTTCCTCGAAAACTCTTTCCCAAGATTTATTTTTCATATGAATTAATAGTTTGCTCCCAGGTGTTAGGGAGTATTTATTATCAGCGCGTGTTGTTAACTTTAAAACCTGCTCAGTTTTAATAGGTGTGTCAGATGTAAAGATTAATGTTATCCCTTTTTTAGCTTCAGATAAATCTTTAATAAATAATTTTTTACATAAAAAGCGAATTAGCATTATTCCTAATAAGTTAATAACTTCGTTTGGCAGTTTTCCGAATTGATCTCGAAGATCATTTTCAATCTCATCGATACCGTCAAGGCTTTCAATATCTGATAAGTTTTTATAATATGATAAGCGTAAACGGATGTCAGAAATATACTTATCAGGTATAAGCGCTGGGACTCGAAGGTTTATTTCCGGCTCTAAAGTATTAATAACTTCGGGATTGTCTTTTTGTTCATTAATGGCTTCTTTGAGTAAGTCCATGTAGAGTTCATAACCAACGGCATTAATGTGACCACTTTGATTTTCGCCCAAGAGATCTCCAGAGCCTCGAAGCTCAAGGTCATACTGAGCAATTGTTATTCCGCTGCCAAGTTCAGAATTTTGTTGAATCACCTTTAATCTTTCTAAAGCTTGTTTATCTAAATTTTTATTTTGTGGGATCATTAAATAGCAATATGCTCTTTTTGAGCTTCTACCGACTCTACCCCTTAACTGGTAAAGCTGGCTTAGGCCAAGGTTTTGAGCGTTGTTAATTATTATAGTATTAGCATTAGGAATATCCATGCCGGACTCAATAATCGTAGTAGAAATTAAAACATCAATATCTTTGTTATAAAAACTGACCATAACTTTTTCAAGATCGTGTTCTTTCATTTGCCCATGGCCAATGCCAAACTTAATATTGGGCAATAACTCACGGAGCTCATGAGCGACAGTTTCAATATTGTTAACGCGATTGTGTAAAAAAAACACCTGGCCACCACGATCAATTTCATTTTGCATAGCTTTTTGGATGGTGTGTTTTTCATATTTACAAATAAATGTTCTAGTTGGTAGGCGATCAACGGGTGCTGTATTAATTAAACTAAGATCTCTAAGACCGAGAAAACTCATATTTAAAGTTCGAGGAATTGGTGTAGCAGATAGAGTTAGAGTATCTACATTTGTTTTTATGGATCTTATTTTTTCTTTGTGTTTAACTCCGAACTTTTGCTCTTCATCAATAATTAGCAACCCAAGGTCTTTAAACTCAACATCTTTACTAAAGAGGCGATGTGTTCCTATAACGATATCAACCTTGCCCTCTTTTATCTCTTGAATATTTTTTTTAATTTTAGAGGCACTAATAAACCTATTAAGACAACAAATTTTAAACGGCCAGTGTTGAAAGCGCTTTTTGAAGTTCTCAAAATGCTGAAACGTTAAAATTGTTGTGGGTGCGATAATCGCAGCCTGCCTTCCGTCATTTACGCTATTGAAGGCTGCCCGCATGGCAACTTCAGTTTTACCAAACCCAACATCACCACAAATTAAACGATCCATAGGTTTATCTAAAGTCATATCATTCATCACATGATTAATAGCATTGAGTTGGTCGTTAGTTTCGGTGAAAGGGAAAAAATTAACAAACTTATCGAAGTCAAGATTTGGCGCAGGAAATGGGGGGCGTGTTACCTCAGCGCGTTCCGCGTAGAGCTTTAAAAGTTCGCCGGCAATATCTTTAAGTTTACTTTTAACCTTAGTTTTAGTTTTTTTCCAGGCCTGGCCACCGAGCTTATCAACTAGTCGGTCACTTCCGGCACCGGTAAACTTTTGAATCTGACCAATGCGGTAGATGGGGAGGTATAATTTGTCTCCACCCTTGTATTCTAATTGTAAAAATTCAGCATCAATACCTGATATAGGCATTAGTGTCAGTCCATTGTATAAGCCAACACCATGTTCTTTGTGGACAATATAATCGCCAGGATTAAGGTCAGAAAAGTGGAGGGCCTGTGCTTTTTTAAAGCTATTAGTTTTATTCTTTGTTCGCTTAACATTCTTTTTACCAAGAATATCAGAAAGATTAATAAAAATAATATTTTCATCTTTAAGATGTATTGATTCTGGCAACTCTCGCTTGATAATTGTTAGGCTTTTGTTACTACTGGCCTGGCGATTTATTTCGTTATAGAAAAATTCGTCATCATCTTTTTCACTAGAGTGATTAAAGAAATAATCATGTTCTTCCATCAAAAATTCAAATTGGCGAATATTGTTTTCAGAGGTGGAGGTAATAAAAAGTGCAACCCCTTTACTTTTCCACGACTGGATTTTCTCATGTATATATTTTTTTAATTCGTCCTGAGAGTTTTTAACCAGGTTTGCACAGTTTTTTTTAAACTCCTCAAGGGTGTTACAGTCAAACTGTATATTATTATCAACACTATTGTTAGAATTTAAATTTTCAAAATAAATTTGAGAAAAGTTTAAAGATTTAATATTTTCAGACAGCTTAATATGCTCGTCATAAGAAAAGATTTTCTTATACTCTGGAAGAAGTGGCGCCAGTTCAGTGGTATATTTGTAATGCTCTTTAAGGCCTTCCATAAGTTTGTCATATTGGCGAAATTGTGATTGCGGGCTCAACGACCAGATTTGAACATTTTTACTAAAATAAGAAACGGGTAAATCTGGAGATTCATAAAAGGCATCTGTGAAATAGTCTGAGCCATGGAAGTACTTCCATTGTGAAAGCTCCTGTAAAAAATCTTGAATATTATCGGGGTCAATATTTCTGGCAGATGCTGATGATTTTAAGTAATGAGAGATTTTCTGCCTGTTCTCGTCAGAGTAAATATTTTCTTTGGCAGGTATTATGGTAAGTTGCTCAATATTAGAAGAGCTTCTTTGGTTTTTCGGATCAAAATACTTAATAGACTCAATAATGTCGCCAAACAACTCAATACGAACAGGCATGTCGTGGGCTGGAGAGTAAATATCTAAAATGCCGCCCCTCATTGCAAAACCGCCGGGGTCTTCAACTAATGGAACTTGGTTGTAGCCCAGGCGAAGTAATCGTTGAGTAATCTTGCCCGGAAGTTGATCGTTTATATTAAGCTGAAAAGTACTGTCTATAAATACTTCCAAGGGTATGGTTTTTTGGGCAAGCGCTGGTAAGGTGGCAATGAAAACTACACTGGCAAAGGTGTTTGCATTTTGTGCATTATATATCCACTGCAAACGCTCATGTATTAAGCGATTTGACGGAGTAATTTCTGAATACATCTGGCTCTGAAAGTGGGGTAAATACTTGATATTATAATTACTATTATAAAACAATAGTGCCGATTCTAAGGATTTTGCCTCTTTTTCACTACTTACAATTACGAGGTTCTGTTTACCCGCACTGGCTGACGAAAAATTAAGCAAAAAAGCTAATATAGATGGTGAGTCAAAGCCGGTTATGTCTATTTCATTAGCACTAATACCACTGACTTTATGATCAAATGAAATATTTAAAGTTTTCAATTATGGGCTCCTATTAATTTAGGCAAGGTACAAAGGTTTAGAATAAATTGAAAGAAAGAAATGTGAATTCACTAAAATATAAAAGTAAGTTTAACTATAAAACTTTGCATAAAATGGAATATTTAAATGTTGAGTAATGACATGGCAAAGTGCAGCCAAGTTTTTAATATCCTGAGTTTTTATAGTTATTTATTGCATGGCAATATATAGTCGATATCATAGATCTTTATTAGTCTAAGTTGTATAAGAAATTACAATTATTTATGAGGTAAAATATGAACAGCCTGGCTCCCATTATCGCCCTTACAGTTTTTGTTGTCTTGTTTGGGACAGCATTATTATTTTTAGTGTCATTAGTTGGCCCTAAACCAAAAAATTCAGACGCTAAAAACTCAACATATGAGTGTGGAATTGACGTGCAAACAACGGGGCACTCAAAGATTTCAGTTCGATATTACCTAACAGCAATTTTATTTATTTTATTCGATATAGAAATTATTTTCATGTATCCATGGGCGATAGCTTATGGTGATTTTATTGAAGAAGGTAAGGGCCTATATATGCTCGGAGCTATGGGAGTATTTTTATTAATTTTTATTATTGGCTTAGTTTGGGAAATTAAATCTAAAGCACTAGAGTGGGATTAGTTTATGGGTTCAGATTTATTTGAAATAAGTATTAACTTAATAAAAATGATATTAATTTTTGTGATGATGGTGCAACTAGTTCCATTACTGGTTTGGGTGGAAAGGCGTGGCTCCGCATTTATTCAAAACCGCTTAGGCCCCAACAGAATTGGGCCACTGGGTTTAACTCAGCTATTGGCTGATGCTGTAAAGTTTATTTTCAAAGAAGAGTTTGTTCCTGAAAAAACTAAGAAGTTTATTTTTTATGCGGCCCCAGTTATTTCCTTGATTCCAGCAGCACTGGCTTTTGGTGCGATACCCCTATCTCTACCAATAAATATTGAAGCATTTACAATGTTTGGCGAATCTTTTGGGCCATACAGGTTCGCATTTCAAAGTTTTGAGCTGGGAATTGGTGTTGTATTTGTGCTTGGAATTTCTTCTCTAGGACCATACTCAATGTTAATGGCTGGTTG
>Ga0114957_1000227_pt1 | contig 80199 bp, 70 predicted proteins | sample BantaG_FD_87175 | JGI IMG/M metagenome (GOLD analysis project Ga0114957, IMG submission 87175) | Marine algal microbial communities from Bantry Bay, Ireland - BantryBay_4 metaG | ecosystem: Host-associated > Algae > Red algae > Unclassified | place: Bantry Bay, Ireland | collected 2014-11-21 | reverse complement strand
TGATTACCATCGTATGAGACACCTTGATAACTCGGTGGGAGATAGAAACTACCCCCATTACCATTGTCGTTTGTAAATACATTAGTACATAGTGTATCCCCCAATTCTAAATCACCACGATCACAATCTCCAGAACCTACTTGAACTGCTATCTTTTCTTTCGCATTATAACATACAGTAGATGAAGCACATTTAGGTACTACCACATCGGGACATGGCGGTATCTCGGGACAAGGTGGACACTCAGGTATTTCTAAGTTACACAACTTATCTTTAATGATACAAGTGTCATCTTTTATTGATTGTAAGCCTTTTTTCTCAGCCATGTTATTTATTTATTTATGATCCTTTAGGATTATTTTATTATTTGTTTCCAATGAATAGCTTCTACACTTTGTTCAGTTCTCCAATGCACATCAGCATGAAGTAAACCTAAATCTCTAGGGTTAGTGTAGAATATTTTCTTTGGTTTGTTTTTACAAATTACCTGTATATCCCAATCGGAATCTTTAGTAGGTTTCTTTTTGGTAAGAGTACTTCTACTGCCGCCAATATATATGTCGTCTACAAAACTTAATGTTAAAAGATACTGTATATAAGCTTTAGCAGCTTTTTTACTATTAGTTATTTTGGATTTTCTACTCATTATTTATCTTCACAACTAACAAATGTTTCTGATTCAATACTATTACCACCCTCAGTAAATGCTCCTGTTATGTTACCTTCAGCATCAGTTTTTATAGTAAGGGTATCATTTCCATTCCTAACTATTTCTATAGAACTATCACATGGCCCTGTTATCTGAAATACTGGTTTATCTTCTCCAGAATTATCACTAGGTACATCTGTTTTACAAGTCATTGACCATCCAGCATTTGATGATACATTAGCCATTAAGTTAGTATACCATGAACATTTGCCTCCATTATCCTGCGCAGCAGGTTGGTCTACTGAAGTTCCCGCAGGTGTTGTCCATTCCATAGAACCCTTCTCCCATGTATCCAAATCTTGGTAATCAAATCCTCTAACACATAAAGGTTTTGATATACACTCTTCTTCACATTCTTCTACAGTAAGTAATTCTGCTATTTCGCATAATTTATCTAGTATAGCCTGATCTAAACCACCGTCACATACCGTACAACATACCTCAGTTAGGCATTCCTCATCCAGTATTACAGGCTGTTTATCAGCATCAAAATATTCACAAACTAACTCACCTTTACAATCAAAGTATTGTAATCCCGTATATTTAGAAGCTGGCTGAGCTGTCTTTCTTATGCTGAATCTCCAAGTTCTATCTTTACAATCAGTTACATCAAAATAACCTATATCTCCATTTTCATCAGCAGGTATATCATCGCAAGATATACTTCTACCAAAACAATTAGTACTAGGAGTTACTGGAGGTACATCACAACCTCTACCAGCAGGTAAGCTATAAGCGGAGTTGGCAGTGATAGTGTCCCACACCAAGTTATTTAAGGCAACCCATGTTCCTGTAGTAGTTGTCTCCACGACAGGAGATGTAAGTAGGTCTACACCGTCTATATTAATTTGATCTATAGTAGCTGTACCGCATGTTAAGTTCCTATCTATGAACCCTTGATAAGTAGTAGGTAATGTTCCATTTATAAGTAATACGGAACCATGGGGTGTATTGTAAGTACCAGGTCTCACCTCTATATTAGGTCTATATCCTGCATAACCATTATCCCATTCATAGAAGAATAGTTGAGATTCATAACATTTCTCAGAAATAATATTTTTATCAACACACTCTATTGGGTTACCTTTAGGTGACGCTTCTATATCTGTACCAAATAGTACTAACTCCTCAGCACAATTTGAATATCTTATAAGTTCATACTTTTCACAAGTATCAGGGTCACATAGTATTGATCTTCCAGTTTCTTCACAATCTTCACAAGGTTCTCCTACAGGTTCATATTCTACTAATTCATCAGGAGTCTCAGCAGTTAACCAAGAATCTAAGGTGTAGGTTTCCAGGCTTCTAGAACCGCCACAATCATGCAGAATAATTACGTACTCAACAGTACTATCATCTTCTAGTCTATCACATAATTGATCATAGATCGTAGACACACAAGGGGAGACCGCATCAGGGTCTATTAAAGAATCATAATCTGTAAAGCAAGGTGCTATACATTCAAATGGTACTGGAACTTCTGCCCCTCCTTCCTCTGGTTGCCATGTAGGGTATTCAGCTGCTATAAAAGACCCTAAATTATCAGGGTCTGGTTCACAGAAATGTATATTTTTAGTAGTATTACCTTCTGAATCACAATCCAAAGTAAAATAATACCATACTTTTTTAATTTCTTCTTTTTCTAAAACAGGATATACTGTATATTTACATCCAGTATCATCCCTAGTCATCTCTAATGTTCCAAATACAGCATTAGGATCAATAGTGGTTATCTTAGAATATCTCCATGTTGGTTTAGGTAAAAATCCAAATGCAGCATTATATTTATCTTGATCCCCATTAGCTAAAAATTGAGCATTAAAAAAATTAGACCATCCTTGTAATTGAGGTGTCCATTGAGCATATCCTCCATTAGGAGAACCTGCACCTTGACCACTTACTCCATTATAAGTATAACCATCAACTGTAAAAGGCCAACTAAATCTTATAAAATTAGCTCTAGCTCCACAGTCATTAGAACTTGAACCTGGAGTAAACCCATTATCATATCCTACGCAAGATATTCTTATCTCCCCACATTGAGGATTTATTGCATTAACAGGGTTACATGAACCTGTTGATACAGATTCATTTTCACCCAAAGTAATAGGCTCACCAACTGAATTTGTGTAAATGGTGGACACTAATATAGTATCCCCATTCACATCTACACCATATTCATAGTGTATAGTGATAGCTTCTAAAGAGCCATCCTCTTTTTTTAAACAACCTACAATAGGTTCAGTTCTAGTACAATTGTTTGACATCTTTAAAAGTTATCTTTTTAATAATTTATTACCCTTTAGTTGCTCCCCAAGCTGTCTTAAGACCACCTGCTACTGCTGGAGCACAATCACCATCACATACACCTATATCACCTACTGGTACATATACAGTAACTTTATCAAGTTCAAAGTAATTTACAACAGCTGGTACAATTGGTACACAATTATCATCAAATGATGTAACTGTTTGGCAAATGAATTGAACTATATCACTTCCATCTCCTTCTACATCGTCACAGTAAGTTTCAGTTTGAATAACTGGATCAGGTTTAGGACACGATCCTACTGTTACAACTCCATCTGCTGTATCAACAGGTGTACCTTCTGCATCTGTGTAAATAGTAGCTACTAATATAGTAGCATCTGTGGCATCTTGTCCGTACTCATAATGAGCAACAAGACTTGTTTTTAAACCATCAGCATCTGTAAAACATACTGCTTCTGTGGTTAATTGTTTACATTTTAATCCCATTTCTAGAAAAATTTATTTAGTTAGTTAGTTAATTATTTACTATTACCCCAAGTAGTTTTAACTCCTTCTGCTGTAGAAGGAGGACAATCCGTATTACCACATGATGTACACTCTTCACAAGGTATCACTTGGTTAAAAGTAGGACTACCTGGTTCTGAGTCTATACAGACTGTAGAATTTTCATCATAGACGCCATCTATGAATTTATGATAAGGAGTACAAAAAGGCATATCTTTATATTTATTTATTTAATACATTGGTTTCCTGCTGCAATAGAAATATCTTGATTCCCTGAACAGCAATTAGGAGAGTTTCCTGGTAATATAGTACAATCAGGTACTGGATTACATTGAGCACAAGTAGGGTCTAGAGCATTTACATCTCCAGTATATTCAGTACCATCTGGTAATACATGTTGTATATTAGCTACAGTCCCGTCCGGGTTAAATGTAGTGAAACATAATACTGATTGACAATCAGCATCACATAATACGTCTTTAGTGGGGAATACAGTTCCTTCAGGTAAAATGAATTCTATATTTTGAATAGCTTCTAGAATAGCTTCTAGAGTAGCTGTTTGATCATTTGAATTACCTAACAAATCTTCAATACAACATTTAATTGTATTAATACATCTTGTTATAGGACCTAGAAATTTACCTAGCCATTTTTGATTATCACCAGTTAATGCCATAATTATACACCTTTAAGTTAAGGGACTTCATCCCAGAGTGGATGAGAACATTAATATACGAAAAAACATTAAAAAATACAATAAGTTAGTACTTAAATGAAAAATATAGCTTATAAATTATAGCCAAACATGAAGAAAGACTATAAAAGTCCGACTGTGAAAGAATTAGTTACAGGTAATATACTGCCTATTTATACTAATTATAAAAATGAGGAAGATTATGAAGGAGATGCTGTATTAATTAAAAAACAGCATGCAAATTTAGAAGAATTACCTTATATAAGAATAGAAGTAGGAGGCACTTCAAAACAAGAGCCTCATACTATTAACTGGTCATATCAAAGATGGTTAGTTAAATTTGTTAAAGGTCCATTAAAAGGATTTAAAACAAATAGATATATTTCATACTACTTATCAACAAATTCTAATATTAAATCTCAATACACTAGAGACCCTTTTGAAAACATGACAGAAAAAGAGTTTGAAGAGTATATGGAACAAAATAATGGAATATGGGATAATAATCATTTTGAAGATGAAGAATAAAATAAAATTTTTACAAATAAGAGATAAAATATATTATAGACCTTTTCCTAGAATAGCTTTAGTACAACAAGGATCATGCTGTGGAAATGGTTGTTTAAATTGTCCTTATGTTCCAAAACACAAAAAAGGATCTATAGAACTGGATAATAATAATAAACCAAAAGAAAAAAAAAGTATGATGTATTCAGATGGTTTTGATATAAGAGTAGATGTTTTTTACAGAGGTTCATGTAAAATATTTATAGATGAAAATGGTAAACAGGGAGAAAAATATAAACGTTATACCATAATTGCTACTAAAATTTTAAAAGATGGTTCTAAACATGTAAAAATAAAAGGATTTCCTTATGTACCATATTATCATTTTACTATAGCAGATAAAACAAAAAAAACTCTTCTTCCTGTTAAAATAATAAGTAAACCAGTTATTTATTTAGGTGGATCATCTACTTTATTTTCTTATAGAAAAGTCTATAAAAAAAGAGATACTTTATGGATTAAAACTGAGTTATACATAAGAGGAGTATTGCATTATATGTTTGAAGACATAGTAATGCCACAGCCTTCTTATTTTTTTAGAAAAAGATCAATTTATTAATGACAGCAAAGATAAAAAATTATTTTGTTTGTAACAAAAAAGATATTTTAACTGCAATAGTTCAAAATTACTTTTATGGATTTACAGGATGGATGATTCCTGTATCAGTGACTATAGGTAACTATCTTATAGCAGGTATAACTGCATATGTATTTTATAGTATGTTATCAATAGTAGTAAATAGAGAAAAATACATTACTAATTTAGGTAAGTATATATGGTTTCCTTTACCAGCTATGCTAGGTGCTTTTACCGCATTAACTTTAGGGGATTTAATTAAAAACTTAATATAATGATTAAAATATTAGATAAAAAACAATTAGCAAGAAAAGAAGCAATAGCAAAACAATTAGGTCCTATGTATTTTATATGTAGAAAAAAAGTAATATCAACTGATAAATTATTACACAAGTTGTTTATTACTAAAGAAGCTACATATAATGAAGCAGGTGAAGTAACTTGTACAAGAGGTAGACAAAGAAGTATATTTGCAGCTTATCAAATATTAAACACATATGGTAAGAAAATATCTTATACTGAAATATATGATTATTTAATTAAAAAAAATGTTGCACAATATTTTCATTATTGTCCTACTGTAAAAAAACCTGTATTTAAAACTTACTATAGAGTAAGATCAATTCCTAGCTTTAAAAGATATAAAAGATGAACATAACACAATTAATACTAGGAATATTAGTAACTATATTGCTATTTGCAGTAGGGAACTTATATGATAAAGTTTCTAAACTAGAAAAAAAGAATAAGTTAGATGAGCTTAATAACTTACGAGTCTAATACTTATGTGATAGGTGATATACATGGAGGACTAAAAGCATTAATTCAAATCTTTGAGAATGGAATGTTTAATAGTAAAGATACTTTTATATTTTTAGGAGATTATGTAGATGGATGGAGTGAAAGTGCACAAGTTATTCAATTCTTAATTAAATTAAAAAAAAGATATAATTGTATATTTTTAAGAGGAAATCATGATGAATGGTTAGAAGAATGGTTATTTTCAGGTATTAGACCACATGGTTGGGAACAGAATGGTGGTACTTCTACTATAGAATCTTATATTGAGTCTGCTTTAGTTATGAATGATGAGCATAAAAAGTTTTTTAAAAATTTACATAACTATTATGTAGATGATAAAAATAGATTATTTGTTCATGGTGGGTTTACTTCTAATAGAGGAGCAGAAAAAGAGCATGTTGATTCTTATCTTAGATGGGATAGAAGTTTATGGTACTCAGCTTTAGCTGCTAAACCCACTTATGATAAATATAAGAATTTAAAATTAGTTGATAAAAGACTTAGGAATTATAAAGAAATATTTATAGGACATACAGCAACTACTTCTTATTCTATGAATAGTAAAGGTAAAATAAGAGAACAAAGAAAATTCAGTAATGAAACTATTATAACTCCTATTAATGCTTGCAACGTATGGAATATGGATACAGGATGTGGATTTAAAGGTAAGCTTACTTGTATGAATGTAGATACTAAAGAATATGTTCAATCAGATTTCTTAACAGAATTATATAAAAATGAAAAAGGAAGGAATTAAAAAAATATTTTTAGACGTAGATGGAGTATTAGCTAACTTTTATTTAGCTATGTGCATAAGGTACAATAACCCTTATAAAACTTTAAATTCATGGTCAAATAGTTGGATAAATGATATATTTCATGAAATAAAAAATGATAAAGGATTTTGGCATATGTTACCTGTATTAAATCCGCCAGAAGCTATTACTTTTGATATAGCAGGTTATGTTAGTGCATGTCCAGAAGATATGTATCTTCAAAGAGAATTCTGGCTTAAAAAAAATGGTTTTCCAATGGCTCCTTTATATTTAACATCATCACATGATAAAGTAGCTATTTTAAAAAAGCTCAAGTGTGATATTTATTTAGATGATAGATTAGAAAATGTTATACAGTTAAGAAAAGCAGATATAAATGCTATATTATTTGAACCTACTTATATATCTTATGCAAATCATTCTTTAGTTGGCTGTAAAGATTTTGTTCATTATGGTTTAGGAAAAAATGATAAAGTACCTTACATTAAACACATTGATCAATTAAACCAATACATATGAGTGCATTGAGATACAATGATGGAAAACCTAAATTATCTAGAGTGTGGTGGGGAATATTAACTCCTATTGCTAAAGTATTAGAGTTTGGAGCTACTAAGTATGATTGGGATAATTGGAAAAAAGGTTTAGACAGACAAGAACTGTTAGACTCTTTAGGAAGACATGTACAAGCTTTGATGGATGATGAACTTCATGATGAAGATTCTAAATTACATCACATTGCACACATACTATGTAACTGCATGTTCTATTGGTTTTTCTTTAATAAAAAAGAGAAGCTATTTAAAGACGGCAAGAAAAACTGGCATTTAAATCATTTACCTAAAATTGTAAAAAAATATAAGTAAATAATGAAAAAAAGAAAATACCGTGTATGGTATCATTACTATAGACAGTATAACTGTATGAGTGTTCATTTTAAAGGACAATGTCATAGAGTAAAAAATATAAAAAGTAATATTTCCACTGAAACGCATTGGAAAAAAAGCCAACCTAATTTGGTAGAAAAAGGGTGGTGTCATGAAATAGTATTTGAAAATGACACTGCTATTATTAATTAACTAAAATTTATATTATGAAAAAACCCAGTAACGTAAACAATCAATCTACAGCACAAGCTTTCTTTGTAGGTAAGCAAGCTAGGATGCTTAAGAATTGTGTATTTAATAGTGGACTTAAAAAAGGAGATACTTTTACAATAAGTAGAGTAAATTATGGAAACCCTATTTACATTTATACTACTTCTAATTCTTCTTTATATACAAATTTATCTTGTATTGAATTAGTTCCTTTAGACAAAGCTGAACTTAAAAAACAAATAGAAAAACACAAAGAATCTATTGCAGAAATAAAATCTAAAATTAAATACTTAGATGAAAATGGAATAGATGAGTTTGATAGTGATGAATTCAAAGTATTTAAAACTTTAGAAGTAATAGAAAAAGCTACAAGTAAAATTCAAAAAGCTAGAGAAATAGCTAAGTTGATAAAGAATAATTAAACAGTAACAAGTATTAAGTATTTTGTAACCAAACAGGTCAACCCTCTTTTACTAGAGGATATTGATACTGTAGCGAAAAGAATATCTGTAGGGGAATCTCTTAGGATATTAGAAAAGAAACCTATTTTAGGAGCAGATACAGAAACTACTGGGCTAGATGCTCAGATATGTGATGTACTGCTCTTACAATTAGGAGATCAGGATGATCAAATTGTAATAGATGCTACTACAGTAGATATAGGACTCTATAAGAACTTATTAGAGACTAAGACTACTATATGGCATAATTACAAATTTGATGGGCAGTTTATGATGAAACATGATATCATCATACCGCTTAATTTAATCCATGATACAATGGTGAATGAGAAAGTATTATCTATGGGTGATATAATGCACCGTTGCTCGTTAGCAGCCTGTATCAAACGTTATTTTGGTATAGAGTTGAGTAAGGAAGTAAGAGGATTACTTCAAAAATTAGGAGTTTATAATAAAAGAGTATATGAGTATTCTGCAATGGATGTAGTATACCTACCTCGTTTATTAGAACTTCAGAGAAAAGAAGCTGAGAAAAAAGATCTTATAACAACTATTGATACAATAGGAAGACCTTTTGTTACAGTTTTAACCTATATAGAATGGTGTGGAATTAAAGTAGACACTGATCTATGGAGAAAAAAAATGTCTTTGGATGCAGTAGAGGTTTTAAAAAAACAGATGAAGTTAGATGAATTTGTATTTGAATCAGATTTTAACAAATACAAACAATCACAACTTAACTTTTTTAGTGATAAACCAGAAACAACAATTAACTGGTCATCTACTAAGCAAGTTATTCCTTTTTTTAAAGACCTAGGTATTAAAACATCTATGTGGGACAAGAAAAAAGAAAGATATAAAGATTCATTAGACTCTAATAATTTAAATGATAATGATCATAAGATAGTTCCTATTTATAAGGAATATATGAAAGCACGTAAAGTGGTTACATCTTATGGTCAAAACTATTTAAATATTATAGAGAAATTTGATGACAAAAGACTTAGAACAAATTTCAAACAAATTCTATCTACAGGAAGAACTGCCTCTGGTGACGGAAATGTAAATTTCCAGAACATACCTAGAGTGCCAGATGACTCTGATAGAAGTAGAGAAATCTATGAAAGAGAATGTTTTGTTCCAGAAGAAGGTAATGTATTTATTGTTGCAGATTACGCATCTCAAGAAAGCCGTGTACTGGCAGAAATATCACAAGCACCTAATTTAGTCAAATTTTATATCTCAGGAGAAGCTGATTTGCATAGCTATGCAGTTAAATTAGTCTATTCTAAAGAATACCCAGAAATGGAAAATATGTCTTTAAAGGAAATTAAAAAAAATTTTCCTAAACTAAGACAAATCATGAAGGCTTTAAATTTTGCGTTAACGCTAGCGCCCTGTTGCAGTAATGCAGCTTGAACAATTCAGAATTTCCTAAGAAAGGAAGGTTAATTAAATTATAATGAGCGCATTTGAAAAACAAAAAATAAAGAATAAAATAAAATCTTGTATTAAAGAGAATTATAAAAAAAATATATTTTTAGATTTTGGATCTAATGAATTTACTCTTACAGTGGAAGAAAAACCTATTCTTGAAATAAATTGTCTTACTACATTATACAACTGTTGTGGTATATTAGATATAGGTGAATGGAATATATATGAATCTATTTTTAATAAATTTACACTTAAAAGAAAGAGAAGAGTATTGATTGTAGCTATGGCTAAATACTGTTTATTACAAAAAAAGCTTAAAATAGGAATAATAACAGATTCAGCTAAGAATAATACTATATATAATTATATAAAAGATAAGAATCCTAAAAAAGGTAATAACAATTCTCTAATTAAAAAAGAATTTATTTTATTATGATAGAAAAACTTAGACTACATATAGTAGGAGGTAATAATAACTATAGAAATGCTATAAATATATATAATGTAATTCTAACTTCAGATATGAAAAGTGCAGATCTAGTTATATTTACAGGAGGGGAAGATATTAGTCCTACTTTGTATGGAGAAAAAAAACATTTTCTTACTAACTGTAATGAAGATAGAGATCAAAAAGAAATGGATGCTTATTTAAAAGCTAGTGAACATGGTTTACCTATACTAGGTATTTGCAGGGGTTAATGTGTAGCCCAGTTATACGGTGACGTATAATTAAAAACACGGGGTGGATTCAGGGAAAATCTAAACAAGTAATGTTGTAGATAATCCTGAGCTAAGTGAAAAAAGTGATTTTTTTAAAAGTGCAACGACTAGGAGTCGAGACTAAATTTTCTTATAAAAGTATTAGGAAAACAGTCAGTAAAACTCCCAAGAGCGCCCTGGTTCTTATATGTATCAATTAATTTTGGTATATTTTTACAAAATAAAATTAACTCATCAAAAGAAGCTTCATTTTTCATGGAGTTCGCTAATCTAGATAAGATTATGATATTTCCTTTTATATATCCTTTGGAATTATCTATTCTATCTACTGTAGCATGATTATGATCATTACCTGAACCTTCTCCTTTATATTTTAATTTAATATTTAATATAGGACAAGTATCTGGTAATTCAAAATCTGTATGATTTAAATCTAATTCCAAAGCTCTTCTTTTACAAGAAAGCCTAATATTTCTCATGATATAACCTTTTTTTCTGTCGTATTCAGAAGTATAGGTTCTATGATTAAAATTAGTAGGTAAATTCATAGCATTTCTGTTATAATTTACTGAACTAGAAGATATATTTAATAATCTACTTATTTCAGAATCTGTTTTCCCTAAGGAATTCAATTCTTTAATTTGTTCTTTTTTAATATTATTCATTAAGGAATATACTAAAAATATTTAAATATACCTAATCTGAGCAGGAAAATTTTGTAAATAAGAATATGATATAGTCTGATCTATATAGAAATATATAGAAGTAGTAATTAAAAAAACTACGATAACAACAATGGCACAATTTATTACAGTTATGAACGGTGGTAAACTTATACAACATGTAACTAATCATAGAACTTCTCACTTAATTAAAAGTAAGAATACTACTTATAAAGTAACTTCTACACATCATCAAATGATGTATCCCTATAACTTATCTCATGAACATTATGATATTTATGGTTATTCAACATCTTTATCAAAAGAATACTGGAAAAATAATGATGTACAATATGATATGAAAGGTTTAGTGGAACCAGAGATAGTATATTATCCTTTTAGTAATTCTATGGCAGTTCAATTTCATCCAGAAAAAATGGAAAAGAACAGTAGAGCTAAAATGTATTTAACTAATTTAGTTAAAGCCGTACTATTATGATGCGTAACTATTCTTTATATAAGACAGAAGTTATTTACTGTGATTTTATATATAATGCATGTATGATTAAATTATCAGAGAATAATAAATCAGATAATATAAGTAAAAAACAGATATATAATTTATATATTGCAAAAAATGTAATTCAAGCAAATAGAGGTAAAAAAAAACCTTTAGTGTGTGGATTAAATATGAAAAGTGGTATATTACTATATGCAGCTCATTTATTAGGATGTGAAATATATGGACAATTTGATGCAAAATACAAAGAGTCTATGATATTAAGTCCTATTGTTTTACATAAATTGAATAAGTTAGGTATGATAAGATCAAACACTGATTTAGTAGTGTATGATAATTTGAACTCTCCTAATTCAATGAACTATGCTATTTATCAAAGAATGGAAAGAAAATTAAGACAAGGTGATTTAGCTCTATTAACAGGAACTGCTTTACCTATTATAAGATCTTATAAATTTTCTCAATTTCATTTGAGGAAAAATTTAGACTTAGTTGTAAAAAAATAATTAATTAGCTAACGGGGAAAACCTTTAAATATGAAAAATATAAAAATAATAAATAAAAGTACTAGTTATTCTTTAATTAACAAAAGAAGTTTTTTAAAAAATCATGAAACTTGGGTAAGTGTTGAAGATAAACTAAATGAGATTATTGATTTCATAAATAAAGACAATCCCGTGCCGTCACTTGGTAAAGATGAAAAAATATATTTAATAAATAAATTGAAAAATGAAAATGAATCTTTAAGTAGAACTTTTAAAGAAAACTATTCATGGATAACAGATTCTATGAGAATTAAATTCAATTATAATAAAAATATTTTATTGTCTTTAGAAAACGGTGTAGAGACTGAGTAAAATTGAAATATATACAATGAGTAAAAAATATATGGGAATATATAGTAAAGACCAAATGTCTATTGTTATTGCAATGACATTAGGAGATAGTTGTATAACAAAATTTAGAAAAAAAAGGGCTAATTCATTTTTAAGTACTCAACATTCTTTTAAACAAAAAGAATACATGAAATTTAAAATGAATTTATTGAAGGATTTAAGATTTAAAATATCTAAAATTTATGATGTATCTGTACTTTTTAAATCTATTAGGTTTGATTGTAGGGATTCCATTTTATTTAATCAATTAAGAGCATGTTTATATCCTAAAAATAATAAAACTATAAAAAGAAGATGGTTAAATTATTTAAATAAACAAGGATTGGCAATATGGTATATGGATGATGGAAGTCTTACTAAAAGAGGTAAATCAGGATATATATCATTGCATACTAATTCATTTAATAAAAAAGAACATGATATAATAATAAGATATTTTAAACAGGTGTGGAGTATTAATCCTACTTTAAGGATTACTAAAAGAAAGAATAGAGATCAATCATTTTTTTTAGTATTTAATCCTGATGAAACTAGAAAATTTTTAAAAATTGTTAAACCGTATGTTTGTGACTCAATGTTGTATAAGGTAGATTTTATTTGAAACGAAGTTCCTAATATTAAGTTAAGGAATGTGAGACAGTCCAAGCTATAAATATAAATAAATTAAATTATAGTGAATCAATGAATAAAATAGAAACAACAAAAAGAAACCCTATTACGAGCAGAGCAACTATACAAATTGTAACAAAAAGCCCTGAAGGCATAAAAACTACAATGTATTTATATGAGAATAATATTAATAATTGTAAAATACTTGCAATAACTAATATAAGTAACACTCTTAGTTATTTTAATACTCAAAAAGAAATAGATGATTTTATAGATGCTATAGCAAAAGAAGTAAGAGTACCTGCTTTTTTTATTTCTTTAGGAAAAGATACTAAAACGGAATTACTAAAAAATTGTAAAAGATGTTTTAAGTTTTTTAAATTACCATTAGGATATAGTGGTAGAGATCAGCACTGGTATTTCTTTAAAGGAACTGATAATAGTGGTAGAATACAAGCTCTTTTAAATAAAAAAAGAAATTTTGTAATTGCTAAAGAAAACTATAAAAATTTACTAATAAAAGGTGAAAAGTATAAACTAGTAAAACAAACAGCATCTTTTTATACACTTAAAATAAAAGGAGTTGATATGGTTATGGGAAAAAAAAGGTTTCTATCTATTGATTAAGAAAAAGTAGCATATGGAGGAAACTCTGTTACTATAAGCCAAAATGTAGGATTACCAGTTAAAGAATGTGCGGAAATAGAAGAAAAATATTTTGAGGCATTTCCTGGTTTAAAAAAGTATTTTAACTCTGCTAAAAAAGCAGCTATTAAAAGAGGCTTTATCCTAATAAATGAATTAACAAAACGTAAGTCCTATTATCATGACTTTGATAGGATGATGGAAAAATTTAGAGAACTAGAGGTAATAGCATCCAAACATGATGTGAATGAACCTTATTATAGACCTAAATTTAGATGCCTATCTTCAAAGTTTTGGACTTTATGGAGATTAAAATGGAAAGAAAGTGAAGATTCTGAAGCTATACACGTAAAAAGAAAATTCAGAGAAGCTAATTCCATGTTAAACAAGTTTGAACGTAGAGCACTTAATTATCCTTGTCAGGGTACAGGAGCTGATATGACCAAACTCGCATTGATAAAACTTTATCAATGGATTAAAAACAATAACTATTTGAATATAGTTAAGATTGTAAATAGTGTACACGATGAAATTGTATTAGAATGTCCTAAAAACATTTCAGAAGAAGTTGGAAAAGTTCTTATTGAATGTATGGAAGGGGCAGGTAATTATTTTTGTAAAACTATTCCTATCAAAGCAGATTATGAGATAGGAGACAAATGGATACACTAATTACTGCTTGTGTGCAGTTATTTTTTAATTTTTTAAAAAATTTAGATGTTTGATAAAAAAGAGGCAAATAGTAAAAAAACTATTTACCAAGAAGAAGCTGCATTAGCAAGCGAAAATGCTAACATGATCTTGAAGTGGACTACTGGTACAGGAAAAACCAGAGCTGCTGCAGAGATCATGTCTAAGCATTTAAATATTGAAAAATTCTTTATATGTGTAAATGAAATCTCACATATAAAGAACTGGGAAAATGAACTTAAAGAAGGTGGTTATCAGGAAATACTTGATAAATGTGAAATATTCTGTTATGCTTCACTCAAAAAATATTGTAAAAGAATATTAAAGGGAGATTATGGCATTGGTAATAGTCTTTTTGTATTTGACGAATACCATCATATATCAGAAAATAGATTTCAACTTCTTAAGACTATTCCTATTTATAAATTTACAGCATTAAGTGCTACAGGAACGATTGAATCTGATTATAGATTAGAGAATTTAAGTGGATTAACTTCTTTTCCAACTATGGCTCATATTATTAATCCTAATAAGGCTATTAAGGAAGGTATAGTACCTGAACCTAAAGTCAATATTATAAAAGTTAAGTTATCTAATAAAGGTGAAAGAACTGAGACATATATAAAAAAGAAAGGTAAAACCACTAAAGATACTCCAATTTATGAAACTACGTATCCTAAAAGATGGGAATATTTGGTAGATTTAAAAACTACATCAAATTATATTTTAAATATCTTATGTACTAAGAAAGAAAAATATAAAATGATTGAGGAAGATGTAGAGTATGCAAAGAAAACGTTTATGAGAGAGAGTGCTATAGCTAGAAAAAACAGTAAACCAGAACCAATTTGGGCCAAAAATAAATGGCTTAGAGCAGCGTCTGTTAGAAAGCAATTTATTGCACATTGTAAAACTGATATGGCTAAAAACATTATAAATACTAAGCTTAAAAACTTAAGATTTATAACATTCACTGGATCTATAAATCAATGTGAAGAATTAGGTAAACAAGGTGAGATAATACATAGCAAACTTAGCAATAAGGAATGTGAAAATATAATCTTTAACTTTAACAACTATGTTACCGACAGAATTTTCTGTGTGATAAAATTAAGAGAAGGTCAAAATCTCAATGGTATTCAAGCTGGATTGGTAATTCAGTTAGATAATCAAACAAAATCATTTACACAGGAATTAGGTAGAGTACTTAGAAGTTCATATCCTATATTCTATGTTCTAGTATTAGAAGGTACTAGAGATGAAGTTTTTTTTGACACAGCACTGGCTGGTTTAGATGAAAGTTTTATAAACTATATAAATATTGAATAAAGAGATAAAAATCTTATTGAACAGTAAAGATGTTCAGGATAGAGTATCTACTTTACTTTGTGCCCTTGGTTTAGTAAAGACCAAGGGTAAAGTTAAGACAGTATACAAATATTCTGATTTAATGCTTACAGATGAAGGGGTAGACATAGTAGGTAAGTTTAAAGAAGTTAATGATGACTTTGTTAAACAAGTTCAAATGTTTTTCCCTAAAGGAAACAGAAGCACCTTTAACGAGGTTAAGGAGAGAGCAAATAAGTTCTTTATAGAATATCCTAAATATACAGAGGCTCAAGTAATTGATGCAGCTAAAAGATTTTGTGAAGAGAAGTCTTTACCAGGATATGCTAAATATTTCTTTTTTAAAAGAGATCCAATAACAAGGAAAATTAATTCTAGATGTTTAGAGTATTTAGAAATAGTAGAGGAAGATGATCAAATAGGTAAATCTAGGATGATATGAGTTTGATAGATAATTATATCAAAGACATAAAACAAAATAGAAAAAATTGGCTAAACGGGTATTATAATTGTATACCGTTCATAGGAATGGATAGGTTAACAAGCTATGTACCTGGTTTAGAGAAGTCTACTTATTATTTAGTAACTGCTAGTACAGGAATTGGTAAGTCTAAATTTAGTAGATGTTTATTTGTACATAGTCCCTATGAGTATAAAAGATTAAATCTAAGTTCACCAATAAAGTTTAAAATTTTATTTTTTTCATTAGAAGAGAGTAAACAAAGTTTTATTAACGGAGAAGTATCAAGACATTTGTTCTTGAAATACGGAGTTAGAGTTAGTAAAAGAGAACTAATGAGTATTGGTAAACCTAATACAATAGATCAAAAAACTATTGATTTAGTAGAGAAATCTAAAGAAGACTTAGCAGGATTTTTTGATTGTGTAGAAGTTATTGATGATATTAGGAATCCATATGGTATATATAAAAAATGTAAAGATCATCTTGAATCCAGAGGAAAGGTGACTTACAAAAAACTATTTAAATCAGATGGAACTCCAAAAAAAGATGAGGAAGGGAATGACAAGATGTACTTTGATAAGTATATTCCTGACAATCCTTATGAGTATACAATAATTATTGTAGACCATGCTGCTTTATTAACTCCTGAACCTACAAGAGGTATTAGGACAATCAAAGATGCAATTAGTGATTTAAGTTCTAGAAGATTTTTAGAACTTAGAGACCGTTATCAAGCAACTGTAGTTTTAGTTCAACAACAAAACGCAGCAACTGATAAAAAAAATGATTTCATTAAAGATCAAAATAAGCAGTTAAAAGAACCTAGTTTAGCAAACTTAGGTGAACATAAGTTAACACAACAAGACTGTAATGTAGCTATGGGATTATATTCACCTTCACGGTTTGAAAACACTGCGTACAGAGGATATGATATACAAAAGTTACAAGAGAAGTTTAGAAGTTTGTCTATATTGAAAAATAGAGATGGAGTACCAGAAATAGCATTAGGATTATATTTTGATGGAGCAACTGGTATATTTAAAGAACTTCCCCATCATGAACAGTATGATGAGTTAGCACATGCATATAAATTAATTCAAAATAATAAATTTTAATTTGGGACAATTAATAGGAATTGTAGGACCGTCTGGTAGTGGTAAAAGTACTTCAATAGAGAACTTGAACCCTAAAGAAACCTACATAATTAACGTATTAGGAAAAGGCTTACCTTTTAAAGGAAGTCAAAAAAAGTATAATAAAGATAGCAAAAACATTTTCTCCACTACTAAATATGATCAAATAGTTAATATTATAGCTAAGATTAGTGAAAGTAGAAAAGAGATAAAAAATATTGTTATAGATGATCTAGGTTTTGTAATGCAGACTGAGTTTTTTGAAAGAGCTAAAGAAACTGGTTACAATAAGTTTTCTGAGATGGGTAAGCATATGTTTGACATATTTAACACCGCCAGAGGAACAAGAGATGATTTAAACATTATATCACTTTTTCATAGTGAAGACATAGTTTCTGACTATAGTATAGTTTCTAAGAAAATTAAAACAATAGGAAAACTGTTGGATGACAAGTATGAACCACAGGCTTTAATGACTGTATGTTTATACACCCATGTTGAAAGTAAAGATGATGGTAATACCTATCATTTTGTTACTAATAAATATGGAATATATCCAGCAAAGTCTCCTAATGGTATGTTTTCAGAGACGTTAATAGAAAATGATTTACAAAAAGTCATTAACGAAGTGAACAATTATTATAATTAATCTTAAATTTATTTAATGAGTAAAACAAATTTTTCAGGAATAGGTAATCATAGTGCTGAGCCAAAAACTGGCTATTTTACAGGACTAGCTCCTGTATTGCCTATAATTGCTAATCCTACAATGAAACAATATAAGGATATAACAGGTAGAGATGCTCCTTATGAATTGAATTATGAGAGAAGAGAAATACCAAACAATAACGGTGGAAAGACGTTAACACAACCTATTTCTGTTTTAGTAAAAAATAGTAAAAATGAGAATTTTTACTTTCTTAAATTTTATATCACTAATGAAGACGAAACTTCAAGAAACGGTAGCTTAAGATTTATTAATGCATTAGGTAGGTTTTCATACTCTGAATCAGCTGAAAAGTTGAAAGAAAATTCAAAAATGGACTGGTTTACATCATGCCATTATGAGTCTATTAAATCAGGAATGGAACCTATGCATAACTTTCTTCAAAAATTATTAAACTTTGATAGTGGAAGCCCTACATGGTTAAGTGATATGGAGAAAAATAACATTTCTTTTGAAAATCTGTATAAAGGAGACGTATCAGGATTAAATACGCTTTTTGAATGGGCTTGTAAAGAAAATGGATATCATGTTGTTTGTCTACATACTGTAAAGCGTAAAGAAAACGATAATGGAGATGTTAAAAATATTCAAGTTTTAGAATCAGGCAAACCAAACTTGCCTTTATTCTTTAGTTTTAGATTACAGGATGACACCCCTATTGTACATGAAAGAGCTTTTCTTGATTTTAGAAAACTTGAAAGAGATAGAAAAAGCAATGATTTAGTTATTACTAAGAATTTTTATAGCTATGAGTTTATGCCGTTTGATGAAGCTAATTGTGTTAATGGTACTGTAAGTACCCCTAGCAAAGAAGCTGTTCCTACATCAAATCCTAAGGGCATGGATGATGTAGTATAATTATTTAATTAATAAATATATTAGAGAACCCTTGAAAGAGGGTTCTCTTTTTTATGTTTAGTTCAATAAGATTAACTTATAAGTTAGCAAAACGGATGTATGGTGAAGTAGCCTTATTTGAATTTGCAGGCTTTAAGGATATAAAACTAGGAAAAAAAATAATAAATCATTTAAGAGCAGACAAAACACCAGGTTGTTGGTTTGACTATAGTGGAGATGATTTAAGATTTTATGATTTTAGTGGGCACTTTTCTCCTTATGTCTCAATAAACTGTTTTGATGCAATTCAAAAATATCATAATATAGAACCTAAACATGTATTATGGCATATTAAAAAGAATTCACACAAAATAGCTAAAAATAAAGATAATACTTTAAAAAAAGACACTAAGAAAAGAAATACTAGAAACGTAGAAGCACATAAAGTAGCGATAAATTTCCAAATAGGAGACTACCCAAAAAATAATCTATATTCAAAAATAGGGATTAATAATGAGACTTTAAGAAAAGAAGGAGTGTATTTTCCAGAATACTATCATTCTAATTTTGCTAAGTCTAAACATATGATAAAAAATCAAATATTTAATCCTAAAAATACTGTATGTGTTGTTAATTATTTCAAAGAACAAGATAAAACACAAATGTATTTTCCTGAAATAGGGTACATGAAGTTTTTAGGAAATGCAGATATAAACTGTATAAAAGGAAAAGATATTCTAGAGAGCAAAGGAAATGTATTATATATAACCAAGGGGGTTAAAGATTACTTAGCTGGTAGATATGTTTTTGACCTAAACATTATTTCAGTATTAAGTGAGCGTTATTTAAAGTTTCCTGAATGGTTATTAACTTTAATTAAAAAAAACTATAAAAAAGTAGTTTTACTGTATGACAGTGATCTTACGGGTGTTAAAATGTCTGAATTAATAGCAAACAATTATGATTGGATTACTCATATTAGACTCAGAAATGATGATTTATATGATTCAGCATTAAACAACAAAGAAGAAACAATTAATTATTTTAAATATTTTAATGGTTACTATAGCTAAAAAAATAAACACTGATAGTGAAGTTTTTTTAAAAGGAAACTTGAAATCATGGTATAATTTTTATAAGCCAGCATGGAGAATTATTGAAACAGCATTAAATGATGCTTTTCTAGGCAAGACAACTTGGCCTTATCCTCCCAATATTTTTAAAGCATTTAAGTTATGTAATTTAAGTAGTTTAAAAGTAATAATAGTAGGTGGAGAACCCTACAAATATGGACCAGCTAATGGTCTAGCTTTTGGAGCAGAAGGTGATAGAATACCTGATGCTTTACAAATTATTAAAAAAGCAATAGATTCACAAATAGGTGAAAGTGAAGGATTTGATTATACTTTAGAAAGTTGGGCAAAACAAGGAGTTTTATTATTAAACTGCGCTTTAACTGCTCCTAAAGATGATCCATTTAACATAACTCATACTGATATATGGGGCAAATTTATGGAATATACTTTTAATCAATTTAATGATAAGTATAGTGATTTAATATTTGTATTCTTAGGTAGAACTCCTAAGTTATATGTTAATATGATCAATAATAAAAAAAATTTAATAATACTTGGTCCTAATCCTCTTATAGAGAAAATGAAACCAGGATCTAATGCTTTTACTAATGCAAATGTATTTAAAAGAATAAATGATATGTTAAAAGAAAAAAACCAGACTTTAATTAAATGGTGACAACTGAATTATTAGAAAAGTTTAAGAAATATGAAGTCAGTGATAACATGTTTTGTACAGAACGTCAATATGCTGATAATATAAAAATATCTATGTTTACAGCTCAATTATGTATACCTAGTAAAAAAGGTACTGAACCAGTAAATATTATAGCTGATAAAGATATGCACAGCAAATTAGAAATATCAGATATTGGAAATAAGAATAAAAGTTCATTTTATTTAGATAGTTGTAATCATTTAGCAACTTATTCTTGTATAAGGATAAAATATAATATTACTGAAAAAAGAGAAGCTGTATTAATTAAATGGATAAAACTATTAAATGATGCTGGGTTTGATAATATAGAATTAAATGTAAAAAAAAAAATTGTAAACTATGTTCCAAAATTAGAATGGTGTGTTTTCTATATACAAAAAGGAGTAAGTAGTAAACATATAAATAATTCATCTTATGCTACTTTAGCTACATTTGGTTTTTTAAGATTAGTATTTTTATCTCATGAAGAAGAAAAAAATATAATAGATACTATATTAGAAGTCAGAGATACTACTAGATTAAAAGCTTTTAAGGCTTTAATGATAGGATATATGAAAACACAGTATTTCTGGGAAGGTTCTAGTGCTTCTTGGTTACCTTTAGGTACAAAAGGAAGTATAATTTATCTACCTAGTGTTTGGGAAAAAGAAGATATAGATAAAATGCATTCTGAAAAAAATATAAAATTCTTACTTGATAATGCTATTGTTTTAGGTTTAAATAAATCTTTTTCTGCTAAAAACATTAATCAATTTTTTGATAAAGATTATCTAAAAAAAAATAAAAATACTAGAGTTATTTATAATGAAAGATTTAATATAAAATTTAATGGAGAAACAAATATTTTTTCTTCTTTATTAAATACTGTAAAAAAATTATTAGCAGATAAAAAATATTTAACTTTAATTAAATTTTTAGAATCCCCAGATTTATATTTTAAAAATGATTCAGAAATTACACTTTTTCTAAAAGAAGATAATAAAAAAGAAGTAAAAGTAAAGTTAGAATCTGTTATATTAAGTAACGGGCTTAGCTCCTCAATTCAAGTTAAAAATAATAAAAAATTAGATTTAAATAAATATGAAAGTTTCTCAGAAAGATATTTTTCTAGGCTCTGATCCAGAATTTTTCTTAACTAAACAAGGAGAAATTTATCCAGCATTTAATTTGCTTGGAAGTAATGAAAACCCTACTTTTACAAAGGATGGGCAAAATAGTATGTACTATGATAATATATTGATAGAGTATACAACTACTCCATCTAATAGCTTGAAATCATGGATGCATAATCAAAAATCTGTATTAAAAGAGGTACAGAATAAAGTAATTAAATTAGCAGGAGCTAAATTAGTTTATAGTGTGAGTGCTGAAGTACCTAACGATGCAATGGAAGATGATAGAGTACATGAGTTTGGATGTAATCCAGTACTTAATGTTTATGATGAAGAAAACGCTTTAAAAGCAGTTTCAAATCCATTTAAACTTAGATTTGCAGGAGGACATGTTCATATTTCTTACCCAAGAGAAAATATAGAAACTACTAGAGATATTATTAAAAAGTTAGATTTACATTTAGGTCTACCTTCATTATTAATTGAGCCTTTTAATACAAGAAGAGGCTATTATGGAAAAGCAGGGGCTTTTAGAAGAGTACCTGGTTCTAGGTTTGAATATAGAACTTTATCTAATTTCTGGTTATATCATGATAATTATTTAACATGGGTGTACAATACTATTTTAAAAGTAGTATTAGACACATTAAACTTTAAGATGGAACCTATAGAGGAATCATTAACTAAAAAAGTTAGCTATGCTATTAATACAGGTAATACTGAGTTAGCTTTACACATTTGTAATAATAATAACATTAAAATATTAAAAAATGAGACTAATATTCGTTTATGGAACATTAATGAAGGGTTACGGAAATCATCACTTGATGGAAAGTTCAAAATTAGTAGGAAAAGCACTAACAGTAGACAAACTAGTCTTAAGGGCTGGGGGAATTCCATTCTTGAGGAGAATTGATGATTTTGAAAAAAAAGAAGATGCTGTAAGAGTACATGGAGAACTTTATGAAGTTAAGCCTGGAGAAGACTTGGCTAGAATGGATAGATTAGAAGGCCATCCCAATTGGTACCGTAGAGAAGAACTAGATATAGAAATAGATGGTCAAATTAGAAATGCAGAGGCATACTTTTACCTTGGACAGGCAAAAGAACCGGTTGTTAAATCAGGTAGTTTTAGAACACATAGAATTAATAAAAAATGAATCTTAAAAAAGTAAAAATAAGATCAAGACATCCAAGTCATGATGCATTAAGAGGTCAGATTACAGTTAAGCAATGTGATTTACCTTTTAAGAATAAATTAAATCCTAAAGGAAGACCCTCTGTAGTAGTTAGATTTGGTTCTCCTACAGAGGTAAGAAGAGGTAATGTAGAAGTTAATAGTACTGAAGCAATTTCTGTCAGCTCTAATAAAATGAAGATGAAAGAAGCTTTTGAAGATTTTGGAATATTATCTCCTAAATACTTTACACTTAAAGATATAAAATATCTAAAAAGCAATAAAGAAGAGATTAAGTTCCCTCTTATACTTAAAAGAGTAGTAGGTAGCAGAGGTAGAGGTATGCAGTATCTTGGGGACAATAAAGCTCTTAAAAAAGCTTTAAAGAAAATTAAAGAAGATAAAAAAAAGAATGGTAAAAAGAGCATAAAAGATATTTATTTTGAAGAGTATTTCTCTGGTAAATATGAATATAGATTACATGTCTCTTCTTTAGGTTGTTTTTATGCTTGCAGAAAAGCACTAAAAAAAGATACACCAGATGATAAAAGGTATTTTAGAAATGATAGTAATTGTATATGGTATTTAGAATCCAATACTACTGAATTCAAAAAACCTTCAACATGGGGTAAAATTGTAGAAGAATGTATAAAAGCTAAAGATGCAGTTGGATTAGATTTTGCAGCTATTGATGTTAGAGTAAGTGAAAAAGGTGTTTTCAAAATCATTGAAACTAACTCTGCTCCATCTTTAGCAACAGAAGGAATTAAAAAATATAAAACACATTTACCATTATTGATAAAAGATATTTATGACAGAGCTAATATTAGTTAAAAGTATAATATATTATTTATTATTACATGGTATATTAGGCCTTCTCTTTAAGAGAGGGTCTAATATACTTGGGTGTGGACTTGCTGCATACTGTGGCAGTGTTGCCCCCAATCATGACAAGTTAAATATATTAGGTATATTAAACACTAGTCGTGGTAGAGATTCATGCGGTGTAGCTATTGGGGATAAAGCAATTAAAGGTATAAATACTGATGCAGATTTTACAAATCTTGCACCTAGTGTAGATTATAAATATAAAGATAACTTTAATACTTTAATTCACACTAGAAAAAGTACACATGGATCTGCTCATACTAAAGCTAATGCACATCCTTTTTTATTAGGAATAACTAGTGAAAAATTAGCAGTTACTACCACTAAACCAGAAACAGTAAGAATGGTAGGGATGCATAATGGATCTATACATAACACATATTCACTAAGGAATCATTTTAAATTAGATGAAAACTTAGATATGGATAGTAAGGTTTTACTGGGTTCTATATTACAACACGGTAATTATAAAATCTTATCTAAGTATGGTGGTGATGCTGCTCTTATTTGGTATTTTACTGATGATCCTAATGAAATATATGTTTATAAAGGAGCTAAGGATAATAAAGAAGAAAGACCATTACATTATTTTCAAACACGTAGTAAAGGAAAAGTTACAGGTATTTATATAAGTTCTCAAGACTTTGCATTGAATGTTATTAAAGATTCAAATAAGACAAAAATTAAATCTTTTAAAGGGAATAAAGTATATAGAATAACTGAAGGAAGACTTAAAGAAATTGCTACTGTTAAAAGAGAGCCACTAGTAATTGTAAGAGAAAGAGTCACAAAATCATCAGCAGAAGATTGGAGAGACTCAAGAGAGCTAGACTATACAAAGTATAATAATACTAATATAGGCATGGGTCCTTCGCAAACTAAACTATTTAGTAAAACACATAGAGGTAGTGGAGAATCTATTGCTAGTATGATTAATTCAGGTAAATTATCTGTAAAAGCAGATTTTGTATATAATAATTCATTAATTTGTAATAAAGGACAAGAGATTGTACCTGCTACAGAAATATATGAGAGTGAGTCTTATGTAATGAACTCTCCAAAAGATAGAGTAAATTATTTTTATAATAGATACTGGGCTAATGGAAAATTACTTGAAGGTAAAAAATTCATTAATGAAGATGGTTTCATAGTTAATAAAAAGAAAGAAAGTAAAAGTACTATTTATTTCTTTAGAGGTATACTAATATCAGATAAAGAAAATTATGAAAAATGTATTAAAGAGAAAAATAATATCTCTATAAGAGAAATATCAGTATTTTCTCCGTATCCAGTTATAAATCTTCCAAAAGAAGATGGAGTATGGACTAATGGATTATTAGATATGCATGTTGCTTTGTATAATAACAAAGCAAACTTTGATGAAGCTTTTACACCTGTATTTACTAATAAGAAATACATATATAATAGAGGTAAATTAGTATCTATTGTTAATAATCAATATCAAGAAGTAAAAAAAGAAGAGGGAGATTCAAAATCAAAACGACAAAGTCATACAACAAAGAGATTAGACTTAACAGAAAGCAAAGGGAACTCTTCTGGGAACATGCGTTCTCAGGCAGAAGGAACTTTATTAGAAGTTGATGAAGTATTTGGAAAGTATGGTAAAACTAAAGAGGAAAGTATTGATCACTTTTTAGGAGAGCTTACTAAAGAAGACTATCAAAAAGTTTTAAATGAGTTAAGTGTATCTTTAGAATCTCTCAAATCTAATGTATTAGAGGCTTTGTCATATTTTAATGGCTTTGAAGATGATCTAGATGATGATCCTTTCTTCGTAGAAGGTTTAAGAGACCTAGTAGTTGTTAGTAAAATTTTAACTAGGGGATGTACAACTCCTGAGTTTGAAGAAATAGTTAAGGTACTAAATATATGAAACAATTTGTTAAAACTATAGATGGAACTATAGAAAAACGTAGCAAGACTAGAAAAATAGATGGAAAATTCTATATAAAAGGCGTCCAAACAGTTCAAGTGGATGGACAATGGCATAGAATAAATAATGGAAAGATTATTTATGATATGGACACTAATACATGGATCAAAAGCTCTAGTGGTTTATTTAGTAACGTAAAACATAAAATTATTATTCAAGAAATGGATAATAAATATGTATATGGTATTAAAAGAGTTAATGATCCTGATTTTTTATTTGATTTATATGTAGGAGTACCTAGTAATGCTGTACATATAGGATCTGTAGAAACTATAGAAGAAGTTAATAAACTAGGTTTTAGATCTAGTAAATCTGATTTCTTTTATTATAAAAGACCAGAAGGTCTTACTAATAATAACTTTTTATTGCATTTAAATAGAAAAGGGGTTCCTGTTTATAAGTTTCCTCTTCAATATAATTTTTCACCAGAGAACGTTTCTTACCAGCGGTCTATATTATCTAGACATTCTAAGAAATCAGTAAAAGCAAAATTAAAAAGTAGTAAACAAAATACTTTAAATTATTTTTTAAATAAATTTACTTTTGGATTAGAGTTTGAGACAGCTTCAGGTGCTATGCCTATTAGTACATTAATAAACACAGGATTGATTCCGTTGAGAGATGGATCTATAAAAGGACATGAGTATGTTACTTCTCCTTTAAGTAAGGGAGTAGGTGTTGCTAATTTGATAGGTATATGTAAAGAATTAGACAAGAATACTACTGTAGATCAAAATTGTAGTTTACATGTACATGTGGGTGGTTTTACGTTAACTAAAATAGAAACAGTAGCATTGTATTATTTATGTGTTAGATTACAAAATGAAATACATGAAATGATAGCTCCTTTTAAAAGAGACTATGCTTTTCTTTCTAAAAAAGATAAAGATCATACTCAACTTCTAAATGCATTTTCTTTAAATTCTAATAGTATCATAAAAGATGATGGTAAGGTAAATAATACTGAGTTAAGTAAGTATTTAGATAGAATATGGGCTTTCTTAACGAGTGGTTATGCATCTGATCATCCAGATTATGGGTTTAATAAATTTCAACATCCTTTAGCAAGGTCACAGAAATGGAACCAGCCTATGAGATACTTTTGGGTTAACATGATGCCTGTTTTATTTAATCCTGGAAATAATAGAACAGTAGAGTTTAGATGTCACCAAGCTACTAATAAACATTTTATGGTTATTCCTTGGTTGATATTATGTGTAAGTTTAATTAAGTATACTAAAAGTAATGCTAAGTATATATTAAATAATAAAAATAAGATATCTATAAAAGATATTATAGATGGTATATCTAATAACTTTGATGATAAAAATTATGAAAAACATGTAGATGGATTAAGAACTATTAGAAATAATATGAGAAGATACCATTCTTCATGTATAGAAGTTCATAGTCAAAGACAAGCTTTAAATAAAAAGTCTTATAAAGCTTATGTTAATTCAATACCTGATTTAAAAAGTCACATATTAGGTAGTAAGAAAGAACTATCATTCTATGAGCAGAAGTAGAAATAGAAACGCAGGTCATAAATGGGAGAGATTTTGCAGAGATGCATTAAAATTTATTTCTCCCTATTTAGTAACTACCAGAAGTGAATCTAGATCAAGAGATGCTATGAAGATAGATTTAATGAATAATAATGAATATAAAAATGGTATATTTCCCTATGAAATACAATGTAAGTCTAACATAAACAAAGTAGATTATCATAAGATATTAAATGAAATGCCTAATGTATTTCCTCCTATTATCTTGCATAATTTTACAGAAAAAAAAGGAAAAAGATTTATGACTAAAGGGAACTATGCTATTATGAAAATGGATGATTTAATTAAAATATTAAAAGATGCCAACAGAAGTAATGCAGAAAATTCTGGGAAACAGAATACTGTTATCTCAGAGCCGCTTAAAAAACCTATTAGGAAATAATCCTACTAGTTTTTATGCAGATAAGCCTAAGAAAGAGATATATGCTTTTACTAAAGGAGATTACTTTGAGGATCTTTTATTAGATCCATTAAAAGTTTTTAAAAAGTATGTTATTATGGATTTTAAAGTAGAAAATACTAATAAATTTCATAAAATTATAAATACTTTTTTCTTAGAAAGAGAACAGCTTATATCTATAGATATGAAAGATTATTCAGATGATTTATTAAAGCTTATGGATAAGTTTGAATATTATGAGTCATCAGATGATGAAAAAAGATTAGTTAAAATAAGAGAAGTTGCTGGGTCGTACTGGAATAAATATATAAAGTATAGAGATGCTAGAAAAAGTGGTAAAATGGTATTAGACACAGAATCTTCTAATAATATAAAAGAGATAGTTGCAGGTATAATAAGTCATGAGATTTTTAAAACTTATCTACCTCCTTATAAAAAAAAAGTTCAATATGAAACACAAAAGAAAATAACATTTGAGTATTTAGGAGATAATTGTATTGCTATTTTAGATTTAGTTAAAATAAATCATGAAAATAAAACTATAGAAATAGTTGATATAAAATTCTCAAGTTTAAATGATTCTAGAAAAGCAGCACTGACTGCTAGGTGGGATATACAAGGGGCTTTTTATTATTGGGCAGCAATGTCAGAATATACAGATCTTATTAAAGATGGTTATACATTATGCAATCCTTTGTTTCTTGTAGGACGTGCTAAAACACCTAAACAACCTGTACTATATGAAATGTCCTCTATGGACATAGTTACAGGTCACACAGGATGCACTAAATATAGTAACAAAGAAGTAAGGGATCCAAAAGATGGAATAGTAAATTACAGTAGACCTTATGTTATAGAAGGGTTTCATCAGCTCATTGAGAGATATCAATGGCATAAAAAAACAAACAAGTGGGAATTCAGAAAAGAATTCTATGATAATATGGGATTAGAAGAATTAAATTTATTTTAATGAAAATTAGAAAAGTATGGGAGTCTGTTAATGTCTCCACCGTACTTATGTTACCAATATTTAAGCAATACTTTAAAAAAGTAAGAGTAAGAGGCCAAAGAAACACAGAGTTTCCATTTATACAGCTTCTTATAGAGCACGGACTAGTTAATACTTATTTATATAATAAGAAAGAAGCTAGGGACAAACCTAATAAAATATACTTACTCTTTAATAGAGGTTTAGTATATGATAAAATGGAAACTACTTCTGTAGCCTGGTTAAGTATGAATGAGTTTATACTTTCTTCAATTAGGTTTAAAGAGTTAGTATTTATGGATGAAAATTATATAGTATACTCATTAGAGTTACCTAAAAGTTTAAATAGAGATTTTAAAGCTATTTATGCTAGTGAATATTCAAAAGTTAGTAAAGAATATAAAGAAAAAATTGATATAGTCCAAAAGAAATTTCCAGTAACAAGTAATATGATAGGTTATAAAATAAGTGAATATAATATACCTTATTGTATAGTTACAAAGTCAGGAAAATTAAAAGAAGAATTAGTAGATGAGTTAAAACTAACTGAATTTGATACAGAGAGTATTGAACTTTATCCTAAATTTAAAAAAGAAAAAGAAACTTTTTCTATAGATTCTATTTATCAGAATGGAAAAAGTAATTTAGAACTAGAGGAACTTAAAAAATTATGAGTAAAGGAAGAACTTTAGTGTGCTCTAATATAAATAATTCTTATTCAGGTTTAAAACAAGTATTAGATAGAAGTGAGTATAATGAGAATGAAGATACAATAATCTTTATGGGAGATTATGTAGATTATCACTCTGAGCCATTAGAAACTCTAGAATTACTATATGCATTAATGATTAGAAATAGTAGAAATATATTTTTAAAAGGAGATCATGATGATGATTTACAATGCTATATGGTAGATGGTATTGAGCCTATGCATTGGTATGGCAGTGGGGGAGCGGTTACAAAAAAAGCTATAGATAAGTTGAAAAATGATGAAGATAGATTTGATAGAATTAGATCTTTTTTATCTAAACTGAAACCGTTTTATATGCCACCTGATACTAATGATTTATTTATTCATGGAGGTTACAGAAATGCAAGAGGACCTGGATATGAAATAAAAGAATCTACACTATATAATGATGTAACATTATGGAGTAAGGGAGTGTCTTGGGCAAATATAAATAAAAATAAGAAAGAAGGGGATAAAGATCCTTTCCCTAGATTAACGTCTTTATATGATAGAATTATAACTAGTCATGTAGACTTATTAAATAATCATAAAAAACTTAGACCCTGTAAAGCAGCTAATGTTTTTAATTTAAACACAGGAGCTAGAGGTTTAGGTAGAATAAGTATGATAAACTTAAATACTACTGATTTCTGGCAAAGTGATAATATGAACGAAATTTATAAAAATTAATTTAAAATTATGGATTATAAGATAATTTTTAAGCATGATAAATTTGGAAAAATGCTTACAAGAGTAAAAAAAAATGAAGAAAGTGAAGAGAAAATAAGAGTTAAAGCATTTGAGGTAATACCTAAAATCGTAGCTTATGATGATGGAAGTGAAAGATTTGTAATAGGATCTACTAAAGCTATAATAATAGATACTACTAAACCAAAAAGTGAAAATGTTATTTCAGCAGGTATTACATACTGTGATTTAGGTAGACAGTTTTGTAAAGAAACAGGTAGAGGAAAAGCTCTTCAATTAGCTTTTAATAATTTACCTAAAAATTTAAATAACAGATTTTTTAGGAGAGCTTTAGGAAGAACTTACTCTGAAAGATCAAAAGGTAATGTTGCTGCATCTGTTGTACCTTTAAAGGTATCTAAAAGAGTAGCTGTACCTAAAGGTCAAGAAGTCTGTTAATGATAGAGAATCCATATGGAGTAGCGTTATTGATTAGCGCTACTCATTTTTTATTTGATTGGATATTACAGAAAAGAACATGGGCTAATGAAAAAAACTCTTCACATAAGAGTCTTATGATGCATGTGTTTACAGTAAGTTTAGGTAACCTCATAGCAGGTATTCTATTGTTTAATGATGTTAGACAGATATTAATATTTGTAATATATAATGGAATTATCCATTATATTATAGACTATATTTCTAGTAGAGCATATAAAATGGCTCCTATGGGAGCTCCCAGAATAAATGTAGTAGCTATAGACCAGTTTTTACATTTTGTTACTTATATAACTAGTTTATACATTTGCTATGGAGGATGAAATTGTAAAAGAAAAACCTGATTTTATTATTGTTGTAAATAAAGGACAAGTTACATCTGTGCAGACAACTAAAATTCCTTATCTAAAATATGCTGTTATAAATATAGATGATAAAGAAGAGACTATTACTAAGAGAGAAAAAATCTATAAAACTGATGATAGTTTTGTAGACTTTGAAAAATTTTTAAATATACTGAGTAAGAAAAAATGAAAGATGAGTTAATATTACAAGATTCAATAGAGCAATTTAAAGGAGATAGCTTAGCAGCTAATGTCTTTATAAATAAGTATTCTAAAGGAGCTACAGTAAGAGAAATGCAATTACGTATGGCTAAGCAATTTGGTTTAGCTAGATATAAAAGATACAAAAAAAATCAAGCAATACTTCCTCATAAATTAGATAAAGCAGAGGCAGCTGTTCTTAATAAAATTATAAATAATATTTACAACAATTTAAAAGACTTTAAGTATTTAGTACCACAAGGTTCTATTATGGCTACTTTAGGAACAGGAGAAATGGCTAGCTTAAGTAATTGTTTTGTTGTAGGTCAACCTCATGATAGTATTGGAGGTATTCATCAAAAAGACGAAGAATTAGCTCAATTAATGAAGAGAAGGGGAGGAGTAGGTATAGATTTAACTTCTTTACGTTGTGCTGGGGCTCCTACTAAAAATGCTGCTAAAACATCTACTGGACCAGTTTCTTTTGCTTCTAGATTCTCTAACACTACTAGAGAAATAGCTCAAGAAGGAAGAAGGGGTGCTTTAATGATTACTATGCACATAAATCATCCAGATTCTAGAGATTTTGTTGTTGCTAAAACAGATACTACTTCCATAACTGGTGCTAACATATCTATAAAGATAAGTGATGAGTTTATGCAAGCAGTAGAAAAGGGAGAGCATTTTATACAGTTATTTCCTGATGATAATATGAGAATAAAGTATCTAGACAAGATAGATCAGTATTTTGTAAAAGGAGATTACTTAGAAGATGTATTATATACAGAAAAAATAGGAGATAAAACTATTTCATTTAGAATAGTAAATGCTGTTGATCTTTGGAAAAAAATAGTTAAAACTGCTCATGCTTGGGGAGAACCTGGTATAATATTTGAAGATAGACATGTTAAATATTCTCCAGATGGAGTTTATGATGAGTATAGAGGTATTACTGTTAATCCTTGCGGAGAAATATGGATACCAGAATATGATGCTTGTAGATTACTTGCACATAACTTATTAAGTTATGTTAATTACCCATTTAGGGAAAATGCTCATTTTGATTGGGCTAAATTTTCAGAAATGTGTAGTGAATCTATTGATTTAGGAGCTGATGTTATTAATTTAGAACTAAACGCAGTATCTAAAATAATAAGAAAGATAAGAAGTGAACCAGCTGCTTCTTCAACAGAGTTAGAAATGTGGCTTAAAATAGGTAAAATAGCTAAAGATGGTAGACGTATAGGAATAGGATTTACGGCCTTAGGAGACTGCCTAGCTGCTTTAGGATTCAAATATGGAAGTCAAGAGTCAAAAGACTTTGTTGCAATGCTTATGAGAGTAAAGTTTAAGTCTGAATTAGAAAAGTCTATTGATTTAGCTAAAATGTTTGGACACTTTAAAGGTTATTCTTTTCATAAAGAATTTACAGAACCTGAATCAGGTAAGTATAAAGGTAAGAATGTTTTCTTTGAAATGATAGCTAAAGAATTTCCTGATTTAGTTGAACAAATGAAAAAACATGGTAGATATAATGTATCATTTTCAACAGTAGCCCCTACTGGTACTGTATCTTTAATGACACAGACTACTAGTGGGCTTGAGCCCTTATTTAAACCTTATTATTTAAGAAGAGTAAAACTTAATTCAGATGACGCAGTATCAAGTGTTGATTTTATAGATCAAAGTGGAGATAAGTGGACAGAATATATAGTGTTACATCCTCAATTTAAATACTGGTTAGAAGATATTAAAAAAATAAAAGATGTAAGTACTCTTAAAGAAAGTGACTTAAAGAAATACTTTAAAGAATCTTCTTGGTATCAAAGTACTGCAGAAGATATAGATCCAGAAGATAGAGTAGATATACAGGCTATTATTCAAAAATTTACTAGTCATTCTATATCTTCTACTGTAAACATGGCAGAAAACGCTACTGTAGAAGATGTACATGAAGTATACATGAAAGGATGGAAATCTGGATTAAAAGGAGTTACTGTGTATAGAGATAATTGCAGAACAGGTGTATTAGTAAACCTTGATAACAATAAGTTTTCTTATAAAGATGCAATGAAAAGACCAGAATATTTAGAATGTCATTTATATAGAGTAACTTATATGAAAAATGATTTCTTAGTATTTGTAGGTTTAATTGATAGTAATCCTTATGAAGTTTTTATAACAGAAAATAAAGAATTTGCTGATCAAACTAAAGACTTCAATGATATAGGAAAACTTAAGAAAAAAGGTTCTGGAAAATATGAATACAAATCAGGAACTTTAAACAAAGAAGTAATTTTAGATCCTTTTAAAGATGAAAATGGTGAAATGTTATGTAGATTAATCTCTACATCATTAAGACATGGAGCTGATATTAAATTCTTATCTGAACAATTATCTAAATTAGATTCTAGTATATCTAGTTTACCTAGTGTTGTAAATAGAATACTTAAAAAGTATACTCCTACTGAGATACAAGACAAAGAAGTTTGTCCAGAGTGTAAATGTACTGATTGTATAGTAAGAGAAGAGGGATGTTTGAAATGTGTTAATTGTGGACACAGTAAATGTTAAAAATAATGAAAAGGTAGGGGGCTTATTTGAAAAGCATTTGATCAATGTTTAATATAAAATAAGTCACCTCCTTAGATTTTAAATAATAATTAATGGATATATCATTTTTAAAAAAATTAGCAAAAGAAAATGACATAGAATTTAACTTAATTAAATTAACAGAAGAATTAAGTGAATTAAGTGTAGAAACAGTTAGCTGGTTTACTAAACCTAAAGGTAGGACTAGTAGAGAAATAGCTATAACAAAAGAGTTAGGAGATGTTATTATAAGAATAGAGATGCTTAAAGAATGTATTGATAAAAATCTTTTAACTAAACATATCAATAGAAAAATTGCAATAATGAAAGTAAACACTAAAAAATATAAGAATGTATAGTATAATAAAATTTGAACATGAAGGACATGAAGGAATAGGAATTTCATCAAAAAGCATTACTCAAGCTACTTTAATATCTATAAGTAATTATATAAAAAACTTTCATAATAATTTAATACCTAGAGATAGGTTTTTTATGATGTCTGATTATGCTAGAATGAAAGGTACTATGTTAGATAACATATCTTATGTATTATCAGAAGATAAAAATATAAGGAAAAAAATATATCTTAAGTATTTAGAGTATAAGAAAAAAGATGAATCTAGTATAAAAAGAGCCGCTAAAGAAGTAGAGGTATATAAGCAATCAATAAATGATTCTCTTTATACAACAGCGCCTAAACTTAAAAAGAACTTTATTAAAACTAAAATAGAAAAGTCAGAAATAAAAGAAAAAGATCTTTGTACTTTATATAGACTAGATTATGCAGATAAAAAACTAATAAAAAAGCTTTGTAAAGGTATTATAAATAATACTCCTGATGATAAATTAAAAGTATTAAATTATAATGACTATATAAAATATTTTCCTCATATAAATAGAGAAGAAGAAATGAGTATAGAGTATAAAGGACATACATTGAACTTTAAAAACAGTTCTGAGTATACTAGATCTTTTACTGCTATTAAAAAAGTAGGACAAACAACTTATGAAAATTTATTTAAAGAGTTGCGTACTGAATCTTTAGGAATATTCCCTTTAAATATATCTTTAAATAGAAATTATGAAGAAAAAAGTGATCAACCTTATAGATGGATTTCTATTTAGTTTAGAATATGATACTATAAATTATGATTTTAAAAGAGATAAAGAAGGTTTTTATAAGTTAGAGTTGTCAAGTAAAGATATAGCATGCAATGATATTATTATTATAACTAGATTAGAAAATGAGAACTCTTTAATTAAATTAGAATTAATTACTAAGCTAGTTAAATCTTTTAACCCTAAAAAAATATCTTTATTTATTCCTTATTTAGTAGGACCTTTAAAAAGTATACAAGATGTGTATCCTTCTATTTATTCTATAATGGCTGATAGAATAAATAATCTAGATTTTGATAATGTTTATACTTTTGCTCCTATAGCTAATTATATATCAAAAGGCTTAAGAAAAATAAATATATTTAAAGAACAGATATTTATAAGAAAAGCTTTTGATAAATTATATAACAATACAAAAGATGAGATAGGTATTATTTTTATAAAAAAATCAGATAAAGAAGCTGAGAATTTAAGTAACCATTTAGATGCATATAACTATGATATACTAAATCTTTCTAATATTTGTACATATAATAAAAGAGGAGAGATCATACATTGTACTATGGTAGATAGAATGATACCTGATAAAATATGTATCTATAGTGGACATATAACAGACGGTGAAGATGAATTAATTTTATTAGATGAGTTAGTTAATATCAATCTTGGTTGTGAAATAAATGTAATAACCCCTCACTGTACATTTAGAGGAGGTACTGCTAATTTAGAGACAGAAGCTGATAGTTTAGTTACTACTGATTCTGTTTTTACTTTAAAAGAAATTAAATCTAAAAGATTAGAAAGTATTATAAATTTAGAATTCACTTCTTTTTTAAATTTAAATTATATATCATGATAGAAAGTGAAAAATTTAACAAAAAACACTCTGATATTATTTCAGGAAGAGGTTTATGTATAAGTTTTCCTTCTATAAGAAGGTTATTAGATCAAGAGTTAAAAACAAATAGACGTAATTTTGGAATGAACTTAAAAAATATATTTAAAAATTTAGATATAAAGATAGTAGAAATAACTTTTAATTATGGTCATACAGAAATAATAGTAGACAAGAAAGTACCAAATATCATAGGTCAATATTTAAATAGAATTGAAAATAATATAACAGAAGAGCTTAACTACTTAACTAAATACTAATATAAAGAAGGTCCTTTAGACCTTCTTTTTTTTAACGTGCTTTAATTGTTCCATACATATACTCTTTTACCTTTATTACCTTTAGCTCCTTGTGTTATAGGAGTATTTAAAGGAAAAGTTTCATAACTTTTACCTATACCAAATGGAGTTGCTTTAATAAGTGCTCTTTTTAATTTACTTTTACCTTCATATACTCCTCTTGATATTTCTTTACCCTCTTCTAAATCTTTCCAGAAAGCTAAGTTATTTGTAAGTTCTGAAAATATTATACCCATAGTCTCAAATATTTCTAAACCTGCTACTGGTCTTGATGCAAGATTAATAAGTTCAAATGGATTTACTTGTGCTGTTACCTCTTTAAATATTCTTACCATTACATAAGCACCGTACTGTGTTAAAGCACTTTCATCATTCTCTTCATCATCATCTATTGCAGCTAACATTATTTTTACAAATATATAAAAAGTAACTCCAAATGCAGCTAATGCTACTGATCTTCTCCATCCTTCTTGTTCTGCATAACTTAATTCTGAGTACCTACTTTTCATCTCTTCTAAAGATAACATACCACCGTCAGTAACTAGGGCACTTAATACACTACCTGTGGCAGCTAAAGATCCCATTTCTTCTTTTTCACTTATATAATTAAACTGTTTTCTTTTGAATCCTCTTTCTTTTATTTGAGGTAAATATAATCTATGCAGTAGTATATAACTAGCAGCAGCTCTTCTAGTTAACATACCTTTGGCTATCTCACTAGGTTGTGAATCTATATGATCTGTTAATCTTTGTGCCTTGTTGTTAACTCTATTCCATAAGCTTTCAGAAATCCCCTCTTCATTATTTAAGAATTCATTATAAAAGTTATCTTCTCTAGCCTCTGCCCATTGTTCTTTAGTACCTCCTATTGAAAAGAAACCTTGTCTATCATACCATTTACCATCAATTTTTCTATGGTTGTGAGCTAATGACATTATAGCTATAGCCTTAGGAAAATAGTCACCAAATTTCCATATACCATAATTTAATATTCCAAATAGATTTCTAACTGATCTCTTTTTATTTAAGTTATTAAATCTATCTACGTTACCTTTAAGTATAGTTAATTTATCTATGAACCTATTAACAGGATGCTCTCTGGTAACCTTACCAAACTCTGAAACTATATGTCTCATGTTACCTAACACTTTCTTAGATGCCCATAGAGCACTTTCCCAAGTAGTGTGTGTACCTATATAAGCTTCCATAGCAGTACCTACAAAAGTAGTCATCATTGCAGTACCAGCAGCAGCAAAGTTACCTTGAAGGTTTTTACTTCTTAAGTAAGTTGCTATACTATTGTTTATTTTATCTGCATTTATTAATTTATCTCCTATTTGTTTAGTTCCAGGTATAAATGAATCTCCAAATACAAACTTATCTATAAATTCATTAAAGTTTTTAAATGTATTAGACTCTTTGCCTTTAGCTATACTGTCTACTTCAGAGTTATTAAACTTTCCTTTTCTTAAAGACCTCCCTTTGGGAAATTTGTATCTACCATTCTTTAATACTTCTCTATAAACTCCTAGCTTAGGTAAAGCTTTAGACATTGCTACATAATTCTCAGCCATCTCATGAAATATAATAAGAGAACTAAACACATCTCTACTAAGTAAATTAGGATTTTCCATTTTAGAAATATACCTTATAGGTGGAACTTTATTTCTAAAACCTAACTCAGATAGTAAATTAGGATCTGTACCATATAAATCATCATCTACTTTTAGTTTAAAAGCATCTTTTACTTTGTCTCTAAATCTTTCTGACAATCTAGACAAGCCTCTTTTAGTAAATATACCATGTTTAGTTAAAGCTAAATCCATCATAGATTCTGTTATGGCTATAGCTCTGTTTCTTACAGCGTAACTAGCACTATATATGTCTGGTAGCTTACCTTTAGCTTCATGTACTTCTGTTTCTAATTTGTTTTTTAAGTTACTCCAAGCTTTTTCTCCATTACTTTCATGAGAATTAAAATCCTTGTACACTTTATTTTCATACTTTGCAGCAGGGGTTACTAACTCTCCAGAGTAGTATAAATTACCTGCCATATCTCTTTTTATATTAGACTCTAACCATTCTTTAAATCCTATTTCAGATTTTTCATGTCTTCTTTTCTCTATAATATAATTAATAGACCAATTAAATGTAGATGCTTCTGTTTTAGCTCTATCTAATCTAGATATGAGATTAGCCTTCCAATCTTTCCATTTTTGAACATCAGGATTTGCTTCTAATTTCAACGTAGCCTCTTCTAGTTGTAGTTCTAATTTTTCTATTTCTTTTATAGAATTACTATTTGTGATTTTAGAGTCAGCTAAGATTCTATTAAATACTTCTGGAGGTAACTCATTTTTCATTTTTTCTTTAGCATTCTCTATAAATATGGGATCAGTATTATTTATAAACCAAGTTTGCCATAGTCCTCTATACATTCTAGTTAATTCTTTTCTCTTTTTAAACTCAGCTTTTTTCTCTGACTTAGTAAGTATAGTACTTTCACTTAAGTACAGTCCTTTTAGTTCTTGATCTCTAGCTTTACTGGCCTCTGAATTCTGTCCTCTAGTTAATACTAAATCTACACCAAGTTTTTTAGCATGTGCTTCTATTTTTTTATATATAATTTCAGCTTGTTCTTGTCTTTTAGTTTCAAATCCGTTAGCTCCACCAATATTATACTTACTCTGATAGTAACCAGTTAACTTACCTTTATGATCTAATTCATATAAAGATTCTTCTAAAGAACTATATCCATACTTTTTTAGTTTTTTAGCAAATCTTTTATCTTTTTCAATATGATCTTTTTGTTCAAAAACATACTTAGTTATTTCATCTCCTTTATCTTTAGTCCATCTATCTACACTTTTTACTATATTATTTATTTCTTTAGCAGCCATTCCTAATAAAGGATTATCACTATTACTTACATCTCCTACCCAATAATCTAACACAGTTCTATCAGTATACATGCGTTCTGTAAGACTACTATTAAGTATATTTTCTAATGTATCTTCAGCTTTTAAATTAGGATTTATAAGAGTACCGTCTGGCCTTGTATTAGCTCTAACTAATATAGGTCTCATTATTTCAGCTAATCTAGAGTCAACAAAAGTTTCTATTTCTTTCATATCTTTAAAAGCCTTGCTTACTGATTTTTTAAACTTGTTAGGTTTTTCCATCTCTTTAAAATCATGACCTTCATTAACTAATTGCATCAAAGCTTTAATAGCAGGTTTTTTATAGTCTATAAATTCTTTTAATTGTTCATATTCATATAGAGTAACTTGATTATCATTTTCTCTATATTTTTCTATTACTTTTAAAGTAGTTTTTATTTCTTGCTTTAAACCTCCTTCTCTTTTAACTTTTGAAGTAGCCTCTTCTCCTAGTTTTAGTTTTTTTATACCTAATAAAAAATCTTCTAAAGCTCTAGCTTCTCTATTATTTTTTATATCTTCTTTTAATTTAAAAGTAGTCTCTGCTAATTTAACTAGACTTTTAATATCTTTTTGTTCTTTTTTACTAGCAGATCTTAAAGTAATTAAGTTATATAAATCTTTTAATCTTTTTATATCTTCTTCACTTCTAAATGCTTTATCCTCAATTAGTTTTATTTCAGCGAGTATATTTTGTCCTGCATATGTGGTTTCTAATCTATTATATAGAGGTCTAAGATTACCTTTAATTCTATCTTCTCTAGCTTTTAATGCTCTTTCTTTTCTTTCAAAAGTATCAACAAGATTAGTAGCTACTTCAGTTATACTATCTGTTCTCTTACCTTTCTTGCTTAATACTAAACCACTAGTACTAGTAAGAGCATCACTATTAAAGTATTCATTTACTTCACCAGCTAGTAATTCATTGATAGCTTTAGGTATACCTTTTAATGGACTAGTTTTAAACATGTTTAATACCAAATCAACAGCTTTAGATAGTAGCTGTAAAAATCTATTCTTTTTACCTAACTCATTTTTTTTATATTGGATTTGAATATGCTCTCCTATAATTTTACCAAGTATTTCTCTTTTTAGTTTAACATTATTATCACCATATTCTTTTTTATAAGCTTCTGCATTCTCTATATATATAGCAGTATTTTCTATATAAGATCCACCAGTTTCATCTGTACTATTAAGTAACTGAGTCCACAGTTCTTTATCATTTTCAAATATAATTTGTTCTATAAGGTGACCGGTCTCTTCAGATAATGTATCACTATCTATTATAGGGTTACCTCTTTCATCTGTTTTAGAAAATGCTATTGTCTTATTAAGAGTATCTGCTAGTGCTACTATTCTATCTTTTTCTGATGTATCTAAATGTCTATCTTTAAAGTTCTCTAACCATTTATCTACAGACATTATCTCAATACCTTTTCTATTAAGAAGTTCTTGTAAAAAGTTCTTTAATTTTTCATTGTTTTTCTTATCATTTTTACCATCTTTTAATCTTAAGAATAAACCATCTTTATTTTTTCTATCATCTTGTGGAGCATCTTTTATAGAATCTCCTGTTACAAATTCATTATTAGAGACTTCTTCTGTGTCCTCAACAATCTGACCTGAAGCTTCTAATACTTCTTTAGCTAAGTCTCTAGGTTTTGTTTTATCAAATTTCTTTAAAGATTTTGTAAATTTTAATATATTCTCAGGTAATTTCTCACCTAACATGTTATATTGGAATACTTGACCAGCTATACCAAAACTTTCTATCCTTTCAAAAATATGCCCATTATTAGCATATAAAGCTACTTCATCAGTCCTCTCGTCTTTTATATTTAAGTGGGGTAACTCATCATATTTATGTCCTTTAGGTAATTTAAAAGATCTAATTAACTTACCATCCATTTGAGGTTTTATATCTGCTTTATTAATATAAGGAACCAACACAGAATGTAAGTTTCTTATCATAATATCCTTTATCTTTTCTTGCTCCTCAGTGTTATTACCTAAAAGATCATTACTTTCTTTTATACTATCTAACATCTCTCTTCTTTCTTTAAAATAAGACACAGGTATAAGCTCACTAAAACCATCTCTAGTAAAGTTAAATCCTGTAGTTAAAAAAGAATAAGCTATAAGATCATTTGCAAGTTTAGCATACTTTTTATTTCTCAGAAGATCTTCAAACAGTACGTCTAAATTATTTAAAGCATCAGGAGACAGTCCTGTTGATCTTTTTGTAGTTAGTACTACTCTATTTCTAGACTTTTTAGTTTTAAATATAGAAAGCAGAGGAGCATATCTAGTAGACATTAACTCTTTTGATTCTTTTATGAATGCCTTAGGAAACTTCTTTAAAAAACTATCTAAAGATATGTATTGAGAAGGGACATGATAATGAGTATGTGCATTATAATTTATAATGAAATTGTTTATATGCTTTATCTGAGATGCTGTAAAAAACTCATGGTCATTAAGCAATTCTTCAGATAAATCTTTCTTTATATTTTGAAAGCCCTCATTAAAATACGGAAAGAAATTACTAGCATAATTAACTTCTGATAATATAACTTTATAGAAATCATTTATAGTTGATACTTCTGACTCACTTTCTATACTGTATTCAGTTGTGTTAGTAGTTTTATCTAGCTCCTTATGTACTTTAGGTAATATCTTTTCTACTCCATGTACATTAAATGTCTTCTCTTTTATCTTAGACCATATACCTATATGGGTAGTTATTAAATGATCTATTTCTATCATAGTAGGACCACTTCCTCCTGAATCAAATCTAACTGCTTGTACTACTTTGTTTAAATCTCTAGCCTGTTTACTTATCTGTACTAAAGCAAGCAATACTTCTTTATCTGATTTAGCCGTTACAATATCTGGTTTTTCTTTAGAAGGTTTGAATCCTTTTTGATTACTATAGAAATCTTCTACACTTCCTTTATCACTATTTAGTTTATATGCATCTGCATATTTTACATAGCTTTTTACTATAGGTTTATTTATAAATCTTATAGCAGACATTAAAGATACACCATGATGAATTAAAAAAGACAATTCATTAATAGTATGTTCATTTATATTTAGAGCAGCAAGAATAGGGTCTTTTGCGTTATCCACTGTTGCAGCAGCAAGTATTTGAAATGCTCTAGACACATTCTTTTTATGTATATTTTGTTTAACACCATCTACAGTTTTAGTATCTGGTCCTACTTCTTTATGTAAACCTATTTTATTTAATAATTCACCATTATACATTATACCATTAGTAGTTAAACCTAAACCTTGATTTAAACTATGAAAAGCAGAGTTGTTAGCAACAATACCAATAAGTTTTTTACCCATTAAGTTACCATTACTAAAAGCAATCTGACTAGCAGGTGATGCTATATTCATACTACCTTTATTCTTTTTTATTAACTTTTCATTTACAAGTCTTTTATGTATTTTTTTTAAGTATTCAAAACTACCAGGATATAACATCTCTTCCATATGATTAGGAGAGGTTAATATATCTCTAACTACATCTAATATATCATTATCTCTACGTTCTCTACTATCCTGTGCAATCTTAACTACATTACCATCTTTATCTACAACATCTTTTCCATCATTTCTTACTAGTTCTCCTTTTTTATTCTTTTTTAAATGATACATCATAGCAAATACCTTATCAATATCAAAATCCAGACCTGCTATAGTAGTAACTTCAGGAGGCATAACTATTATACCAGAAGACTCAGTAGGTAAGAAAGTCTTAACTCTTATAGGGAACATAGAGTATTTACCCTCAGTAGGTATTCTATAGACTACTCCTTCTAATACGCTAGGGTCAGCTATGTCTCCAATACTTAAGTCATTCATATCAGCTAACCATCTAGGCATAGCAACTTCTACATATTCTATTGAATTTAACTTACCATCTTTTTCTTTAAATTTAATTTGTAAGTCATCAAAACCAAGTTGAGCAACATTAATTAAAGAAGGGCCATTGAATTTTTGCTTAATAACTTTTTTAAAGAATGAATTAATAATGGGCTCTACTCTACCTGCTATATGTGGATGCCATAAAGGCATAGCAAAATCAACATCAGCTTTTAAAGGACCTGTACCTACTATATCTAATGCACTTTTATATTTATCTTGTAAAGATCTTTCATCAAATTCTTTAAATAATCTAGCTCTTAATTCATCAAGCATTTTTCCCTTATTAGTACTATTCATACTAAGCTCTACATGTAGTGCATTTAAATCTTCCTCTATGTTTTCAGAGAAAGCTTTATGAAACTTATCATATAGTCCTTTTTCTTCTGGCTTTAAATTAGATAAAATATGTTTTCTTATTTGTGTACCAAATAAATTTTTAGCATCTAATAAATGTTGAGGAACTTTACCTTGTTCTTTCCAAGCAGAATTAGACATAGAATGTATAGCATTCTTAGGTATGTTTTCTAGATCATTAAAATCTATTATATTATATCCACCTACTTTTACAGCAGAATCAAATAGAGCAACATCTATATCATTTTTATTCATTGCATCTAGTAATTTTTGTAGATTACCAGTTTTATCAGCAGCAGCTAAAGAAGGTATTAATGTAATTTCAGAGTCCTTATGTTGTACTGGTATTTTTAAACCTTTTTTATTACTATCTGATACTTCTATTTGATCATATACTTGAGGCTTTATAGGTGTTAAAAATATTAAAGCTTCTTGTCCTGTAAGCTGTTCTCCTGCTTTTACTTTCTTATATGCTTTCTCTTTAATACCATTCTTAGGCCATCTACCAGCAGCTATCTCTATGTCTCTTCTTCTATCTATAGTATGATAAGCTTGTCCATCAGTAGTGTCATTTTTTCTATAACTTTTTGTTATTGTAGTAGCTAAATCATGATCAAAACCTATGTCTGTTAAGTATTTATATATAGGAGTATCTTCATTTTTTTCTTGACCTGCTATCAAACCAACACTAGATTTTTCTATAGTATTTAAATATACAGTACTGTAATTAGGTTTAGTAAATGCATATGTTAAACCAGGAGAATGTACTTGTTTATGTCTCTTCTGATAATCCAAAGAAGTTAAAGCAGCTTCATAATCAGCCTCTGTTACATCTCTTCTATTGTCTGGTATCTTCTTACCATTCTTATCTTTTTTAGGGCTTATTTGTTTTTTTTGTATGTCTCTCTTATACATAGCAGGATCTCCAGATGATATAGTTAACATCTGAGTGTTCATTAGAAACTGATTATGGTGATATAATCTTAAGGAATCTTTAAACGATTCTGAGTATATTTCTTTACCTATTTTTATTCCATTTGCATTCTTTACTAAGTCTTCACTTCTTACATATATATTTTTTTCTTTATTTTTTAATATAACATTTTGATTAGCTAGTGACCTAGCAAAGTTATTAAATTCTTTTTCTAAATACTCTTCTATTTTATTTTGTACGTTAGTCTTATTAGCTTCAGATATTTTACCATTTGCATCTAAATCTCCAAAATCTTTTATAGTTAATGTAGGAAAGAAATGAAACTTATTTTTGTTTTCTTCAAAGTTTTTTATTCCAGTATCTTGTGTTGATTTAGTTATTCTATTATATTCCTGCATTGCTACAGCAAATATTTCTTCATAGTAATTAGATACACCTAACTCTTCTTTTATCTTAAATACAGGTAGCCTCATAAAATAAGATACGGATGCATCTGCTAAAGTAGGCATTCTATAAAAAGAAGTGTTATCACTTATACTTTCTATAAAAGCATTTATATTTACTACATTAGATAATGCATCAGAAAAGTCTGTATATTGAATACCTATATTATTAACTTTATATCCATCTAATAACTTTAATTCTATATTGTATGATGTATTATCTATCCATTTATATATAGGAGCAGTGGCATCAAAATATAAATGTTTTACATTCTCAACTGAATTACCTCTATCTCTTAATAAATCACTTACTTTTCTCCATAGATAGTTTGATTGTATATTGTTATATACTTTTTCTCCTTTTATGTTTAAGAAATTTAATAAACCTAAACTATTATCTGCTTTAGATAATATACTAAATATATTTTTTAATCTACTAGCAGTATCTGCAGATGCTTCTGGTCCAAATACAGTTAAACCTTTATTAACTCTATCTAGAATAACTTGTAAGTCCTCTAGAGCAGATATAACAGCCTTTCCTTCTCCTCCATGTATTACTTTACCATTTACTTTTATACCATCTTCTAAGTTATGTATTATCTTAGGAGTTACGCTGATACCAAAAGCAGTAAAAACATTTACTATATTTTTAGTTAAAGGAAATACACTTTTACGTTCTTCTATTCTTTCTATTACTTTACCAATAGCATTTATCTGCTTTTGATCAATATCAAAAGAAGTATTATCAAAAAATAAAGCTTCTAAGTTATTTCTAAAACTATCTATCATTGAGTTAACTAATCCCTGCCTATTACTATTGAATATTTGAAGCTTACCATTTTCAAACTTCATGTTCATGAAATTAGCAGTAACCATTCCTCCAAATCTTGTATAAAATTCTCTATTTAAATTGTCATTGTCTTTATCATTTAATATGTCTACTAATTGTGTTGCAAAGTTTTCATGAACAGCTAATGCATCTAATCTATCACTCATGTCATTCAGATCTCTAGATCCCGATAAACCATTTATTAACTTATTAAATACAACAGTAGAATCTTCATACACAATTCCTCCTATTCCATCTTTTTTAGGTACTTTTACTTTTTTTAATTTTCCATCTACTTTTTTCATTTTAGTAACCAGTACAGGTATTTTTCCTAATAGATTTTTTAATCTACCAGATACAGCTTCATGTGGATTACTCTTTATATAATTAACTTGCCACAGTTCATTAAGTTCTCCTTCTCCTATTTCAAGAGAATCTTCTATAGACTTTACATCGTTAGAAGCAGTAGCAGATATGTTTACTCCATGAGAATGTCTTAAATCTAATATAAGATCTTGTAAAAATCTAATTTCCTCTGTATTATAAGAAGAAGAGTCTAAAAATTCACCTCTTCCCATTTTAGATAATACAGGAAGTCCTTTTCTTAATAGTTTTTTTATATTTTCTACTCTATCTACTGAAGCTTGATATCTTTCATCTTTAGCAGCTAGTTTTTTCAAACCTTCTAATCTAATTTCTAATAATCCTTTCTTTTTTTCATTACCCACTATAGCCCCATATAAACGTGAAAGTCCTTGGTTTATATTTTTACTATGCTTGAAGTGTTCCTCTAAAGATTCAATCTTATTGGCTTCTAAAATTTGAGGCAAAAAATCCCTATTAAGAAGAGAGATTGCTCTTCTTTCCTGAAAAGGAGTCATAGAACTTAAAGAAAATCTAGGAGATATTAGCTTACTAACATTTCTTGAGAATAGTTCCTGTGTAGTTTTTTTTCTTTTACCTAATAAATTTTTTCCTAAAGTATTTCTATCTATATTTCTAAATAATTGATCAATGTTTGGATCATGTAAGTAACTTCTTACTACTCCTACTCCATCTAATATAAAATCATAAAGCTTTTTTAATAACTTTTGAATTACATTTTGGGGAGTACCATCTTGAGCTTGTAGCTCTCTAAATTCTTTAGCTATTGTTTCTTCTATAGCTTGAAGTATCTTACCTCTTTGTTTAGCAAATTCTATACTATCTTTAGGAGTTGTTCCATCTCCTTTAGAGTTGCTAGTCTGAGGATTATTTATAGCATCTAATACTTGTTGTTTAGTATACTTTAATGTCTTAGGATATCTTTGTAATGCTTCTAGATAGAATTTCTTTTTTTGATTATTATTAAAGAATAGATTGAATGCAACATGAAATGCTTCTTCTCTAGTAGTACCTTCTGGTCTCTTTGAAGCTAGTAGTACTGAAGCCCCTTTAAATACACCATATATACTAGCACCACCTAGATTATATATATCATATAATTTTTTAATATCTTCATCACTTACTTTATATCCTATTTCAGGGAACCTTTCTCTAAACCATTTAAACCATTGTTTATCATTTTCTGGAACAAAGTCTGGGTTATCAGTTATGTGATAATCAAAATCTACATCACTTAAATCTTCTTCTTGTTCTTTATCTGGACTAACAAATTCACTAAACTCTTCTTCTTGCTCTACTTCAGTAGGATCTACAACTTCTTTTTCTTTTCTGTCTTTAACTATGTCATCTATTGCAAAGTAACTTGCTCTAAAAAAAGAATCAGTTACTTTATTTTTATCTCCAAGATCTGTACGTACATATTTCTTTATGTGATTTAGCCCTGTTTCATTTTTATGAAAGTCTTGTTTTACTTGAACTATTTTATCATCTATACCTAATGATTCATAAACTTCTTTTACATTTCCTCTAGCTATTAGTTTATCTTTTAAAAATACAGATATTGTTTTTCCTTTAGTCTCTATGTTATCTATTACATCAGATAAATCTACATAGTTATTTACTTCTCTTAAATCTCCTTTCTTTAAAGAATTTATTATTTTATTTTGTAATTCAGGTTCTTCTTTTATAAAAGGAGTATACAGTCTTATAGGTATATATTTACCTCCTGGATCTTTCATTAACAAATGATTAAACCCAGTGTTCATATGCTTAGGTCCCTTACCTCTAACTTCAGCATCAAGTTTATGAGAAAGTATTGCTTTTTTGTTTTTACCTTTACCTACTATTAAACTTAATTTTACATCTCCATTCTTTAATCCTTTTACTTCTTTTATAGGTCTACTATTAGCTCTAGTTATACCTTCTGGATTATTGTGTGTTTTTGAATAGCTACCTAATACATCTTTTACTTTTAATGTATAAGGAGACTTCACAAGGGTAGAAGAAGACTCTGTTGCTTGTTTAAATATAGCTTCTCTAGTCTTTCTTAACTTATTAAATTCTTTATTGTTTGCTACTTTATTTAAATCAGGAAGTAGTCCTACTACTTTTCTTTTATTGTCATGATATACTACTACATCTACTATCATCTCATTACTGTTACGTAATGGATCTCCATAGGGGTGGGATTTATTTACTTCTAATTGTACTACGTCATCAGCTTTTAACTGACCAGAATTTACATAGTTGCTGCCCTCTATAAAATACTCATGTATTTCATCTTTTAAATCATCTCTTGAGTCTTTAGATATAGTATGCACATAAGTTTTAAAAGGACCATGAGCAGTTGGTTTCATGTAAGGAATAAAAGAAACTGGTCCATTTTGATTTATTCTATCTGTAAATCCTTTTTCACTAAAAGAATAACTATCTCCTTTAGAATTTGTAGCAGTTACTTCTCCGTCTACTATACTATCTATTTGAAATATTGTCTCTCTTTTATTCTTATCATTTATATAATGAAACTTTTGACCTACTTCTAGTTTATTTACTTTACCTGTATTAATAGATTTTACTGCTTTTTTATTGTCTACTCTATCTTTATCAACTTTCTTTTCATCAACTGGTTTTTCTTTAGCAGCAGGTATTCTACTTTCATAGTACTCTAAAGCTATTCTTTGATAATTTCTTTCTTCAAATTTAGTTTCAAAAGGTTGATTCAATAGAGCTTCAGCTGTATCTCCTACTAACTCTCTAAACTTAGCATCTATTTTGTTCTCTTCAACTTCTTTTAACAAAGGGGCATCAGCATACCTTACGTTAGGATCCATTTCTCCTAAGTTTATTGCCTCTTCTTTTAGAAATTGATTATTTAATTTTCTTCTTAGTGCGTTCTCTAATGTAGGATTATCTACTATACCGTTTTCTAATTTGAACTGTTCTATATGTTCATTGTTTACAAAACTAGTATAGTTAATTTTTTCTATAGTCTGCTTATCTAATTCACTAGCAACTGAAGTAGGTACATCACCATTACCTTCTTCTATCTTTTCTTTAGGTGGCTTCTCTTCTTTTATTGCTTCTTCTTTAGGGTCTTTAGGTTTTACAGATAATAACTTAGATAAAGCTTTTTTATTTTCAGTTTGATATTCCTCTAGCATTACTAGAGACTTCATGATATCATTTTTCTTTCTTTTATCTAGTACACTATTTTTACTTTGAGTTGCTTCTAAAGCTCCTTTATATCTGTTTATAGTTTTTTCTGCCCAGTCTTCTTTAGATCTAAAATCTAATAGCATAGCAGTCTGTTTAGCATCCATGCCATTTTTATCAGCTACTAAAGCAACTTCTTCATACAAATTATACATGTTATCAACTTCTCCTAAATACTCTTCTATAGCATCTTCTCTTTCTTCTTCAGTCATGTCCTCACTGTTACCTAGCTTCTCTTCTATTAACGCCCTAGTACGTTCTTTTACATCTTCAATTTTATTACCTTCTTCATGTATAAAATGCTTCTCTATTGCAGATCTAATTATTTCTCTTTTAGCTACATTAAATAGTTCAGGATCTTTATCTTTGTTTGCTTGATCTATAAGAGCTTTTTGATCAGTAATAGTACTTATATAATTTAAATGTTGTTTTACAGCTTCTTGATTCATTATAGGTTTACCTGTATCATCTGTTAATATACCACCATCTTTATCTTGTACAAATAAATCTTTAGCATAGTTAGCTGCGTTGACAACTCCAGCTGTACCACCACCTAATACATTTCCTAAAAAGAAACTTTCATATATTTCACTGTTACCTGTTTGTACAGCTTCAACATATTCTTTTAATATATTACCATAACCTACATCATTAACACCATCTTCTGCATACTCTCCATCTATATATTTAGATTTTTCATAAAGACCTATAGCAGTTTGAGTACTTTCTTGAAAACCTTCTGTAGCTGCGCCCACTATTGTTTTAGCTCCTAATTTTAATGCTCCCCTAATAACTCCTTTTGTATTTATAGACTTAAACATATTATTTAACTGTATAAGTCCAGGGACTCCTAATAGCATAGCATTAGCTTTAAATGTCTCTGCAGCTGCTGTACTAGCTTTAAACTTAGCTACTTCAGGATCTATTCCTTTAGCTATATTAGCTTCATACACTTCTTCATATATACCTTTACCTTCTAACACTCCTTCAAAGGCAACTGCTGCTGATGCACCCACTACTCCATCACCTAAACTTCTAGCGTAGTTTTTCATTCTAGCTACTTTCCCAACTACTTCAGCCCCATCATCTGCTTTACCTAAAAGTCTTGTACCTAATTTTGCTATCTTATCACCTTTTCCTGCTACTCCACCTATGCCTATAAATGAAAGTAAAGAAGATAAACCATCTGCTCCATCATTATACCAAAAAGCAGGATCATTTAAAGCTTTATCTTTTAGGTTTCTTAGCCCTTTTTCTATTCCATCTTCTAATATTTCTCCGTCTTCATTATATTGTTTTTCTGGAGGCTTATAAGTAGTTTTTATCTTATTAGTCATTAAAGATTTCAAGTAATCACTTATAGTATGAACATTATTACTAAATATGTTATTTACATTATCTTCTTCTTTTAGTCCTACTTTTTCTAAACCTTCTTGTGCAACTCCGTATGTTGCGCCTAGTACTCCTCCTATTGCATCTACTCCTGCACTACCTAATATAGATAGCATTTTAGTACCTTGATTAAATCTTTCATTAGTTTTACTATAAAGATCTACTCCAAATATTTTTTCTCCTACACTAGTTAAATTTGCAGATTGTTTAGCTGAAATTGTTTTTTTATTATTATCTTTAGTTTTTAACTTTAAGTTTTCTATAAATCCATTTTCTTTTTTTTCTGCTTCAGTTTGCACTCCCATATCAATAGAAAAAGTATTAAAGTCAGGTAGATTATAACCTTTTCCTACTAAATTTGAATGAAGTTTTTGCCTTTTAGAAGGGTCTCCCATGTCAATATAAAATTGATTTATATCTGGAAGATCGTAACCTTTATCTAATAAGTTACTATGTAATCTTTCTAATTCCTCGTTCATTTATTACTATTAATTTTAATATAATTTTTCACCAGTTCCTGGTGTTACTCCTTCAGTACTTGGTAATGTTTTTTCTGATGACTTATCTTTAAATAGTGGTATAAGTAATTTACCATCTGAAGCTTTGATTACTCCAGGTGCATTATCTACTTCATCTGTTATAAAACCAAATCCTGAATTAGGTGGTATTAATCCTACGTTCACTAATTTTTTTCTATCTCCTGAACTTAAACTATGATTAACTTTTATGTATCTTCTTCCATTTATTTCTAATTCTACAGCACCTTTTGGTAATTTATTTATTTGTTTAGATACAGTATCATATGTACCATCAGGGAATTTAATGTGAGTAGTTTTACCATTCTTATCTTGTTTAGTATTATCGTTTAGACCTAATCCATCTAAATCATTAGAGTCAGATCCTGTATTACTATTTTTCTTAAATGGCTTATGACCCTTTTCTGCTATAATAGCTTCACTCATACTCATACCTTCATTATCCATTAAGTATCTTATTCTTTCTCCTCTTTCAGTAGGTTTAGCTGTAACACTACTTAAATTATTAGTGTATTCTTTATATATTTCTAGTTTTTGTTCAGCAGTCATGTCATCTGTAATAGTTCCTACAGTACTATCATACATTTCTTTTTGTATATCGTTACTTCTCTTTAAAGAATCTAATTCTATTTGAGAAGTTTCTAACTTTAATTTATCTGATTCTATTTTACTATTTAGAGCATCTTTAGTTGCTTGTCTTTGACTATCTAATAAACCAGTGTCAGTATAAGCACTTAAATCTTTTACTACTCCAGTATTCATATCATTTTGAAATGAATTATAATCATAAGTTACTTTGTTAGCAACACTCATTTTATCCCAGTCATTCATGTTTTGTTGTAACTGAGTAAAGTTTCTATGACTATCTGCATATTTTAATATAACTTTTTGTGAATCAGAAGAAAATTTAGATGTAGCATCTATACTATGATCTGAGTTATCATACTCTTGTTGTATTTTAGTCATAGCTGCATTATAAGCTTCTTGATCTTTAGGCATTACACCATAATCTAATGCTGTTTTTTGTTGAGTCATTTGATATTTTAACAAATTGAATTGTTGCTCATTTTGTCTAGCTTTATTTAACAAAGCTGCATTAGTTTGTTGTAACATAAACTGATCTTTAGCTAAAGCTAATCTATCAGCTTGCAATTGCATACCTTGTGCTCTTTGTATAATAGAAGGCAGTTGTTGTATAGACTGGAGACCTCTTGGGTCTGGTCCTTGTGGATTGATTCTACTTTGAGTAGTAGTTCCTAATAATGTTGGTTTTACAAATTCTACTGGCATTTCTTAATTTTAATTTATTCCTAAAGCACTTAAATGTCCTACTCCAGTTAAAGGAGAACCTGAATTATTTTCATCTCCTAGTAAAGTTAATAATATATCAGCTAATCTTTTCTTTTCTCCTGAAGACATATTATTTATTGAATTGGTTTTATTCATAGATCCCATAGATGAAGTATTAAAAGCTAAGTTACTTAATTGACTAGTGTTATTAGCTATTGCATTTCCTTGTGGACTAAATGATTGATTATTTTGTCCAAACATACTTTGTCCAAATAAGCCTGGATTAAACATAGAAGCTTGATTACTTTGAGGAGCATTATAAGTAGCTATTCCTGTATTTATACCTGCACCTGCAGCTTCTGCCCATCCAGTTTCAGAGTTTATTCTTCTTTGTTGATCTCCTAATATAGAATCATGTAAAAACTGTCCTGCATTACTATCTCTATTAACTTGGTTTACACCTATATCTGCTAAAGAGCTTATTCTATTGTTTCTAAAGTTTATACCTTGATCTACATGATTTTGTAAGACAGCATTTCTTTGTTGATCTAATTGTCCTAAGAAATTTTGATTGTTAGCAAAGTTATCACTTCTACTATTTAATACTTGACCTGATGCATCATTACCTGCTCTTAATATATTTCCTATTTGAGAGCCTATAGCTCCTGCTTGACTAGTAGGATTAACTCCTGCAAATGTTAAATTTTTTCCTAAAGCATTTAAACCTTTAAAAGTATTATTCTGTATGTTATTATATTGTCTATCTAAATTAGTATTAGTATTAGCATAAGAAGCTAAAGCTCTACGTCTAGGATCATTCTGATTTGCAGTTTCATTTAATAATCTAGGTCCTTCTTGTAATAAATTTCCTATACTAGAAAACATTGAAGACTGTGTATTGTTTTTCATTAAACGGTTATATTGATCTAAACCAGCCTGCTTCATATTTTTTATATTACCTCTATTAGCCCAATAATTAAAGCCTCCTAATATAGGACCTAAAGCTCCTTGTATTATTGCTGTCCAGGGATCACCTCCTCCATCTAGTTTTGGTATATTACCTCCATTGGCAAATGCAGAAGGTTTTGAATTAAAATTTAATGAAGGAAAAAAAGAAGGTCCTTTCATTCCCATGTTACTATTAGTAGCAAATAAACTTCTAGGGTACTGTTGGGACTTCATAGCGTTATCCATCTCTCCAAATACATCAAAAGCATCAAAATGATGATCAAGTGCTGAATTATAGTTTTTAAATATAGGATCCATTTGATTAATATTATTATTAATACCTCCACCCATTGCAAATTGTCTTTTCTTTTTAGGTTTTTTTTCTTCTGACATGCTTACTAAAGCTTTAAGATAAGGCATTCTACTTTCTTTATTTTCTTTTTTTGTAAACTCTGCAAATGCATCTTTATCTCTATCAGTTACTGGAAACTTTTTTTGTATAATTTCAGTTAATTCAGCAGGAGTATGTTGTTTCTTTTTAAATATATCTGAAAACATTACTTCTTCTGGTACATCACCAATTTTATTTTCTTCATATAAAGGAGTAGTATATCCAAATGATATATCTTCTGCTTTACTTTTAGATAGTTTCATTTTTTTTCTAGCAGAGGTAACATAAGAACCTTCAGGTAGTACGTCTGTTACTTCATCATCTTTCATGTTTTTGTGCTTATCTTTAGCTTTCACTTTAGATATAGTACCATCTTGAAATAAAATAAACTCTCCTTTCTCTGTTTGTACAGGCATTAATGATATCTCACCCCCATTATTATATTTTGGTATATTACCTCCATTAGCAAATGCTCTTGCAGCACCACCAGCTTCACCAAATAATGCACCAGCATCATCTAAAAAGTTATTATATGATTTAGTAGTAGCTTTAGAACTTTCAATTATTTGTTCTACTATTTTATCATACTCTGCTTTACCTTCATCACTAAGTTTAGCATACTTATTTCCTTTTAGTTTTTGTCCTTTTTCTATAGCAGTGTTTAATGCATCTTTTACTTTAGAACTAGCACTACTGGCAGCTTCTTTAATTCTTTGTAATCCCCCTCTAGTATCTTTTATTTTAGCAAATTGTCCAGCAGCATTTCTAGTTACTGAAATACCATTAACTGTTTGTTGTCCAACACTTTTACCTATATTAAAGAAATTTTTTCCATAGTTAACTATTCCTTTAGCTCCTTTAGCATAAGCATTACCTGGTATTAAAGATAATAAGGTGTCTAATCCTTTATCATCAGGATCTACATGACTGTTTGCTGTCTCTGCTAATACCGGAGAAGCACCTAAAGAAAGATCTATATTAGTATTACTGTCTCTTACTCCTGGTTGAATTATACTTGGATTTATTACGTTATTTAAATTAGGAGTATATTTAGCAACGTTTACTTTATGAGCTGCAAGAGCCGCAGACGTTTGTGGTCCAAATATACCATCTACTGCATCTTTTCTTAACCCTATCTTTTCTTGAAGAGCTCTTACATCATCTTTAGATTCTAATCCTAAACTATTTGCAACATCCTGATAACCACTAGTAAAGAATCTATTTTGTCTACTATTGTTAACTATTGATTTTTTACTTACTGTATTAACTGATGCTGCTATATTAGGATTTTCATCAGTAACTGTTTTACTAGTGTTGTTTATTGCATTAAGAAGTGCTCCTATATCATTTACAGTACCTGCATATCCTCCACCTTGTCCTCTAATAGCTCCTTCTGCATCCATTCTATATCCACTATCAAATAACTCATCTCCTAATAATGCTCGCATATCTTCTAAACCATTACTTGCATTAACTGCTCCTCCATCAGAAAATGAATAACCATTAGTAGTAAATAAATTATTATTTACTGCATCATTGTAAGCTGCATTTTCATTATATCTTGATGGCTTTAGTATAGTCTTCATGAAAGGCATAAAAGTACCCATTAATGAATTCCAATTCATATTACTATAATCACTAAATGGATTATGTGCACCTATTTCTGAAGAGTAAGGTGTACTGTATATATTTCCAGGAGCATTAGGATCATAGTCAGAATCATAATTTCTAGGATCATAATGATGAGGATTATTATCTACTGGATTCCAAGGATTAGTATAAGGTCCCCCTTCAGGGTATTTTTTAATTTTTTTCTTTTTACCTTTCATAAGTTTCAACATTTGTTAATGCACTGTTGAAGTACAAATTTATTTCTGGGTCATTCATATATGTAAACCTACTATATGTATATCTATCGTATAAAATATTGTTCAATGAGTTAGGATCTGCACAAGCATTATCATCATTTATTTCTCTAAATGGAGAACATTCATCACATGTTAAAAGCGATTTTTCACAATCTATAGTATTATCATTTAATCTATTGAGTCTCCACTCTCTATCATAAAAAGTATAGTCTACTGTCTGTCCTCTATCTTTTGCTGTATTGTTATCATATGGTCCCCCTCTTTTCAATTTTCTTTTATCTAATGTTAAAGTACCTGTTGATTGATAGGCATTCCAGAAAGCAGCTTCAGTAAATGAATCAAAGTTATCTCTATTATAATCACATCCATTACATTTATAGGCATCTGTATGTAAAGATACGTAATTTAATTCATATGGGCTTGGATTGTTTACAACATACTCCACTATAAATGGATAATAGGTATCATAAAACGTCTGATAGTTACAACAATCAAAGCCATGCTTCCATAAAGCTCCTTTATCTATTGAATATAAGCTGTCTCTATTCCATATATAAAACTCTGGAGTATATGAATGGAAACTTATCCATCTATTTCTTTCAAAATCATATGATAATGTGAAGGGGTGTTTTGTATCACGTTTAGTTATTAGCAATCTATCATAATTATAGTCCCATCCCATTACATATGAGTTACCTCCATTCCTTTCATCTTCACATTCTCCTTCTGAACAGAACTCCATATAATCTCTCCAGAAGCGATTTAAGCCTTTCTTAGAGAGTTTCTCTAATCCAGAGCCACTATTCCACAAGTAGATCTCTTTACCTTCCCTATCAATGAATATAACCCCTCTAGGAGTTTGTATTGTAGCGTTAGGATCTAGTGTACCAGCAAACCCTTCACACAACTCAGGAGCTAATGCATAAGGTTGTATAGATAGACCAGTAGATAATAGACCTCCTGGTGCTCCCAGACCTTGTGCTTCAGAACTATTTAAAGATAATTGATATATGTTATCTGTAGTATGAGCATACATTCTACCATCATGAACAAACATATCTTGTAAAGGTCCCCCATCAGCTGGTAAAGTAGCTATATCATTAGCATGAAAATTCTTATAAGCATCTAAATTAGAACCTATTATTTGAGGGTTACTATAGTATATTATATTGGTAGTTTCATCATTGTGCCCATTCTCACAGTCATTACATATACAAGTGTAGTAGTCTTTACCTGCTCCTTGATATGTACTTATATCATTATTTATACCATAATCATGAGAATACTCATAATGATTATCTTCAAAATTTCTTATACATTCTTCATTACCCCCTTGCTCATCTGTAAAACAATTAGGTATACCTAATATATCATTTATTCTTTCACTAGATAATAGATCTTTAACTAGTACAGCCCACATTGCAGCCATAAATGGAAATGCTACCATACCCCCCTGAAGTAAAGTACCTACATTTAAAAAATATTTAACAGCTAAAGTAGGTAAACCATATACTAAAAATAACAATATCATATTTTTTAACCATATCTGTCTTCTAGATGGTTGTTCTTGTTCACAAAAGAATCTAGTTAACCATGACTCTTCCCAGGGATGATCAGAAGGAGCAGCAGCATCTAAATACATTTCTTTTAAATTATCATAATGTACATTACCTGTAGCTATTCCAAGTCCTGGAGAAGTTTGCCTATAATGTACATTAACAGAAGACTCAGCCCAGAAATGAACTAATGTTTTTTGTACCCTAGGATAGAAATAATCTGATTCTGGATCAGTTAATCCAGCATCAGTTGGTGATACCACTGTTACATCTCCTACTTGTCTTGTATTACAAGGTCTAGTAAAGGAAGCATCTATAGTATGCAAGCCAGCCCAATTCTTAGCGTCAGCTCCATCTCCTGTCTTAGGTAATTTAGTTGGGTAATAGTCATGTCCTGTTATTTGAAATATATATGCTTCTGGACTATCGCATATAGTCCTAGTTTTTCTTTTATTAGAATATAAAGCAGGAATATTAAATTCATTACCTACTTTCTCTGATACGTAACCAGTTCTTCTTTTAGAGTAAAGATTTATATATGTATCTCCAAATGGTCCTTCTATTTCTGATCCACTATTCTTGTTACCAGTTAGTCCTGTATCTACATAAGACATATGCTCTACTGAACCATATTGATCTGGTATATCTCTTATTAGAGAGCCATAATGAGCTGCTCCTGTAAGTGGGCATACATGATCTAATACATCACCAGCAAAAGATCTATCACTATGTCCTGTAGCTGCTGAATTAGCAAGACCTGGAAACACACCACTTGATTGTAAGTAAACAGATTTTTCTCTGTATAGATTCATTAAAGGCATATCTATATTAGCCTTTGGATTTACTTTATGATTAGCATCAGCATATACAGCACCATTTAAATCAAAACATGAACCTATTGGTCTGAAATGATTTAAGTTTACTGATTGTCTAGTGCCTCTATTATCTAATCTAGTTCCTTCTATTTGACTTACTTCAGGTTTTTTACCTTCAGCGTATTGCCCATGTTTCCATCCTGTACCATATATCTCTCCTGATATTTTAATAGTACTAGCATTTATTCCTGGTCTAGCAAAGTCTGTGTCAGGTGAATGAAACGTATATCTAGGTGTAGCAGCATTAGATGCAGATATTCTACTACCTCCATTGTCTACATGCCTATCTACATTATGATAAGAGTTAACTCCATGCCTAGGAACAGCAAAACATTTACCTCTAGCTTCTCCATCAAATGTACCAAAGAATGCACCTTTAGCTACTATTCTTCTATTCCAATCATCTCTTTTAGCCATTACTATTCTGTAAGGATTAGTTTTACATAATGGTTTAGGTAATTCATCCTCATTAGGCCATTCTATGCCTGTAAATTTCATTCCTAAAAGCCTTACAAATGTATCTCCATGAGGATCAGCATCTGGAGTATGTTTAGATATAACACCTTGTTGAGTAGTCCTAGTAATAGGCTCTTCTGATTCACATGGCATTTGAAATAGACGTATAGGAGCACCTGCTAGTTCTCCATATATATGCTCCCCTTCACAATTTTTAGTTTCTGGATAATTAACAGAAGATAAAAAACAATCTAAGTTAACTGATTTAACAGTAGTTAATAAATTCTCTAAAACTGATTTACCACTTGCATCTGTATATTCATCTCCTCTAACTGAGTTACCACTTTGATTAGTTCCTGTAGCTGCTCCACCTGCTAATCCTATTTCACTGCCTTGTTGTGTTGCACAAGGACTTTCATTCATATTTAATTCAGCTGCTTTACCTCTTACTGTTTCTCTGTTTGTTAAGAATCTATTTATAAAATGTTTTAATGAATCTAGTAAATCATCTCCACTCCCTACTGGTTGACACTCATCCCAAGCAAAACCTGCCATGTAATCCATCCAAGTCTGTCCCATTTCATCCAGTCTTTCTGCATCAGAACACATGTTAGGAGTAGCATTATAATGCTCATATACTTCATCAATAGTTTGTTGATACTGATCTGTGTCACAAGTCCATCCCAATATTCTATTAAGAAGTACTTCACACATATCTTCTTCATGCTCTTCAGGATCATCTATACCTTCTTGTCTTATACATTCTTCAGCTTTATAGTCTACATTAGCTATAGTTCCATCTATAGAAGCGCCGCCACCACCTCCACATTCAGGAGCTCCGGCACCATCACAAGATAAAGGAAAGGGCACAGTATGAGTTCCATCACAGTAATTCCATACTATGGCTGGTAAATATCTCTCCCCACGCATTAGAGTCTTAAATTTATGAGCCTCTTCTGCTTTTACCTCATATATAACCCCTATTCCTTTTATCTTATTTGCTCTTCTTTGGTAGTCTAAATTATTTTCTTGTTTTGTATTATATAAAAATAGTCTATTCTGATTTTGAAACAGATCTTGACCTTTTATATATGTTCTTCTTTTTGTAAATATTTCTTCAAATGTTAATGTCTCTAAAGAGTGTCCATGATAAATATGAGTAATACCTTTATCATTATAAGGTTTACTAACAACTAACTCAGGTTCTCTTACTTGACCTCCAATTGTTTTAACTACTGCAATGTTTACATTACTATACTTACTATCTAAGCAGTCTATATTTAATTTTATAGAAGCTGTACTCCTCTCCCCAGGAATATTATTTTCACTTCCAACGTGAACTGCAGTAGTTAAAGGAAACCAATTAGTTGCATTATTATCTTCATCTACAAGTTGAGCAACAAATTGATATGCTCCTGCTTCTAAAGAATATCCTCCAGAATCTGATACTATAGCTGTTATGTTAGGTCCACATACACATTTGAATAAATGAAAATCTTCACATTCTTTACATACCCTTCTTTTTCCATCACACATTTCATCTATGTTTACTACATAATAACAACAACATGAAGAAAAATATATATGTAATTCATTACATGGACCCATTGGCTTAAAGATTGGATACAGCATCTCACATTTGTTAAAGTTCCAATCACAACCAAATTCACTACCAGACATAACAAATTTAGTAGTACACTCTTTATGGTCTACTAACCATATTTCATCTTTATTTATAAACAATAAAGATTGATCTCTTTCATCTATATACTTAGCACCTCTTACTCTTCCAGGTAGGTCAACACATTTCTTAGTAGATTCTTCATTAGTAAGAAATCCTCCTATATGTTCAGCAGACTTGTTCACAGCATTCAATGCATATGTCCAATCTGTATTAGGAACATTCCAAGGTGCAGCATCTAAATTAAGACCGCCTGAAAAATTATTCTGTAAGTATTTAGTATTAGCCATGTATATCACATATTTCAAAAACAGGTTCTTCTATTATTTGACCTGCTATAGTTGATCTATAGGTTTCTCCTAACAATCTATAAGAGTCAAAGTATATAGTAGATACATAGTCTTGTATACTGGGAAAGAAATTTCTTTCTTCTCCTTCTTGCCTATATCTCATTATACTTTTTATGTTATTGTCTTGTGCTACATAAAACCTATCTGGATCTCTTTTTACTAAATCATCTTCTACGTGTTGATGTTTAGCTGCTATTATAGAGTGAAAGAATTCATGTCCTATTATTCTCATTTCATGTGAGTTACTTAATTGTACATGATTATCATTAAAATTAATACTTGATTTATTTCTTAGATGAGCATTCCAACCGTCTGTGCCTATGTAAGCTCCTGAACTAGAGTGTCCAAAACTTATACTTATATTAGGTATAGTATTAGAATATTTACTAAACCACTTTAATTCAATCTTATCTCTTAAAAAATATTCATATATCTCAAATACTTTTCTAACATTTATTCTTTGTTGTTTAGTTCCATTTTCAAATACTATTGCTACTTTATCAGTATCTAATGGGTATGTCTTTTTTAAATCTATTATCATAATTAATAATAAGGGTAATGGAATCTATCTGGTCTACTTCTATTTATATTCTCTTCATGTTCATAATAAGGTAAAACTTTCTTCCAATGGTTTCTTACAAATGAAGCCCATTCATCTTGATCTGGCATTTGTATTCTAGACCTTGCAGTAGCTAATCTCTTAGCTCTCATGTCTACTAACATCTGCCATTTAATTCTTTTATTCTGTGTTTCTTCAGCTAAGAAGTCTGCTCTTGCATAATTCTCTGCTATGATATAATTTAAAGCTTCCCATACTTCTGGTTCATCTGGTATCATCATAAATCCTTCTTCATCAACAGGGTGATGGAAATAAGATAAAAGTAATTTACCTTCTTTAAATGATGTTAATATCTGACAATCATGTATAGAATATGAATGTTCACATTCTACTTTATAATTAAGACAATTTTTAATATGAGAATTAATACCATGAAAATTATTACTAGCTCTTCTTAATAGACAAAAGCCAGGATGATATGGAGATACCATACCATAATCTGTTATACCACCATGAGAATAAAAGTGTTTCATGTAGGAAGCATAGGTAGCTGGATTAGCTTGCTTGTACATTCTATCTACATCTATAGTAAGTATAACATCATCTTCACATGAGCAAGTTTCTTCATGACACTTATCACATTTAAGATTTATTTCTAGTTCACAATCTGAACCCCATACTTGTTGAGACCACTGTACTACCTGTTTTCTACTACACTTATCTTTAGGTTTCAACATATAAGCTACTTGACACATTGTTCTGAAGTGTGCAGGTAAGGTAGCCTTATAGTTCTTTACTTCTACTATCTCTACTTTATGACAATATTGTTCATCAGTATAAATTAATTTTATAGCATCCGTAGCATAAGCTAATATGTCTGTCTCTGATATTCTATCATCTGAACGTGAAAATCTTTTCCATTCATTAAGAATACCTTTTATAGAAGTAAATTTAGTTCTCATATCTTAGGAAGTTCTGTTAAGCAGTCATATGGTTTAGTATAAGGATCATCAGCTCTGTTATTAATATACTTAGCTAACATTCTTTTTGACTGTCTCACAGGTCTGAAATTATATAATGATTTATTTCTAAATCTGCAATGGTGTGAATTCTTTTCCCATGTCCATCTAAAATAACAGTTATCAGTATGTTTATTTAAATGGTATATATATTTATTATATTTTATACTCTCTTTCCAATTTATACCTAACTTATTAGATTCTCCTGTTTTTCTTTTTCTTTTTACTATACCAAATCTTCCTATAAGGTTATTAGGTCTATATACTTTATTGTTCTTTATAATTTCTTCTCTTATAAGAAGCATTATATGTTTTATTATTTTAGTATACTCTTTTCTGGAAAGCCTATTGTTTAATGTTTTATATTCCTTCTCATATGAATTATAGAAGTCATAAATTGTATAAGCTTTTTTTATCATTCTAGTGGAGTTTGTGCACCTGACGTATCATCATTATCATTATTTAATATATCAGTCCTTGCGTTCTGTTTTAATGTCATTAGCTTTTCATAAGTCATTTGATATAACAATGGAAGCAATTCTGGTTCTAATTTGAACTCGGCATCTAATGCATCTTTACAATGAGGAGGATTAAGTTCATCACATGAAGGAAAGCAATAAACATCAAGGGGGTCTGTAAAGACAGCACTTATAGTTGCAAACTTTTTAAAGTCGTCATTGTATAGGTATAAATAAGTATTACCATCAAATTCTTTTAATGTATAATACTTAGCTGTTCTTTCCCAATCAAATCTTGAGGTTACTTTATATTTGAAATCATCCCACTTGACTTTATCAAACACTACTTCCCCTGCTGTGACTGAGAAGATCAGATCATCTACAGGCTCTGGGATAGGTAAAACACTTCTTAAAAAGAAGCATGAAGAATCAGGAACACAAGGACATTCATTTTGATTAACTCTGCACATTTCAATGCAATCTAATGGTTGTCTTGTATAAGCATGGACTGCTTTTCCTTTTTGATTATATTGTTCATATAGAATACGTGCTCTACACATAAGCATATGATGATAAACTAGTCTATTAGACCAGCTATTATCAGTAGATAATTTAGTTGAGTAATCACCTACTAAGGCTCTAAAACCTTCTATAATTTTTCTTATTTTCATCTAGTATACCTAAATAAAAGGCAACCTGCAGAGGACATACTTAGATTATGTTTAAGATAGTACGTTAAAACCGTCTCCTTTTAAACTACAGGGTTTTTAAATCCTTTTAAATTATTACCCAGTAGTGTGTCTAACTAATCAAAGTGAGCAGGGACTACTGGGAATAAATCATTTACACAGTTACGTTCTAAGAAGAGGCTTTACTGTGCCTTTATTAAACAGTTGCTCTAGTTGTTAGAGCGGGTCGTTTAGCTGTTGGAACAGATGTTACACCATCTTCTTTCCAAGCTAAATATTGTCTATTAGATATTCTATAAATCTCACCAGTCTTATTAGACTTCATTAATCTCTGTATAGTTCCTGCTCTAGTAATATCTGTTTTATAGAATTGAACATCTTCAGAACCTGTTGTTGGACAAGTCCATTTTTCTTTTCCTTGGAATACTCCTACATGAGTTGTATTACCAATATATTTTCTTAATCTAAGGTACATATCTTCTGTAGCTACAATATCCTGTACATTATAATCAACCATTTTCTTCATTGATTCTTTCTTTTCTTTTGGTGTTCCCCACTGAATATCATCCCACATCTTAATACCACCGTGTTGTAACTTTCCTTCTGTTCCCATGTATCTAGAAACATAAGCCATACTATAAGAAGGTAATCTAAATAGTCTTTTATTCTCTTTCATTAAGTCTAATGATCTAGGCTTAGTATTAACATCTAAATTATGCTTCATTGCTCTAGCATTAATCCATCTGTTATCAAACCTTAAATTGTTTTGACCTATAACTAAGTCAGCTTTGTTATATTCTTTTAAGAAGTCAGCTAACATTTCTTTATCACAACCATCATCCCATTCTACAGTATAAACATTATTTTCTCCAAACCATTTCCAAGCTATAGTTATAATAGCAGGTTCAGACTTTAATTGATTGTGACCTACATATTGTTTTCCTGTCCACCATACTGCTGCAAGAGCTCTAGATGTTTCAATATCATAAATAAGAATCCTAGGATCTTTTTTAATGACTGTTATATTTTTATCTTGTTTTAAGAAGTAACGCCAGACATCATTAGATTTTCTAGGATCATCTGAGTTCATAAATCTTAAAGATAACTCTTTCCAAGTTATTCCTTCTGGTTTACCTTCATTTTGTAAAAGGTATTCTAATAAATTTTCTTTATTTCTTTGATACGACATAAACTGTTTAATTATTTAGTGTATATCAAAGGTAGTTAAAAAGTTTGATACTTCAAAACTTGGGCAGGCTTTTTTTGAAAAATCTTTATGTCCTCTAATTTTTATATCAGGACAGATCCCTTTGACAAAAGTAATCATCTGAATAAGGGTATTGATTTGTGCAGACGTTCTAGTGTCTTTAGCTTCTCCTAAAAGATCTACCCCTCCTACATAACTTAGGTGTAAGGTTTTGTGATTCATATTGGAAACTCCCCATCTCATCTCCTCATACTCCATTAAGCAATCATCTATTTCTCCTTGAAATATAACTTCTCCTGCTAAATTAATAACCATATGATAGCCAGGTCTTTCAAAATCTCTTGATTCCCATATTCTATCTAAATCATCTCTTGTTAAATCTCTTCCTTCTGGGGTTGCTGTACAATGAATAACTAAGTATTCTATGTCATGAGGAAATAATATAGGATTGTAAGTTGTTAAATCTAAAGGAACAGCCTCACAAATACTATCATTAGGCATTACTTCAGATTGACATGCTATTAATAATACTACTAATAAATAGTAGAACGTATGTCTGAATTTGAATTTAATGTCCATCTTATTTTTTTTATCTGAACTTCAGTAAAACTATTTAACTGTTGACCTAAGAGAGCATAATTCATATAATTACTATGAAGTATATCTAATTCTGTATCTGTACAAGAATCAGGCAATATAAGTTCACATGGATTATATGCTTCATTACTAGGATAAACTGCTTTAGGGGTATCACAAACCATATCTCCAGTAAAATTAGAATATCCCCTTTCACTAGTGTCTGGTTTTTTAAATATATGTTCTAACCCAAGAGCATGACCAATTTCATGTATTAATACAAAATCAAGTAACTTAGATTCTCTTACAAAAACTACAGTAGATTGTATACCTAAAGCACTTCCTGATATATTATTTATTTTTTTTCCAGAATGATCTAATTCTTCTGAAAGAGCTAACTCATCTGGTAGTATAACTATAGTAAAAAACCTATCTATAGCAGCATCTTTTAATAGTCTTCTATAAGAAGGAGCAACTGTATGAGTTAAAAATTTTACATCAAAAGATGAAGATTTAAAAAACACATTAGTTGGTGCATATCTATTATTAATATAATCAACAACATTATAGAATTTATTAGTATTAGCTCTATATTTAATTCTATCCATAAAAGAATAGTCTTCTTTTATTTTATATTCTACAAACCTAGTATTAATAAAAACAGCTTCATCTTCTGAAAAATAAGTGTCAATGTTGTAAACACTAGATTCTACTTCTTGACCACAGTATTCAAAATTAGATATCACTCTACTATTTGTATCATAATTAACTACATCATTTGAAACCATTTGATGTTGTCCTATGTTAGCTATAGTAATAAAGAAAACTAATAATATAGCAATAAGTATTTTATAACGCATCTGCAATTCCATTTTGTCTGTTTCTTAATACTTCCAATTCTAACTTTAATGTATGTAGTTGACTTTCTAAGTCTTGTTTACATTTATATAGATCATTTATAGTATCTTGTATAGTACCACTAGCAGCAGTACCATCATTATAATCTATTTCAAAATTGTTTGGATCATTTAATAATGTATTAGTATCACCTAATCCTAATTGAAGATTATGTACTTGAGAACCTATGTCTTCTATTTTGAGAGAATTAACATTATTCTTTAAATACTGAACTTCATTACATAAAGATTGTATAACACTAGATAACTGAGTAGAGTTTCCTGTTACACTGTTTATATCACTAACTTCCATGTTAGCTTTGTAAGTACCTCTAGCAGATGGACTAGGTATAGAAAATTTAGTTCTCATACATAAAGGTCCACATGGACTACTTATTCTTAAGTCAGCATCATATATTAAAGGATAAGATTTAGCTATATTAATAGAAACTAATGAGCACACTCCTCTAGAGTTTTCTACAGTCCCCTCTCTTCCTTGTATATTAGTTTCTGAATAAGTTAAACTATATCCTTCAGGTAATGAATTTTCTATAGCAGTATAATCATACTCTATTCCTTGATCTGTAACTTTATAAGTATACTCTTTAGCTGCAACAGCTAAAGCACAAGTAGATGCTGCACTATGATTAAGATTATTAACAGTAACACTATCTGCTGAAAAGTCATTAATCTGGCTTTTCAATTGTGCCATATCTTCTACAACACCAACTGGTGTAGCTCCAGTTACTTTCAATAATACTTTATTTAAAGCGTCTCCACATTTTATACCTAACTCAGGAATATCTGGTCCTTCATAAAAAGTACAAAGTGTGGATACTTCTTGTCCTAAACAGTTATCTGGACAATTATTACATCTACTGCTCATTTATTATTTTAATTAAAATTACAACATACTCCTGATTCTTCATCAAAAGGAAAATCATCAGGACAACCTACACATGGATCTACATTTTGACAATTAGCATTAGGAGGACCATTAGGACTATCACAACATAATCCTAGAACAGGTTGACAACATGGATTTGGATCACAAATATCCCCTGGACCTAAAACAGTTCCTGCCAATAATCCTGTACAAGCAACTTCACTTGTAGTTATAGCACACCCTCCATTTTCTGTACAACATATAAAAGAGTCTTGACTTATTGGAACACAACAACTTAAACCACTGTCAGAAGGACAAGAATTTCCTGTTCCTCCACATTCAAACCCATCTGGACAATCTTGATTTGTTTCACAACATCCTGTACATTCACCATTTACACATGTTCCACAATCAGTACAGTCTATTGTTGGACAACAGTCATCACCACAATTATTAGTACAGTCTACATTTTCACAAGGATCTATTGTTCCACATCCTCCTGCACATGTAGAATCATTAGCAAAACAATTTTGATTTGTAGGATTACAAGTAGTAGATACATCACATGATGTTCCATTACATGTATAATTTATATCCTCATTTCCACAAGTATCTGCTAAATTACATGCATCTAATGCCGCTTGGTTAGCTAATACTTGAGTAGTTCCTGTACCTATAAAACACCCTGTTCCACTACAGAAATTTACAACTTCACATGTATTATTTATACACTCCGCATATCCATCAAAACTATTATCTACACATTCACAATTATTAGCAGATGTTGGGAAACTTCCATCTAAACATTGTGATTCACAAGTTCCGTTACAGCATTGTGTATTTCCTGTACATCCTCCAGTACAATTACCAGTAGTTTGATCACATGTTTGACAACTATCACTACAAGTATTACCTTGACAAAGATCACAAGAATCATTTATACCAACTACAGTTCCCTGTGCTGTACAACATTTTTGTGTTTGTAAATTATATATTAAACTTCCATTACAACATCCAAATATATTAGGATCATAGCTTTGTCCTCCACAATCACTTGTACAACAAGCCGGATCAGTAGCACAAGTAGGACCAAAGCATACTTGACTTTCTCCATCATTAAATGGACATTGTGCGCCATTTCCTGTTGCTGGTACTATTATTGTATAAGTTTGAGTAGATTGACTATCACATGTAGTAGCTGAACATGTAGACCAACTTCCTTGACAATCTTGATCACAATTATTTGAATTACCTGGACATGTATATCCACATGCATGTTGGTAAGACTCACAAACTGATGAATCACAATCTTCTGGTAAAGGAGATCCTCCTGAACATGTTACACAAACAGTAGTTCCATTTGTTCCTATTGTTTCTGTTGCTCCAGTTTCACAATTTCCACTACAATCTGTAGCAGCTGCACAAGAACAGTATTCACAACTATTATCACTTATATTTGCATTTGAATTATAGTTACATGCTATTACATCTATACAACCTTGTACATCTGGTACGTCACATGAATCTGGTACACAACTTGCACATTCATAACCAGTAGATGTTTGTAGACAGCTATTAGTACAAGTCTTAGCAGGACAATCTGGATTAGATGTTGTTCCACAACTTCCACAATTTAATGTTCCACCACAGCCATCACTATGTATTCCACACTGAGCTCCTATATCTGAACATGTTAAACATGTTTGAGTATCACAAGCTGGTGGTGTACAGTTAGAGCAAACTCCATTAGTACAAGTATTAGGACAAGATTTTAATCCTTCTGGACAGCTTCTTGTACTATTAGAACAAGTACCACATGATATTTGTTGACCACAAACTATTTGTAATCCACAGCTAAATCCTAGAGAGTTACAAGTGTCAGTACAAACTCCACCACAATCATTGGGATCAGTATTATTTCCACCACACACTCCACATATATCTTTACTAGGTGCATTACAAGACTGACATTCAGCTCCTGTTACAGAATCTATAAGTCTTGTTCCGTTACATCCCTCTGCATTAGTACAGCTTTGTTGAACAGAACATGTTCCTCCATTACTTCCACATTCACTTGGAGTGCTTTGATATACTGTTAAAGTACAACTTACATTAGTACCTAATGCATCTGTTATATTAACTACATATACTCCTGGAGTAGCAAGTACTCCACTTTGTCCCACTGAAATTATTGCAGTACCAGAAGTAGTTCCTGAATTGATAACCTGACCGTTTCTAGTCCAAGTATAAGAATAAGTAGGAGCACCTCCTGTAATTATTAAAGGTATATTTGAACTTTCTCCTGGACAGAAAGAAATAGCTGTACCACAATCTACTGTTAATCCTTGAGGTTGAGGACAATTACCTGTAATAGTTTCTGTTTCTCTATTTTCTATACATACTCTATTTTGACAAGAATATGATATATTAGTTACTCTTTGAACACCTCCTGAACAAGCTCCTGCTAAAGTAGAAGGTGGAGGACAACTTCCACAATTTCTTACATTACCACATATATCTATTGCTTGTCCACATTGATAATTATTATCATTACATGGATCATCTGCACAAGTACATGGTGTATTTATATTTCCTTCATATGATTTACAATTATCTACCCAAGTTACAGTATAACTTAAAGAACCTACAGAAGGAGATATTGTTAATACTCCGCCACTTGCTAAATTTCCTTGAGATGTTACTATAGTATCTACAGCACATTGACCATCATCTGATATGGAAGGAAACGTTACTTTATCTGGGCAATCATATGTTGCTGTTAAAGTAGGTTCTGCTATATCAAAAGTAATAGTTTTTTCACAAGCAACTGATCCATCTTCACATAACATTTCTAATTTAACCCATTCAATAGGATTATCAGAAACAATTGTATCTGAAATAGGTAAAGCACTTCCTCTTCTAGTCCATGTGTATTCTCCAGATGTTGTAAACCTAAAATCTAAATCTTTATTTATATCACAAGTTTCATCAATGTCATATTTTACTCTAGTAGCACATTTATTCAAACTCTCTGCTGTAAAATCTTCTACTGTTTTACAGAATATTATATTCTCAGTAACTGGTCCACCACAATCACAATCTACTTCTACAGTATAATCATGACAACTTTCAAGCATACCATATGTATTACTTAAAGGATAATCTTTCATACCACCAGTTAATGGCTCACCATCAGGACCTTTTAAAGTATCCATATAGTTACCTTCACCATCTACATATATTCTTCTTATAATCTCTCCATCTTTTCTCCATTGAAAAATAGGATTCTTACAATCAGAACTATATATCTTACCTACTAGGCTATCAGGAGCTGTGCCTGAGAACCTTTCTTTAGCTATTATTTGACCTGCTCTATAATTACATTCACTTCCTGGTATAAATACACTAGATAAGACAAAAGCCTCAACTATGATATCTCCAGGTGTACAAGTAGTATTAGGATTAGGATGTACATAACTATCAGGTACAGTTATTGAACTTCCTTGAGAAGTATCTGTATTAGATACAGAACCGCTTCCTGTAGGACTTTGATTACTTTGAACAGTAAAGTCTATAGTATCAAGAATATTTCCTTCTGAGTCAGTATAAGTAGTTACACAGTTAAATTCTCTGTATACTTTATATCCTATACTACCTCCTGAAGGTAATTCATTACCAGTATTAAAATCATCAATAGTACTTGTACTAAGTAAAGTACCATCTTTATATAGTTTTATTAAATAAGCTAAATCATCAGTTTTAGTTAGCTCAACATCTAATGCAGGACATGGACAACATCCAAGATCCAATGATGCTTTTAGATCACAGTTATTATTATCTTCTATTTTTTCTAAACTTAAATTAGTGTTACATTCACCATTAGGTCCTTCTGGAGTTATACATTGTCCTTCTACACAGATACAATTTTCAGCCCCGGCTCCTTGACAGTCACTTGAATGAGTACAACTAATAGGAGGACATTCCTCTGTAGGAACACATACTCCTTGTTGACAAGTACAGTTTTCTGAACCTGCTCCTTGGCAATCAGATGATTTACTACAAGGTGAATTATTACATGGATTATCTTTACAAGTGCCACCATCACAGTAGCAGTTACTTTCACCACTTCCTCCTCTACAATCTGAGTGATATATACAATCTGCAGATCCACATGGATTAGGTCCACATGATCCAATTATGCATACACAATTTCTATCAGAAGCTGCTTCACAACCTCCATCTCCTTCTTCACAATTTAATGCAGGACATTCTTTACAGTAACATGTAAACTCATTTAGAGATGCACAGTAAGCTGATTGACTAGAACAGAATCCAATATTACAATCACATTCTTCTACACATTTATCTTCTACACAAATATACCCTTGAGGACATTGAGTAGGAGTACATAAACCATAACCAGTGCAGTTATCTATATTTCTACATGTAGAACAATCTCCACAATCAGAATTAGATCTACACCATCCTGCTAAAATAGGTACGCATTCTCCAGTACAAGTATTTTTTACATAACCATCACAACATTGACATCCTGATCCTGTACATACTTGACATCCTTTAGTTTGATCACATTGAGCATCTGCACAGCATTCTCTACAATCACAAGTATCAGTACAGAAATAATTATCACCATCACAATCTCTATCTATAATTACACCGTTTCTACAAAACTTATCACATGGTAACTCAGTTGTGTCGTCACAACCTACACATTTACCATCTCGTTCAAAAGTACCAGTAGGACATTTACATTCACAATCTATTAGCGTTTTACCATCAAAACATCTAACTGGTGTGCATCCACATTTATCATCACATACTTCATCTATATCACATTGACTTACACAAAATCCACCAACACAATCTTCACATCCATTACAATCACTTACATCTTCACAAAGACATTTAGTTATAATTACAGATTCACAATCAACACAATCAGAACTACATGCTATTCTGAATGTAAGACACTTGGGATTATCTCCTGGTTCTAGTTGTACTGTGTACTGACCAGTATTATCACACTGACATGGAACAGCAAGACCCTTACTATTGAGATACTCAATATAAGGGTTAGTACATTTTTTACCACCTATCTTTAGGCCTTTGAAATTTATTTTTATTTTATTTTTCATCTGTAATCAGAGTACATTTTGTGTAAAAATAATTGAGGATCATCAAGAGATTCACAATCCTTATTATTGGTATGTTTTTTATATTGCTCTTTATTCTCTATTATAATATCTAAATCTACTTCAATATCATTTATTGTATATCTTTGAAAGCTAGTAGTTAATATAACATTTTCACTTTCTGTACATAACTCAAGTGATAGTTTATTTTCTAACACTTTATCAATCATAAAATGAGCTACTTTATGATCTTTTACTAATGTAGTATATAATTCAAAATCTATAGATGAGTCAGGATATTTTTCTGCAAGTAATGAAAAATCTATTTCTAGCTCTTTTGAACTTGATCTTATTAATTTCAAATCTACATCTTTTTGCATTTCTTTACAAATAGCAAGAGAAAAAATAATATCCATTGGAATAGCTTCTCTTACTAATTCTAATATAAAATCACATCTTGTTGGTACGTGTTCTATATTTAACTTTAAATCTTTACAAACACCAAAAGCAAACTTTTCCCATCTTTCTTTAGAAGCACAACATGGGTTTCTTATTAACCATTTTTCTACTCCACATTCATCTACTGTCACACATTTTTTAGTAGTTAATTTACCTATCTTCTTTCTTATATTTTCAATTATACACTGAAATTGATCTGATGTAAAACAACTTTTAAGTCCAGTTCTTAGTTTACCAACTTCATCTTGAAGAAGATCAACTAAACGTATTAAGTCCTGAAACTTCTTTTTTGATTTACCATCACAATTTCTACCATAGCACCTCTTCTGTAACTCATCTTTAATTAAAGAGTTACCTTTAAGTTTAGCTGAGTATATCAATTGATCAATATAATCAACGTCTAGGTTTACGCACGGATGTTCTTGTTTTGACATTTCTGTTTGTTCTTGAGGTTGAAGTATTAGCTCTTGGAGTTCTTCTTGGTTTACTTCTAGTTATTGAGCCAGTTGTTCTGTTACCACTTCTTACTCCCTCTCTTTTACCTCTATTCCCTCTGTTTCCTCTATTAGTTCTATTGCCTTTATTATGCCTATTAAACCTATTATTAGTAAATCTTCTATTAGTTCTACGGGGTCCACAATAATAATATGCACCAAAAACTGGATTCCAATTCCATAGTCTATTATTAAAAAATCTAACATCATTATAATCTACATATACATATTGTACTTGATTATTATAAACGTCATCATTATAGTAATCTCTAGGTTGTATATGACATCCTATTGATAGTATTACTGTTAGTATTAATATTATTACTTTTTTCATAGTTTTTTATTTTTATCCACCTGTATCCTCAAAACACTGTTTTGAACATACATTATTTGAACAAGAGGAAAAACAAGAAAATCCACTAGGACAATCTTCATCAACTTGACATTCATCTACACCTTGACTTTCACATACACATTCTTCTCCACCTAGACATTCAGTTAATTCTATAAGTTGTATTTCACACTCTCCATTATCTGTAGAATAAGTAATATATTCTCCAGTTACTCCTGTATTTCCGTTAGGGGGTTCTGCTGTATGGGATGCAGAGACACTATCGTTTAATGAACCTGAGCTATAACGTCCTATGCTGAAACTACCAGGGTGTGTGCATACTGGATGACCTTTCACAATTTCTTTATTTCCACAAGATTCTCGACTTCCTCCACATGGTATTCCCTGTGCAAAATCATCATTAAAACAAAAACAAGCACATTCACAACCTACGGCAAGTGCCCAACTGGTGTTTTCAGCGTTTGCATTAACTTCAAAATCTAAACTATCTCCAGGTTGTAAAGTTACTTGAGTATTATATAAGTTACTAACTCCTGAAGTAAAATAAGCAGTAGCTTGTGTTGATGTATCTACTATACTTCCATTTACTTTGGTTGTTAATTTATCTGTAACTACTAGGTTGTTAAATCCTATATACAATGTAATAGGATCTGTACACGCAGCTGAATGAGTATATGGACCAAAAGTTTGATTCATACCTCCATCTGACTGTATTAAGCCTATATCACATATACTTGTAGTATCGCAAGGTACTGTACAATCTTTAGTTCCTGTAGGACACGTTCCTCCACAACCATCTGCTGGTTCTTCACCAGGACAATATGTAATAGGGTCTGGGCAAGTTGTTACACAATTAGGACAGTCTCCTGTTACAGTAACTTCCACTGTATCACAAGGCCCACAATCTGGTTGATCTATACAATAAGAGAAACTAAATATATCTCCTTCTTGGCAGTTTGTTGGTGTAAATGTATATGTCCCATCTGAAGATACAACTACTGTACCATTCATATTTGTTCCACAAGCATTATATACTATTGGGTCTTCTGTTGTCTTACTATTAAATGTAAGATCACCACTGAACTCTGTTACAGTTAACGCAGTTGATACTGCTATATTACAATCACAAGGTTCTGTACACGGTATACATTGAGTACCATCACACTGATTACACCCGTCACAGCAATCTATGCATACTGGTTGCCCATCTTTAAATGCACAACATCTACATGGTCCACAATCTAGTGCGTCACATGGATTAACATATGGAGGTATACTTAGATCATAATTCTTAGTGCCGTCTGCATTATCAGTTACTACTACAGTTACTGTCCCATCATTTGATGTTGTTGTATTCTGTGTATTAGTATCTGGTGGGCAAACTTTACTTATATCATAATTAGCCTCACCTTCTGCATTTACTGTCTCTATTATAGTTATAGTACTATCATTAGATGTTACACTTACTTGTGTGTTTGTATCTATAGATGATATTGTTATAGTCTTTTCCCCGCAATCTCCTTCTACTTCTTCTATGGTTATATTCTCTCCTTCTTCGTATACTGTACTTTCTTTGTCTTCTTGTTTTACAAGAGTCCAGGGGCTTTCCCCTTCAGGACAATCTCCTTCTTTACAAGTGTATCTCCAAGTTAGTTCTGTATCAGTGAAGCATTCTTTTAACTCTCCACCGTTCTTTAGGTTTACTACATCTCCACAATCACTAGATACTGTAGGTACTCCTTCAACTTGAGGCGCACTAGCATCCACGTCACCTATACACACGTCATAAGATACTGTAACGGAATCTCCTTTGAATCTTAACTCATTATCTTTTATATAAGTGTCACACTTATTAAAGTGGTCTTGAGTTATATATGTTGGTTTTTTTGTTTTAGCCATTCTTATATTTATTAATGTTTATCTATAAGTATCAATCGCCCTCTGATCCATTTTTCGACTTTGGATAAAAGCAATAATTAGAAATAAACATTTGTGTTTTCATAGTATAATTATCAATTAATAACTAATATTAGCAGTTACAACCTTAGCTCTGCCTCCGTCTTCATGCTCTAGTATAAGCCAATCAGTACCACAAGATTCACAAGGGGCTTCCCATGACCCAAAAGCAGAAATTCTGTCAATACAATTAATGTATACTTGATTTAGATAGCCACCATTATAAGACACATAATTTTGTGTAGCTAACTCTGGTGCTTCATTAAACATTACACTCCATGTAGTTTGGATACCGAGGTTTAATCCGCCATTTTCACTGGAATAATAAGGGCCATTTGCAGTTTTAACAACTCCACAAAAGCTATATTCAACTATTCTCCAAGCACTCCTTGCTGGTTTTAATTGAACTCTAGTGCCTCCGCAAGTTGTTAAATTGTTTATGTTTTCATTAGTGATCCACTCATAACCTCCTACACCTATAGGTGTATAGGTTGTAGTAGTGCCATCATTAGAAATTTCATTAGGGGTTAATGCTTCGTTATCAAATGATGCTCTAAAAACTTTACATAATTCTACTGTATCAATATTTGACAAAGGACATTCGCCGCCTCCAAATTGAATTTCTACTATCCAATCATCTGCGTTTGCTCCATTAATATTAAAAGCAATTGCAGCATTCATCTTTTCAATTATTATAGGTTGTCCGTTTCCTGTTCCTCCTGTTATAAAAGGCGTTATATCTCCTATCCCCGCACCTGTCCATACGTCATCATTATTACATAGTGTTCCTGTTACTTCTGATATAATACTACCGTCTGATTTCTTCTTAAAAGTCCTTGTATAGGGTTCGCCGCAAGGGGCTAACGCTCCTGAAGGCTCTTTTATAAATGTCTCTTCTATTGTAAATTCTCCGTTTGTATAATTCTCATCTGTTACCGTATTAGTCGTAACCGATGCTTCATATTCATTTATAACATCTATATCAGAATCAGTAGTACTATCTGGTCCATTTATCCCGTCATCTCCACTTGCTGTAGTTATGTTAGCTATAAACTCAAACCCTATTGCTCCCGTAACTTCTACTGCTATATCTAGAGACTCACAAGCTCCTGGAGCTAGTGGTCCTGGAAATGTCCATGTTACTATTTGACCCGCATTTGAAGTAACTCCACTTCCTGTTCCTCCGTCATCTGAAACATAAGTTAATTCAGTAGGCAAATTATCTGTTACCGTTATATCTGTTATAGGTCCAGTAGCATTAGGATCATTACATACTACTATAGTGTATGTATACGTATCTCCTGTACTAGCAGTATTTGAACTTGTGTCATTATTTTTATCTACTCTTATGTCTCCAATTGGGGGAGGTGTAAATGTAAATAAGTCAGTAACTATATTAGATACTGTGCCATCTGGGCATACTATACATGTTTGTATTCCTTCAGCTATAGGTTTATTACAATCTATAGGTTGTACAATAGCTTTACCATCAGTTGTTAATGCTACTAAATCTAAATTAGTTGGATTATCTATTCCTTTTAATGTATATATACCATCTCCACTTGAAATAAGATTTCCATCTTCATCTCTAGTTTCACAAGGTAAATCACCGTTTGTATTTATGTTAAATGTTTGAACCCCACAATTAGAATCCATTGCAAAAGTTTCTCCAACTTCAGAAGCTATTGTTGTATTACATGTAGGTACGCACCAAGTTGTCACTGTCCCGTCTACTGCCGTATGTATTAAAGTTTTAGTTCCATTACCATTATTTACAACAGTAGTTGAATCTGTTCCTACACATCCTAGGATATCCTCACAAGTAACTAGTGTTCCACCCTCTGGACCTACTGTAGCTATGTTATCAGGATCTGTTGATGTCACAATTATATCTACTGTATGGTCTGCTGTTCCACTTTGAGTCACTCCTGTAGCATCTCCATCAGTAGTTAATACTAAATCACTTTCTGCTGGTGGTACGTATGTAGTTTCATTACCTTCTCCATCTGTTATTATAAGTGTACTAGGATTTTCAGGATTTATAATTACACAACATCCATTTATAATCCAAGGGTCACTTTGAGATCCAGTACCAGTTACTGTTACATTATTTCCACCCTCTACAGGTGTTATTTGTCCTAAAGGAGCGCAAGCCACATCAGGGGTTACAACATTCCCTGTTACATTATTAACTAAATCAAAACATAACAATGGATTATCAAGATCACTATTATCTATTCTAGGTACACATTTAAAATCTGTATCTGTATCATCTAAAAATGCTGATAAATCTATTGTTTGAACAGGATTACTTGCATCTTCATTTACATATGTTATAATTAAATCAGTTCCTTCTAACTCTGCTTCTATTGTTGTTACAATATCAGGAGGTAAAGAATCTATAACACAATCAACTAAATCAGTTTTAGTTATACCTGAAAATTCTATATAACAGTCTTGATCACAACTTGCACAATCTAAATGTTCTAATTTAGTATCTATTTTAAAAGGTGCTTTTGAATCATCTGTTACTTCAAATTGTACATCTAAAGATACAGTCTGTCCACAAACTGCATTTACATTAGTCCAAGATGTTCCACCTTGAGTATATGTACCTACAGTTGGATTAGAAATAGTATCTGGACACATTATAAGTCCATTAGGTACTACCCAAGAAAAATCCACAGGTCCTAAGTCTTCTTGAGAACCAGCAGTTATATGAAAAGTATGTTTATACTTATCACCTGTTTTAATTATACCATTATATATTTTTGGGGTACATTTACTCATTATATATTATTTTTATCTTTGCAAGTTAATTCAGTATTAATACAACTTAATACTTGTTTACAAGTCATTCCAGCTGAAACTAATGTAACCTGAGTAGCTTGATAAACCAAACACTTTTCATCATCAGTCATTGTTATTCCTACTTTAAAAGGATAAACACAGTCTGTAGTAGCTTTTACTTTTATAGTTCCATTAAATATATCACCTACACACATAGAGTCTATTTCTATAGTTTCTGTAGATGGATTATAACTACCTAAAGAAAGAGTAGAGGATTCATATTCTACACCTACAGGAAATGATATTAAAAATTTTACATTATCAATACATCTACTATCTTGATAACATTTAACTCCATCTTCATCTAATGTATAAGGTCTACCTATATCAGAAGGCTTTATTGGAATATTTATATACTCTTCACAATCTGCAAACTCCAGATGTATGTCAGGTTGTCTATATATTGTTAGTTCTTGAGACATTTAACTTAATTTTATGTCAGAAGGACATTTATCTTTTATAACTTCCTTCTTGGTTATTATTTTTTTAGCTTCTATAGGTCTTCCTATTACTGGTTCTGAAAATACTTTTACATTTTTAGGCTTAAGTTTAATAGGATTTACATATACTATTTCTTCTACTTCAAATGTTTCACATATATCTTCTTCTCCTAATTCAGGACATACTTTAGTTATAGATAAAATAAAAGAATCATCTATAACATCTTGTGTTGTACTTGTCACTCCTAAGCCTGTATATACTCCTGTTATTGTAGTTATATCTATTACTTCTATTTCATAACAAAATTCAAATGTTTCTTCAGGTCTATTTACAAAATCACCTATAGTCCATACATTACCTGCAGTACTTCCCAATAAAGGAGTTTCTGTAAATTTAATAGTAGCCCCTGTTATAAGAGGTAAAGTAACTACTACATCTTTTAATTGTGGAGTTAACTTAATAGTATTACATAATTTAATTATATCACCATTTTTAGTTACCTCTATAGTTTTATCATTATTATTAGCCATTACTTTATTGATATTTTTCCACCTTGGGGTTCTGAAATCATTATTTCTCCAGCAGCTTCTATACAGTCTCCTGTACAAGGATCACATTCCTCACAGCTATTACAAGTAGGACATTCACATTCATTTTTAATTCCTATAGTTATACATTCAAGTATAGAGAATTTACCACAACATACTTTAAATGTTATCTCACCATATTCTCCACAGGTTTCTGGTCCTAATGTAGACCAAGTCACTATGCCAGAAGTAGAAACATCTGCACTAGCAAAAACCCCTGCATCATGAGAGACGTAGGAGTAGGTAAGCGGATTATCTTCACAAACTTCAGTATTACTTTTATAGGTAGTAAGATCAGCAGTACCAAATTGACCACATGGTCCAACGGCATCATCTGCATTTATTATAGGTGAACATATTTCTAAACATGTTCCTGGTGTTTTACATTTAGGTGGACATGGTGTAGGGCTACCTGGGGGGCATCCTCCACATAAGCTAGTTGGTCCAAAGTTAGGTGTCCCTTTACAGGAACAAGGGTTATTTTTTGTACAGTTACTCACAGTTGCAATTACAATTTAAGTTTGATAAGAGGACGTTTAAAACGTTTAATGCCTCCTGAGCCTGTTTTGTATTACCAGTTTCAGCAGCATATTTTACTGCCTTTAAAAAGCATTCAACTTCTCCTATAGAGTCCTTATCAGCTTCTTCATCTTGGATATATAGGGATTTAATCTTGCATTCAATATCAGGTACTAATGTTTGAGTCTTTTTATAGACTTTACCACATATTTCCTCTGTTTGAAAACAGTAGATCCCATCTTTAATTTTAGGTATCTTTAAATCCTTAGCTGTAATGACAGTAGAATTTAAAGCTTTTACTTCTACTTGTACAGCCTTAAATTTTCCTGGA
>Ga0114957_1000224_pt1 | contig 80266 bp, 60 predicted proteins | sample BantaG_FD_87175 | JGI IMG/M metagenome (GOLD analysis project Ga0114957, IMG submission 87175) | Marine algal microbial communities from Bantry Bay, Ireland - BantryBay_4 metaG | ecosystem: Host-associated > Algae > Red algae > Unclassified | place: Bantry Bay, Ireland | collected 2014-11-21 | reverse complement strand
CCCTCACTGCCGTCATGAGGAAGCTCCTCATTCACCTCAATTCATTGATGCGTAAGCATCTGGAAGAGGTTTCAGCATCATCTTAAAAAAAGTCCACGAATACAGTTGCTGGCATATTTTTGCCAGACTCCCCAGCACTCGCCAGGACATGGTCTGAGATGGGATACATGAAACACTCCGTCTTTCCTGAGCCGGTTCCTGTCGCAACAAGCGTGGACTGCGCGCTGTTTGACTGAAGTCGTCCCCAGGCTTGCTCTTGGTGGAGGTAGGGAGGATGTCCCGTCGGCTATGTTATAAAGAAGTCGCGGCCCGCTGATCCGGGTTGGAAGGGGAGTCCGAGCCTCAGATATGGTCCCTGATAGAGAGTGTCCCGTCCAGTCTCGCAGACGATCTTGTCAAAGGTCCCCTGAAACGCTGGCGTTGATGTCGGATAGGTCGCGCGAAGGAAAGACTCCAATCCTTCGCGGAGTTCATGAGAGAGGACGGTGGGGAGCATTGGAGTTTAGTGAAAGGGAGTCCTTATACAATGAAAACAAAGACGGTTTTATTTTCTCTTAAGGTGATTGCTAAAATCGATCTCAATATCGTCATCATCCTTTTCAGAGGTAATCAAATCGGCTAAGAGCCCATCGTTTAAGCGCTTTACATATTCTCTAGTGAGTTCGATGTTAATGGCTGGAAGTCCTTCCTCTGTCGGGACGTCCGCAGTCAAGAGGTCGAGTGTTGCCTGTGTGCGTGTGCCCTTGAAGATTTGTTGGCAGGCTTCTTTCCACCACCTTGCGTCTATTTTGGATAGGTCTCTTACATGTCCAGAGCCACCAGCTAGGCTATCGCAAATCGTTATGTCCGTGTGCTTTCCAAAGGTCGGCGGGAGAAACATCAACTCCCGGCAATCAACGTTGAGCAGAGCGGCGCCGGAAATGCGCAGGGATTGGGCAATCGTGTTCGCAATGAATCTTCGGTCAGTTGCGCTATAAAGAGGATTTGGTAAACTGACCTTCAAGTAGTCGCAGATTTGCCGAGCTGAGAGATTGAGGTTTCGTAGGACAAAAGTCTCATCTTTCTTCCAACAGGTCTTCCTATCATCCGATTCATGGATGGGAGTGTGCCATTCAAAATTAGAAGGGAGTTTTTCTCTTCCTGTAAGAGGTCCTAGGCTAGGGCTTGCGACCTCGCTTCGCGAAAAACCACATTTTGTACAGACCACGAATCCTTGTTCATAGTCGCCAGAATTGAGGGCTAATAATTGACCCCCGATATTGAGCGAGGCACTTGTCCCAGAGATGCTGGCAAAGCAGTCCTGCTTGTGAATCATTTCGGGGTCTTCTGGTGGCCTGCAAATATTCGCAACGGTGCCGGCTTGCTTTTGTGAGCCCCCATATGTGGGGGAGTCACATGCGGCAGTTGAAAAGCCGTGTTTCACAAAGAGCAAGGCCCCTTTCTTAGAATAATTCGTTAGTTGGAAATCATCTTCTCCGTCATTCTGATTATATTTATATTCGAAATCGCCGCTCTTTTCATCCCACCGAAACCATGCTCTGAGCCCCATTCCATCGTTTGCGATATCGTCACCAGTCCAGCTTTTTAGAATTCCCTGCGAGTGAACGATCTTGGCTCCAACGAGCAGTTTACTGCCGGGGGCATATTCTCGCAAAGCTTGAGACGCAGAACGGTTCAGCCGATAGGGATCTGAGTAAGTGGAGCCAGAGCGACTGGCCTTCCCCTGATTGACCTTCAATTCACTCAATCCAATCGGGAAGCCATAGCGTGGGAGAATCATGCTATCACTGAACGTCTCGATGAGCGTTGCTCCGTAAAGTTGTTTGAGTTGGTAATGGAGGGCATTAGCCAGATTTCGCTCCGCTCGCGTTGCGTTGCTCGGAATGCTCTTCCACTGTCCAAGAATAGACTCGTAGTCCTTACGCCATTGATCAATGCGTGATTGTACTTTTTTCCGCAGGGTCGTGATCAGAAGTGATTTTTCATCCTTTGATTGGGCGGGGAACGGGGTGCCTGCGGTTAAGCTTTCAATTTTAACCGCGAATTCGTTAGGCATTTTTTGACCGAGCGAATCGAGGTAGTTTTCAAAGAAGTCAGCAAGGCTGTCGCCTTGAGTGTTATGGCTGAAATCTCCGGCTAAATCAGAAGAGGCATCGCTCTGAGATGTGGGTGGCTGAGGGTCATTTGCTTGCCAGTAAGATGTTTGCTGGGCGTTGGTAAATACACCCATTTTTCCAAAGGCATCCATTGCGCCTCGTTTTGTTCCAGCGCCATAGGCTTGATGAAAGAAATCGCCCATTAAGAGAGCATGGACGTGTCTCCGCACAAGATCAGACCGATCGAGGAAAACGGATGGTTCTCGGAGTGGGGTCTCAAGGTATCCTGAAAAATCCTCAAAGACTTTTCGCTCATAAGGGGTATTCCTGGAATAGCTGACGACGAGTGACGATCCATCAGCGCGGCGTCCTGCGCGCCCTGCTCTTTGCTGATAGCTGGCTTTCCCCGGGGGGATGTTGCCCATCATAACCCCGTTTAATCCGCCGATATCAACACCGAGTTCCAGGGTGGTGGTTGAGCTTAAAACGTTTCTGATTCCGTCCTTAAAGAGATCTTGCAGTCGCCTGTTTTCCTCTGCGCCAATTTGAGCGCTGTGCTCTTCGGCCCACAAACCAAATTTGAAGGTCTCTGAGTCTCGCCATTCTTTATGCACTCTCGCAATTCTTGGGTTCTTGGTCAGATCTTCTTTGGATAATTCTTCAATCGACGGTCTGGAGCTGCGAAGGTGGCAGCCGAGAGGGTTACGCGTAAGGACTTGTCCTGTATCTTGGCATTGGAACAGTTGCAGCGGCCTTCTAATTCGGAGTTTATTGAATTTGATTTGGAGAGCCATCACGGTGCGGTTTTCCTCTGCTTGCCGTTGATCAAATTCAATCCAAGTGATTCTTCCGTTCTGCTTTAATTGGTAGAGTTGAGCAAAGAGCTGTTCGATGAGCTTCTGCCAAGACTCCTGAGATTGCTCTTCTGTTAACCCAGCAGTTCTGAGGTAAAGCCGAGTATAGTTTCCGATGAGACTATCTTCTTTCGTCGTGATCAAGGGAAGGAGCGCGTATTTATAGCGACTGTCTTCCGACACCCATTTGCCAATATAACCGCCGCCGATGCCGTATTCAGAATCAAGCTCAGGTGATCCTAAGGTAACCGCACCAAGGTCACGGATGTGATCTAAGACCTCAGCGGTAAAATCAGAGAAGCTCTCACTGATCGTTTTTCTTGCGGAGGCGTCAGGGAGGCTTCCGAGGAATTCCGCGCTAGGTTCCAATTCATCTAATTTGGGGTAAACCAGTTCAAGGAGTCCCGCAGATTCCAGATTCAGATCTGGCCACAGGGTCTTACGCGCTAGTTCTTGGCTCAGGCGAGTTGGCAATTCCTCGCGCACTTTAGCCGTGTTTTTTTCGAAAGCTTGCTGACTCCAAGTATCACTTCGGTTTTGCTCCCCAATTACTCTTACAAAAAACTCCTTCGCTCGTTTCGCTGATTTAAGGTGTTTGATGAATTCTGAAGGCAAGAGCCCGTTCTCGGCTGCGGCGGCCTGTTCCTCAAGCATCGCGATTTGGTCTTCAATCGGCTTTTTTGCTGCGTCTGGGAGCGTAGGAAGGAGGCCCTCTAAGATCGATATTTCAGTTTTTTTAGATGTGATGTCGATGTCGTCCATAGCAGTCAGCCCCTCAACCACGAGCGCTCGGAAAAGTTGGCGCTCATGGTTATTGGTGAGTGATGGACCCAGAGTGGCCGCTTCCTTTCTACTGTCTGAGAAGATGAGTAGGCGTTTACCCTCTGCAGGCTTAAAGAGCTTAGAGTCTCCTGGATATGAAGGCATCTCGACGAGCGTCTCTTCCGCAATAACGCTGAGCTGTAATCGACTATCACTACCGAGTGGTTTGATTTTTTGGAGCTCTTGTTCGGAGTGTTCGACTTTTGTTAGCGAGACTCCCGAGGGCGCTCCCACCTTTCCGGTTTGGGGATCAAAGCTGAGTTTTATGCCGTCTCCTTCAGCCATTTCACTGAGGGTGAAGAAGCTCAGGCGTTCTAAGAGTGCTTCGAGTTTTTCTTTCGTTTTTGGAAGGGCTTCAGACCCCACGGTAAGCCGAGAAGAGATTTCGATCCCTGCGAGTAGCCAACGACCTCGGCTGGAGTCTCTCATAACGAGGAGCGGGTGGGTGGTGTCTTCTTCGGGCCGCGAAAAATAGCCGGGACTGTAAAAATATCCGATAGGGGTCCCCTTAATGCGGTAGATTTGCTCTTCCCTGGGAGCGTGCTCATGAGCGAAAGAGAAGAAGAGGCCACTTGGCGCGCGGATAGACCAATGAATGCGGTTGGGTAGAAGGGGGGATAGAGAACACTCTGTTCGAGCGATTGCTCCAGCCTGCAAGAGGCGACGGGTTGCCTCGTTTTCCTTTTCGCCGTCACTGCCCCAAAGTTCTTTTGACAATCTTTCTAAGGATTGAATCCGGTTGTGGTAGAGGATGTGATAAAGGTGCTGGAAGGCTGGTTGGGATGACAGTTTGCTGCTGAGAAATGGAGAGATTTCTTTGGGCTGATCAGGCCAATCGATGTTCAGTTTAGGTAAGAGCTCAGATAGAGCATCCTTCCATTGTTTCCACTCATCATCAGTCGCTTGGACAAAGGCCTCCTGCTCATTAAGTTCCTCGACCCCTCCAAGGGTTGGCCAGGGGATCTTGTTTGCGGGAGAGTCTAGAGGAGGGTTATGGTTTGGTGGGGAAACAAGTGGATCAGCTTTTTTTCCTAAGATGACCGAAACCTGCTCTTCAGGTTTGCTGAAAACTTGAGATCCAAAACGTCGCAGTGCCTCTTCTTGTTCCTCGATTGCGCCTTCGACTAAAGTTGCGGAAGTAGCGTAGTGTGTGATGGCATTTGGAGAGACCCCTGACTTGGAGCAGACGCGCCGGAGGAGGAGGGTGATTTCGGCGGCCAAGTTTCCCGTGTAGAGGTGAGCTTCATCGAGAACGATATGCCTAAGGTTTTCTCCAAAGAAGACCGCATCTTGTGGACGGCACAACATGTATTCCAACATGGAATAGTTTGTGATAATAATATCTGGTTGATCCTGACGCTCAGCTGGCGAGATCGCTTTTCCTTTCTTGTCTTCTAGTCCGCGAGCTTCTTGTCGAGTGCGGAAAGAACATTGATCGACTTTTGGGTAGTTACTGTGGTTAGCCCTGCCGTGATCTTCGGGCGTTGCGCCTGTGAAGTGGAAGATCCGGAGCTTGTTTTGACCTTGGAGCCACTTGGTGAGGCGATCGACCTGATCAGTGACGAGCGCGTTCATCGGATAGAGAATGATCGCGGAGACTCCTTGGCCGGGGGTGCGTGGAGAACGCATCAGTTCATCGAGCATGGGGAAAAGGAAGCTCTCCGTCTTACCGGCACCGGTTCCTGCTGAAACGACGATTGCGGGCTTGTCATCCTTATCATGATGGTTTCTCGCCACCTCTAGGCTCTTCGCTTGGATTTCACGGAGGTCCCAGTCGAGCCCAAAGGCTCCGTTCTTGTCGAGGAGGGTGGCTAGCTTCTTTGAGATCTGATCACTTTTCACGCAATCCGACATCTTTTGCCCAGAGCTTTTCGGAGGGAGCGCAGCTTCAACCCAGAGGTTGCCGGCCAAGCCACCTTCGGTGGGACCTGCTCCCCAAATATTTTGGCAAATTTGGTCAACCTGAGAGTCAGTGAGGTAGTGATCAGAACGACAAAAATCGAGGAGTCGATTCTTGATGTTGGTGGTGGCGGAGATTGCGTTAAGTTGAGCCATTGGGGTGAGCGCGGTTAGTGGTTGAGTTTTTTAAGGTAGGCGGACGTCAGGAGTTGGCGTGTCAGGCGGTGGGTAAGAAGCCGCTCCATATTTTGGATGTCTCGATTCGCTAGTTGTGAATGAGGCTTTAGTGCGGACTTTATGGTCTCCAGGAGAAATCTGTCGTCGATCGATAACTGTTCACAGAACTGACAAACTTCTTCCGGACTTGGCTTCAGTCTGTCCCTAACTGCTTCTAGAATGTTCGCCGGGTTACCTGAGAGGTTTCCTTTAGATACTTCGGTGAGATAAAGGTGACATACCTTTGCGACAAAATTAGAGCCGACTCCGTCGAGCGCTTCGAGAGCAGATGGTAAGGTAAGGACTAGGTTTTTTGGATCAAAATTCGCGTAGACAGCTTCTAAGGCCTGACTGGCATCAGCGATTGTTAAATCGGTGATAGGGGTCCGTCGTCCAAGTTGACTGACGACGCTAAGCCAAGCATCCTCGGTCGGCATTCCTGCGAGGCCAAGCGTGGGGCTTTTCTCAGAACTCAACCAAACGGGCATGACCTGTCCAATATGGTTTTTGAATAGGAAAATCATGGCACTCGCAATCTCGTCATCAAGAACCGGAGCCTTAAACCACCGGAGCATTTCAGCGCAGCGTTCAGCTTCCTCTTCAGTGGAAATGTTGGTGACTGAGTAGTAGTAGCGAAGGTCAAACCAGCTCCCTAGTCTCACTCCGTCATAGAACAAGCCCATAGCCTTGACCTTAGGATTGGGTGACTGCTTATCATGAAAGCTAGAGAATGGGCACACCCATTGATCAGGGTATTGAGCTTCCAGATGTTGGGCGCTGATCCTAATGAAGTGATGGTCCATTGTCCATGCGATGAGTTCGTGTTTCTCATCGAACTCAATGGGGGAGCTTGTCTGGAGACTGAAACCATCTGCATTAAAGCGAATAGATCGAATGATTCCGTTGTCGCGGACTCTTTCGATCAGTTCTTTAGGTTCCTCTTGGGTGTTGTAGAGTCCATAGGACAAATAGAGAGATTCTCCGTAGCCAGCTAGATCGGATAAGGAAAATCCTCTCTTAGGAACACTGCGGATGACACGGTGTCCCTCGAGAATCCAGTTTCGTCGTTCGTCCTGATTGGGACTAAGGGGTGGAGGGGAAAGGTGATAAAGAAAGCCTCGAGAATTCCTTGTATTGAGAGCTCGGTTTGATTGATAGAGCTTGTAGCTATGTTGCGATTTTAAGATAAAGGAGAAGATTTCAACATTGACGCTTTTGCGTGCACGGTGGCGTCTGCTATTAAAAGTGAAGCCCAAATTGAGTGTCAATGCTCTGACGATTTGCTCTTCAATGAGCGCTATTGGAGCGCTCCGGTAGTGATGATTTGAGACTTCGTGAAAATCGATGACCTCTGGACCTATGCGGCACCAATTTAGTTCTGCTCCATTTGGGAGATAGATGGAGAGTTCGCACTTCGGTGGACTATCAGGATCCGTCCACACCTCGCTACTTCGGGAGGCGATTTTTACCTCGATCTCATTCGGTTCAAAAAGTTGGATGGCTGCTTCGCCCTCAGTCGGCCACCAGACTTCGTCTCCGTTCAAAAGCAGTTTAAGGTTTTCGTTCTGTGCGACTCCGGGCACTTCGCTGACAATCCATGGACCGTTGCGATTATTTCTGAGGGCTTCGGGCGAAATCTCGAAACAGTGGTGATGAATGGCATAAGCCCCCTGATCGAGACGCTCTGGGTTTTCCGGATCATCCATTTTCTGTCCATTGTTTTTTCGGTAGAGAGTAACGGGATAAGTGCGATCCCAGAGGTTGATCTCTTGGCTGCCGACATCCTGGCGGCCACTGAGCGCGCTTACACTTGTGAGCAGGCAATGGAGTTCAGCGTCCTGGAAAGGGATATCGATATAGGAATCACCACTCAGGTAGTAGTCGCCATTCTCTTGCCGAATGAGACTGACTGGCTCCGTGTCTGGGACTTGAATTTCGTAGCAATCGTCTTCCAACTCAAAGCTCATCATCGCGAGGATTTCACAACGGAAGACGGGGTCTTGGCTCTGCTCCCATACCATTTGAGGTGGTCCCAGAATAAGGGGTTCCTGCTGTTCTGGTTCTTCTTGAAAAAAGTCAACCAAGTGCAGTTTTGATTTCGCAAGCTTGAGGAGTTCAGGAATCCATTCGTCTAAAATCCAGGGGTTTGTTTTTAGCGAGTTTTGGCACTTGGCTTCAGATGAATAGTTTAGCCGGTAAGATCTGAGGGCATTCCAGAGTGAGTGGAAGCTATCGCTGCGCAGGGCTCCGTTCAAGAGATAGGTCGGGGCGGTTGGGGCGATCTGTCCTGAGAGCCAGTATGGAAGGCGTTTTTTGGCAGCGGGCAGAGAAAAACCGAGTTGGAGGAACATCGTCACAAACCACGAGTGATGACCAGGAATGTCAAAAACATGGCGAAGATTCCAGTAGTAGGCGGTAGACTCTATGCGGTCACGGAGGAGCTGTCTCGGCTGTCCATTGCCGGCAAACAGAGTGTGCCGCAGTCCCTGCGTGATCGGGAGGGTCTTCATGCAGTGCCAGATGCGGTCCCCCCGGGTCTGGCGCCGAGCATGATTCACAAGCAGGGTGAGAAGCATGAGGTTGATTTCTTGCTTCTTGGAGAAAGAGAAAATTTCCCAATCGACAGCGCTCAGGTCCTGCCACAGTTTTACGATCCGGCGGTAGTCTCCAGCATCATGGCGAAGCTCTACCACAGACCAGGATTTGCCATGTGAAGGCAGTCGCGCTTCGATCAGCTCTTGGTATTCGTAGTTAAACTCTTCTAGCGTCAGCATTGCTCATGAGGGTTCGTTTGGGGGCGGGAGAGGACCGGTAGATTTTGAAAATGAGGAATTGAGAGATAACGGCTCGCTTCTCAATGACTTGCCGACAGGGACCTTAATTTGGTTGGCTTCGATGGGGGCCCGTGACCAGTGCTCTTCGATCGCCTGGGTAAAAGCGGGTGCGACAATTTTCGCTCGCTCCTCAAGAACGTCGTCATTTTCAAGCCTCAGATAAATGCCCTCCCGTTCTTGATTGGCGTACCGGGAGGGCCCTTGGGCAAGTTGGGTGGCCTCTGCCATTGTGATTTGTGACTTTTGGAGGAGAGGGACGTGAAATAGCCCCAGTTTGTGACACAACTCATTCCTGCGGTTTGTTGACCAAAAAGCCGATGCCTTGTGGTCGTAGCAGTCGAAAGCGAGAAAGAGGTCAGAAAGGCGATGATAAGGGATGGAATGTTTGGCATAGCACCATTCTCCGAAGAGAGTGATTTCGGCGGGGAGGTGTTCCTGGAATGCGACGTAATGATTGGCAGCCCATCCTCGGAGAGGCTTCCATTGGCCAGTGAGTTGGCCGGTCAAAAAATCCCCCCGGTTTTGGAAGTGCAGCTGGCCCGTTGGATCGCGGGTGATCCCGAGATTAGCGCCATCGATTTTTTCTTCGATGACCACCTCGTTTGAGAGAAATTCTGCGGCGTCGGCAGGAGAAAGGAGTTTGTCTCCGCGGAGGTCATCGGAGCCGAGCCAAGCGAGGTGAGGGGTTGAAGGGAACTTATGAAACGGCGGAGTCATGAACCTAGCAGGTGTTGTTCGTAGCCTTTCTTTGCGAACTCTTCATCAACGAAGATGATGTTGATTCCGGCCTCCGAGAGCGCATCCTTCCATCCCCACCACTTGAAGTCGACGGCTTGTAGAATTGGAAGCTTTTCCTCTCCGGCATTGGCAACCGCAATGAATTTGCGATCACTGATGTCAAAGTCCTGAAGTTCTTCATGATCAGGAAACTCGTCGAACTCTTGGTGGTCTTCGTCGGTGCATGTGATCTTTCGCATCTCACACTTTTCAGGGTTCCACTGATTGCGTAACACCCATACCAGAAAGGCGTTTCCGACTCCCTGCTGTCCGCTTGGATTCAGCTTGTTACGATACTCGCTTACGATCCGATCAGTTGGGTCGAGGGCGATCTTTCCGGTTGATTTGATCTCCAGAAGGAGATCAACACATTGGGTCGCAAGTTCCTTGCTACACTGCTCGCTGTGGCCATTGGCGGCCAAGGCGACATTGGTATCAACGATACAGAATGAGGGGGCTGGCATCTTTGTTGTATTCTATTGTTGGTTGAGGAATGCCGCCTTTTGAATGACTGCGAGATCCGTCATTTGATCGCCAAAGAAATTCTCTGGCCAATTTCGGATTTCACCATGTTCTCCGATATCCAATGGGCTGAGCGTAGAACCTGCTGCTGAGGACTCCGCGACATAGGCTGCCAATGAATCTGGAGAAAGAGTTCCTTCTGCGATCCTTCTTTGGAAGCGCAGGAGAAAGTGCTCTGAATGCGTTTCAACCAAGACTTGGAGATTCCGGGGTCTTTTCTCATCGAGATATTGAATGGCGTCAATGAAGACATCAGCAAGGAGAGCCTGTGCTCTTGGGTGAAGATGGAGTTCTGGTTGTTCGATGATGACAGTGGAGTTTGGTTTTGCGTAGAATAGCTGGATGATGACAGGCAGAACCTGTGAGATCCCGAAGCCAACATCCGGAAGGTCAACGGGGCATCCGCCTTCGGATTCGGTGACTTTTACAAGATAGAGCTTCGCATGTTCCGAGATGGCATCGACATCGAAAGAATGAATCAGTCCCATTTCATAGAGCTTTGCGGCCACCACTTCAGCGAGGGTTTTTCGCCAGCCTCCTTGTTTCTCGCTGTAGCGCTTTTCCTGTCTGGAAAGGAGGGCTGCAATCGCGTCTTCTCCGTCGTAGCCAACTGAATCGGGTGTGGACCCTGTGAATTGATAGGTTCTTTCGGGATGTTTTCTTAGAGGTCCTAGGTAGCTGATATTTGTGAAAAGCTTCTCCAGTTCGAAGTTGAAATCAGCACAACTCGAAGCGTTGGAAAAAACAGCGAGGAATTGATCAGGGAAGCGGTAGAATTTTTCGGGCCACCCGATCAAAGATCCTCCCCGGTTCCTTTGTTTGAGGGAAAATCCGCTATCGATTTTCTGATATTTTTGAGCTTTCGGATCATATTTCATCCCGAACTTCAGGGGCTTATTCATATTCCGGCCTTCCACAGCAACGGGATCGATAGCCTCAAAGAAAAATTCATTAACGTGAGGAGCGTATGGCTTTTTTGATGTTCGAACAATCTCACAAGAGAACCTAAGTTCTTTAACGGTCCATTGCTTGATTGTTCCATTGGAAATCGTCAGGGGCTCGGCAGGCGTCCAGCCGAATGAGAAGGTGAGCTTATTCGAAACCTTACGCTTGTGGATAAAATCAGAGAAGCCACCAAAGGTAATGGGACTCCCTTTTTGCTCGGTCTGCAGCGTTGTCTGACGGTCAGTGGATTCAGCGGTCTGTTTCAGCATCAAGAGGAAATGCGCCAAGCTGCTCTTCCCCGAGCTGTTCCCTCCGAAGAGGAGGGTGATGGGCGCAAGCTTGAGGTCGCCGGTATCTTTCCAGCCCTTAAAATTTTCTATTCGGAGATGGGTGAGCATTGCGTTGTTATGTTGTCCAATCGGGAGGTGTTTGAGAATAAAGAAATCGGGACTTCTTCATCGTTCTTTCAGTTCAGGTCTTCAGCTTTGAACTGTCCTAACAACGGGGAAGCTTACACCTCGGCGTCAATTTCTTAGCAACTAAGACAGGAACGAGAAGTCAATGGCAGCTTTTGCCGCTCGCGTGCCAGAGGCGAAGCAGCCTTGGAGGAGGTAGCCGCCGGTGGGGGCTTCCCAGTCGATCATCTCGCCTGCGACGAAGACGCCGGGGAGGTCTTTGATCATGAGCTCTTGATTGAGGCCGGACCATTTCACGCCGCCTGCGGAGGAGATCGCTTCGGCTAGGGGGCGGGCTTGGGTGAGCGGGATGGTGAGGGCTTTGGCGGCTTGCGCGAGCTGGGCGGCACTTTTGAAGGGACCGTGGAAGCGTTCTAAGAGAAGTCGGGCGGGCTCGGCGAGTTTCCATCGGGTCGCGGATTCGGCGAGGAAGTTTCGCTTTGCTGACTCCATCTTGGCGGTGAGCTTTTCGGCGGTGAAGGTGGGCTTGAGGTCGATGACGATTTGCGGCGACGCCATTTCCCGCAGCGCGGGTCCGAGCTGGTAGATCGGTCCCCCTTCCATCCCGTAGCGGGTGAGCATGAGCTCGCCGGGAGCCTCTTCAGCGCCGCAGGAGAGGATGACGTTTTTGAGCGGCTGCCCTTCGAGCTGGTCGATGAGTTCGGCAGGCCACGCGACTTCCCAACCGCAGTTCGCGGAGGCGAGCGGGGAGATTTTCACGCCCGCTTTTGCTAAAGTTTCTACCCATGCGCCATCGGACCCGGTCTGGGGCCACGAGCCGCCACCCATCGCGAGGATGATGGCGTCGGGAATGAAGGTCACTTCGCCGGCCGGCGATTCGAAGGTGGCTTTTAATCCATCGAGCGCGGTGAGCCGATGATTCATCAGGAGAGTCACTTCCTGCTCGCGGAGTCGCTGGACCCAGCGGCGGAGGAGCGGGGCGGCCTTGAGGGCTTTGGGATAAACGCGCCCGGATTTTTGGACGAAGGTGCCGACATCGAGGCGGGCGGCCCAGCCACGGATCATTTTGTTATCAAACTCCCCTACCGTCGCTTTCCAGAAGCCTTCGGGCTGCCCGGGGCCCCGGTATTTTTCGACGAAAGTCTCCAGTTCTTCGGAGTGGGTCAGGTTCAGGCCGCCTTTTCCGGCGACGAGAAACTTCCGCCCCACCGAGCGCTTTTGCTCACATAAGGTCACTTTTATCCCAGCCGCAGAAGCGACTTCAGCAGCACGTAATCCAGCGGGACCTCCGCCAATGACCAAGATGTGGGGCATGTCGGAGTTATCGTGGAGGGTGGGTCGCGAGACAAGGGGATCTCACTTTTTTCACTTTTTCGGTCATAAAATGGATCTCAATGCTAAGTAATAGTAGCAGATGGACTCTTCGACCGCACAATTCACCCGGCTTTGGACCGCCAACCTTCCTAAGGTTGCGGCCTTTGTGGGGTCAATGGTGCATCAGGTGAGCGATCGCGATGACGTCTTGCAGGACTGCGCGGTGGCGGCGATGACCTCCTTCGAGCGCTATGATCCGGAGCGATCTTTCGCGGGATGGGTCATTGGGGTGGCCCGGAATCAGATCCGGCTCTATCTCCGCCGGAAGTCGAAGGATCCTCTCGTTTTCGATGAGGAAGTTCTCGATCTTCTCGTCACTTCCTTCGCGAAGCAGCAGCCCGAGGAGGATGAAAAGATGTCCCGTTTAGAAATCTGCGTCGGTCAGCTTGAGGACCGTTCGCGCAAGATCTGCGAATATCGCTACTCTCACAATCTCAAGCCGGCCGCAATCGCAGCAAAACTCGGGATGACGCCGAACACGGTCGCCAAATCCCTCCAGCGCATCCGCGAACAGCTTCGCCTTTGCCTCGAAAAATCACCTTCTCCTACCGCGTGAACCTTTCAACTGACCAACTCATCCATCGCCATCTCGATGCGGATCTTTCTGCTGCGGAGTCGGCGGAGCTGAATCGTAGGCTGAAGACTGAAGTGGGGGCACCAGACCGCTTCGCGGAAATAGCGACGCTACATTACGCTCTTGAGGATGGCTTTGAATCGGGAAGTCTCTCAACGCGTAGCGAGTCGCCCAAGATCCTGCGCCCTTCATTTACGAGCAAGCTGAAACCTGCACTCCCGTGGCTGGTGGCGAGCGCTGCCGCGGTGGTCGCCCTTCTTACCTTTAGCAATTCTCCTGAGGTTCATGCGGCACCGCTCGCCGAAGTCGAGCTTCATGATTCCGGGTTTGCGGTCCTCACTCGAGTTGTCGATGCGGTGTGGCAGTCGGACGCTCCTGAGCAGGGAGACTTTCTCTCTGCAGGTCACTTTTCGCTCACATCAGGTCTCGCTCAGATCGAGTTTCTCAGCGGCGTTTCACTCGTCGTAGAAGGCGCGGCTGAGTTCGAGATCCTCTCATCAGACGAGATGAACTTTGGGCACGGCAAGCTCCGTGCTAGTGTCCCCTCTCAGGCGATCGGCTTTCAAATCCACACCCCGCGCGGCACTGCGCTCGATCTCGGGACGGAGTTCGCGCTCGATCTCAGTGATGAGAGGTGTGAGGTCCACGTGCTCGATGGCGAGGTCGAGTGGCATCCAAATGGCGACGTGGAGACACTCCTCACCGGAGGAAAGGGTCTTCTCGTCTCTGATGCCGCGCCCGCCCAGATCTCGGCTGATCCCTCGCGCTTCACGAGCTCGAGCCAGCTTGCTGACCAGCTTGCCACTCAGCAGGAGGAACGCCTCGCTGAGTGGAGAAATCATTCACAAGAACTGCGAGGCCGGACCGATCTTCTCGCTTACTACCCCCTCGATCAAGCCAGCCCATGGAACCGGAAGCTTCTCCCGACCCAGCCACACCTTACGCCGGGATCGATCATCGCGGCTGAGCATGTCACGGGCCGCTGGCCGGGTAAAGACGCGCTGGACTTTTCACCGAACGGATCACGAGTTCGCGTGACGATCCCCGGGGAGTTCCAAGAGGTTACCTTTACCACCTGGGCTCGGATCGACTCGCTTGACCGCCAGTTTAATGCCCTCTTTCTCACCGATAATTACGAGGAAGGTGAGCCCCACTGGCAGCTCACTTCTAAGGGCGAGCTCTTCTTCTCGATTCGCCTTGGCGAAGAAAAACTTCACCATATCAACCTCTCGCCCCCGGTCTGGGATCACTCCACCAATCAGCAGTGGCTTCACCTCGCCACGACCTTCGACGCTCCCACCCGCACAACTGTTCATTATTTAAATGGCGTCGAGATCAGCCGCGAGCAAGCGCCCGAAGACAAGGCGGTGCCCGCTATTCGCATCGGAAATGCCCAGATCGGAAACTGGGGCCTGCCTACCAAGAACGACCCTGACTTTGCCATCCGTAACCTGAACGGCAGCCTCGACGAATTTACTATTTTCTCCTCTGCACTCGACCCCCAAGACGTCTATAATCTCTATCTCTCCGGAAAACCATGAAGCGCATTATTCCTTTCCTCATCGCCGCCTCCCCGGCCTTCGCCGTTCTCACACCTGATGAACAAGCGACCCTCCACGCCCTCCCCATTCTCTCCTCTAAGTGCGCCGCCTGCCACGGTGACGACCCGGATGATATCGATGGCGATCTTAATCTTCTTTCGCGCGATGGCTTTCTTAAAGGAGGCGAGACCATCGACGATCTCCTTATCCCCGGTGAAGCCTCCAAATCCTTCCTGATGACAGTCATCAAATGGGAAGACGACGAGTATGAAATGCCGCCGAAGGAGAACGACCGCCTGACCCCGGAGCAGATCGCACACATCGAAACCTGGATCAATAATGGCGCTCCATGGCCGAGCGATGACGTTCAGAAGGACATCCGCCTCGCCGAGCGGACCAAGAAAGTCACTGACGAGGGCACCCTTCACGAGACCTCCGGAGGCCTCGCGGACGACTGGACCTACCGCCGTTATCAGCCGGAAGATATCTGGGCCTTCCTCCCACTTGAGAAGCCGCCCCTTCCTGCCGAGACGGACAAACCCGTCGATTCCTTCATCCACGCGAAGCTTGATGCCGCGAAGCAGGAGCCTGCTCCAAGGGCCGACTTCCGCACCCTGATTCGGCGTGCCTCTTACGATCTCATCGGGCTCCCTCCGACGCCGACCGAGGTCCACCAATTTAACACCGAAGCCTCAGAAGACTTCGACGCCGCTTGGGCTAAACTCATTAACCGCCTTCTTGACTCTCCGCACTACGGCGAGCGCTGGGGCCAACATTGGCTGGATGTCGCCCGCTATGCCGACACCGGCGGCCTCTCGAATGACTTCGAGCGCTCTAACATGTGGCGCTACCGCGACTACGTCATCCGCTCGTTTAATGAGGACAAGCCCTACAATGAATTCGTCATGGAGCAAATTGCCGGTGACGAACTTGCAGATGAATCCCTCCGCAAGCGTCTAGATGACGATTCCAAGTACGAGGAACTTCGTAAAAAAGGCCACTATTCAGAGAAAGAAGCTGAGCAAATGGTCGCTTCCTCTTTCCTCCGAATCGGGCCATGGGACCCTGCGATGGTGAAGGTGAAGGAGGCCCGCCAGCAATACCTCGACGACGTCGTCAATGCCGTGGGTCAGACCTTTCTCTCCACCACGATGCGCTGCTTCAAGTGCCACGACCACAAGTTCGACCCCCTTCCTACCCAGGATTACTACCGCATGTATTCCGTCTTCGCGACGACTCAGCTCGCCGAGCGCCCTGCTTCTTTCACTTCTACGGAAAACCTCGAGCGTTTCGATACTGAGAAGGCACAAGTCGAGCGTCTCTATAACTTCGCCCATGGCGAGGCCACTCGTCTCCAGAAGAAGGTCGAGGACCACGCTAAAAAATGGTATGCCGAAAATGGTCGGGAATACGTCGACCTCAAAGGCCGCCAAGATCTTCCCGATGAAGAAAAGCCACCCCGCCACGTCGGTCTCGATGAGACAGAAAAAGGTCAGCTCAAGGTCCGCGAGCAGGACGAGTGGATCTGGAAGCGCCGCTTCGAGCGCTTCGAGCCTATGGTGCAGTCAGTCTACAACGGCAGCGAGCCTAAGTTCTTGAACGCCCGTAAGCTGCGCATCAACGAGAAGGACACGAACCCGGAGAAACCCGAGTCATTTATCCTCACCGGTGGCGCGCTTGAAGCTCCGGGCGAAAAGGTGACCCCCGGCGTGCTCAGCGCCCTTGCCATCCCCTCAGAGGACGGTAATACGGAAGATCCCTACCTGATTTCTGACGAGGTCAACGGGCGCCGCCTCGCGCTCGCCAAGTGGATCGCTCATCCTGAAAACCCCCTTACGGCACGCTCGATCGTGAACCGCGTGTGGCAGTTTCATTTCGGCAAACCACTTGCCGGAAACCCGAACAACTTTGGCGTCAAAGGAGCCAAGCCCACCCACCCCGAACTCCTCGATTGGCTCGCTGCCGACTTTGTCGAGAACGGCTGGAAGCTCAAGCGCCTCCACCGCATGATCATGGCGTCAGACACTTACCAGCAGTCCGGGATTCACCCGAATCGCTACAAGCTGGCTGAGGAGGATCCTAATAACGACCTCTTTGCCTACTTCCCGAATCGCCGCCTTACGGCGGAGGAACTCCGCGATGGCATGCTCCGCATCACCGGCGAGCTGAATCCTGATGGCGGGGGCCTCCCGATCCGACCCGAGATGAATATGGAAGTGGCCCTCCAGCCGCGCATGATTCAGTTCTCGATCGCGCCGACATACCTCCCCTCCCGCACCCCAGAGGAGCGGAACCGGCGCTCGATCTACGCCTATCGCGTCCGTGGTCTCGCCGACCCCTTCTTGGAGACCTTTAACCAGCCGAACCCGAATGATTCTTGTGAAGGCCGGGATGCGGCCTCGGTCTCACCCCAGGCGTTTACTCTTCTCAATAGTGACCTCGTCACTGATCGCTCGATCGCCTTTGCCCTCCGTCTCGAAAAGGAAGCTGCGACTTTGCCTGAGCAAATTCAGCGGGCCTTCCACCTAGCCTACAACCGGAATGCGACGGATAAGGAACTCAAGCTCATCACCGACTACGTCACCGAAATGAGGGCCTACCATGCCGACAAGTCTCCAGAGTCGCGGGAGTATCCCACCGAGATCACGCGGTCGCTGATCGAGGAATTCAGCGGGCAGCCGTTCGAATACGAGGAGATCCTTCCGGTCTTCGAGGACTACGTTCCCGACATTCACGCTGCTGAAGCCTCACCGGAAACCCGCGCCCTCGCCGACTTCTGCCTTCTTATTTTCAATTCCCACGAATTCGTGTATTCTTATTAAGAAAGTCTCGACCACTGAATCCTAAACAAAATTAAAACTGAGATTTTCAAAATCTATTAACTTAAACTTCCCCATTTTGCCATGAAAAGCCCTATCTGCTCCCGCCCTTTCTCCGACGCTCATTCCCGCCGTGAATTCATGTATGGTCTCGGTGCCTCGATCGGATCTGTCGCCATGACTGATCTCCTCGCGAAGGATACCGCTCCCATGGCTCCTAAGGCCCCGGGCGGCGAAGCGAAGGCTAAGGCCGTCATCATGCTCTTCATGGAAGGCGGACCGGGTCACATGGACACCTTCGACCCTAAGCCGAAGCTCACCGAGCTACACAAGACGGAATCGAAGAATGATCGTGGCCTTGCCGCGGGCTCCTACCAATTTTACGTCGGTAGTCCTTTCAAATTTAACAAGGTCGGGAGCAATGGTATCGAAATGTGTGATCAGTGGAAGCACCTTGCTGACCCTTACATCGCAGACGAGCTTTGTAACTACCGTGGTTGTCAGGCGGAATCCCTGAACCACCCCGAGGCCCTCTTCCACATGAATACCGGAAGCCGCCTCGGCGCTGACCCCGCCCTCGGAGCGTGGGCCACCTACGGGCTTGGTTCTGAGAACCAAAACCTCCCCGGCTACGTCGTCATGACTGAAATGGCGCTGCCTCAGGGTGGCTCGAAAAATTGGTCGAACGGCTTCCTCCCCGCTTTCTACCAAGGCACCGCCCTCCGCCCCACCGGATCGCCTTTGCTCGACCTCGAGTCGCAACCCTTCAAATCCCGCGATCATCAGCGCGCCGCTCTCGATGCCCTTGCCAAGCTGAATGATGAGCACGCGCGCAAAAACCCGCAGCATGCTGATCTCGCTGCCCGGATGGAGTCCTATGAACTCGCCTACCGCATGCAGATGGAAGTCCCCGATGTCGTAGACCTCGACGGCGAGCCGGATTCCATCCGCGAGATGTATGGTATGGATGAAAAGGAAACTCACGACTTCGGTCGCCAGTGCCTCATGGCGCGGCGCCTCGTTGAGAAAGGAGTTCGCTTTGTGCAGATCTTCGCTGGTGGTTGGGACAGCCACGACTATCTCGAAAGAGGCCACGGCTCCCGGATCAAAGCTGTCGACAAGCCAGTCGCCGCCCTCATCCGCGATCTCAAGCAGCGCGGAATGCTGGACGATACCCTCGTCATCTGGAGCGGCGAATTCGGCCGCACACCAGATAATAACAAGCGCGGCGGAGTCTACTCCATCGGCCGTGGTCATAATGCTGATGCCATGACGATGCTCATGGCTGGCGGCGGCGTGAAGCCCGGCGTCGTCGGAGCGACTGATGAGCTCGGCGCTCAGGCCGTCGATGTCGTCCACCCCATCCGTGACTTCCACTGCACCCTCCTCCACCTCCTTGGCTTAGACGATAATAAGCTCACCTACTTCCACGGCGGCCGCTATAAGCAGCTCTCCCAATTCGGCGGGAAGATCATTCCGGAGCTTCTTGCCTGACATCCCGGTCCAGCAAAGATAGCAAGTTTACCTAAGTTTATCCTGTTCTTGTAATATGGGGTAAACTCGCTATCTTTCCAGAATGGATCCGGTCAGAAACCCCTTTGCCCCGGGAGCTGGAACTCCCCCACCCGAGCTGGCAGGGCGGGATGAAATCCGCGAAAAGGCGCGGATTGCCATCGCGAGAATAAAAATAGGCCGCCATAGTAAGAGTGCTCTTCTCATTGGCCTTCGTGGAGTCGGGAAAACCGTCCTTCTCGATAGAATTAAAAATGATGCTGAAGCCGAAGGAATTCACTGCATACGGATTGAAGCGCCGGAAGATCGCTCCCTTCCCGCAATTCTCGCCCCCCAGTTTAGACAGGCGCTCCTTAGGTTATCGCTCGATGAAAAAGCAAAATTACTGGCTCAGCGCGCTCTTCGAGGATTGGCAGGTTTTGCGGCTGCCCTGAAATTCAAGTATGATGATATCGAAGTAGGCCTCGATTTTGAACCCGAAGCTGGCCTAGCTGACAATGGCGATCTGGAATCTGACCTCCAAGATCTTTTAGAAACCGCCGGGCAAGCCGCACAAGCGGCTGAGACCGCCCTCGCGATCTTCATTGATGAGCTTCAATACGTTCCTGAAAAACAATTAGGCTCTCTCGTCACGGCCTTGCACCGAATATCTCAGAAATCGCTTCCGGTAATTCTTATCGGAGCAGGCCTGCCTCAACTTCCTGGGCGGATGGGCAAGGCCAAGTCATATGCTGAGCGCCTTTTCGACTTCCCGATGATGGGGCCACTCCTCCCAGACGACGCTACCGAAGCGCTCGTCAATCCTGCTTTAGCTGAGGGAGTATCGTTCGAGCCCGAAGCCATCGCCCGCATCCTAAAAGAAACCCAAGGATATCCCTATTTTCTGCAAGAGTGGGGCAGCCACTCATGGGACATCGCAGCTGAGTCACCCATCAGGGAGGAAGATGTCAAAAAAGCATCGATCACTGCCGTAGCCGCCTTAGATGCCAACTTTTTCAGGGTTCGTTTCGACCGGATGACTCCCTCGGAAAAGCGCTATCTGAAAGCGATGGCAGATCTGGGACCGGGGCCCCACCGCTCAGGAGATATCGCCGACCAGTTGGGACGCGAAGTGCAATCACTCGCGCCCACTCGTAGCAATTTGATCAAAAAAGGAATGATCTGGAGCCCCAACCACGGCGACACCGCCTTCACCGTTCCTCTCTTCGATCAATACATGCACCGAATCATGCCTACAGCCTAGACGATAACAAGCTCACCTACTTCCACGGCGGCCGCTATAAGCAGCTCTCCCAATTCGGCGGGAAGATCATTCCGGAGCTTCTTGCTTAGCGAGGATGGCCCTCGCTACTGCGACTTAACCGCGACGTAGACCGTGCTTTCAAAATCCTGTTTTTGGATAGGATTATGGAAGGGCACGATGTGCGTCTCGCAGCTCTCGAAGACTTCTTTGAGCGAGCTGAGGAAGCTCTCTTCCGGCGGATCGTCGGACCAGAGGGCGAAGATTCCTCCGGGGTGAAGCTTATCCGCGAGCACTCGCAGGCCATCGGCGGCGTAGAAGTCGGCATGCCGTTCGTGCAAAAGGTGCGCCGGGGAGTGGTCGATATCGAGGAGGATGGCATGAAACTTCTTGAGCGGGTTCGCCCTTTCAAATGAGGCTTCTTTACCCTGCGCGAGTGCCAGTTTGAAAAAATCTCCGTGGACGTATGAGCACCGGCGATCAGCATTGAGCCCGTGAGCCAAGGGAGTTAGCTCCTTCTCAAACCAGCCGATTACGGGTTCGAGGTAGTCGACGATGGCGAGGCTCCCGACCGTGTCATGCTCCAAGGCAGCGCGAGCGGTGTAGCCCAAGCCGAGGCCTCCGATGACGACATCAAGCTCGGCCCCGGGGAAGGAAGCGGCGGCAGCTGCTAGGCCGAAGCGGGAGAGCGCCTGCTCGACTTCGGTAAAAAGGGACGACATGAGAAAAGCGTCCCCGAGAATGATCTCGTAAATTTCTTCGTTACCCAGAGAGAGGACGGTGCGCCGCCGGAGGATGAGATCGCCCAGAGGCGTCTTTTGAAAATCGACTTCTTCGAAGCGAGGAATAGCGGTCATTAGATCAGGTTATTTGCGATCTCCTACGAAGAGAGTGTGGGTGAAGCGCTTCGCCTTGGGATAGGCTTTGGCGGGGATCGCTTGCACATTCTTAAAATCCCTCCCGAGGGACTTCGCGAAAGCCTTATCGGGATGCGCGGACCAGAAGACGACCCGTCCCCCGGGCTTGAGTGAGCGGGCAATCAGGGCGACGCCGCGGCGATCGTAAAGGCGGGAGTTCCCCTCGTCGACAAGCGGGTCTGGGCTATTATCGACATCTAACAAAATGGCGTCGTAGTTCCCCGGCCCACCCTTTTTGATGAGGTCGAAAACGTCTTCCTCAGAAATGAGAGTGCGGGGATCATCTAGGAGTGCGCCGTTGATTGATCGTAGAAACTCACGGTTCCAGGTCACGATGATTGGGAGGAGTTCGGCTACCTCTACGGTGGCGTCATCACCGACTAGCTCTAGGACACGGCGGAGAGTAAAGCCGAAGCCCAGTCCCCCGATGAGCACGCGGGGCTTGGAGCCGAGATTTTCGCAGGCCAGCTCGCTCATGGTCTGCTCGGAAGAACAGGCGGTGGTGCTCATCAGGGGCACGCCAGCCACCTTTAGAAAAAACTCACCATCGTGCTCCTGAAGCATCAGCGATGCCCCATCCGGAGTAGTGGCGGTCGCGAGATTCGTGGTGGGCTTCATGCGAAGGCCGGACCCTAGCGAGGTCGTCCGAGAATGCAAAGCTCTGAGAGAAAGATCGTAATCTCAGGCTCTTCCCTGCCCCTTTTTGGGCATGATTACGAGCTGACTGAGGATGAAGGGTCATGCTTTAATCGCCCGCAGGAACGCTTCATCTCTGGCGAAAGTCTCTGGAGGCACATGCTTTTCGCCGGGAAAAAAATGGCGGGATGTCGCTGAAGCGAGGCGAGGCGCTTATCTCCTCTGCCTGTGTTCCTACCGTTCCAGCGAAGTCAGCGAAGGATGAACAAGGTGAACCTTTCGCTTTATCTTTAGTGATATTTTAGGTATTCATATGAACCTGTGGCCCGCAAGCGTCTTAACCTCAAATCACCAAGCACGAATCGCCGGGTTTCCCAGGCGAAGAAGGGCGGGTTGGGAGCTGCCCTAAAGCGGGTCGATCGGAGGGTTCAGGACATGCAGAATAAGCGGACTGGACGGCGGGCTGGGATGACGGCTCATGCCGCAATAGCGGGGACAGCGGAGCCCGCCGATTTTAGCGAATTCCACCTCCCTTGGCCAAGTCGGCTCATTCGCTGGGCTCTGGCTCTGCTGATCGTCCCGCTTTGCTTCATCACCGTCCTGACTCTCTTCCAGCGGGTGGGTGATCCGGATTTTCTGCACCACTTTTATAAAACGAGAGAGTTCGTCTGCTTCGTGGTGGGGGTCGGCTTGATGATCTCTTGGTTCTACTCCGGCCTTCTCTCGGAGCGCTTCCTTTACCTTTACGTGCTGGGGCACGAGCTGACCCACGCTCTTTTTGTATACTGCAGCTTGGGATGGGTGAGCGCGATTAAGGTGAGCACAGATGGGGGCTACATCATGACAAATAGGTCTAATCTGCTCATCGCGCTCTCTCCTTACTTCGTTCCTTTTTGGTCCCTCGTTCTCGTGGGGCTCTATGGGCTTATTTCACTGAAAACTGAGATCCCGTATGGTGAGCAGGGCCTTATCGTTTTACTCGGCGGTTCGTGGTGCTTCCACATCGTGTGGACGCTGTGGATGATTCCAAAGGATCAACCGGATCTCAAAGAACACGGCACCTTTTTCTCCTTAATGGTCATCGTTTTTTGTAACTTGGTGCTGCTGAGCGCGATGGTTTGTCTGGCCTCGCCCGATCTGAGTTGGAAGATGTTTGTCTTTAATTGGGCAAACATTTCTTGGGATCTCATCGAGTCCGCGATGCAGTGGGTGGCGGGACTGCTTGATAGATTACCGCGGATTTAGCCTAGGGTCGCTTCGCCACGGAGGATTGCATTTTTGAAAAAGAGGACCCGTTTCAAAAAAAAGACCGTCCGGAGACGGTCTTTGCAAGAATAGGAGCGGGTTTTGTGCTAGCGCGAGGCTGCTTGCTCGAGGCCGTTGCCGGCTGATTCGACGTCACGGCCGATACCCTGCATGGTCTGACAGCTGGTGAGGGACGCGAGAGCGGCGGCAATAATGAGGATGGAGAGGTATTTCATGGGTTGGTATTTGTTTGGGTTGGATTTTGTAGCAGCTTACGCTGCGGCCGCCATTCTCTTCAATGGATTGAGACGTTCAAGAACGTTTTCCATCTCTTGGAGCGGGCGACGGATGACTCGGCGGGAAGCTCCTGAGATCATGGGGGCGTTTGCGTAGAGTCGGAACTCATCGGCCGTGTGGCACTCGAAGCGGTAGACCTTGTCTAGGATGGCATCGCCCGATCCCTTTGCGATGGCGACGCGGATGTTATTCCAGAACTGGCGGAGACGGACCGTCTTGCTCGGCTTTTTCGGGTATCGCCCGCCATGGCGAGAGATCAGCTGGCGGATCTCGGTAGTGAATTGAGCGTGCTTGGCGCGGAGTGCGCTTTCCTTTGGGCAAGTCGCGGATTCCGAGGCGTATTTTAGGGCTCGCTGCGAGTCGATGGTGTGGATTAAGAGGAGGCTCGGGGCGAGACAGGTTTATGGATAAGGCCGAACTTTTCGATGCTCTTATAAATGGCAGGACGCCTTTTGTTGGGCGGCAATTTGAATCTGAAAGGTGCAGTTGTCACCTAGCTGGTCTTGCGCCACTCTCGCTCGTGAACATTCTCTTAACAGGCGCGAACGGTTACATCGGGCTGCGTCTTCTCCCCACTCTTCTAGAGGCCGGCCATCAGGTCACGGCTGTGGTGAGATCGGTTGGGCGCTTCCCCTCCAACCTTTTCGAGGCCTTTGTGGAATCAGGCCAGCTGCGTTTTTTAGAAGCCGACTTTTTGGAAGAGCTGCCTGACATGCCATCAGGAATCGAAGCCGCCTTTTATCTCCTCCACTCGATGGGGGCAGATGATGACTTCTCCGATAAAGAAAGGCGCTGTGCTGAGAACTTCCGCGATTGGATCGAAGCTCGGCAGGTTGTCTACCTCAGCGGGCTTATCCCGGAAGGGAAGCTTTCGGCCCACTTGGCCTCGCGGGAGCGGGTGAATGAAATCCTCCGTGAGGGAGACGTGCCCGTGACGACTCTGCGGGCTTCGATCATCGTGGGATCGGGATCGGCGTCCTTTGAGATCATTCGAGATCTCGCTGAGAAGCTTCCTTTTATGATTACGCCGAAATGGACCGCGACGCTCTGTCAACCGATCGCGATTCGGAATGTCATCGGCTATCTAACAGGAGTTCTCGATCATGAGAAAACCTTAGGAGAAGAGTTCGACATTGGCGGGCCGGAGGTGCTCAGCTATCGCGAGCTTTTACTCCACTACGCCGAGGCGCGGGGTTTGAGGCGCTTTATTATTCCGGTGCCCTTTTTCTCCCCCGGCCTCTCGGCGCGCTGGCTTTATCTTGTGACGGCGACGAGCTACCCGCTGGCGCAATCGCTAGTCGCATCGCTGGTGAATGAGACGGTTTGCCGAGATCACCGGATCGAAAAACTGATCCCGCAGGAGCTGCTCAGTTATCATGAGGCGATCGAAAAGGCCTTTGTCCAGATCGCCCAAAATCGGGTGCCATCATCTTGGTATGACTCGCTAGCGTCTGGAAAATTCGACCCGGCGTTCCTTCAGGCAGTTCAGGTTCCGGGTCATGGAGTTTTGCGAGACGAGCAAGTTGTTTCTTTAGAGGGGAAGCGCGAGGATGTGATCGATGCGGTGTGGTCGCTAGGTGGCAAGATGGGCTGGCCTAGTATGAACTGGGCGTGGAAGCTCCGGGGCCTGATGGATCGGCTAGCGGGCGGGATCGGTCTCCGGCGTGGGCGGAGGCACCCTACGGAATTGAACAGCGGTGATGCGCTTGATTTTTGGCGGGTGGTGCTCGCGGATCGGGTGAGCAATCCGGAGTCCGCGCGCTTAATTCTAGCCGCGGAGATGAAGATGCCGGGTGAGGCTTGGCTCGAGTATGAGGTCAGCGAGTCGAGCTTGCGCCAGACTGCGACTTTCCGCCCGCGCGGGCTTTTCGGACGGGTTTATTGGTATTCGGTGCTTCCGCTGCACTTGCTTCTCTTCCCTAGGATGGCCAGGAAGCTGGCGGAGGGAAGGGTTCAGTGCCTAGTTTCCTAAGTCGACTCCTTTCAAAAGTCGGAAGAGTTCTGACTCGGTGGAGAGGATGACGGTGGTATTTTGATCAAGGATCTTGTCGTAGGATTCCAAGGTTTTGATAAACTTATAGAAGCGCTCTTGGTTCGGACTTCCGCCGTAGGCTTCGGCGTAAATCCGGGTCGCTTCCGCATCGGACTTTCCGAGGACGCTCTGCACTTTCTGATAGGACTCGGACTCGATCGTCTTCACCTCGCGTTCCATGTCTCCGAGGATGCGGGCGGCTTCCCCGGCTCCTTCTGAGCGGAAGCGCTCAGCAATTTGCTGGCGCTCGGAGATCATGCGCCCGAAGATCTCGGGCTCGACTTGGCGGGTGTAATTGACGCGCTTAAAGCGGAGGTCGAGCAAGTTGATGCCGTAGGAGGCGAGCTTTCCTTTTGCTTCATCATAAACGCTCTTTTCAATCTTGCTTCGGCCTTTGGTGATGGGCTCGAGACCGCTTTCTGATCCGAGGATTTCGCCAATTTCTTCGGGCTGCTCGGGCTGCCGGTTTTTGGTGGTGCGAATGATTTCGATGAGGTCGTGCTTCGCGACCGCATTCCTTGTTTCGGATCCGAGGACGTCATTGAGACGAGACTGTGCGCTACGCTCATCGCGGAGCTTTTGGAAGTAGACGAGAGGTTCGGAGATTTCCCAGCGGGCGAAGGTGTCGACCTGGATGTAGAGTTTGTCGCGCGTGGGCATTTGCGAGCCCTCACCGTCCCAAGAAAGGACGCGCTTTTCCATCGAGTTCACTTTTTGAATAAAGGGCAGTTTGAAATGGAGACCAGCATCGGTGATGGGTTCGCCGATCGGTTTTCCGAATTGGGTAAGGAGAATCTGCTCATCCTCACGCACGGTGTAGAGGGCGCCGGAGACGAAGAGAAGGACGACGAGGATGCCTAGTCCGACGAAGGCTGAGAGGAATTTTTTCATTTCTTAAGCGCGTTATTGAGGTCGAGAAGAGGGACGGGTGCGGTGGTTTTTTCGTCCATGATGATTTTGCTTTTCAAGCGGGGAAGAACCTCGGCGATGCGCTCAAGGTAGAGCCGCTGGCGGGTAATTTCTGGTGCCTTGGCATATTCTTGGTAGAGGGCGAGGAAGCGCTCGGCGTCACCGCTGGCCTCGTTCACCCGCTGCTTGGCTTCACCCTCGGCACGGCTGACTTTCTGATCGGCCATTCCCTTGGTTTTGGGGACCATTTTATTATACTGACCCCTCGCCACGTTGATCATGCGTGCACGTTCTTGCTGGGCTTGGTTCACCTCATTAAATGAGGATTGGACTGGCCGCGGCGGGTTGACGTTCTTGAGCTGGACGGAGGTAATTTGAAGGCCGAGGCCGTAGAGCCGGACAAGCTCGCTCATTTTTTCAAGTGCTTCGCTCTCGATAGATTGACGGCCGATAGTGATGACTTCATCAACGGTGCGGTCGCCCACGACTTCACGCATGACGGACTCTGAGGCGTCTCGGAGAGTAAGCTCGGGATCGCGGACGCGGAAGAGGTAGTCCTCCGGGCTATCGATGCTGTATTGCACGACCCACTCGACGAGGGCGGCGTTCTTGTCGCCCGTGATCATGGACTGCTCTTGCTCCTGCTCTTGAGCTTCCTCAGCGGCTTGATAGCGGTTAGTAGCGCCGCTGGTGCTGAAACCAAATTCCATCTTGAGCTGGCGCTTGACGGGGAGGATGTATTTTTGCTCGAGCCCGAAGGGGAGCTTGAAATGAAGTCCGGATGAGGCGGTGCGGTTGTATTTTCCGAAGCGGAGAATGACGGCCTCAGAATCGGCAGGGACCGTGTAGTAAGAGGTGAAAATCCCGATCACGACGAAGAACAGCGGGATGATGAGCCCGGCTCTCGAGGTGATCTTTTTCAGAAACTCCCCCGCTTGGTCAGGGGTGATATCGATGGTTGCCATGCCTCGATCCTTATAGCGAAGTGGAGTTCCCGCAATGAGAATCGGGGCTCTCTTTCGGAGGCTTTTTTATTCTTCACTCGCTTTTTCAGCCTGTTCACTAGCTGGAGCGGAATCAGCTTCTGGAGCCTTTTCGGTGGCTGGTGCTTGAGGAGGTGATTTCTCCTTAGGAAGTTCGGCAGCGGGCTTCTCGGCAGCTTCTTTTTTCGCTTTCGGGGCTGCTTTTTTGGCGGGCCCCTTTTCTCCGTCACCTTGTTTTGAAAGGTGGAGTGAGGTGTCGGAAAGGAGAATAGCGTGGCCTTGATTGAGGAGCCAGTGAAGATCATGATACCACTCAGACTTGACCGATTCCTCGGCATCATCCGGAAGAAATTTGTCCCAAAGGTTCTTAAGCTTCTTTCCCGAGTTTTCCTTCAAGTAGTCGATTATCGCTTGAGGCCTCTCGGAGAGTTTGGCATCCGGGGCGACGGCGTGGGGGCGGGAGGGGCCGACCTTGAGCTTCTTATTCCACTTGAAGACGGCGACGTGGCGGCCAGAGAGCTGGCGGCAAACCACGGGCATCAAGTTTGAGGGGTAGCGCTTTTCTTCGGTAACGGAATTTTTCAGTAAGGTCAGGAGTCCGGGGGAGAGGAACTTGCCTTGGATATCGCCCATGACCCACGCCCGGTCTGTTTCTTCAAAGGCAGCTTTGAAGTGATTTGCGAGGAAATGCTGCTCAACTTCGCGGGCCGTTTTGAAGAGCTCGGGTTCGGTTGCGGGCGCTTCTTCGGGGGTCTTTTCCTCGGCGGCGGGTTCTCCCTCTGGTTCGGGAATGGAGTTGTCAGTTTTTTCCTCGACGGCCTCTTCAGTAGCGGGAGCTTCTTGGCTGTCCGTTGCTTCTTTGCTTGGCGCTTCGGTCTCGGGAGCTGCTTCTTTCTCTGGATCAGCAAGTTTCCACTGAGTCGTGGTTTTCATGCTTTCGAGCCAAGCGTTGACGGCTTCCTCGCCGCGCTCCATCACGATTCGGGATTTATAGCGCTCGAGGGGCATGTTGCTGAACTGCTCGCGGTGGATGGCAGCGACATTCTGCTGGTAGGCGTGGTAGTTCGGTGGACCCAGAAATTTACCTGTCATGCCGCACTTCGCGACTGCCTGAAAACTGCCGGTCGGAGCTTCGCTTTCGACCTGCACTTCGGTGTAAAATTTGCTTCGCCAATCCGCGTTCCAGAGGTGCCGGAGAGCCTCTTCCTTGGTGAGCCAGACCGAGTTATCCTCGCGGCAGCGGAACACGAGTTTTTCGGGATTCTCAAAGGTGACTCGGAAGCGGTCACGACCTTGAAGGAGAACTTTCGCGAGGTCGAAGACCGAGAAAGTCCGACCGGTTTGCGTGACCTCCTTGGCAAGGAGATCAAGGCTCTCTTCATTCGGCATGAAGCTGACGGCGAATCCCTCGGGAGCGGGAATTTCTTCCCGTTGAGGGCCCCGGTCATCGCGCCGGCCGCGGCCACCTTGAAACTTGCCACCGCCACCACGGCGGCGATCTCCACCACCCTCTTCCCGCTGATCGCGCCCGCGTCCGGAGCTGCGGCGACCATCCTGCCTCCCTCCGCCACCCCGGCGATCACGAGAGTTATCCCTATCAGGACGATCTTGGTATTTCCGGGCAGGTTTTGACTCCGACTTGTCCCGTGCCCATGCAGGGCCGAAACTCAGTCCGGAAAGATCGAGGGCGTCTTTGCTATCACCGCTCTCGGGGTTTTGAGGATCGTTACTCATTGGGATGGAGTGACTGAATCATAAGGGCACGCTCAAAGAAAGCATCATTGCGATTATCCCATGGGGTAGAGGATCTCGCACGTTATGCTATCGATCTCCTCTAGGGTGGACTGATCCAAGGTGAGGTCGGCCGCTTTTAAAATGGGTGCCATTTGCGCAGCAGAGGAGACCCCCACGATGGTCGAGGCTACGAAGTCGTGCTGCTTGCTCCAAGCGGTGGCGAGGGTGGCGACCTCGATCCCGAGCTTGCTGGCGACCTCCATGAAGCGTCGAGTCGAGGCGATCGACTTATCGTTTACGAAGCGGGAGGCCATGGTCTTTTGTCGGGCTCCGCCGTGTTTAAGATATTCGGAAAAGCGGGCTCCTTCCGGCACCCCATCGTTGTATTTTCCAGTCAGGACGCCGCCAGCGAGCGGACTGTAGGGGAGGAGGCTCACTTTCTCACGTCGAAGACATTCAGCGAGTTCAGCCTCATCTCGCCGATTGTTGAGGGAAAAATTATTCTGCACGGTGTCGACCCGGGCTAGTCCTCGGAGCTCGCTGGTCCAGAGACTTTTCATGACGCCATAGGGATTGTCGTTGCTCAGCCCGATGGCTCGGACCTTTCCTTCCCTGACAAACTCGTCAAGCACTTCGAGCGTATCGGCAGCGCGCATGCCGTGGTCTGGCCAGTGAATTTGGTAAAGGTCGAGGTAGTCGGTTCCTAAGCGGCGCAGGCTACCCTCGAGCGCCCTTCGCAGGTGCACCCGGTCAAGCGCAGCCTTGCCATGGCGAACTGGCGGGCAGAACCAGCCGTGCGCCGCCCCGGCGATTTTCGATGCGATGATGACGGACTCGCGAGGCCGACCTTGGAGCCAATCGCCGACCCATTTCTCGGTCAGGCCAGCGAGTTCCTCGCTCGGAGGGACGGGGTAGACTTCGGCAGTGTCGAAGAAGTCGATCCCGGCTTCGAACGAGTCGTTCATGATCTTAAATGATTCCTCTTTATTGGCCTGAGTGCCAAAGGTCATCGTGCCCATGCAGATCTCGCTGACTACGATTCCACTTCCACCGAGACGCCTTTTTTCCATGACGTGAGTCTTTGCCCTCGTGTGAGGAATGCAAGAACTTGGACACTGGAGAGCGGGGATATGTGCCGGTTCTTTTGCTTACGGGGGAAATTCAGTTCTTCTCGATGTCGATACGATTTAGGTGAGCGGCGTAGCGGTAGGCGGAGCCACTGGGCGCATTTACTTTTCTGTGGCTGCGGTCATCACGGTCGCTCATGCTGTGCTAGGACCTTTTACCTAGCTCCTAGCGCTCGTAGGGGAAGCGCTTGAGCTACGGTTGGTGCGTGAGAAGGAGGCGAACGAATCGCTTCGGGCTTGCTCCTACGGGGTTGGCCTCGCGGAGTAGGACAGTTTCGGTTCCGTCGGCGTGACCCGTTGCCGAAACGAGGGAGGCGGCTTGGTTGGTCCATCCCGAGAGATTATTCCCGCGCTGGAGCTGCCATACGAGATCTGCGGCATTCGTGCGGCGGCGGGCCTTCGCACCGAGATAGGTCCCTCCGCCTTGAGTGACGACCTCGCCTTGGAAAAGGGCGGAGTCGGGCACTAGGGGTTGGGTGCCGAAGGCATATTCTTCCCAGTTTTCGAGCCCATCTCCATCAGGATCAGCATCGGCGGTTCCCATGAGAGGATCATCCCAAGCAGACGGAGCGAAGTTTGCTTCCTGCCAGGCATTGAAGTGGGTGGAAACGGTGGCGTCTCCTGAACCCGGGGAACCATTAAGGGAAGTGCTTAGTCCCCAAGCGCTCGGGGAATCTAGCCCGTCATGAAGAGTCTCGTCACCAGCGAGAACGAGGCTCTGCCCTCCGCCATCGCTTGGCGGATACCAGCGATCATTATAGGTGAAGACGAGAATGTTTTCTCCTACCTTGTCGACCAAGCGAAGGGTGTCGCCATCATTACTGAGGAGTCCGAGATAGGGCCCGTAGACGCTCGCAGTAACATTAGGGTAACGCACGGCGAAAGCGGATGGGTTTTTCACCAAGAGCAGCCGTGCTCCCGCTGGTAGCGAGGTCCCCGCCGCGAAGGTGTAAACGATACCCTCAGTGAACTGGGCCCCGGAAAGATCAAGGGTGGCCCCGGAAGTATTCTTGAGTTCGACGAACTCAAAGTCTTCAGAAGTCACACCCGGCAAGGCGGCCTCCTCGGCAGCTGAGGCGTCGCCCGGATGGTAGTTGATTTCAGTTACGCGCAGGCCTTGCTGAGCTAAAGTGGGGCTCCCGGTGTAGCTGAAGGAATCGACCAATGCAGCGTCGGCATTTCTCAACTCGGTCGTCTCGCCACGAGCTGAGAACTGACCTCGATATCCTCCTTGGATAAAGCGATACTCGCCGGAAGTCGGCCCCGAGTTACGGGCACGGAAGGCCTTAGCATTCTTCGCGAGGTGAAGAGTGCCGATAAAGTCGCTTCCTGCGGTCCCGGAGCCAGCGGGAATCACGGTGCCGGGAGGGAAGGTAAATTCGACACCGCCACTCAGGGTGAAGCCCGAGAGGTCGACTGAGACGGAGCCGTTATTTTTGATGATCAAATATTCCTCATCTTGGTCCCCGGAGACGGGAAGAAATTCGACCGCTTCGATCGTAACCGGCGGAAGTGGGACTTGATCAGCCGGGATGCTATCGCCTTGATATTGTCGAGCGGAACTAAAGAGATAGCTCCTTTTTTGCGGCAGCCAATTAATAAGGAGACGGGCGGTAGCAGTGCGGGAGCGGTCGTTATTTCCCCAACTGCCCCATTTGTCGTAATCGAGGTCAGAGTCAGAAACAATTCCGCTAGGATCGATCTGATCGCGGAGTCCCTGCACCATCTCAGTATACCAATCCGGTCCTGCGGCAGCATCGGCTGGTGACAGCAGAACTTCCTTCCGAAGCGTCTGGATGCGTCTGAGAATCATATCCCGGAATTCAGGGGTGTTGTGGATCAGCTCCCAAAGTCGATTAGGATTTGAGATCCAGAGATTGCTGAAAAAGGAGTCGTCAAAATAGAAGTCGGTGGGGTTCCACCGACGACCCGCGGAAAGATCGACATCCCAAGGGAGCGGGTTCCACTCCCCGTCCCCTTCCGTATCGCGGTAAAGGTAGAAGTTCTTGTGACCCGTGTCGGAAATTCCTGCGATCAGGTAGGCGGCGAGATGATTCACGGTGGCAGCGATGTCCACGTTGTCGTAGGCATACTCGCGGCGGACATTACGCGGGAGATTTTCGTCGAGACCAGCGATGAGAGCTTGGAGGTCGCTGGTCCCGAGTTCCTTGCGAGACTTTTTAACTGCGGTGGATGCGTCCTCAATCCGGTCATACATTTTATAGAGGGTGCCCTCACGATCGAGACCTACCCGGTCAAGGAAGCGATCGTCTCCGTCTTCAACCAAGTCGGTGATCGAGAAGAAATCGCCATTCCGCTCCATGCGGATCGGGAGTGCGTAGTGAGACGGGGAGCCGCTACGGCGCAGCATCTCATAGCCCATGGTGTTTCGAACTTTACTCTTATCGGCCCAGTTCGTGAGGAGATTGGTATCTTTTACCCGCTCCTCGCCATCTTTCCAAAGGAAGCGATTCCCCTTATTAAAGTCCAAGTCGTAACTTTTCTTAGGGAAGGCGGCGGTCGATTGGCCGTGGCGGTCCATCTGCACGTTATCATAAAAATTACCGAGATAGTAGATCGAGGCTGTCGTTCCAAGCTCGGTATCGACCGCTACCTCGTCCTCGACAAAGGTCTCCATGATGGTGAGTTGCGAAGAGGCATGCGCAGGATTTAGGGCTACCGTTCCGTAGTAACGATCGGCATCACTGGGATCGAGAAAGGCCGGGGAGAGGGAAACTCCGCTCGCCGAGTCGCTCGCCTCGACACGCCAGCGTAACATTTCTCCAGCGCTCAGACCGGTAGTGGGGAGGCGGACAGAAAAGAGGCCATCGCCCGCTACCTCGTCTCCCCCACTGCCATTATCTCGCATCTGAAGACTCGCCTCCGGGCCAAACATACTGCGGTGGAAAAGGCGGACTTGAGAAATGCCATCGGTCCCCTCTTGCACCTCGGCGGTGATAAGAATGGGTGCGCTCCCGGGGCCACCCATCGGCCGATCGGGGGTCTCGGTGACATCGCGGATAAAGGGGGGAACCGCGGCAAGGCTCGCGCCATTCACCGCTCCGGGAGTTACTGACGTGTAGTAACCCATCGAGCCATCAGTCTGGCTCACGCCGTAGCTTGCGCCGGAAAATTGCCCGGGGAACTTCGGCGCATATTCATCCTCCACCGTGCTTCCATCTGCCCGGATGAGGCCGAGATACTCACCGCTGCGCTTCAGTGAGAAACTGGTATGAAACTCACCGCCGGCAACCCGTCGATTTTTCCCAGAGGCCCAGACGATGAGGTAGTCCTGCGAGCTAATCGTCGTGCCTGGAGGGAAGATCCACTTGCGGAGGTCTGCATCATCATCAGTGAGGGACCAGCCGCTAAGATCAATACTGGTAGAAGCGTCATTAAAGAGCTCGATCCAATCGCGGTCATCGCCATCCTCATCGAGGTGGGAGCCGTCATTATCAGCGACAATTTCGGAAATCCATACCTTAGAAAAGCCTGGCACGGCGAGAATTACGGATAACACCGTAAGCTTAAAAATAGTAAGAGGTTTCAAAGTAGGGCTTTGGGGGAGTGTGTCATGCAACTTAAGCGTGATTTCGGGAATTTTCCAGTGGCAATTTCACGGATCGAAAACGGGAGATGGGGGGTCATCCCTGAGGCGCAGGGCCGGAAATCTCCCCCTCAGGTAAGCACCCCGCACGTGAGGTCACCTTTCAAGCATCCCTGCTATCGATTTTTTCCTTAGCCGAACTGCCGTTTGCCGAAGGCGGCGGTGGCGTAGCCAGCCTCCCTCAACAACTCGGAATCACCTAACTTGGGGCCCGCGTGTCGCCTCGCAAATGAGGAAACTCTAAAGAGAATCTGGATCTGGGAGAAAAACTCCGTCCGGCGCTAATCGACATAGGCGAGGCCCGCTGCGGTGGCCTCGATCTTATCGGCATTTCCGAGGAGTTCCGCGATGGGGTCGTATTTCCCAGCAAGAAGGGCGTGGCGCGCCGGGGCGGGCATCTCGACCGGGAAGCTGAGCTCACCGGCGGTGACGGTCATCGCCTCGATATCGATCTTCACCACGAGGGTCGCATCGGCCTTCGTGGCCGCTTTGAGCGCATCGATCTGCGCTTTGGGAGCGGTGACGCAGGGGAGGCCGAGGGTGGTGGAGTTTCCGTAAAAGATCTCTGCAAAGGACTCGGCTACGATTCCAGTGAAGCCATATTTCGCGAGGGACTGCGGAGCGTGCTCACGGGAGGAGCCGCAGCCGAAATTGATGCCGGCCACGAGGATCGAGGCATTTTGATAGCGCTCTTCATTGAGCGGGTGATTCGTCTTTTCCCCGCTTACGGGATCGAAGCGGACGTCGTAGAAGGCATATTCTCCGAGTCCGTCAAAGGTGACGCACTTCATGAAGCGGGCCGGGATGATGCGGTCGGTATCGATATCGGCCCCGGGGATGGGGACGGCGGTGCCGGAGACTTGGGTGATGGGTGCGATGGCCATGTGGTTTTTCGTTTTAAAGTTTAGGCAACGGCGGATTCGCCAAGGCTCTCGAAGGTCTCACGGGCGTCCGCGATCTTACCCTCGACAGCAGCGGCAGCGACCATGACGGGCGACATGAGAACGGTGCGGCCGATGGGTGAGCCTTGGCGGCCTTTGAAGTTTCTGTTAGACGATGAGGCGCAGATTTGATCGCCGATGAGCTTATCGGGGTTCATCGCGAGACACATCGAGCAACCAGCGGCGCGCCACTCGAAGCCCGCTTCCTCGAAGATTTTATCGATGCCTTCTTTCTCGCACTGAATCGCGGTGATCTGCGATCCGGGAACGGCGATCGCTTTGACCCCGGCGGCGACTTTTCGGCCTTGAAGATACTTTGCGGCTTCGCGGAAATCGGAGAGGCGGCCATTGGTGCAGGAGCCCATGAAGGCGACATCGATGGGGATGCCCTTGATAGGAGTTCCGGCAGGGAGCTTCATGTAGGCGAGCGCTTCCTCGATGACCGCTTTTTCTTCTGGATCGGCAGTGGTGGCGGGATCAGGGATGTTCTCGCCGATGGTGATGCCGTGGTCCGGGGAGATGCCCCAGGTGACGGATGGTTCGATATCCTCGGCATTGATGACGATGACGTCATCGAACTCCGCGTCGGCATCAGAAGCGAATGATTTCCAGCGGGTGACGGCCTCATCCCACTCAGTTTCGGAGGGGGCGTAAGGGCGACCCTTGAGGAAGTCGAAAGTGGTTTGGTCTGGGTTGACGTAGCCGCAGCGCGCACCGCCCTCGATCGCCATATTGCAGACCGTCATGCGCTCTTCCATGGTGAAGCTATCGAAGGTCGTGCCAGCATACTCGTAGGCGTAACCGATGCCGCCCTTTGCTCCGAGCATGCGGATGATGTGAAGGGTGACGTCTTTTGCGTAGACGCCGGGGCGGAGCTTGCCATTCACCTCGATGCGGCGGACCTTGAGCGACTCGATCGCCATGGTCTGGGTGGCGAGAACATCGCGCACCTGAGTGGTGCCGATGCCGAAGGCGATGGCGCCGAAGGCTCCGTGAGTTGCGGTGTGCGAGTCGCCGCAAGCGATCGTGGAACCGGGTTGAGTAATCCCCTGCTCGGGTCCGACGACGTGGACGATGCCCTGTTTTCCAGACTTGAGATCAAAGTAGGTCACGCCGAAGTCATCGCAGTTCGTGCGAATGGCATCGATCATCTCCGCAGCGAGCGGATCGGCGGGCTGATCCTGATTCTCGGTAGGAACGATGTGGTCGATGGTGGCGAAGGTGCGCTTAGGATACTTCACGGTGAGATTGAGCTCACGAAGCATGCCGAAGGCCTGCGGGCTGGTGACCTCGTGAATGAGGTGGGTGCCGATGAAAAGTTGGGTGCGTCCGTCGCTGAGGGTGCCCACGGTGTGCGCGTCCCAGACCTTTTGATAAAGTGTTTTTCCCATGGAATCGTCCCGCTGGTTCGAGCGGGGGGAGGTTCTTAGCGGATTTCAGGGGGAGATCAAGGCTGGGGATGTAGCGGAGGAGCTGAGCCGCTGATTTCCTAGTGCGAGGCTTCTTCTTGGGACACAGAGGCTAAGAGCCTCTGCTACGCTCCTTGAGGTCGCTTACGTGATTCGCGAGGGGGTCGATCTGAAAATCTTGCTGCTTGTTCTCTTGCTTGATTAAAGAAATCACCATGGACGAATCAGGCGTCCTGATCGGCCCGGGCGAAAAGTGAGATTTCCGCCGGCTTCGCAAATCGATAAGGTTCCCATTGCGCTCTGATAGGGATGAACTAGCATCGTGGCCTATGAAATTTGCTCTTCTTTCTCTCGCGTCGCTCGGGCTGCTGCATGCAGCTCCGGTCACGCTGGTTCCTTTCGCAGATCGCTTCGAGCGTCCCATTGATCTTCAGCAGGCGAAGGGTGGGAAGTCGCCGATGGTCGTGGTGGAGCAAGATGGCAAGATCTTCGTCGTCGATCCCGAGAGCGGTTCCAAGATCAATGAGATGCTTGATCTCACGGGCTACGTCTCGCGCACTCATAATGAGGAAGGCCTGCTCGGACTCGCTTTCAGCCCGGAATTTGAAAACGACAACCGCTTTTATATCTACTACACCGCAGTGGAAAAGGTGGCTGGGAAAGATGGAAAAGTGACTCGCAGGGAGGGCCGCATCTCGCGCTTTAAAATGGACCCCGAGTCGCTCACCGCAGACCGGAAGGGCGAGGAGATTCTCCTCTCTTTTGAGCAGGACTTTGGGAATCACAATGGCGGCTGGCTCGCCTTCGGGCCTGACGGTTTCCTCTACTTCGGCGCGGGCGATGGTGGTGCCGGAAACGATCCCAAAAAGCGCGCGCAGGATCTTAACAATCTCCTCGGCTCGCTACTGCGGATCGATGTCTCCGGTGAAAAGGGCTACCAGATCCCTAAGGACAATCCCTTTATAGGAAAGGAAAACCACAAGCCCGAGATTTACTCATACGGCCTTCGTAATCCTTGGCGCTGCTCCTTCGATTCCAAAACGGGGGATCTCTGGATTGCTGATGTAGGCCAGAATCATTGGGAGGAAGTGAACTTCGTTTCCGCTAAAAACCTGAGCGGCGCGAACTTCGGCTGGCCGCTCCGCGAAGCTACCCACGAAACGCCGCAGAAGGGAGTCGGCGGCGCCTCTCCTCCGGGCGCAATCGCTCCGATCTACGAATACGGGCATGACCTAAGCAAGCCCACCGATGGCCTCTCGATCACCGGGGGCTACGTCCATCGCGGCGCGCGCAAGGATCTCAACGGACGCTATTTTTTCAGCGATCTCATTTCTAAAAAGCTTTGGTCCATCAAGCAGAGATTGGGAAAAGCGACCGACTTTGTGAACCACAGCGACTCTCTGATTTTACCCGCCGGGAGGTCGATCGGATCCGTCTCTTCCTTCGGCCAAGATCTCGCGGGTGAGGTCTATCTCCTCGATCTCGAGGGCTCGATATTCCGCTTACAGTAGTCCCGCTCATCTAAGTTAGAGATTGATTCGCGCGCCTTATCATTTAGGGTGCCCGATAAATTCTCAAACTTATGGAAGTCCTGCTAGAGCGTCCCGTCCTCGTCCTTAACAAGCTCTGGCTTCCCGTCCATACCTGCTCGGTAAGGCGGGCCATCAAGCTCCTCTGCCTCGGCCGCGCGCAAGTAGTGCAGACCGAGGGCCAGTGCCGCTACCAGACGCACGATATCAGTTCTTGGCTAGACTACTCTGAAGGCTCGCTCACAGGCGAGGTCATCTCCTCGGTGAACTTCGCCCTGCAAGTTCCCAAGATTATCGTCCTCAGCCTATACGACCGCCTCCCCCGGAAGGAAGTGAGCTTCACGCGCCAGAACGTCTTCCTGCGCGACAAGCACACCTGCCAATACTGCCACCTTCGTTTCCCCGAAAAACAGCTCAATCTCGACCACGTCGTCCCCCGGGACCATGGCGGTGGCACGCGCTGGGATAACATCGTGACCTCCTGCATCCCCTGCAATACGCGTAAGGCTAATCGGACTCCAGCGCAGGCAAAGCTACATCTTTTAAATGAACCGCGCGCTCCGAAGTGGCGCCCCCTCTTCGGCATTAAACGACACTCTAGCGATGATGCTTGGCACGAGTTCATCGGCCCCGAGAATGGTAAAGTATCGGCATCCGCTTAATTCTCACCTTTCCTCTTTAGCAAAGTGCTGCTAGCCTCCCAGAAGTGAACTTTTGGTCAGAATCTGGTGGTATCATCCTGTGGTTACAGGCCGCGCTCGGATTTGTCGGCCTCATGGTTACCGTCGAGCGCATGATTTATTTCCAGCACACCCGCGGGAAGTGCGCTGATCTCCTCCTCGGGATCACGAATCATGTCCGGAATAAAGCCTACGCTGAAGCCCTTCACGCCTCTTCTCGGAAGCGGGGGCCTGAGGCGCGCATCGTCCATGCCGTCCTGCAGCGGCACCACCTCGAGCGCACGAACCTGCGCGAGGTCGCCCAAGAAGCTGGCCAGCTAGAGGTTCCTCGGATCGAAAAAAATCTTCGTATTCTCCTTGGCGTTGCTCTTTTAGCTCCTCTCCTCGGCATGTTCGGCACCGTCATCGGCCTGATCGAGATCTTTTTTAATGTCAGCTCGGCCGAGGGTGTCGTGGCCCAGACCGTTCTCGCAAAGGGCCTCTTCCAAGCGCTTGCTTCCACTGCCATGGGCCTCGCGATCGCCATCCCGGCCTACCTCTTTTATCTCTACCTCTACGGCAAAGCCCGCCGCCTCGTGCACCGGCTCGAGCGCGCGGGGATCGAGACGGTGAACATCGTTTGTGACGGGCGTGATCAGGACCACATCGTGTCCTTCCGCGACGAAGTTTCCGGCAGCTCGAAATCCGAGCCCAAGGCAGAGCCTCCTCGGAAAAAGACGCCAAAAAAATCTTCATAGCTGATGAAACTTTCGATGACTCTCCCCGAGAGCCCGGGCTCGGTTTACATCGTCCCTGCTTTTGATTTCTTGGGGCTTCTTCTCGCGCTCGTCCTCCTTACTGGAGTTGTTTCAAAGGAAAGCTACGTGGAAATCTCCCTCCCCGTATCCGAGTTTCGCGGCTCCCGACTGGGGGACGAATCGCCCGTCGTGGTCAACATCCGGCAAGGCATCAAGGGGCCCACCTTTTACGTCGCAAAGGAAGCCGTGGAAGAAGCGCAGCTTGAGAACGCCATCCGCCTCGCGGCCGAGGCTCGCAGCACCACCCTCGTCGCCCTCCGCATCGATCAATCAGCTCCGATCTCGATCCAGCAAGAAGTCATCGATCTCACTCGCCGCCTCGGCTACCGCTGTAAAATAGCCCAGCGCACCATCGAAGCCCCACAACCCTGACCCAGCACGATGAGCCGTAGAAAATTACGCCGTGATCGGGAAGCCGGGCTCCATTTTCACTGGCACCTCCCCCAGGGATCCTTTAGTCGGCTCGTCATCGGCGCTCTCGTCGCCACGCTTTTTTGGGGAGCCCTGCTCGCCTACGTCGAAGTCCGCCTTCCGACCCCTCCGCCCTTGGCACAGCGCGCCACCGAGCTCGAGGTCGTCGATCTCGATAACCCGGCAAATCGCTGGCTCGCCGAGGTCATCGATCGGGAATCCCCCTTCCACGCCCGCTGGGAAGTGGGCGATGACTCACGCTTAGAAAAAGCAATCCGATCCGCCCTTACCGCGGCCGCTCCTCCACCCTACCAACCTGCCCTTATCGCCATCGGACTTGCCTCGCCAGCCGCCTCGCTCACCGGCCTGCCCGGGCTTGATGGCAGGACGCTTCCTCCGCCTCTTCCCGTAAAAATCACCCCGATAGAGCGCCCGGAGCCCCAGTGGTATATCACCGTCACCCCCCAAAGTTCTCAGATTAAGTGGGACGGCTTCAGCTTCCGCTGGAGCGGCGAGAACGCCTCCCTCAGCCCCGGGGAGAGTTGGTCCTACCAGCTTCTTCTCGACTGGCGCGGCATCGTCATTTCCTGCCTTCCGCTGGATGCCCCCCGGAACCCTCGCGCGCTTAAGATCGCGCAAACTCTGCGCAAATTCCGCTACCCATCCGCCGAGAAAGACGCCCCCCTGCGTCAGTGGCAAGTCGAAGCTCGAACGGTAGATCGGAGTCCCCAATGACGGTCGATAGCTCGCAATTCTTCCTCGCCTTTATTTTCCTCGCCTTCATCTGGGTCGTCGCCGACTTCCTCCTCGAACGCATCGCGGGCAGCCTATCAACGTGGAAAAGAAGCCGCCGCTTCCGTGACTGCCACCTCTGCGGAAAAACCTACCCCGCCAAACCCCGCCTTAAGCTCTCCCGCTGCCCGGATTGTGATGGCATCAACCCGCGCAAGAAGCACCGCCGCCTCGGTTGAGATGAGTCCTTCGCTTGCCTTTGTCTCTAATTCGTTCTACCAACTTTAAGCCCTCACGAACCATGGAAAATCGTCGCGTCGTTATCACTGGCCTAGGAGCCGTCAGCCCACTCGGAAATGATGCCGCCTCCACGTGGGATGGTATGAAAAATGGTCGCAGCGGAATTGACCTCATCAAGTCGATGGATACCGCCGACTACAGCGTGAAAATCGCTGGCGAGGTGAAGGACTTCGACCCCAAGCCCTTTTTTAAAAACCCGAAGGACGCCCGCCGCATGGACCGCTATGCCCACCTCGGCATCGCTGCCGCCAAGATGGCCCTAGATGATTCCGGGCTCGATAGCGCAGAGCTCGACCGCGACCGTGTCGGCGTCATGCTCGGCTCCGGTATCGGTGGACTAGGAACGCTTGAGGATAATCACAGCGCCCTCCTTCAGCGCAGCCCAAGCCGCGTCTCGCCCTTCACCATCCCCATGATGATCTCTAACATCGCCAGCGGGGTCTTCTCGATGGAATATGGCTTTGGCGGACCGAACATGGCGATCGTGACCGCCTGTGCCACCGCGAACCACTCCATCGGAGAAGCGTGGCGCATGATTATGTTTGGTGATGCTGACGCCTTCATCGCGGGTGGCTCGGAAGCCTCTATCCGCCCCATGGGGCTCGCCGGATTCATGAACATGAAGGCACTCTCTACCCGAAATGACGACCCCACCGCGGCCTCCCGTCCCTTCGATACCGGGCGCGATGGCTTCGTCATGGGAGAAGGAGCCGGAGTCCTCGTCATCGAGGAACTCGAGCATGCCAAAGCCCGGGGTGCGGACATCATCGCAGAACTTTCCGGCTACGGACTCAGCGCCGATGCCTACCACCTCACCTCGCCCCATCCCGAGGGGCTCGGCGCGGCACGCTGCATGGACATGGCCTTGAAGCACGCCGGTCTTAATCCTGAGGACGTGCAATACGTCAACGCGCACGGCACCTCCACTCCTCAGGGCGACGTCTGTGAATCGAAGGCCATCAAAAAATCTTTCGGCGATTGGGCAAATGACGGCCTCATCGTCAGTTCCACTAAGTCCATGACCGGCCACCTCCTCGGAGCCGCCGGCGGCGTCGAGATCCTCGCCTGCCTCATGGCCATCCGCGAGGGCATCATCCCTCCCACCATCAATCTCGAAAACCAAGACCCCGAGTGCCCGCTCGACTACTGCGCTAACACTGCGCGGGAAGTCGAGGTCAAGGCCGCCCTCAGTAACTCCTTCGGCTTCGGCGGTCACAACGCCTCGCTTCTCGTTCAGAAGTTCGCGTAATCCTCCCACTCCCTAGGAGACTCCCGGTCCCCAATTAAGCCCTCGAAGCCGACCACCCAGCGCCTGATTCTAGACCCCACGCGTCACCACGGAATCACCGGATAAAATAGCAGCGGTAAGTCGCACTTTGCCGCCGCCCTCCCAGACTTATCACCGGGCTTAGTCCTTATCTCGCTCGAGACTGAAGACAACCCTTCTCATCCTAGCTGGAACGAGACCCGGCTTAGGCAATAATATCCTTAATCACCTTCCCGCCCTCGACTCCGGTGAGCTTGAAATCGAGCCCTTGGAACTTGTGCGTGAATCCGTGAGGCTCGATGCCGCAGAGGTGCTGCATCGTGGCATGAAGATCGTGGACACTGGTGCGTCCGGCGATGGCATTATAGCCCAGCTCATCGGTCGCTCCATGAATGTGCCCCGGCTTGATTCCCCCCCCGGCAAGGACGAGTGAAAAGGCATTGATGTGGTGATCCCGTCCGGTTCCCTGACCCATCGGAGTGCGCCCGAATTCGCCTCCCCAAATGACGAGAGTTTCATCGAGAAGACCGCGCTGTTTCAGATCGGCGATGAGGGCGGCGGACGCTTGATCGACATCTTCAATGCGGGCTTTGATATCGCGGTCGATATTTCCATGGTGGTCCCAGCCCCGGTGGTAGAGCTGGACGAAACGCACCCCCCGCTCGACAAGGCGGCGGGCGAGAAGGCAGTTCGATTGATACTCACTCGCGCCATCCTTCACGCCATACATTTCCTTAATGTGGTCCGGCTCGCTCGAGATATCCGTAAGTTCCGGGACTGAGGTCTGCATCCGGAAGGCCATCTCATATTGAGAAATTCGCGCCTCAAGCTCGCGGTCGATGACGTGCCCGGTCTGCAGGCCGTTGAGGTGCTTCACCTCATCGATCACTTGCCGCTGAGTTGATTGGCAGACGCCATCCGGGTTCCCGACGTAGTGGACCGCGTCGCCTTGGCTCTGAAACTGAACCCCTTGGAAACGACTCGGGAGAAAGCCCGCGGACCATTGCTGGGATGAGACCGGCTGTCCCCCGCCCGACATCAGAACGACGTAGCCGGGAAGATCTTCCGTCTCGGCGCCGAGCCCATACAGCGTCCACGAACCCATGCAGGGGCGCCCTTTGATGATAGAGCCGGTGTTCATGAAAGCGTGCGCCGGATCGTGGTTGATCTGCTCGGTGTGCATGCCACGGAGGATGCAGAGGTCATCCGCGACCTTGCTCATGTGCTCGAAATTCTCCGCGAACTCGAGGCCGGACTCGCCGTGCTTTTTGAACTTCAAAATGGAGCCACGGGCGGTGAGAGTTTTCCCCTGAAGCTGAGCGAGCTGCTGCCCCTTAGTGAAGGATTCGGGGAAGGGTTTGCCATCGAGCTTGGTGAGCTCTGGCTTGGGATCAAAGGTGTCCATGTGGGAGGGACCGCCGGCCATACAAAGATGGATGACGTTTTTAATCTTAGCCGGGTGCGGGAGTCCGTCGCCATAGTAAGCGGGCCACGCTTCACCACCGGAGGCGCGCTGGGCCGCCATGGCAGCGAAAGCCATACTTCCGAGACCAGCGAAGGAGTTTTCGAGGAAGGTCCGGCGGTTGAGCTCGAGCGCTCGTTGGGGATTAGTGGCAAACATGGTCTTAATAACGGGTAATGGTTTCGTGAAGATTGAGGATCACGCGGCAGACTTGCGCCCGCGCCGCAAGCTCCGCCTGATCGATATCCGCGGGCGCGCGGTAGAGGCCGATTTGAAGAAACTTTTGGGCATCATCTTTTCCGCTCGCGATGTTTTCTCGCTGCTGCGCGAGGAACTTCTTAAGGGAAACGACCTCCTCTTTCCGGGGATCGCGGGAAATGGCAGAGCGGTAGGCCGCTGCGATAAATTCCTCATCGGTCGTGAGCGATTCATCCTCCATGAGACGGACGGCAAAGGCGCGCGCGGCTTCAGTAAATGACGGATCATTGAGCAAAGTAAGGGCCTGCTGCGGCGAGTTCGCCTGAAGCCGATCAGCGGAACACTCGACTCGGGTGGGTGCATCGAAGTTTGCCAGCATCGGGTGCAGGAAGGTCCGCTGCCAGTGCATGTAGACCCCTCGGCGATACTGGTTCTCGTTTTCGGTATTACCATATTTGCGCGATGGGAAAGCGATCGCCTTATAGTAACCCTTAGGCTGATACGGCTTAGAAGAGGGACCCCCGGTCAGGTCAGTATTTAGGAGCCCGGAAATGGCGAGGGCATTATCGCGTACGAACTCAGCATCTAGTCGGCGCGGTGCTTGCTGGGCGTAGAGCCGATAGCCGGGATCGACATCCTTCAGCTCGTAGCGATGCGCGGCCTTCCGCTGATAAGCTTCGCTCGTGACCATCGTCCGGATGACCTTTTTAATATCCCAGCCGCTTTCACGGAAGTCTGCGGCGAGCCAATCGAGAAGCTCCGGGTGGCTGGGCCACTCACCCTGCGCCCCGAGATCAGAGAGAACATTTGAGAGACCGGATCCGAAAAACTGCTTCCATGTCCGATTCACGAAGTGACGCGCAGTGAGCGGATTCTCCTCCGCAGTGAGCCACTTCGCTAGGTCAAGGCGATTAAGGCGCCGATCCTTAGGTAGCGATTCTGACGGTAGGAAATGGAAGACGGCTGGCTCCACTTCGGGGCCGCTCTGGTCCTGCCAATCACCGCGCGGGAGGATCCGGGTGGTAGTAAGCCGCTCTTCCAGCGGACGAGTGGCGGTGACGAGGCTCCGAGCCCAACCGGCATCTAAGTGACGAACTCGCGTGCGTAGTTCTTTAAGATGGCTCGGCAGAGTCTCCAAGCTTCCCTGAGAAAGATGGAAGGCAGCCTGAAGCGCTTCCGGGGCCTCATTTTCGATACCAGCAAGAAGCGAATCTGGAATCGCCCCATGCCCAGGCATAGGATCGAGGAAGGGACTGGTGCGGACTTGAATCCGGGAAAGATCTCCCGTCTCGAGACGGAGGGCGAGGGTGTCACCGGGCTCCATCACGATGGCATTTTTCAGCTGTAAGACAGCCGACTGCGGCTCTTCGGAGAGAGACTTGGGGAACTCGAACTGACCCGGGGCCGATTGCCATACGCCGTTTAGATCACGTGATCGCAGCTCACCATTCTGAAATTCCTGAGGATCATGGGCGAAGAGATCCGCTTGAACCCAAGCAAGCTCGAGCGCTTCTTCGGACCCGTCGGCACGCTTGAGCGAGAGTTGATAACCGGCCTGATACCGAGGCAGTTTCTTATCTTTCTCACGGGCCTCCTTTTCGTTCGCCGGCCCCCGGATGAGAAACCCGCCCTCGGGATTTCGGCCGACCTTGCCGGTAGCCTCGCTCGGAAGCGCTTGGATCTCGATGGAGCCAAGATGCCGCTCACTTGGTGCGATGGTAAAATGAAGAATATCGTCCGCCTTAGGCTCACCGGAAAACTCGGCGCTTCCATCTGGTAAGAGAGTGAAGGGCGTGCCCATTTCGCTGCGGACCTCAGTAAGCTGGGACGGGAACCATCCCTCCGCTGATTTCCGAACCTCAGGTAAAAGGTCGCTCTTCCATTCGTCGAACTTGGCCGAGTCGATCAAGCCCTTGCCTAGCTCGTTCACTAAGCGATCCTGCAAGATCCCAATCTGCGCCATCTTAGACTCAGACTTCACCACCAATTCGGGTGGAAATGGGGAATTATTTTTATGATTTTTCAGCCCCTCGTAAAGCGGCAAGTAATGCTGGTAAACCCCCCACTCGAGGACGTCATCAAAAAAGGCCGCCAACGAGTAAAAATCCCGCGCCGAGATGGGATCGAACTTATGGTCGTGACACTCCGCGCAGCCAGTGGTCTGCCCAAGAAAGGCCTGCCCGATCGTGCGGACGCGATCCGCAGCATACTTCGTGATGTATTCCTTGGGCTGAATTCCGCCCTCCCGAGACATCATTCCGAGCCGATTAAAACCGGTCGCTACGAGCTGCTCATCGGTCGGCTCGTCGAGCAGATCGCCCGCGAGCTGTTCGGTAACGAACTGGTCGAAGGGCATATTCTCATTGAAGGCCTTAATAACGTAGTCGCGGTAGGGAAAAATGCGCTGATTCTGATCTCCGTGATAGCCCACCGTATCGGCGAAGCGCACGATATCGAGCCAAGGCACCGCCATGCGCTCGCCGTAGCGAGGACTCGCGAGAAGCCGTGAGACTTCAGCCTCATAAGCAGCCTCGAAGTTCTCCGCCGCCGCCTTTTCAAACGCGACGACCTCCTCGGCCGTCGGCGGAAGCCCCGTGAGATCGAGCGCCAGCCGGCGTAGCAGCTGAGCAGGCTCGGCGCGCGGCGAGGGCTTGATTTCCTTCTCCTCCAGCTGGCGGAGAACGAAGGCATCAATGGGATTTTTCGTCTCCCGAGGAGGCTCCGCTTTCTGAATCTCTCCGTAAGCCCAGTGCGGTTCGTAATTCGCGCCCTGCTCGATCCACTTCCATAGTAACTCCCGCTCAGCCTTAGTAATGTGCTTATGAAAATGGGGTGGCGGCATCACATCGTCCTCGTCCGTCGAGTCAATACGCTTAAAAATTTCCGAGTTGGCGGGATCACCAGCAATGATAGCGCGGAGCGATTCTCCGCTCTCGAGCGGCGCAGTGGCACCCTCGAAAGTATCGATCCGGAAATTCGCCTCCCGCTTGTTCCCGTCCGGCCCATGACAAGCGATGCACTTATCCGAGAGAAAGCCTCTGATATGGGCGTTGTAAGAGATCTCCTCAGCACCGGAAAAAGCCGCCGTGCCGAGAGTGAGAAGGAGAGCATATCGCTTCAACATAATTTGTATAATACCCTACTCCCGCAGCTCCTACGATCTTTCCGAAAATTTCTACGCCGTGCGCAAGAATAGCAGGGTTCATCCTTGCCCCCATCCCTCCCTTTTCTAACCTGTCACACAGATGAGCAAAAAACCTGTCCGCATCGGTGTCGTCGGCTACGGCTTCATGGGTCGCACCCACTCGAACGCCTACTCCCAGCTTGAGCACTTTTTTGAAACTGAACATGTCCCGGTAAAGCAGGTCATCTGCGGACGCTCGGAAGATAAGGTGAAAGCCTTCGCCGAAAAATGGGGCTACGCCGACACCGAGACTGACTGGCGCGAACTTGTAAAACGTGATGATGTCGACGCCATCGATATCTGCACGCCGAACGACTCGCACTACGAGATCGCCCTCGCGGCCATCGAAAATGGCAAAATGATTCTTTGCGAAAAGCCCCTCGCCCTTGATGGCGCGCAAGGCCTTAAGATGGTCGAGGCCATCGAAGCCGCAGGGCTCCCAAACCTCGTCTGGTATAACTACCGATTCCTCCCCGCCGTCACCCTCGCCAAGCAGATCGTCGATCGTGGAGACCTCGGCCGCATCTACCACTACCGCGCGAACTTCCTGCAAGACTGGACCATGTCCGAGGAACTCCCCCAAGGTGGAGCCGCTCTCTGGCGACTCGACGCCGCCACCGCTGGCTCCGGCGTCACCGGCGACCTCCTCGCCCATAATATCGACTGCGCCCGCTGGATCAATGGCGACATCGTCTCCGTCTCCGCCATGACCGAGACCTTCATCAAAGAGCGCGTCCACCAAGAAACCGGCGAAGTCCACCCCGTCACCATCGATGACGCCTGCGCCTTCCTCGCTCGTTTTGAAAATGGCTCCACCGCCATCTTCGAGTCCACCCGCTACGCCCGGGGCCACAAATCGCTCAAGACCTTCGAGATCAACGGTCATAATAAATCTCTCTCATGGGACCTCCACGATCTTAATCGCCTCGCTTACTTCGATCACGATGTCCCCGGCGAGACCCGTGGCTGGTCCAGCGTGCACGTCTCAGATGGCGATCACCCCTACACCGGAAACTGGTGGGTCCCCGGTCTCTGCCTCGGCTACGAGCACTCCTTCGTCCACGGTGCCGTCGAGTTCATGAAGAGTCTCGATGACCCTTCTGCTGAAAAAGCCTATCCCGACTTCCGCAACGCCCTCGGCACGCAATACGTCTGTGATGCCGTGCTCGAGTCCGCTAAAAGCGGGCAATGGGTCGAGGTCAAAAAAGCCTAAGGCCGCCCCTCCTTAGAAGATCAGTTTAAAAAAAAGCACCATCTCCGCAGAGATGGTGCTTTGGGAATCGTTCTACTTTTTACGAGAAAGAATGCGCTCGGCTTCTCTCCAGTCACCGTGCTGGTCACCGTAGTAACCTGACCTGAGACGACTGAGGAAAAGCTCGAAGGCTTTCGCTTCAATCTCCTCGTGGGAGGGATCGGGGACAGCTGCTCGAGCTGCAGCCTTCTTAGCGGTTTTCTTGACCGCTTTTTTCGCAGCCTTCTTGGCTACTTTTTTAGCGGGGGCTTTTTTAGAAGCAGCTTTCTTAGCCGTCTTTTTTACGGCTTTCTTAGCTGCCTTTTTCGCCGTCACTTTTTTGGTGGCGGCCTTTTTCGTTGAGGTTGTTTTCTTCGCGGCCATGGCAATTATTTGTTTTAGCAGACTCAGTGCCAAAGGGACTGGCGACTGATTAAGCGCGACATGTCTCCAACCCGGGGCCGGGTCGAGCAAATTCCTAAATTTTCTATTCCCAATAATTGCGCACGTTTCTCCTTCCCGGAAACCCCGCATCCTCACTTTAGCGAGATCGGTTTTCTTTTAATAGGCCGCCCCGCTCCCTTCTTCATCCTCTCATCTTTTTAATTCCGTAGTTGCAAGATAGCTTAGCGCGGTCTCACCGAGCTTTGAATTGTCATTTTAAAACATTTCGCCATTGAAAATCGCCCGCATCCCTCAAAGCTTCGCGCCTCATGAACGTCTCTCTGAATTGGCTTAAGGAACGACTCGATTTCGGCACCCGCACTCTTGACGAAGTCTGCGATCTTCTCACCTTCGCCGGGATCGAGATCGAGGGCCTTCACCCCACCGGGGTCCAGAGCGACCTCATCGTGGTAGCCGAAATTAAGGAAGCCATCCCGCACCCCGATGCCGATAAGCTGAAGGTGACCAAAGTCGATGCAGGTGAGGGCACCCTCCGCCAGATCGTGTGCGGCGCGAAAAATTACCAAATTGGCGATAAGGTCCCCTGCTGCCTCCCCGGGGCAGACCTCGGCGGCTTCGTCATCGGCGAGACCAAAATGCGCGGCGTGGAGTCGAAGGGCATGCTTGCCGCTGGCTCAGAGATCGGCCTGCAAGATGAGGAAGACGGCCTTCTTATTCTTAAAACTGACGCTGCCCCAGGCACCCCCGTGAAATCTCTTTTCGATTCCGATACCCTCATCGAGGTCGAAATCACCCCCAACCGGCCCGACCTCCTGTCCCACTCTGGCCTCGCCCGCGAGCTGGCCGCTTTGCTGGAGAGCGAAATGTCACCCGTCTCGAAAAGTCACCCCACCGAGCTGTCAGAAGATCCCACCGCAGTCACCCTCGCGAGCGCGACTTGCCCCTTCTACACCGCCCTCTCCATCACTGGCGTCAAGGTCGCTAAGAGCCCCGCATGGCTTAGTAAAAAACTCGAGGCCATCGGACTCCGCCCCATCAATAACATCGTCGATATCACAAACTACGTCCTGCACGAACTCGGCCAGCCGCTCCACGCCTTCGATGCCGCAAAGGTCACCGGACCCATCCATGTGCGTGATGCCGCAGACGGCGAAGAGTTCCTCGCTCTCGATGAAAAAAGCTACCCTCTTACGCCCGTCGACTGCGTCATTTCTGATAAAAGCGGCAAGCCCCTCGCCCTCGCCGGCGTCATGGGAGGGCTCGATAGCGGAGTGACCGAGGCCACCACTGACATCATCCTAGAGTCCGCCTTTTTCACCCCCTCTGAGATCCGGCACACCTCGCGCCGCCTCTTCCTCACCTCGGATTCCTCCTACCGCTTCGAGCGCGGAGTTGACCCGAACCAAGTCATACCCGCCGCCGCTCTCGCCGCTGCCCTCATCGCCGAGATCGCCGGAGGAAAAGTGGCCCCGACTACCGCGGCCGCCGGCTCGGTGCCTACCGTGACCGCGCCCGTCGAGCTCGATATCGTCCGCATGGAGCAGCTCATGGATGGCTCGATCTCCCTCGCTGATGCCGAAGCCATCCTCACCCGCCTCGGACTCGAAAAAGCCGAGGGCAACACCTGGAACATCCCCTCGTGGCGCGCTGATCTCGAGCGCTCCGCTGACCTCGTAGAGGAAGTCGCGCGCGTCCACGGATTGGAGAATGTCCCCTCCCGCACCGGTGGCACCGCTGTCGATGAAAGCCAGTTCGACCGGGACTACGACCGCCTCATCGGGCTCAAGCACAAGCTCGTCGCCCTCGGCTTTTACGAAGTGCAGACCATCAAGCTCATCGCCGAGTCCCAGCTCCGCGACTGCCTCCCCCTCCGGCCACTCATGGAGGGAGACCTTATCAAAGTGGCCCGCCCGCTCAGCGAGGATCACGCCATCCTGCGTCCCTCGCTCACCCCCGGCCTCCTCCAGATCGCGGAGCGAAATATCAACCAAGGTGCCAAAACCCTCCGCTTCTTCGAGGCCGGACGCCAGTTCCGGAACGCCGGAGGTGGTAAGGCGAAGGACCTCGAGGCCGACTCGCTCGCCCTCCTCATCGGCGGCGAAGCCTCACCCGCATCATGGGCCAGCGGCGAAAAGCGGCTCCTCGATCTCTTCGATGCTATGGCCGCCACCCAAGCCCTTCTCGGCGGAGCTCAAGTCCAGTTCTCGCCCCGCCCGCGTGAAGGCTTCCTCCTCGCCGGCGATATCCAGCTCGGAGGAAAACCCATCGGCACCTACGCCCAAGTTCTCCCCTCACGCGCCCGCGAGATCGACTTCAGCGCGCCCCTCTACCTCATCGAGCTCGACCTTGGAAAAATCATCCCGCTCCAGAAAGACTTCTTTCAAGTCGAGCCCCTCCCGCAATTCCCCGGCTCCAGCCGCGATCTCGCCATGGAGCTCCCCGTCACCACCGCGAACTCCGAGATTGAAAAGGCGCTCGCCAAGCACAGCGACCCACTCCTCGTCTCCGCCACCTGCTTCGATCACTTCCGGGACCCCTCCGGGGAAAAAATGCCCGCTGATAAAAAGTCCCTCGCCTACAGCTTCCACTACCGCGCTCCCGACAAAACCCTCAAGCAAAAGGAGGTCGATAGCGCGCACGCCAAGCTCCTCGCCCATCTCCAAAAGGCACTCCCGATGACCCAGCGCTAGCGCCTCCTAAGAAACCTCCGCCGAGCCATCCCGCCCCCGCAGTTCATGCACCGCGACCTTTTTTCCCACCAGTTCGCGCAGGTGCCCGTGATGAGTGAAAATCAGGATTTGCGTTTTCTCGCTCAGCTTCTCAAGCACCGGTAAAAGGGCGCAGGTGCGCTCGTCATCGAAGGTCATAAGAAGATCATCGAGAATCAGCGGAACGGGTGGATGATTCTCGAGATGGAGGTCGATCGCCGCGAGACGAAGCGCGAGGTAAAGCTGATCCGCAGTGCCCTCCGAGAGCCCGGTGGTCGGAACCGCCTCCCCTCCCGAACGAATCGCGATGAGCTGCGGCGTCCCCTTTTCATCAAGCTGGCCGACCACTTTTTCAAAAGCCGATCCCGTGAGAGATTGGAAAAATGACGAGGTCTTCTCGATCATCGGACCCTGAGTTTTTTGGCGATAGTCCTCCACCTGCTGCTTGAGAAAATCGATCGCGTAATGAAGCTGTCGAAAGCGCGTGGTATCGCATACGATGGTCGCTAGGGCATCCGCGGCAGCCTGCTTCTCGGTCGCCGCGCGGTCACTCGCCTCCATCATTTTCCCCTCCGCGCGCCGGAGGTCATCAAGCGCCGCCCGCGAGCGATCACGCTCCGCCTGCAGCGCCTCCTCCGCCTGATCGAGGCTCGCTTTTTCCTCTGCAAGAGCCATCCCATCCTGCTCTTCGAGGAGAGCGGTGAACTCCGCGAGCGGGCGCGCGCCGGCGAAGTTTTGCAAAGCCGACCTCTGTTCCGCAAGCCGCGTCTTCAAGCCTTGGCGAGCCTCCAGCTGAAGGATGACACTCTCGAGTTCTGGCGAGCCCGCCTGCTCGATAAGCGCCTGCAGCTCCGCCTTTTCACCCTCATAGGCGAGCTTGCTCTGCGGAAAAGTTTCCTCCACCCGCGCAAGCTCCTCCTGCAGCGTCTCGGCCTTCGCCTGAGCAAGCTTCGCTCCCTCATAAAGCCGCGCGAGGACGGGCTCGGAGGCTTCGGTTTGGAAGCGGGCAGCTGTCGCCTCAAGAAGCTCACGATAGTCCGCCACCGCCTCGCGCCGCACTTGAAAATCCAGCAAATGCTCCCGCGCCTGCGCGCGCCCGGCCAGCTCTTCGACAGCCGCCGCAGGCGGGAGCCCGGAATCGACGCCCAAGCTTGCACAGCTTTCTTCCCACTCCTGTTGCGCCGCTTCGAGATCCCCCGCGAGCGCGGCCGCCTCACGCTCGAGCTGCTCCTTCCGGACTTCTTTTTTTGAAATAAACTCGCGGATCTTCAAGCGTTCCCCCTCTTCCTGATTCGCCTTTTTGAAGTCAGACTTGAGCGCTCGATAGACGCTCGCGAAATCCTCTCCTCCCAGTTCGTCTAAGAGCGCTTTTTCTTTCGCACGGAGATCGCGGAGGCTCGCTTCGATCCCGCCCGACTCCTCGACCAAGCCGCAGAGGTCCACCCATTCTTCCCGCCACTCAAGAAGCTCGATCGGGCTGCGAGATTCTGATGACGCTCGCCATTTTCGAGACCAATCTTCGAATTTCTCCTCCGCCGCTTTTAAATCCCCCTCTAGGTTCGTGCGCTGAGCCGTAAGCTTCGTTATTTTTCCCTGATGCCCCGCCGCCGTCGCGAGTTGGTCAGCGTGCTCGTGCAGGGCGTCGGCGATTTCGTCCGCCCTCTCGATCGCTTCTCCCAAAGCTGGATCGACCTCATCCGAGTCCACCATTTTCTGCCACCGCGCATCGCGATCCTTCCGGCTCGCGCGGAGATCGGCGGGGGTGTAAAGAGCAGCCTGCGAGGCGAGATGGTCGAGACTGCTCTGCTCATCCGTGAGGAGGTCACGGACATCGGCAAGGCGGCTTTCGAGGTCGCTAACTTCTTTCCTTAAGCGCTCGCACTCACGAGCTTCGGCTTGCATCGTTTTGGCCCCCGGCACCTTCAGCTTCATGGGGTCGCCCTCTATCCCCAGACGCGCCATCAGGATTCCCCGGCGGGATTCCAAGGCGGCAAGATCCCGCTCAAGCTTCCCAGCGGCGGCGAGCTCGGCGGCGAATTTATCGGCGCGGTGGACTTGCTCCTCAAGCTCGCCCAGATCGCTCGCTGCGCCAAGCCCACCGGTCTGCCCCGCGATCTCGATTTCAAGATTTTCAAGATCTCGCGCGACTTCGGCAGATCGTGAGCGGAGTTCGCTAAGAGTCGCCCCCCTTTCCTTCAGCAGTGCCTGCTCCGCAGGATCGACCGCAGGGAGTTTCTCCAGATCAGTCTCCCCCAGCCGCGCCTCCAGAGCGGGGATCCTCTCGACATTTTCCCGATACTGCTCGGCCCGGCGATGAAGCATCTCGAAGTCACCACTAGCGGAAAGGATCGCTCCAGGATCGGCAATAAGTTCCAGATCAGCTCGCCCTTTTTCGATCTGAGACCGTTGAAGCTGGTAGCTCTGTTGACTGCGCGAAACCCTCGCCTGCGACTCGCGGACCCGCTGCGAGAAATCTGATGGCAGCTCGGGGAGTTCGATCTCAGCAAGCTCGGACTCCACCTGACGAATAGCGTTGAGGACCGGAAGGGCACCAAGACAGGCCTCGACAAATTGCCCGCGCTCCCGGAGTTCACGGTGCCGCAGATTGACCTCAGCAAACGATGCCTCCGCTCTTTTAATTTCCCGCTTGAGGCCTTCCCAAGCGCTCGCGCTCGTGCTTTCGCTCCCGGCCGCTTTCTCCGCCGCCCGGAAAAGGGCGATCGCAGGGAGAATGGTGGTGTCCTTCCTCGAGGCTCCCTTGCAGAGCGAGTTCGCTTCGATCTCGAGTTTTTTAATGGCATCATCAATCGGCGAGCCACCCAAGCTCGCGGAGAAAAGAAGTGTCCCGAGATCGCCCTTCCCCGAGAGGAGATCAGCCGCCCCCGCACGCAAAGAATGGGTATCGAGACCGAACATACTTCGGAAGAACTCCGCATTCACCGCTCCAAGAAAAGGTTCGAGCGCGCTATCGGCGAGCGAGCTTCTCTCAGCATCGAGAAGAGTATTCGCCTTCCCCTTCCGCCGATAGAAGGTGAGTGATTGGTCCCCATCCGTCACCGCTGCCCCAATGAGGAGATTTTTGCTCGCGTGCCTAAAATCGTCGCTCGTGCTATGTGGGAATCCGAAAAAAAGCTGATCGATCGCTCTTAAAAGAGAGCTTTTCCCAGCTTCGTTCCGCCCATAAATAAGATGAATATCGTACTTAGATGACTCAAACTGCAGCCTGAAGTCGGAGAAAGGCCCGAAGGCGGGGATGGTCAAAGAATCGAAGCGCATCGTTAATCAGAATTACTGGTGGCGATACTATGAAGCACGATGGCCGCTACTTCTTCTTTCAAAGGTTCATGGTCGCCTAACTCGGCAAGCGCGGCAGGAGGAAGCTTGGCCTCGAGCGCTGCCACTGCGGCCGGCTTTTGTCGGCCATCGAACTTCGCGAGAGCGTCCAAGACGAGCGCGGTAAGGTCATCACGCTTTGCCAACTCCTGAGGATCGTAAGTGGGAGTGGTGCGAAGCTGGAGGCGCTCGAACCAAAACTGGTCAGGATCGATCTCACTCGCCAAGCTGCTACATTGGGCCTGCCATTTCCCGAGATCACTGTGAAGGCTACCATGCAGGGAAGTCGCCCCCGTCAGCGTGAGCCGCAGCGCCAGAAGGCGGTCTCCGACCTCTTGCAGAGCCTTGGAAAAGGCGTCCCTGATCTTTCCGAGAAGGGCCTCCTCATCAGAAATCTCCGTGAGATCGAGCGTAGGATGAGCCCAGCGCACAACATCGAGCGGCATAAAGGTATGGGAGGCGACTTCGAGCTCGTCATTGACCTCAACCAAAAAGCAACCGCGCGCGCCCAGTTCGTTGACCTTTCGGCCCTGGATATTTCCTGAGTAGACGACCCAAGCCGGTTCCTTCGTCACGACCTCAGGCTGATGAATATGCCCCAGAGCCCAGTATTGATAGTTCTTCTGAGCGAGATCCGCGAGCGAGCAGGGCGCATAGTCATCATGACCGGATCGCCCTCCCAGATTGGTGTGAAGAAGGCCAAGATTAAAGTGCCCTGGTGTCGCGCCGGGATAGCCCCGAGCAAGATTCTCCTGAACACTCGCGGTAGCAAAACCTTGGCCATGGATCGTCACCGGAAGGTCCGCCAGCGTCTCAGAAGCCGCCTCACCCACGGGAAAAAAAGAAACGTTCGGCGGCGGTGAGAGTGCCTTAGTAATGACCGACTCTGCATCGTGGTTCCCGGTGATGGCAAAGACCGGAATCGCGCGCGCATGAAGCCGAGACATCTGCTGATTGAAAAATAGCGCGGTGGCATAATCCTTCTGGTCACCATCGTAGAGATCCCCCGCAATCAGGACAAAGGCGACCTCTTTCTCAAGTGCGAGATCGACCAGCTTCGCGAGCGCCTTCCGCGTAGCGCCGCGGATCGCCTCCACTGGGGCATCATCATGCCGGGAAAGCCCGCGCAGTGGGCTATCGAGATGCAGATCAGCGGCGTGAATAAAGGTGAACATGAGGGGAATTTTTGGCAGACGAGAAGCAAGCGCTAGGAATCACCTGAGAAAGCGTGCGAGCGCTTCGAGGCGCTTCTTCGTCTCGTATCTAAGGTAGAAAAGCATGGTAGGATCAAGAGACCACCTGAAAATTTCAGGTTTGCTGGAAAAAGTAAGCTTGTAAGTCGCCAAGGATCCGCCCGGCATGTCGACGTGGCGGATACTAGCCGCAAAGGTTTTAAAAAATGGCGGTGAGTTGATCATGCGGACAGCCGCGAGCCTACCGGGCTCGAAGGCGAGATATTCGGTTTCGACGCCGATCATTCCGAAAAAGGGTTTCCCGACACAAAGCGACGTCGCCCCTTTTCCCGCCTCGGAATGCCCACGCGTAAGACGCGCTTCACTGAGCAAAGTGTCCCACTCGAGTCGACGGGAGTAGTTGTGCAAAAGATCAAAAACCTCTGCCGAAGAACGAGGCATTTCCTGAGAAATGGAAGTAGTGGGCACTTTCCGGAAGACTACGCTCAACAGGCTAGCCGAACGAGCCTAAGTTCTTGGTAATTAATGATCATTTTTTATAGTTCAGAGTTATCGGTTTAATATTTCTCTATCTTCCACCTTCCCTTAACCCGAATAGAGGGCATCATGTCAAGATGCACACTCAAACATGCAACACATTACTAAGAGGCCTACTCCTTGGGAGTTCTCTCTCCGCCTTCCCTTCTGTCCTAAGCGCCCTCGACCTCGTCGAGACCTTTGATGGCGCTGCCTTAGATGCTGCCGTTTGGGAAACTGAAGGTGACAAAACGGCGTCCCTCACCGGAGGGCTTCTCCAAATCAACGCTGACGGTGGGAACTGGGCGCGCTACAGTATCAAATCTGAGCAGCGCTTTTTCGTGCCACCCGTCGGCCAGACCAGTGTTTTCGAATGGGTCCTCGGGCCTGCCGCGATTACTAACGATACCGGACAGAGCTTCCGCTACCAAATCGGTATCGTTAGCAATAATGAGCCTATCGCCAATCCAGAGCATTACCCGAACTCCACTGGCGGACTTTGGATTGATCTCGACGATATCCAGGCCGCGGACACCGCGAATGTCTTTGGGTCGACCGTGACGGCGGATGACACGAAGGCCCCTGGCTCGAATGGAGTCCAGAGCGGAATCGCCGTCGCTTGGAACTGGCAGACCGAGAACAAGGCCCTCCGCCTCGAGCTCACTAATGATTCTTTTACTTGGCTTGATGGCACGACCATTCTCGCGACCGACACCCTCGCTAATGTCGGAATCGACAGCGAGTTCGGAAACGGTTTCCGGGTCGTCGCCATCGGGATGAATTACGATTCCGGGCGTGGAACGACTTCTTTTGAAGAGATTTCAGTGACGAACGGCGAAGGGCCATCCACGCTCCTCCAATCATTCAGTGCTGCTCCCCAGCCGGTATTCGCTGGACAGAATTACACTTTGTCGTGGCAAGTCGATCCGGCTGCTTCAGTGAGCCTTGACCAAGGGATTGGAAACGTCGACGCGATGACGACCTCCGGAACTGGCTCGATCCAACTCCTCGGGGCTGATGCCGACATCGGAAACGCGATTGATTACGTCCTCACGGTGACAAAAGCAGGTGAGCCTACCGCTACTCGTCAACTCACCGTAAATATCGTGGCCCCTTCTGAACTGAGTTTTGACGACGTCAGCGATGACTTTGCAACGAACTCGATCGACCCTGCAGTCTGGCTCGAAAAAGGCCCCATCGGTAACACCATTACCGGCGGAGTCATCACTTGGGATACTCAGGGTGCAGGCAACTGGGCGCACGGCGAACTTGATACCGTAAAAGTCTTTCCTGTCCCCGGGCCCGGTCAGATGACGACAGTGACGTGGAACCTAGGCAAAGCATCGGTCACCGCCGATAGTGCCAACGACGCCGCCCGCGCTAACCGCCCGGTTCTCGGTCTCGTGAGCGCGTTTGAGACAAATACTTACACTCTCCAGCACTATCAGAATACCACTGGCGGTATCTGGATGGACATAGCTAACATGAGTAGCATCGACACCTCGTTCGTGGGAGGAAGCTTCCACGCTGCTGATGATACCAAGATCGCTGATCAAAATGCCCCCGACATCGGCGGATTCTCGATTACCGACTGGGACTGGACGACAGATGATCGTGAATTCTCAATTGTTCTTACCGATACCGGCTTCTCTTGGTTCGACGGCACAACGGAGCTTATTAATGCGAACTACGCCGATTCGGGAATTGACGTCGGACCCGGAGGGGAATTCTCAAAAGGTTTCCGGGTGATGTATGCTTCGGTAAAATACGAAGACGGCTCAGGGACGATGTCGCTCAATTCCATCAATGTCGACAATGGAGCATCTCCTGCAAGCGCCGATCCTCCAGTCATTTCTGACATCGTAGATAATGGTGATGGCACGGTGACCTTAACCTGGAGTTCGGTTATTAATTCCGAGTATGCTATCGATACCAGCACCTCGCTGGAAGATACCGACTGGAGTGAATTTACTAATGGAATCACCGCTGACGATGTCACCGAGACCTTCACAATAAACATGAGTGGTCCGAAGCTCTTCTTCCGCGTGAGGAAGCGATAGGCTCCTCCCCTTTTTCTTTGCCCCTTCCCTCCCGCTTAGTTTTTCAGGAGGGAATCGACGGCGATATTTACAAAGGCTCCGGGAGCACCGATGTGCCTAATCTTACCCGCAGTATCGAGGACGAAGACTTGGGGCCACTCGCTGATGCGGTATTTCTGAGCGATCTCCCGGGTAGAGTCAGAGAAATTACGCCATGGGGCCGTGCCATCAGCCGTCATCTCGCGCAGGGTGAGCGCATGATCTTGGTTGGCACCGAGAACGACGGCATTTTTTCCTTGGAGATCGTTGTGAAGGTTTCGCAAAAGTTCGATCGAGCGCTCGGCTTCAGGCATCCAGGTGTGCCAAAAAGCGAGGACGACTACCTTCCCGCGATAGTCGGAAAGTGAGAAGGGCTTGAGGGTGATATCGACTCCCTTGATATCCGGGGCCTCGGTTCCCACGGTGAGATTATTCATGATGAAGATCTCATCTTCAGCAAGGCGGATAATGGTGGTCTTGCCCACGGGAAGGTCGTTTCCCTTGATGATCGCGGTGCGGAGCTTTTCCTGCCGCTTGGCGACAATGTTCCAGTCATCGCCCATGTTGCGGAGAACCATGGCCTGTCCCATCGCGGCGGCTCCTTGGACGCGGGGATCAGGGTTCTCTTTTTCGATTTTCTCAAGGAGCGCGAGACTTCCGGGGTTAGCAATCTTAGGGAGAGCGATGCAAAAGTAACCAACCCGGGGACTGCGGGTATGGAAGCGCTTCACGGAATCCTGAATCTTCTGGGTGGGCGGGACTGCTCCGGCGCGCACGGGAGCGAGAACGGCGGGCGCGTTCTCATAAAGCCATGCGGCGTAGTCGAGCGTCCAAGATTCGTTGAGGTTATTACGAATCTCCACCCAGAGCTTGCGCCCAGTCTCGTTTGGGTTTGGGCGGGCGGCCCAAGCGGTAGCTTGGGCATCCTTACCCTGAGCCTGCTGCACCCGGGAGACCCAGGAGGCAAAGTCCTGATCGTAGGACTTGGTAAGGTTCCGTGCTTGGGTAGCAGTTCCGGCGGAGACGGGAAGGAGGAGAGAAAGAGAGAGCGAGGCGAGGAGTAAGCGCATGAAATCGTAAGAAGGGTGCGGGACGGAAGCGACGACGGGAAGCCGACTTGTTTATTCTTCCCCCGCTTCCTTCCGGAGTTGGTGAAATTTCTTGAGATGGTCTTTTCCGACGATAAAACCGAGGCAATTTTCTGAACCACAACGGCAGGGATGATCAGCGTAGGAGTCCGCATCAAAGCCGTAGTCAAAGGTGATCTCTTCGTCCTTCTTAATCGGCCGGAGGGAGCTGATGTAAATCCTCTTCTTCGCTTGGGCGGCTTCACAATTTGGATCGCAGGAGTGGTTGATCAGGCGAGCAGGATTCCACTCGACATCGCCATCGAGATCCCAATTTTTGGAGACATTGAAGATGTAAACAGCGGCCCCGCCGGTCTTTTCAGACTCTTCGTAGAGGGCCCAGGCGCGCCGCTCGCTCTCTTCCTTATCGATGAAGTTCCCCACGTATTCGATGACGTGCTCCTCGGCATCAATATCTCGGGTGGCGTAGACTCCACGACCGTGGATCTCCGAGCCGCGCACCTCGACACAGTCGCTCTGGCCCCGCTTGGTGAGCTTGGCGATCCGGCGTGCTTCGTCGGCAGCGGTAAGCGCTTTTTTCTTGGGGAGCTTCTTCTTTTTCTTCGAGGCCACGATAGGAGAATTTCTTAGCGCTTGTTGATGACTTGGCCGCCCCGTTTGGGGAAGGCGAGATCTTTTTCGTCAGCCGGGAGGAAGGGGAAAAGCTGTCTCAGCTCGGCTCCCTTGATGTGAGCACCATCGATGAACGTCCAGTCGTTAGTCCCTTTTTTACAGAGAGCAATTTGAAATCCGTAGAGGAGCATCTCGACGATTTCAGGAGGAGTCGCGCCCTTATCGACTGCGGTGACTTGGCTGACGGTGGGGACGAAGACCATCCACTGTTTGTAGACGCCGATGTTCTGCTTTACGCCGTTGAGGACTTGTTCGTTGGTTCCAAAATCGACCTCGTAGGCGGTGACGGGCATCTTGGCTTGGGTCGCGCGGAGGGTAATCCCCTTTGCTTGGAGATCGGCGACAGTCCTTCTGATCTTAGAATTCAGCTTGGCAAGGCCGCCATTTTTACGCGCTTCAATCTTTTTCCACTCGGGGTTCATGTGCTTGAATCCGGCCTCGAAATCTCCCTTCACGACTTGATTCATGAGAGCTTGGGTGGCCTTCTGGGCCTCGATGCGGATGGCCTCCGGCACTGGCTGGCGCGGGGGCATTTGCCCAAGCACGACGGAGCAAGAAAAAAGAAGAAAAAGGGCCGTTTTCATCTCTCTCCTATGGCCCTTGCGGCGCTCCGCGTCAAGCTCACGAACCCCTGAAGGTTTCGTGGAATTAAGGAAGTAATCTGGCTTTGCAATTCCCCTCCTCTCTGATTACAGACTTAAGCGGTATGGCGAAGCAGGCATTAGGAAAGGGCTTAGGCGCATTGATCAAAAACAAACCCGCAGCTGCAACGCCGGAGGCGAAGGTGGAGCTCCGCCCGGGTGAGCAGGTTCAGAAAGTCCCTCTCGATGAGATTGTCTCGTCACCTCTCCAGCCGCGTAAGCGCTTCGCAGAGGGTCAGCTCGATGAGCTCATGCAATCGATCAAGGAGCTGGGAATCATCCAGCCCCTGATTACCCGCCGGGTGGATGGCAAGCTCGAGCTTATCGCGGGCGAGCGCCGTTGGCGTGCTTCGCAGATGCTGGGGCTGGAGACGGTCCCGGTTATCGAGCGAGAGGCGACTGATCAGGAAGTGCTGGAGATGGCGCTGATTGAAAACCTCCAGCGGGAGGATCTCGACGCCATCGAAGAAGCCGCTGGTTACGTGAAGCTGGCAAAAGATTTCTCGCTCAAGCAGGAGCAAATCGCCCGGCGTGTCGGTAAGTCCCGCGCAAGTGTGGCTAATGCGATGCGCCTGCTCGATCTCCAGCCGACAATTCAACGGCATGTTGCCGATGGACTTCTCACCGTGGGTCATGCCAAGGCGATTCTTGGGATCAAGGATGCTAAGGAACAGGTCGCTTCCGCCGAGCATATCTTACGGAAGAACATGACGGTTCGGGCTGCCGAGAAATTCGTGCACGACTTCAACGCGCCTGAGAAAAAGGCGGCTAAGAAGAAGAGTAAGACGCCCGCCGAGCTACGCGACCCCCATCTTTTATCCCTCCAAAACCAGCTGCGGGAGCGCTTTTCAACTCACGTGCACATCCACCATGGTGAGAAGAAGGGCAAAATCGAGCTGGAGTATTACGGTAATGATGACCTCGAGCGGATGCTTGCTCTTCTGGGCCTTACTAACGATCTCCCGGAATGAAGTATCTCTTTTTCGCGATGGCCGTCCTTTTGGCGGGGTGCGGTGAGAGGAAGGTTTCTCCGCCTGCCCCGGTGGGCGGGATTATCGAGCCGACGGTGGCCATTCCGGCGCGCTTGGTCGACGAGTTTTCTGGCGAAAGAGCCTTCGAGGAGGTTCGAAAGCTGACGAGCTTTGGTCCCCGCCCGCCGGAGTCGGAGGGGTATCGCAGGAGCCTCGAATACCTAGAGGAGTCGCTCGGGGAGCTTGGGTGGAAGACAAAGCGCCAGAGCTTCAGGGGGGTCACACCGATCGGACCGGTGCGATTTACTAATCTACTGGCCCGCTTTTCGCCAGAGGTGGAGCCTGATTGGCAGGCTTCGGTCCCATTTTTGTTAGGCTCTCACTTGGACACTAAGCGCTACATTTCGATCACTTTTCTCGGGGCGAACGACAGCGGTTCTTCGACGGGCGTGTTGGCAGAGATGGCTCGGGTGCTGGCACAAACGCCGGAAGCGGCGAAGCAGGTGGAACTCGTTTTCTTCGACGGAGAGGAGGCGTTCCTGACTAATATCGACCCGAAGCGTGATGGCCTCTACGGCAGCCGTTTTTATGCTGCGGAACTCAACGGGCGGACGAGCCAACCCAAGGCGGGAATTCTGCTCGATCTCGTGGGCGACACGCGGGTCCCTCTTTTAATCGGCTCTGATTCGGACGCGAAGCTTAAGAAGGAAGCGGTGGCGGCTGCGCGGGCGCTTAAGATGACGAGCGATCGCATCCAGCTGGCAAAGAGTCCGATCATCGACGATCACCTCCCTCTACGCACGCGTGGGAATGTCGCGATGCTTCATCTGATCGGTGAATTTTTCAATATGCCTTATTGGCACACGGAAGATGATACTTTGGACCAAATTTCGCCCGAGGGTCTCTCGCAGTCGGGCAAGCTGGCCCTTCAGGTTCTGGTGCAGATGACGGCGGGGCTGTAGCGCTATCGACGGGCCATCTGCCGAGCGCGCACTTTTTCGCGCTGGAGGTAGAGCGGGAGGAGCTTGCTCTCGATGTGGACGAAGCCAGCTTGGAGACCATTTTTCTGATAGACGCGACCGATCTCTGCCTCGACAGCCGTGGGATTCCCGATGGTGCGGAGGAAATCATTGGTGGTGAAATTGATGAACGCTTCGCCATCGATCTTACCACGGTCACGGAGAATCCACTCGCGGACAAAGAGGGCTAGGACGGCATCGCCGACCCACGCTTCTTCGCGCTCGAGATCGATTTCTTCTGGGTTACGTTTCATCTACGGGGTGTCGATGGGGTTTGGGGCCGTCTTCTTTTTCTTCTTCCGCATGGCGGCGCGGAGGGAGTCTTCAGATTCACGATCCCAATAGCCGGTATCGAGCTCGATGAAGACGTTAGAATAAGGAATCGCGGTGCGCGTCTTGATGACGAGAATGGCGTATTTTTTGGAACTGCTTTGGGCGAGGAGATTGAGCGAGCGGTAGTCCATCTCGCGGACCTGATGGCCATGGAGGGAAGTCTTGAGCTGCTTCCGGAATTCATCGACCCCGGGAGCGTTGTCATTTTTTACAAATGGCAGTTCCCGGGCGGTGCTAAAAGTAGGGGTGACATTCTCGGCGACATCGTAGGAATCCACGATAAAGTCGACGACTTCCGGGATCTCACCATCGACCGTCACGGTGCGCACGCCGCGGCCTGAGTGGACGGGGAAGGATGCTTCGGCCACCACGATCCAATTGCCGAAGCCCAAGGCACGGAGCTCCTGCGCGACAGCGGGTCCCCAAGCGGGTGGGGCCGGCTGAGGGGGGGGGCGGGAGGTCGCTGCGCAGCCCACTAGAAGTGCGCTGCAGGCGATGGACAAGAGTTTCATGGCAAAGAGGGGTGGAAAGGGGCGGACTTTCTACATGAGTCGCGCTCCTGCTTCGGCGAGGTCACTGCGCTCACCTCGCGAGAGTGTGACATGGGCGGCGAAGTCTTGGCCACGCATTTTTTGACGCGTGAAGACGAGCCCGTTACTCCGGCTATCGACGTAGGGGTTATCGATCTGCGCTGGATCGCCCACCATGATGAGCTTGGAGCCTTTCGACATGCGGGTGACGACGGTCTTGGCCTCCTTCGGAGTGAGCTGCTGAGCTTCATCGAGGATGAAGAAACGATTAGGAATTGAGCGCCCGCGGATGTAGGCGAGGGCCTCGACTTCGATGATTCCTTGAGCGACAAAATCGTCGTAGGGCTTTTGATTGACCTGCTCTTCGGACTTGCTGGCTCGCTTGCGGCGGGGCCCTTTGGGCGCTTCGGGAGTCATGAGAAACTCGAGGGCGTCATAGATCGGCTGGAGCCAAGGGCGCATTTTTTCTTCGAGGGATCCCGGGAGATAGCCCATCGAATCCCCCATGGCGACGACGGGGCGCGAGACGGTGAGACCATTAAAATCCCGCTGGAAGACGCCGTGGAGACCCGCCGCGAGCGCGACTAATGTCTTCCCGGTGCCGGCCTGACCGTAGCAGGTCACGAGCGAAATATCGGGGTTGAGGAGCGCGTCGATGAAGCACTTTTGGCCTAAGTTGAGCGGCTTGAGATTATTTCCATCCGGAATGCGGAGGACTTCTGGAATGACGAGGCGAACGAATTTTCCTGAAGGAGCGAGGCGGGCCGGCATGGTCTGTTTCTCACCAGCTTGAAGAAGAACATACTGGTTCGCGTGAAGGTCGGCGAGGCGCTCTTCATCGATCTCAAGTTCGCCGGAACTGGCGAAACGTTGGAGCTCGTTGGGGCAGATTTCCAAGCGGGCCATCTTACTTTTAGCGGCACTTTGGGGATCTACTTTATCGTTAAGGTAGTCCTCGCAGGTGATGCCGACGGCGCGGGCTTTGAGCTGCATGTTAAGATCCTTCGTGACGAGAACGACCGGGGAATCGAGGTGTTCTTTTAAAAGGAGAGTGCAGGCCAAGATGCGATGGTCGACCCGGTTCCGGTCTGGGAAGATGCGGTGGAAGCGCTGGAGATCGTCCGAGCTTTGCTCGCAGAGGCTGGGGTCGTAGATGACAAGCCGGATGGTGCCTCCGCCATCAGTCGGGACTCCTTCAGTGACTTTGTGATTACTATCGAAGATGCCTGTCAGCTCACGATGGACTTTCCGGGCGTTAGCTCCCCTTTCGGTTTGCTCAGCTTTGAACCGGTCCATCTCAGAGAGGACATCGGCAGGGATGCAGATATGGTTATCCTGAAAGCGTGAGAGGCAGCCGGGCTCGTGGAGGAGGACGTTTGTATCGAGAACATAGTGTTTCCCGGTCTCCTTCGGGGACTTGAGGCCGAAGCGCTCAAGCTGCTCCGGGCTGAGCCGGGCATTGGAAGTAGAGGTTGGGGACGGGGTTGAGGGTTTGTGGATCGGGGCGGTTTCTAACATAATAAAAAGGCGCAAAAAAACCGCAGCGAAGCTTCAGGTAAGTTCGTGCGGCAGATGGAAAATCTCCATTCATTAACAGTTTTTAAATAAAAGGTTTTCTTAAGGGTTGGCAATCTTAATCGAGATGAAATCGAGTCATCACGGATCGATCAAGTTTACCCAAAGGGGTCCGCGCAAGGGGCTTGCGGTAGGTCCAGGAGTGCACGCGCTCGGGTCCGGGGAGGGACTGATTGATCCCTTCAACTGCGGCTTTTTCCTCGAGAAAGAGGTGCAGATTCTGGCCGCGGCGCTTATCAGGAATTGCGATAACGGCTGCGGGACCGCCGGTTTTTTGGAACCAGAATTTCTCCAGGGCATCGAGGTCGACGAGCTCGCCCAAGATCTTCACCCGCCGGTCGTGACGTCCTAAGATTCTAATTCCGTTCTCGGTAATCTGAGCGAGATCCGAAGTCAGAAACCAGCCTTCTTTTTTCGGGTCGTTGAGTTCAAAACTGCTGTCTGATGAAGTCACGATCCCGCTTAGGAGGCCCTCCCCTCTTACCGCTAATCGCTGGTTTTCGATACGCGCTTCCCAGCCGGGAATGAGGGGAAGGTCGCCTTCTGAGCCGCTCACTTGGGTCGCGATTTGCGAGGCGGTCTCGGTCATGCCGTAGCTGGCGAGGACGGGCCAGCCGAGCGCGCGGGCCTCGGTGGCGAGATCAGGGGAGCAGGAACCACCTCCCACGATGGCAGCTCGGAGGGAGCCCGGGGCGCTCTTCCCGGCTGCTACCAAGTCGCGAACCTGAGTGGGAACGAGCGAGGTCAGGGTGACCTTTTCTTGCTCGCAGAAGTCCCCGAAGCCTTCTGGCGACCAGCGTTCCGCAAATTCCGAGAGACAGCAATGAGCCACTTGAGCGCGCGCTACGAGGCCGAATCCACCGACGTGATGAACGGGCAAGGCGAGGGCGAGATTATCTTCCGGGGTAATTTTTAAGTAATCGACCACTCGCTCGGCGGACCATTGGAGGGCGGCGCGGGAGAGTGCGATCCATTTCATCAATCCGGTGCTCCCCGAGGTGCGGAAGAGGAGATGGCCTTGCAGCGCGGCCTGGCCTGCGACCCAGTTTTGGAGGTCAGAGTTTCCATCCATGACGAGCGCGCGGTCGCTCTCCCAAAAGTCTGGGAGGATGATATCGTCGAGGGTGACCACGCCTTAAGATCTCCCTCGAATGATCATCTTGCAAGTGGTTTAGAGCTTCTGCCAAGGGAGTGCCTCAAGGAGATGATCAAACCCGAGCCCGGTGCCGGCAGGGGCGGTAAAGTCCGGGGTGATGGGACCGAGTTGCTCGGTGAAGGCGTCTTTTTCGAAGAGTCCGTGAGTCTGAAGACCGCAGATTTCAGTGATCTGCGCCCGACCGGCGGCGACGGCAGCGAAGGATTGGCCGAGGGGATGATCCATGTAGCTGGTAACGATCTTTCGGGTGTGGCTCTGGGGGAAGTCTTCTAGCCGGGTGAGAGCGGGCTTGAGGATGACGAAATCCGAGCCTTGGTCCCGCTCGGCGGACCGATCATTTGCAAGGGGAATCTCGAGTTCCCGGGCGAGCTTCCGCCAAGTTTCGGCTTGGTAGGGCACGGGGTCTTCTAGGAAATCGAGGCGAGCCTTTTCGGCCATGCTCCATTCCGAAAATTCTGTTAGAAGCGAAGTGAGGTCGGCTGTGCCATTATAATCGAGACGAAAGCAGAGGCTATTCTGGTGCTTCATCTCGTCACGTAGGTGGGCGAGATCAGGGGCCTTGAGCTTGACGGTAGTGAAGCCGGCCTGATGGGCATTCTCGAGCTGGGCGCGATCTAAGGAAGGGAGAGTGGCGTGACTTCGCGGGACCGCGATCCCTTCGAAAAGCGAGCGTCCCTTCGCTCGGGCATCGCCATCAATCTTCGCGCAGTGCAGCGCTTGTCTGACGAGGGGATTAGGTCGGCCTTCGGCAAGGTCACGGAGCGAGGCCTCGAGGGATGGGTCGCCCAGCTCAGGCCAAGGATGGAGGCAGGCGAATCCGCTGTCCGTGCGGATGAGGGCACCGGGGAATTCTTTTCGCTGCGAGGCCGCGTTGAGCCGGGCTCCTGCTCTGAGGAGGTAGCGATGGACCCAAAGATTAGCCACTTAATCCCAGAGGTAGGATTTTTTCACCGAAAGTAAGCGAGACCCGGCAAAGAGGGAAATGCGCCAGGCGATGACATCACCGCCCTTTTGATAGGCCTTTCCGATGACCTGAAACTCGGTCTTGCCACTGCTGGAGTAGGGAAAGGTCTGCTTAAGGGTCTTCACCCGGGCACCGCTTTTCCCTTGGCGGTAGTCGAGGACAATACGGATCGGCTCTCGGGGACCGCTGATTTTTTTCCACGAGACGGTGTAGTAGCGTCCTTTTTTGGAATCGCGTTCCACCTGAGTTACGGCGCCGTAGAGCCGCTTGTTAGCCTCTCCGCGGATGAAGCGATTGTTCTTTTTCGAGCGATGATAATCCTGGCTCACTTCCGAGTCCTGCAGGTGGAACTGCCTCACTCGCAAAGTATCTCTCGTCCCACAGGAGGCCAAAAAAAGAAGGGAGAGCATTCCGAGGAGAAGTTTCACAGGGACAGGTTCGGCAGAGGTTCCGCGGGTTTCAATCCTAAAGATGGCTCGATGTGATGGGCTAGGGAGGCGTCTTTTTTCTGAGTTGCGATCCGTGCAAGAAGATCGATCAAGCGGCAATGCGCACTATCCGCTAAGCAGATGGTCCGAAGGAGGTGCTGATGGAAACGGGTTTCGCCCGCTTGGCCTTTATCATGCAAGAGGCATCCCATGATGAAACCTTTTCTAATCTTAATGACGGCCTCGGCCACTTTCCTGATGGCTGAGCCTCCTAAAGAAAGCAGCTCTGACCAGCCCCCTCAGGCAGAAAAATCCGCGAAGGATGAAACTTGGGAATCCCCCCTGCGCCAAAGCGCACTGGAGGTGCAGCTCTTCCTCGACAAGGCGGGCTTCGGTCCTGGCAAGCTCGATGGGCGCTGGGGATCTGTGACGCAGGCGGCCTTCAAACAGTGGGCGAGCACTCAGGATGAGGACGCGAAGCTTGAGAACGAAAAGGGGGAACTCGTTAAGGAAAAAGTGGCCGAGCTGGGTTGGGAGGCTCCTCTAACAAAAAGCTACACGATTTCTGAAGACGACCAAAAGCTGATCGGCAAGGTGCCCGATGAGCCGAAGGATCAGGCTAAGCAGGAAGATCTGCCTTACACGAGTCTCGCAGAGTTGGTCGCGGAGAAATTCCACAGCGACTTGGACTTTCTCAAGGAAATGAATGGCCTCGAAAACGAGGACAAGCTTTCGGTAGGCGATGAGATCACGGTCCCAAATGTCGCGACACCCTTCGACCTCTCAAAGGCAATCTCGCTCGGAAAAGAAGAGGATGGCGAAGCGAGCGAGAACGAGGAGAAAATCTCAATGACGATCAAGCGCAGCGAGAATCTTGTTCTAGTCAAGCGGGACGGTGAGTTGGTGCACACCTTCCCGATCTCGATCGGAGAGGCTGGAAATAAAACTCCGGCTGGGGACTGGGAAACCGTCGTCGTCAAATGGATGCCCGTCTTCCGCTACGACAAGCAAATGCTTGAGGAAGGGAAGCGGAGTGCGGATGCACACGTCCTCCCTCCGGGGCCGAATAATCCTGTCGGCATTGTCTGGATGGGGCTTAGCGCAGACGGGATCGGGCTCCACGGCACGCCTTCGCCCGATAAGATCGGCCGCACGCGCAGCCACGGATGCATCCGCCTTTCGAACTGGGATGCTCTCCGACTCGGCCAGCTTCTCACCACCGGAGTTCCGGTCACGATCGAGTAGAACCTTTTCCGGCTCGCCTCTCATGGTCCCCCCTCTTTTACAAAATGAGAGCTGGTGGCAAAAGGTGGCCTTTTCTGTTAGACCGCGATTTTTCCGTCCTTGACGGTCAAGACGCGGTCGCCGAAACGGGAGAGAGAGGAGTCGTGAGTCACGACGACGAGGGTGGCATTCCGCTCTTCGACGACCTCGAGGAGAATTTTCATGATCTCTTCGCCGTTACGAGAATCGAGGTTCCCGGTGGGTTCATCGGCGAAGATGATGGCGGGATCGTTCACGAGAGCGCGGGCGATCGCGACGCGCTGCTGCTCGCCACCAGAAAGTTCTGCAGGCAGGTGGTCGATGCGCTTCCCGAGGCCGACCCGAGTGAGCGCAGCCTTCGCTTTTTCACGGTTCCCTTTTCCCCCAATCAAGCCTGGCACGAGGACGTTCTCAACGGCAGTGAGCTCGGGGAGGAGGAAGTAGCTTTGGAAAATGTAGCCAATCTTTTGGTTGCGAAGGTTCGCTTGGGCGCTCGAGGAGAGCTTGTAGAAGCTTGTGCCATCTAGAAAAACCTCACCTTCATTAGGGCGCTCTAATCCCGCGAGGGTGTAGATGAGGGTTGTTTTTCCAGCTCCGCTGGGGCCGCAGAGGAAGATTTTTTCTCCTGCTTTGATCTCGAGATCGATTCCGCGGAGGACGGAAATTTCCTTCTTAGCGAGGAAATAGGAACGGTGCACGTTGCTTGCTTTAATCATATCAGCCGCCGAGGTTTTTCATGGTTTCGAAGATTGCGGTCATCATGAGGTAGGCCATGGAACCGATGAGAAGAGCCATCACGAGCAGGATGAGCGGCATGATGAGGGCCATGATCCGCTGCAGAGAGGTATCGAGATCTTTATCGAAGCGGACGGAGGCTTTCCGGAGAGCTTGATCGATCTTGCCGGTCTGCTCGCCGACTGAGACCATGTCGATAAGGAGGGGGCTGAAGACGTCTGATTTTTTCATCGCTCGGGAAAGTGATCGCCCGTCACCGACTTGCTCGATCATGTCATCGAGGTGGCTTTGTAAATAAAGATTCGGGGTGGCGTCCCGGGTCAGCTCAAGTGAGCGGAGAAGCGGGAGTCCATTGCCGGTAAGGTTGGCCATTGTCTCAAGGAACTGGACATAGAAGCGGCTGATAAAGGCGCGCCCGATGAGCGGAAGCTTGAGCTTTTGGCGATCCCAGGTGGGCTGGTTTTTCTCGTTGTCAGTCCACGCTTTGAAAAAGATAAGGGCGGCTACGATGATGAGAACGATCACGATCCACCACTTCGAGATGAAGCCGGTGAAGACCATGAGGATCTTGGCGACCACAGGGAGCTTGCCACCAGGGGTGGACTCGATAAGCCCCGTCAGCTGCGGAATGAGCTGGGTCATAAAAACGAAGGAGACCGCAATTCCCGCGACGACAAGGAACGCTGGGTAGATCAGGGCGAGGATGAAGCGGCCTTGGAGTTCTTGCAGAGTCTTGAGGTAGTGGGCCTGCCGGGCGAGGATGGTATCGAGCGCGCCGGATGCTTCCCCAGCGGCCGCTAGCGAGCAATAGAGGGAGCCGAAGCTGGGACTGGTGCGGCGGAGGGCCGCTGAAAAATTGTTACCATCACGCACTAACTGCCGGATCTTGGTGGAGACGACCTTAAGGCTGCCGAGCTCCTCGCGGTTCTCCATCGCCCGGAGCGCGGGCTCGAGCTGGAGACCGGCTGCGAGCATGTCGGAAAGCTCCTCGGTGAAGAGGACGACCTCGGCGCGCTTGAGCTTGACCGGACCCTCGGGGATCGCCTCATCCTCGCGGGTCGCTTTTTTAGGAGAAGCTTGGGCCGGGCTGCTTCCCCTTCCTATCGGTGGGGCGGAAGCGCCCGAGTCTTGGGTGAGCTTGACGGGCTGGAGTCCCTTGCGGCCGAGCTGGCGCAGGGCCTCGCCCCGATCGCCCGCGCTAAGCTCGCCGGTGACGACTGATCCGGCGCCATCGAGGGCTTTGTATGCGAAGCTGGCCACGTAATTTTAAGCTAAATTGTTACCCGGCGAGATCAGAAGCGGTCACTGAGATTACTTCCTCGATCGTAGTCTCGCCCTTAAAAACCTTCCGCCAACCATACTCGCGCATTGGGACATAGCCATCGCGAAGAGCCTGCGCTCGCAGCTCGGGAAGTGGGGCGCTGGCAGCGACGAGGTCCTCCATCTGTGACCCCACGATCGCGACTTCGTAGATCGCGAGGCGCCCGCTGAATCCGGTGTTTCGGCAGCGATCACAGCCCTTCGGCTCGTGAGCTTGCCCCTCGAGATCATGCGGGATGCCGAGGAGCTCGCGGCGGTCAGGAGTGATCTCGACCGCTTCTTTACAGTTCTCACACAGCTTGCGGACCAAGCGCTGGGCGAGGAAGGCGCGCACGGAAGCCGCCACTAGAAATGGCTCCACTCCCATATCGACAAGTCGGCTGATGCCGCCCAAGGCGTCATTGGTGTGGAGAGTGGAAAAGACGAGGTGACCGGTAAGCGAGGCGCGGATGGCGATCTCAGCAGTCTCGAGGTCACGGATCTCGCCGATCATGACGATGTTCGGATCTGCTCGGAGAATGGAACGAAGCCCGGAGGCAAAGGTGAGGCCGATCTCGCTCTTCACCGCGATCTGCATCACGCCGGGGAGCTTGTTCTCCACCGGATCCTCCACCGTCACGATCCGAGTCTCGGGGGTGTTGAGCGCGGAGAGGAAGGAGTAAAGTGAGGTCGATTTTCCAGAACCGGTCGGTCCCGTGATAAGAATGATGCCATTTGGCAAATCGAGCATCCGCTTGATGGGATCCAAGACGAAATCCTCCATCCCGAGACGGGCAACATCGAACTTTTCTTGGTTCAAGAGACGGAGGCTGACGCTCTCCCCCTCCACAGTGGGGACGGTGGCGACACGGACATCGATCGAGGCTCCCTCGAACTGCAGATTGATGCGGCCATCCTGCGGAAGGCGGCGCTCGGCGATGTCGAGGTGGGACATGATCTTCAGTCGGGCAATGACGGAGGATTGCAGAGATTTAATTTGATCCGGGACGGCGATATCGACGAGCGAGCCATCGATCCGGTAGCGGATGCGGAGGTTATCGGCGAGAGGCTCGACGTGGATATCAGTCGCGCGCTGTTCGAGAGATTCGCGGATGATTTGGTTGACGAATTTTACGACAGACGCCTCTTCATCCTCGACCTCATCGATGATGCTCGCCTCGTCCTTCATATCGAGGTTATCGAGATCGAGCTCACGGCCCTCAAGGAGCTGCTCAAAGGTATCCGCTCCTACGCCGTAGAGCTTACGGAGCGCTTCGTGGACGCGGCGCCGGGACGCCATTTGCCAAATAATAGGGAGGTCGATGGACTGCGCGGAGGCTTGGCGAGCGAGAAGGTTCAGCGGGTCGTAGGTCGCCATGAGGAGGCGGGCGTGGTCCCCTTCCCCCTCGATCGCGATGGGTAGGACGCGGTGCTTCAGGGCGATCTGCGGACCGCACTCCGCGCGAAGCGGAAGCGGGCTCTCAAAGTCAGGAATCTCAGCGAGCCACTCCATTCCGAGTTCCTCAGCGAGCTGGCGCATGTAAGGTTCTTCATCGACCAAAGCGGAATCTAGGACGTCATCGAGCGGGGAAGCTTGGCGCAGAGCCGCTTCTTCTACGAGTTCCTCAAGAGCCGGGAGATCCGAGCATCCGGTCTCGCGGGCAGGTTTGATGAGTAGCTCGGTCATGTGCGTGAAGTATTGATAAAACGCGCGCGGTGGAAAGTTCTGTCTGTGGATTTTCTCCCTCTCTCGAATAAGATTCCAGTTGCGAAATGACCCTGGCTTGGATAAGGTCTTCAGGTCTGCCTCGTTCGCCGAAAATGGTTGATCAGCCGACCCGATAATAAAACAAATGGGGGCGGCCCCGGATGACCAATGTCACGCCTTCACTGGAAGACAGCGGACTGATGGATGTCCCCAACTTATTGAGTCTCGGGAATGCGGCTCATGCGCCATGGACGGCGAGGCAGATACCTTAAAAACCCGCTCTTCTCCCGATGAGCGGGTTTTTCTGTCGCGCGCGGCTTCTCTCTGCTCGTCTTTAAGGTGCCGGTAGTGGAGCGCTGCGGAAGCGCTCTAGCTGGGTGCGGATGACCACAGTCGAGATGCTCCGATCGGCCGCCTTTTCACTCCAAGAAATAGCGGCCTCACGCTCGCCCATCGCGAATTTGACTTCCGCCAAGGTGTCGAGATAGGCCTCGGAATAGGGATCCTTCTCGAGGGCCTCCCGGACCTGCTTTTCTGCCTCAAGAAGATTTCGATTAGCCCGCGACGCGACCCAAGCGTAGCCATTTTTCACCGTGTCATAATTCGGAAATGCCTCAATCTGTTCGTGCATTAAAGCGAGGGTCGCTTGGCAGAGTCGATCATGCAGGGCAGTGAGACCGCGCTCGCGAATCATCGGAAAAAAGTGGTCCGCTAAAAGTCCGCTCGCGGGTAGGAGGCCATGCGCACGCTTGAGCAGGGCGACGCCGCGCTCGCGCTCACCAGCATCGACCGCAGCCAAGCCCTTCGCAAATTCTGATTTGAAACAGGATGCGAGCGCCGTGCTATCGAACTCATCTGAAATCAGCGCCGCCTCGAAGAGAGAGGCGGCCTCTCGCCAGTCGCCCCGCTCAAGCGCGGCCTCCCCTAGATGAGCCAGAAGGGACGACCGACGGTAAGCCAAACTGCCAAAAAGGGCGTCCTTGCTACGGAGAACCGCCATTTTAAGAATCGCATCCCGTTTCTCGAGATCGAGATATTCCTCGTGGAATAGCGCGAGACCGATGAGATACTTGACATCGCCATCGCCGATTAAAGACGCGAGCTTTAGAAGCTTCTCCCCTTCCTGATCCCCCACCTTTAGGAGCGCGAGCGCCTTGGCGGCTAGAAAGGTAGGCGTCGCGTCTTTAAGATCTACCTCGATCTCGCGGTAGAGTTGCGCCGCTTTTTCCCACTGCCCGCGCTGCGTCGCCAGCCGTGCGGCACCGTATCGATAGGTCGTCGCCAGCGGCTCGAGTTCGAGAAGCTCGGCGCGCTCGCTTGCTGTTCCGGCGTAGCCGACGAGCGTTAAAAAGTGACCCGGCGCTTTATCATCTCCCTTTTTAGGATCGTCAAAAGCAGCCTTCCGGAGTCGTTCGTGCCACCTCTCGAAGTCCGCGCGAGGCATCTCGAGCGAGACGACATAGGATAGGAGAAGTCTCACCGCTTCATCAGTCGAGAGTTCAGGATCGAGCTCCTTGGCTTTTTCTAAAAGCCACGCGATCGCCGGGTTGAAGGTATTTTCGGCGATCATTTCGAGCGTGAGATTTAGCTTTTCGAGATTCTGAGAAATGGCGAGCATGCCCCCTTTCGGAGCGCCCCTCCGAATGTTTCTAATCAGAGTGGGAAAATCATTGAGATCCTTCTCCGTGAGAACATCTAAAAACGCATCAAAGATCCGCGTGGAAGAGTCAATGTCACCCCATCGCTCAAGGTGGGTCAGGCTTTGCCGGAGGCGCGTGAAGGCCTCGCCATTGTCATTCCCGTTATCGAGATCACTTCTCAGTCCCGCCTTGAGCTCCGCGAGCCACTCGTCAGTCACCTTCCGATCCGGCAGACCCAGCAAGGCTGGGATCGAGGTCGCTTTGTCGACGATTCGGAGATGGTCCAGCTCGGCATCGAGGCCGGACTTTTTCGCGCTTAGCCCGGCAAGTCCGGGCTCTCCCGCGCGGTAAAGGTTGAGGCGGGCACGTTCGGCGAAGTCGCCGTTGAGGCTCATCTTGCGGAGATCTGTTAGATGCCGCTCCTCCGCTGCGAGATCTCCTCTTTTGCGAGCAAGAGCAATCTTGAAAAAGGTCAAGTCTGGCGCGGGTAGCGAGCGATTTTCAGAGACCAGCTTAAGAAGCGGAAGCGAGTCACCCATGAGCAGGGCGCCCGCCGCCACCGCCTCCCGGTCACCGAGCCGCTCACCCTCTTTCTTGAGGATTTCAGGGTCACCTTGCACGCGGAGATAAGCCAAATAGCGCCGCTGAAGTTCAGGGTCAGCGCTCTCCGCCAACTCCGCAAGCGCCTCCTCTAACTCTCCATGAACCTGCAAGAAGTTGCCGTAGCGAATCAAGCTCGCGAAATCATTCCCGACCTCGAGAATCTTACGGGCCTGCTCAGTCTCGTTCGCAAGAAGGTGTTCCTTAATCATCCCCGGAATGATCCGACTGATGCGTGACTCGATCGTTTCCAGAACGTCCCCATTCTTTTCAAATGAGCGGAGCCGGAGAAGCAGCTCAAACTCCTGAGCATCGAAGAGTTCATTAATGATATTCTCCTTTTTTTCCGGCGTGCTGTGCGAGTAAAGCTCTAGCTTCTCGGCAATTCCAGCCGGGGTGCTCGGAAGAATTCCGATGCGAATCTTACGACGCAAGACCCCCGCACGGGCAGCGAGCTCGGGGTCCTCGCTGTTATGGAGTTCGGCGAGGAATTTGAGCGCGTCATCGCCCCGTTCCCAGATTTCATTTGTCGCCTCAGTGCGGATCTTGAAGTCTTCTGAGGCAAGCGCCTTTCCGAGTTCCTCGAAAGTCCGCCCCTTTTTCTCGGGCTCCTGAGAAAGGACCGCCCCTGGTAGAAGGGCGAGAAGCGCAGCGCACAGGAACAATTTCATAGCGGAAGAATCTCTCTCATTTCGAGCAAGGATCAAGACCAGCTTTCACTCCCCTATTTTCCGATGCAAAAGCTGCTAAAGATCTCACCTAAAATATCCTCGGTATCGACAACGCCAGCGATCTCCCCCACCGCCATCAGAGACTCCCGCAGACTGAGCGCGGTGAACTCCGCTTCCTCTCCCGAATCCATCGACGAAATAGCCGCGTCCAGAGCAGCTCGAGCCCTCGTCAAGCAGGCTTGGTGCCGCGCGTTGACGGCCACCGAGTGCGTGCCCCAGCTCGATTCATCGAGCGCGAGAAGCCGGGCAATTTCCTCCTCGAGATTAGCGAAACCCTCCCCCGACTCGCAGGAAATTCGCAGACCCTCCACCCCGGACCAGCTTGGGTCTTCCTGATCGCTTTTATTAAAAATGAGGAGCCTTTTCGCTTCTCCTGTCCCGCCCGCAAGCTCACCGTCAAACGGTCGGGAGAGGTCGAGAATCTCAAGAACGAGATCGGCGCGCGAAACCTGCGCATGCGTCATCTCGATCCCTGTGCGCTCGATCTCATCAGTAGATTCGCGAACCCCCGCAGTATCAACGAGCCGCAGCGGAATCCCCTCCACATTGACCACCTCCTCGATGGTGTCCCGCGTCGTGCCCTCGATCGCGCTCACGATCGCTCGCTGATACCCAAGAAGGCGATTGAGAAGTGACGACTTCCCAACATTCGGCTTCCCATAAATCACCGTCCGCACCCCTTCTCTAAGAATGCGTCCCTGATCGGCGGTCGCCAGCAGCTGTGAGATCCGAGCCCGCTGATCGATGAGGCGCTGCTTGAGCGCCGCCCCCACTGCCGGATCGATATCTTCCTCCGGGAAATCGATGTAGGCCTCCAGATGCGCCGTGGCACCGAGAAGCTCCGCACGGATATCCTCACAATTTTTCCCCAAGCGGCCCTCAAGCTGCTCGGTCGCCGAGCGCAGTGCGAGCGAAGTCTGAGCTGAGATCAAGTCCATTACCGCCTCGGCTTGAGTAAGATCGATCTTCCCGTTCAGAAAAGCCCGCTGCGTAAATTCCCCCGGTTCAGCGGGCCGCGCCCCTGCTTCGATCATGCGCTCGAGCACCTTCCGCGTGACCACGATCCCACCGTGACCTGTGAATTCCACCGTATCCTCCCCCGTATAACTCGCCGGACCTGAAAACGTGACCAGCAAACCCTCATCGATGACCAATCCCGCAGAATCGCGGACCGAGCGCAGCACCGCCTTTCTTCGCGGTGGTAATTTATTAGAAGCCGTCACCTCCGCTGCGATCTCCAGCGCCCGGGGCCCAGATAGCCTAATAAGAGAAACCGCACCCGTTCCCACCGGGCTTGCTATCGCTACAATAGTATCCGCATCGGAGCCCATCCCTACTTGACCGGGTTTTCAGCCAAGTTCGAAGGATCCCCACCAATATTCAAAAATTCCCAACAGATGATTTCGTCGATCACAAGCTCTGGCTCAGGATCATCGGTCCACTTCAGGCGCACCGTGGCCGTTGTTCCCTGCACCGTCTTACCCGGCTGATCGGTCCAGTTAAAGGGCGCGAGGAGCTGACCCACCTCGGAGTTTTGCGGCACCTCCACCGTGACTTGATCATCATCGACATGAGCAGCATCGACTACCCGATAAACCCGGAGATCAGGATTCTTCTTCATCGTCGTCGTCACATCCTCGATCACGAAGACCCGGAAAACTCCCGAGCTTCCCGGGCTAGGATAATCGGTGAAGTCACGCAAGGTGCGGAATTGAGTCTGCACCAAGGTGTCCCAATCCAGCTTATAAACGCCATCAATCTTCTTGAAGAAAGCCCGCGCTCGCTGCGCCTCCATCTCGAAGTTATCCAGCAGCGCACCGGACCACACGATGATGCTCGGAGTCTCGACCTGCATCTGAATCTCCATCGAGGCGATCGGCCGGAAAAACTCGGAAAGCTTGAACTGCTTTGGACGATGATAATCCATCAAAAAAATCCCACGGTCCTTATCTGACTGTTCCATCGGGAAAGCGATAAAGTTCTCTGCGGCCAGCTTCGTCCCCTGCCGCTCCTCGGAAGCGTAGAACTCGCGAATCTCGTCCGCGCGGGATGCACCCCCGATGACATACTGCGCCTTTTCTTCAGCAGTCTTTGCCTTAAAGAAATCATTAAGCACCTTAGTGACCTCCTCCTGCGTGCGCGGATCCCCCGCAATTGGAGCAGCCGCTGCAGATGGCACTTGGGCAGCCTCTTCCGTAGGCACCATGCTGCCATTGTCAGGCGCCGCTACGGGATCAACCCGGAGCTTCGATAGTAAAAAATAGCTCCCTACGAGGAGGCCCACAAACGCAAGCGCTGCGATCCCCCAAAGTAGCCCAGCCCCGCCCTTTTTCTCGCCGACAATCTCGCCCGAAGTCGCTTGCGTCAGAGGCTTGGAAGCACCAGCAGAAATCTCTTGGGCCGCCGGTTCTGGCGCCTGCACCCCCTCTTCAGGTTCCGGAGAAGTCGTTGAGGCTCCGCACATTGGGCACGGAGCCGTCGTGGAAGGAAGGTCTGCCGGGATCGTGATTAATCCGTGGCAACTCTCACACTGAAATTGCCGCTGGCCTAGGTCTGCGCTCATGATTAGTTAAGGTAACCAAAGAATTGTGAGAATGTCAACCTACGACGACTCCATCAAGTTCCAACAAGCAGCGCTCATTCTGCTCCGGCGTCCCCACCGAGATCCGAACCCACTCTGGCAGCTTATAGCCCCGCATCGCCCGCACAATCACTCCCTTCTTTAAAAGCTCACCAAAAACCCGGTCCCCATCCCCCACCTTCACCAGCACAAAATTCGCTACACTCGGCACAAACTCCCAGCCCCGCTTCGCAAAAGCGGACTCATAGAACTCCAGTCCGATCCGGTTATTCTCCACCGTTGCCGCGATGTGCTCCTCATCCTGCATCGAGGCCAGCGCCGCCGCCTGCGCCATCGCATTTGCATTAAAGGGCTGCCTTGCCCGGTTCAAAAGCCCCGCGATTGGCGCAGGCGCAAGCCCATAGCCGATCCGCAGCGCCGAGAGACCCTGCGCCTTTGAAAATGTCCGCATCACCACCACATTCTTACCCGCCTTGACATGCTTAATCGCATCCGGCGCATCCGGCAGAAATTCAAAGTAAGCCTCATCGAAAACCGCCACCACATGATCCGGCAGCCGCTCCACAAAGCGATCAATCTCCTCCTGCCCCACCAGCGTCCCCGTCGGATTGTTTGGATTCGCAATAAAGACGAGACGCGTCTCAGGCGTGATCGCATCCGCCATCCCCTCCAGATCATGCACGAACCCCGGATCCGGCACCTCTTTATAATCTGCTCCAAAAAGCGTAGCCATCAGCTTGTAAACCACAAAGGCATGCTCCGCCGCAATAAGAGCCACCCCCGGCTTCAGGAAACTATGGCAAAGCAGCTCGATAATCTCATTCGACCCATTTCCCAGAATGACATTTTCAAAAACAACCCCATGCCTCTCCGCCAGAGCCGTCCGCAACTTGTAGCCCCCCCCATCAGGATAGAGGTGCGCCCTCGCAATCTCCCCCCGCATCGCCTCCTGCGCCATCGGCGATGGCCCCAGCGGATTCTCATTACTCGCCAGCTTGATAATCTCCTCCGGCGCAAGCCCCAGCTCCCGCGCCGTCTCCTCGATCGGCTTCCCCGGCTCATACGCTACTAAATCACAGACCCACTGATTCGACGCACTCTCGATTGACATACCGGGAAATTAGCGAAGCCACCCCACATCGCAAGCCCCCCTTGTCCGAATCCCAAGTTCAAAATCGAGAAACTCTAAACATCTAGCCCACATCACACACCGAAAAAAGCGCGCCGTCGCTGAAGATTCGGTTAAGCTATTGTTGCTCAGGACACTAACAAAAACTGACCACAACCGTGACGCAAACAGGCTGTCCTCAATCTTCCTTTGATTTTCAAGATCTGGGATCACGAAAAGTGCAGGAAAACTTCCAGGGAGGACATCTCTCCAGTAATGGCGGCGGCGCTCTTTTCTTTCGCGAAGTCGAAGGGCGTCGCGGTCTCATCGAAAAATTCTCCCATTGCTTCGAGGATCGACGTGACCAAAAACTCATCAAGCACCCCGTCGCCGACCTCCTCTCCCAGTGCCACCGCGCCCAGTTCATCCGCAACTCATTCGCCAAAAATCGACGCTGATCTGCAAAATCTGCCCCAATTTTAAGTTGCTCAAATCACTGTATCAAATTGTCGGTGAGTGTCTTGAAAAGATTCTCTTTGAGATATGCCCAGCATGTTTTTCAGAACTGCCTCTTTGTAGTGCCGCCCTACGAGCATCGCTTTCCTTTAAAGTAGGATAAGCGTCCCACCTGGCTCCAGAGCTCAAATCCCCACATCCAGCGGACTCACCACCCCGAGACCATTCGCCCCCATCGCCACATGCGTATAAATTTGATGCCCCCTCTGGGAGCACTCCTTCGGAGCACGTCGCTACCGCTCCTGTCCATCTCGCTCCGCTCGGTTGCGTCGTCGCAACATCCTCATGTCCTAACAGTTCTTGAATCGTCCGGATATCCGTCCCCCTCTCCAGCAAATGAGTCGCAAAAGAATGTCTTAGCACATGCGTTGTGATCCGCTTCGGAATCATCGCCGCTACAGCAGCT